>Ga0079992_131195_pt1 | contig 10669 bp, 14 predicted proteins | sample FaiFalFF_MnMetaG_3_FD_69197 | JGI IMG/M metagenome (GOLD analysis project Ga0079992, IMG submission 69197) | Freshwater microbial communities from Yellowstone National Park, Wyoming, USA - Fairy Falls B (FF_Mn_B) MetaG (SPADES assembly) (version 2) | ecosystem: Environmental > Aquatic >...
GAGCCGGCGCGGGGATTTGAACCCCGGACCTGAGCATTACGAATGCCCCGCTCTGCCGCTGAGCTACGCCGGCTCATTCGTCATTTTGAGCGATTTGGACAGGATTTTGATTGGTGCCGCCACGACCCCAGCATGATAAGGGCATTTTCGCCCTTTCGGTTTACATTTCGCGAAATGTAAAGTAGCACAGCCAATCGCCCTTGTAAAGAGGTTGGCTTACTACAAAAAAAAGGCAGCGCCCCAAAGGCGCTGCCTCGTTGCCATTCTCAACGAACTGTCAGGCTTTCGGCGCGTTTACTTGCTCCAAGTCTTCAGCCGTGCGGGCAGTGTTGTAGCAGTAAAGGATGCTGTCTGCTTTTTCGCTGAGTAGCGAAAGCAGCCTGCCGATAGCCGAAAGGGCGTCCTGTCGGTCAAAGATTGTCGGGTCAGCGGTGATCATCAGGTCAGCCAAAACCTTGAGCGGTTTGACCACGAATTCATCAAGCAGGAACAAAGTGTCCTCAGCCAGCGAACGCCTTTCAGTCATCGCTCTCACCTCCTTTCGCTTTGGGATGAAACGCATAATGCGACCAAAGCAACGACGGGACGACGAAGCAATAGCGCTCCGTCGTTGTAAGTCGCGAATGCCCGAGCAATTCAGCGATAGCGACAATGTTCGCGCCACCCGCCAAAAGATGCGACGCAAAAGAGTGTCGCAACCAGTGCGGTGAAATGCGTTTTCCGATAGTTGCTACACTGTAGCGATTGACCAACCTTATGACCGTTTCGCGCCGCAATGGTCTAAGCGGTGACCGTTTGCCGATAAACAACCAATCCGACACAACATTTTTCACTTGCAGCCATCGTTGCCGTTCCTCAAGCCACGCCATCAAGCGCTGTTTGGCGACCCGACCAAAAAAGCAAATCCGCTCCTTGTTGCCTTTCCCGTTGACGCGAACTGTTCGGGCGTCAAGGTCAATGTCGCTGACTTTGAGTTTGACAAGTTCACCAACCCGCATCCCTGTTGCGTAAAAGAGTTCCAAAATGGCAGCATCGCGAATTGTCAGCCGAAATTTGCGATGCTTTCGCTTGCGCCCATACACCCAAACAGTCGTCAACCCGTCCAACAATTGCGCGACCTCGGTTTGCGAGAGATAACGCGGGAGTGGCTTCGGAACTTTGGGCGGTTGGAGGAAAGCAGTTGGGTCATCGCTGCGAAAGCCCTCAACGACCAAGAAGCGAAAGAAGCGTTTGAGCGTTGCCAGCACGAGTTGGGTTGTCGCAGGTGACCAAAAGTGTTTTGAGAGAAAGCGAACAATGTCGTCAGTTGTAGCGCTCAATGGGTTTGGACAGTCGCACAGAAATTGACGAAGAATGCGAGAGTATTCAGCGATTGAGCCGTTGCTTAGCCCTTCCGAAAGCAAAAATCCGCTGAATTCAGCCAGCCAGTCATAGGTCATTTTGCTCACCTTCCATTGGGTCATTTGCATCTGCATCAGTTTCGTCGTCATCGTCGCTTGACGCCCAAATTTCGCGCAACGCAACCCTTTCGGCTTCGCGCCAGCGACGCTCAAGGTCTTGCAGCCTTCTTTGTTCAGCGAGCCAGCGCAAGTGCATCTGAAATTCAGTCATCATCGGTCACCCCCTTAAAGCGATTGGGCGCGAGCCCAAACGAGCCCGCGCCCTTGATTTGCTCAATCTTCAATGACCGTTGCCCGAACGGGAAAGACGCCACAACCGCAACGAAGCAATGTCACAACGATGATTTCGCCGAAGCCAATGTGCTCTGCTTCAAGTTGCTTGTAGGGCTTACCCCAGAAGGGACAGATAGCGTCGCCACGATAGAACGCTTGAAGAGCTGCCTCAAAGGAAGCGGGAACGCCATCAATGGTTCGGTCGCTTTCACGGTTGACTTGACGATTGTGTTGGTGACCTTTGCCACCATTGTCAGCGTAAATGTTCGCGCCCAACAAAACGCTAACTGCTTGCATGTAAACTTCCGAAGCGACCCAACCGCAGTCGCAAGCCAACGCCACGAACGGTTGTTTTCCCGAACGCCAACCGAGAGCGGGAAACGCGAACGAGCCACAACAAGGGCACTTTGCCACGATGCCGTCATTGAGCCTTGCAACCCGAACCGACCAACCGCAACTGTGACATTTTGCCGAACCTGCGTTGACAGCGCCACGAACGACCTTGACCGAAACGGCTTTCGCGTGACAGTCAGGACAACGCAAACCCGAAGCGACTTTCGTTGCGACTTGACTTTGCTGCGTCGTTGTGCTAAGTTGCTTTTGGGTGAACATTGTCGTTCACTCCTTCTGTTTGGTTTTCCCGACGCGGGTGCCGCATCACCCGCGTCGTCACTAACAGATATAACACAGGATAAAACAAAATGCAACCCTTTCAGGACGAAAATCGCAAAACTGGCGCCAAATAGGCTCAAATTGGTGGGGTTTTCAGTGTTGACATGGCTTCAAACTGCTTTAAAATTCAGCGTCGGTGACAGCAATGCTAAAACTCAACGACAAGGTTTTTCTAAGTCTACGCGAAGCAGCACGGCAGTTTGGTGTTTCAGTTTTGACATTAGCCCGCCATGTTCGGCTGGGCACTTTACAAGGTCACCGCATTGGCAAGTATCGGATGATTTTGGTAGAACTAAACGAAGTGGAACGATGGAAGCGGGAAATTTACAATGTCAAGCAAGCAACAAAAATTAAGCGCTATTGGGAGCAAAGAAAACGCAGGAAACGCCAAACCAAATCTTGACGCGCACTGATAAGCGTGTTATTTTGTTTTCAGGGCAGGTGAAAAACGATGGCTGAGCGCAAGACAACACAACCAACAAACAGGTCACGCGACGCGCGCCGCGTCGCTCAGCCACCTTTTCACCTGCCCGCCGCGCCCGCCCAGCCCCAAACTGAGGCGGGTTTCGCTGTTTTTCCTAATGGCGTTCGCATTCCTGTTGAATTGCAAGTTACTCCTGAACCCGATAAACTGGAATGGCACAAAGGACGGCTCGTTCCCGTCAAAAATTTCTACGAGGTTTTACAACGCAAAAAACGCTTTCTACGACGCATGGCGCGGCATTTATGGCTCGCTTATCGGCGTGAGTTCATCGGTTTTAGCTTCTTCCTCACCGCTGTCTTCCAACTTGTTTTGCAAGCCTTGCGTTCATCATTGCCCCGACCAACGCGTTTGGAGACCCTTTTAGACGCCTTTTTGGAGCAACTTTTGCGCTTGTCTCAAAAGACGAACCGTTCCCCACCTGAAAAACCTGCCGACATTGCCCACAAGCCGTCTTCGTCGTGGCTTTCCCCTTCAACGCCTTCGTTTTGTCGCGCTCCCACTTACATTGCCCACTTGGCGTGGCGGGTAGCGGGTTAGTTTTGGCTGCCCGCAAGCGGGATGACCCGCACGCCCCTCACCCCGTTACCCGTTACGCTTTGGCGCTGAGTTCGTTCCTTTGTGAGAGTGCGTTTCTCAGCGCCTATGGGCAGCCGTGAAGTTAGATGACCTTCCAAGATTTCATCACCTTGCTTGAAGCGAAAGGACTAAAGCCTCGCCAACTTGCCAACGGTCAATGGCAGGCTCATTGTCCTGCGCACGACGATGCTAAGCCAAGCCTCTCCGTGACCGAAAGCGATGAGCGCATTTTGGTCAAGTGCTTTGCGGGTTGTGCGGTTGACGCCATTTGCGCTGCGCTTGGCATCAGCGTCGCCGACTTGTTTGTGCGGGAAAACGATGGTAGCAGGAAGCAAACAGGGCGCATCGTCGCCGTTTACGACTATCGCGACGCCAGCGGTCAATTGCTTTTTCAAACCGTTCGCTTTGAGCCTAAACGGTTCGCCTATCGCCGACCTGACAGTAATAATAACGGTTGGCGATGGACACTTGAAGGCATCCCCCGCCCGTTACCCCTTTACCGCCTGCCTGAACTTCTTCAAGCCGACCCACAAAAACCCGTTTTCGTTGTTGAGGGCGAAAAGGACGCCGACAACCTTTGGCAACACGGGTTGGTTGCGACAACAAACCCGATGGGAGCGGAAAAATGGTCGCAGGTTGATGATAAGCCCCTTGAAGAGCGTCAGGTCGTTGTTTTGCCCGACAACGATGAGGCTGGTCGCAGGCACGCCGAGCAAGTTGCCCGATCCCTTTACGGTCGCGCCGCGTCCGTGCGCATCGTCCACCTTCCCGATTTGCCTCCGAAAGGCGATGTCAGCGATTGGCTGGCAGCGGGTCACACAATTGACGAATTGCTTCAGTTAGTTGCTCAAACCCCTGAGTGGCATCCTCCACAGCCACCTTCGTTGTCAGAGATTTTGGACGCCATCCGTGCCTTTGTTCGCCAATATGTGGTCTTGACCGATGAGCAAGCCGATGCAGTCGCTCTCTGGGTTGCCCACACTTGGGTCATAGATGCTACTGATGTGACGCCCTACTTGCGCGTCAACTCAGCGACCAAACGCTGCGGTAAAACCCGCCTTGCCGAGGTTATTTCCTGCTTAGCCCAAAACCCGCGTCCCACAACTTGCATCAGCACAGCAGCACTTTTTCGCTTAGCGCATAAATACGCGGGACAAATGACTCTGATTGTAGACGAAATTGAAGGAACGCTGAGCGGAAAAGAAAAGTCCAGCGAGTTGACCGCCTTGCTGAATGCAGGTTGGCGTCGCGGTCTAACAGTCCCGCAAGTGGAACGAAGTTCCAAGGGTGAGTTTGTTGTCCGCGAATATGAAACTTTCTGTCCTAAGGTTCTGGTTGGGTTAGGTCGGCTGGCTGACACGGTTGAAGACCGAGCCATCACCGTTGTCATGCAGCGCAAGCGCGACGATGAAATCGTCCGTGACTTTTTCTGGGAAGAAGCAAAGGATGAAGCCGAACCTATCAAGCAAGCCCTTGAGGCATGGTCAAGCACCCCTGAAACGATAGAGCAACTTCGATTAATGCGCCCTGAGATGCCCCGTAACCTTTCCGACCGAGCCCGCGAAGGTTGGCGGATTTTGGTCGCTATCGCCGACATGGCAGGCAACGGCTGGAGCGAAAGAGCCCGCAAAGCTATGATGGCGTTAGAACAAACCCGTGAAGACGCAGCGCTGAATGTTCGTTTGCTGGCAGCCTTGCGGGACATCTTTGCCCAAAAGCAGGCTACCAAGTTGACCGTTCAAGAGATTGCTGAAGGGCTTCAGGAGTTGGACGACCCGCCAGTTCCCGAGGACTTTTGGCGTTGGATTGCTGTCAGCGATTGGCGGCGCTTCGGCGTTTGGTTGGCGCGAACCCTTAAGCCATTTGGCGTCAAGCCCAAGAAGGTTCGCATCAATGGAGAGACGAAGCAGGGGTATGAATTGGCTGACTTCGCGGAAGCCTTTGCCCGTTACTTGCCCGCTCCGAACCAACCTTCGCCCCAAGACCCCAATGATGCCCCGAACCCACCTCAACCCGAAGCAGAAATTTCCACAACGCCTTGCAGTGTTCCGTTTGTTCCGTTAAACTCTTCGGAAACGGAACGCGAAAACGCCAACAAAATAAGGCACTGTTCCGTTGTTCCGTTTGTTCCGAACTATGTAAAGAACGCCGAAATTTCCATAAACTTGCAGTAAGATAGTGAAACTGGTAGAGATTTTAAGCCATCACCTGCTACTGAACCCACAACGGTCAGCGACCAACCCGTTCCGTTGTGTTATATGGAAAACGGAACAAACGGAACAATGGAACAACCCCAGCAAATATTGGGTTTTTCGCGTTCCGTTTCGGAAAGCCAAAACGGAACAACGGAACAAAATTCTCCTAAATCCTTGCCAATAGTCCCCGACAGCAACTTAGAAGTCAAAGTCGTTTGCCCGACTTGCGGTTCATGGCGTCGCGTCCCGCCTGATGCCCTTATGCTTGCCGACCTGCGCTGCGACATTTGTGGCTCGGTCATGAAGCCTGAACCCGAAGACAGCGAGGAACGCTACATAGACACTGAAGATTTAGTCGCTTCCTTCTTTGAAGCGTCCAATGAGCCCGTTGTCTTTGATCTTGAAACCAACAAAGCCATCCCTGTCGCTTTCCCAAACCGCCCAACCAAAGAAGCCCACTGTCCCCGTTGCGGTCACCGTGAAGCCGTTGATCCTGAAGTTTTACTGCCACCTTTGTGCCCTGCTTGCAAGGCAACGATGGAATGGGAGGTGCATGGCGATGGGTAAGGCGCAATATTGGCGCAACGGTTGGGTCGTAAAGTTGTTGGAGCGGGTAGCAGAACGGGACGATTTTCTGGTCAAACCCGTCCGCTATCGCGCGACTACACGGGTTCAGCGTCCGCTCATCAGGGCAAACCACCACCAAATACATGTATGGGTGCCCATTGAGATGGGCGCTTTCGTCCCAACCCTTGCCCGCTTGACCCGTGACTTGAAGCGAATGAAGTTGAATGCAACAATGAGAGACCCTGCTGATGGCAATGGAACTAAGAGAGCGCCCGTTGCTTCGGTTGAAGTTCGCAAAGGTTAGCAGACCTTACCTGTTGCTAAAGCGAGACCAAAACGAGTTGGTGGCAGTTTTCCCGTTGCGCGAAAGGGAAAATCGTTGGACAATTTTGGAACAATTGATTCGTTGGCGCGATTTGCTTTGGGCGCAAAAGCCAAAACGAAACTGACACTATCGCAACAAAGCGACGCAATTTGGGCATTGAGGCGCGAAAACGCAAGCAAATGCAGGCAGTTCGCGAGTGCACAAAAAGTGGTGCGTGCGCAACGGGTGGATGATTTGTTTACAACTTTGCAACTAAATCCTGAACGGGGTGACCTGAAATGCTGTCGGTTCGGCAATTAGCGCGACAGATGGGTTGCTGTAGAAAAACTATCATGAGAGCCATCGCCGACGGGACGCTGAAAGCGCGAAAGGTGCACGCAAGGCTTTGGGCGATTGAGGCTGACCAAAGAGACTTGTTGGTTTTCAAGGCGCGATTGGAGCATCTTGCGCCAATCCGAAAGTTTAGGTCGTCGTTGATGCGCACACTTTGGCAGTCGGGCAAGTTGCGGGGGCGTCGGCGTCGCATGGGGCAACCTGTTACTAAGAGCGTTGTTATCTTGCGTCCCAAAGCATTAGCGGCGGAACGAGTGCAATCGCCTATCTTTTTTCGCAATGAACACGAAGCAGAAGGATATTGCCCACACTGTCGGGCGCATTTGCGCATTTTAATGGGTTAAGGCGCGATGCCCAACTCGGTTGCGGTTTTGCGCATCTTTTTGGTTGCGCGTTTGAGAGTGTATCCCACAAAGGAGCGGGAAACTTTCAACTTTCTTGCGATCTCGTTGAAGTTGTAGCCCTGAAGGAGCAAATTGACGACCTGTCTTTCGCGAAGTGAAAGGTTTGTTCGTTCAAGCAGAACCCGAATAGTATCACGAACTTCAAGCCGCTCAAATTCGGCAGCGCTGCGTTCGTCTTCAACCTGCTGGATGAGTTCCCAGTCAGCGTTCCCTTCCTCGTCAACGATTTGGGTTGTCTTGACCTTGACGAGGTTTTCGGCGACTTCAATGAGTTCAACAATGAGTGCCATCGCAGCTCACTCTCGCCGCACTCCAACAACTCGTGGTCGTTGCGTTGGTTGTTGCGTTGACTTTCCTTGCTGAATTCGTTGCGCGGGTGTTTGTGGCGCGGGTCGTTGTGGTCGTTGAAGTCGTTGCGACGGTGGGGCTATCTCAGCAAGGATTTCGTCGCGGATTTTTTGCCTGATGAGACTTTCAACAACAGCCTGATTGATTTGATGGGCTGGAATGACCGTGCCATCTGGTCGCTTGAGTTTCCAGCCAACTTGGGGGTTAAAGGTCGCATGATAAGTTTGTCCTTGCCATTGAATTGTCACTGGTTGCTCCATTTTCATTATTCGTTGCAGTCTTTGCTCAACAAGTTGCGGAATTGCTATCGCTTGCTCAAACGCTTGCTTTTGCGCCAATCGCGCTTCCGTCGCTTGTCGGTGCTGGATTAGGCTCAACACATTGGCGACATAGGCGCGAGTTCGCGCATAGTTGTTTGCTGCATCCGCTTCCATTTTCTTCACCGTTACTAAGCCTTTTTGAATGTCCACTTGCAACTTCGTAGTGTTAAGGGCTTCCTTGCGAACCTTCAGTGTCCAAATCTCTGCCGCCGACGAAATGATTTGCTTTGCTTGTTCGTCGCTGATAACAGGTAAGTCCAACTCCCGCGCCAACTGGTTGTGCCGATAAATCAAATCGCCGACAACTTCTGGTGGCGCTCCATCGGCTTGAACCTTGCTGAGTTGGCGCAAAATGTCATCGTAAAGTTGCCTTGCTGTTTGCTTTCGCAATTGTTCATCTTTGATGCGCAAGTCAAAAAGCGAAAACATGATTTCTGGCGTCGCGGGCAAGTCGCTTAGCAGTTCCAAAGCAGGGTCTTGCCTAATAATTTCGTTCCATCGGTCACCGAAGGCTTCTTTGACCGTTTTTGTCGCTCGGAAATAATCGGGCATGACTTTGAACATCGTCCCCAAACTAACCCTGTCAGGGTCAATCCCCTGTGCCCGTAACTTTTCCCGTTGGCTTTCCGAAAGCAAAACCGATGCGGGTTGAAGGAACTCGTCAGTCATCAACCCCAAGATCCCCGCTTGGTTGAGCATTGCGACTTGCCATGCTGGAAGGTCTGCCAATCCTTTCAAGCGGTCTGGCAACCTTTGAACAAGTTCTGGTGCGACTTCCCTTAACGGTCGGTTTTCCGCCCGAAGCCGTTCCAACTCCAGCCCGCGAAACTGCCGAACAAAATCCCATTCTTCCCGCATCTGCCTCAATCGTTCCTGTGCCGTCTCTATGTCCAACTCACCTTTGACCAACCCTTGTTGGATTTGTTGGATGCCCAATTTCATTTGCTCTTCTTCGTAAGGCAAAAACCGTTCCGCTCTCGTAACTTCCAACTCCAACAAACGGCGACGCAACGCTGCTTCTGGTGTCTCTGTTGGTGGCGGTGCTTCAACGCCAGCCAGTTGCGTGTATTCGCGCCAAAGTTGCTCTGGGACTTGACCTGCGGGATATTGGGCGATGATGGGCGCTAACTCTGCCAACCTTTGCTGTCTCTGTCGTTCCTGCTCCAACGCCCTCGCCTGCCGAACCATCGCTATGGGCAACAATGCACGAGCGATGCCTGAAAGGACAGAAGCCAACGGAGTAGGACGGTAGGGGAGTAACCCAATGTCCTCAGTTTGGGCAATAGACTGAAGCACTGGCAGGAATGTTCCCAACGCTCTTGGTTGTCGGCGTCGCGTTTGTTCCATTAGTCATCGCAGGGTCTCGCTTTAATTGTAAGTTGCTGAAAACCAAAACGCTATTGGCACTTCTGGCATTAAACTTCTGGCTTCACGCGTTAGGGGAAATAGAAAGCGACGAGCGGCGCGGAAAGGTGCGGCAAGTGTCTTAGCGCGAAAGTTTCAGCGCGAAAAGCCCGATGAGCCTTGAAGCCACCTTGCTATTGCTTCGGCAAGGTCACCCGCTTGCGCCGTCGCAAGATGAGAGCGCCCAAAGTCTCCATCGGTGAAAAACGAGCATGAGCAGTTTTCAGGTCTGAAGGAAAAAGTTGGGCATAGTAGGAAGTCATCGCGATTGTTGAGTGACCCAAAAAGCGTTGCAAGATAATGCTGTCGCCGCCGCTTTGAAGCCAACGCCGAACGAAAGTGAACCGAAGCGAATGTGGGCTGACGCGAACGCCTTTGATGCCAGCCTTTTTACCCAACCTCGCAATAGCCAAACGAACTCCTTGACTTTGTAGCGGCGTTCCATCTTCAGCGACCCAAAGGTTGTCAACCCGCGTTGGCAACTTTTTGCGAGCGACAAGATAGCGCTGCAAGATTTTCGCAGTTGTGTAGCCAATTGGGATGCTTCGCTGCTTGTTGCCTTTCCCGATAACCGTGATCATGCCCGTCTGGAGCGCGTTTAAAGCGTCTTCAACGGTCAACTGCAACGCTTCACTTAGACGAAGCCCTGTGTCCAGAAACAGGCTGATGAGCGCTAAGTTGCGTAAGCCCAAAAAAGTTGTGTCGTCGCATGCTGACAACAACGCTGCGATTTGGTCATCGCTTAAAGTGCGCGGCGGATAGAGCCCTTCTTTCAGTCGCGGGAAACCTTTCAGCGGGTTGTCGTCGCGAACTCCTTCCCGAATTAGGAAGTTGACGAACACGCTCAAAGTTCGCAAGTAACCGTTCGTTGTTGGCGCTTTGATGCCTTTTTCTCGTTGGAACGCCACGAACGCTTTGACCGTCCAGAAATTGAAGGTTGCGGGCGTTTCACTGCGTTCGCGGGCGAACTTGGCGAATTGTTTGAGGCGGTCGTTGTAGGAGTGAACCGTCCAAGGGGAGAGGTTTTTGGTGCGACAGTCAAACAGAAAATTGTCAATCGCTGCATCCCAATCAGTCGCCAATGCGTTGGCGTTGATTTGCTCAGACTGAGCCAAAACGGACAGCGCGCCCATTGTGCCGACACCTCCTTGCTTGACATTTCGCCAAGTGAAAAAGGTGAGAAGGGCATTTTTGCCCTTCAGGGTTGCGGTTAGTGAAATGGGGCAGGCGCGAGAAGTGCTGGAACTACAAGCACTTTCGCGCACGCGTGGCGGCACTTTGGGTCACGCTGCCGGACCTGAGCATTACGAATGCCCCGCTCTGCCGCTGAGCTACGCCGGCTCATCTTTTTGCGCTTTAAAGTTTAGC
>Ga0079992_134415_pt1 | contig 10664 bp, 7 predicted proteins | sample FaiFalFF_MnMetaG_3_FD_69197 | JGI IMG/M metagenome (GOLD analysis project Ga0079992, IMG submission 69197) | Freshwater microbial communities from Yellowstone National Park, Wyoming, USA - Fairy Falls B (FF_Mn_B) MetaG (SPADES assembly) (version 2) | ecosystem: Environmental > Aquatic > Freshwater...
GTCGTGCCCAAAGGCGAAGTCCATGCCATGATGGGTCCCAACGGGTCGGGCAAAAGCACCCTCGCCCAAACCCTGATGGGGCATCCGCGCTACGAGGTCCTTGAGGGCGAAGTCCTTTGGAAAGGACAAAACATCTTGGAGTTGTCGCCAGATGAGAGGGCAAAGTTGGGACTCTTTCTGGCGTTCCAATATCCCGTTGAAATTCCCGGCGTCGTGCTGGGCAACTTCCTTCACATCGCTTACCAAGCCGTTAAGGGTGAGGAAATCCCCATCGGCAAATTCAACCGCTTGCTGATGCAGAAACTTCGCCTTCTGGACATGGACACCAGTTTCATTAGCCGCAACTTGAACGAGGGCTTCTCGGGCGGCGAGAAAAAGCGATGCGAGATTTTGCAACTCGCCGTCTTAGAGCCTGAGTTTGCCATCATGGACGAGACGGACTCTGGCTTGGACATTGACGCCGTTCGCATCGTCGCCAACGCCGTCAACACTATCTATGAGCAATCGGGCGGTCAGATGGGTTTCCTCATCATCACCCACTACCAGCGAATTTTGCGCTACATCAAGCCATTGCACAAAGTCCATGTCATGATGGACGGTCGGGTCGTCCTTTCGGGCGGTCCTGAACTTGCTGAGGAACTGGAAGAGAAAGGCTACGACTGGTTGGAGGAGAAACTCAAGGCGGAGGGCGTGTTGGCGTGATGGGTCATCTGTCAAGCCGTAATTTGCCAGTCGCCAATCACCAGTCGCTATTCGCCAACTTAAGGAGGGACGAACGATGAGTGAGCAAGAACAGCAACTGCGAGAGTTGGCAGTTTACAAATACGGCTTCCGTGACGAAGATGCCCGTTACGAGTTCGTCGTCCCGAAGGGCTTGAGCAAAGAGGTCGTGGAAGCCATCTCGCACTACAAGGGCGAACCTGACTGGATGCGGAAGATTCGCCTGCAGGCTTTGGAGATTTTCTTCCGCAAGCCGATGCCGACTTGGGGCGCCGACTTGTCCGAGTTGAACTTTGACGAAATCACCTACTACGCTGCCCCGACGAAAGCGAAGTTCCGTTCGTGGGACGAAGTGCCCGAATACATCAAGCGCACTTACGAACGATTGGGCATCCCTGAAGCGGAACGGAAATTTCTGGCGGGTGTCGGCGCCCAGTATGACTGCTTGACGGCAGACACGGTGGTGTTTGCCAATCCTGGCGCCGTCCCTATCGCCCAAATCCAGCCGGGGCAATATGTTTACTCGCTGGATGTGGAGAACCGCAAACTCATCAAGCAACGGGTGCGAGCGGTCGTTTACAAAGGCGAACTGCCTGTCTTTGAAGTGAAGGTTGCAGGTCGGCGCATCAAGGCGACTTTCAATCACCCCTTCTTGGCACTTATCTATCGCAAAGAAGAGGGCAAAAAGCGGGGTCGCTTTGAAGTGGCATGGCGCTACCTCTCTGACCTGCAAGTCGGCGACTACATCGCTATCGTCAAGAAACTGCCTGACGAAGGTCAGCCTTATCGCTTGCCCACAATTGACTTGACCACTGAGTTTGAAGGACGCAATCAGTTTGGCACTTTCACTGTCAAGTCGGACAAATTCTTCACTCGCACCCAAAAGGGTTTGCGCTTGCCAGAGCAAACGACCGAAGCCTTCATGTGGCTGTTAGGGGTTTACTTGGGCGACGGTGGTCTGAGGCGGAAAGGCAAAAAGAAGCCTAAGACCATTGTGGACATCGCTTTCCCTGCCTCCGAACCGAATTGCCGTCAAAAACTGGCAGAAGCCCTGCGGGAAGTTTTCGGCTATGAGTTGCGCTTTGATCGTGACCCTTATCGGGTGCGCATCCATTCCGCTCCCATCGCTCGCCTTTTTGCCGCCTTGGGGCTTGACGCAACTGCTAAGACGAAGACAGTGCCACCTTGGGTCTTTGGGTTGCCCCTCTCCCAGAAACTGGCGTTCATCGCTGGCTTTATTGATGCGGACGGGCATGTGAGAGGGACAGAGAGAAACAGCGACGCTATGTTGACCAGCGCTAACGAGAACCTGTTGAGAGACATCCAAAGGTTAGCCATCACTTGTGGGCTGCGGGTTTCCGATGTCTATACTTTTCGCTCAAAAACGACCTACAAGGGCAAGACGACAGAACGGATCGCTTATCGGTTGCTCATTACGGGTGACTTGTCGCCATTGGCGCCCTATTCCGTCAAGGTGGCAGCCAATTTCAAACCTCGCAAATATTACCAGCGCTACAACTCTTACCATCGCTCGCCTTTGGACGCTTACACCAGCGACGAAATCGGTTTTGCACCGATTGAGTCCATCCGATACTTGGGCGTTGAGCCAACTTATGACATTGAAGTGGAAGGTGTCCATAACTTCGTCGCTGAAGGCATCGTGGTGCATAACTCCGAAGTGGTCTATCACCGCATCCGCGAAGACTTAGAACGCTTGGGTGTCATCTTCGTGGACATGGACACTGCCGTTCGGGAGTATCCCGACCTTGTGCGAGAATACTTCGGGACGGTCATTCCGCCGACGGACAACAAATTCGCTGCTTTGAATACAGCCGTTTGGTCAGGTGGTTCCTTCATCTATGTGCCTAAAGGCGTCCATGTGGAGATGCCCTTGCAGGCTTACTTCCGCATCAACGCCGAAAACATCGGTCAGTTTGAGCGCACCCTTATCATCGCCGAGGAAGGCAGTTTCGTGCACTACATTGAGGGTTGCCTGCCAGCGGGAGAAAAGGTCAGCATCGGCGACCGATGGGTGAACATTGAAGCCATCAAGCCAGGCGATTTCGTCGTGACGGCAACGGGTGAACGCCGTCGCGTTCGCGCCGTCATGACCCGCTACTACAAGGGCGACATCGTGGAAGTCGTTCCCGTTTCGCCCCACAACGCCTTCCGATTGACACCTGAACATCCTGTCTTGGCAGTGCGTCGGGAAACGGTCGCTGTCCGTCGCCGCCAACGCAACGGTTGGCTGGCGGAAGTGGACACTCGGAAACTTTTGCAAGCCCAACCCATTTACATCCCTGTCGGCGAATTGAAAGTCGGCGACTTCCTTGTCTTCCCCAAAGTCAAGGCAGATAACAGCAACACTGCCTTTTCACCTGACCAACTCCGACTGCTGGGCTACTACTTGGCGGAAGGTTCGGCGTTCGTGCACCAAAAATTGAAGCAACCCGTCGTCTCTTTCTCTTTTGGCGAACATGAGACGGCAGCCATTGAGGAAGTCAAGGAACTCATCCGCAAGGTGACGGGCAAGCGACCTCAAGTCGTCCACCAACCAAGTCGCCATGCTGTCAACATCACCGTTTACTCCCGTGAATTGATGGAGTTCTGCTTGCGCCACGCTGGCAAAGGTGCAGACAGCAAGCAATTAAGCCCTGAAGTCATGTCCCTTCCGCCCGAACAAGTCAAAGTTTTGCTGGATGCCTACTTTGCTGGCGACGGCAACACATGTGTGAAGGGCAATGGCAACACATGGATGAAACGCATCAGCACAGCATCCCAAACCTTAGCGGAGCAACTTCAGGAACTTCTGGCTCGCATGGGCATCTACGCAAGTATCCTGAAGCGGCAAGGTGGCGAAGACACTATCCGAGGTCGCCGTATCCGACGAAAAGACCAATTCACCGTCGTCTGGACAGAAAACAAGCGGTGGAGCGAAGTGCGAGATGCTGGCGATTACTTCCTCGTGCCCATCAAGCGCATCCGTCGCATCCCTTATGACGGCTTTGTGTTCAACCTGCATGTGGAGCATCCTAACGCCTATCTCGTTCGCGGCTTCGTTGCCCACAACTGCACCGCCCCGATTTACTCCACCAATAGCCTGCACAGTGCCGTTGTGGAGTTGATTGCCAAGCCCGGCGCCACCATCCGTTATACGACCCTGCAAAACTGGTCTCACAATGTCTACAATCTTGTCACCAAGCGCGGCGTCGCTTATGAGGACGCAAAAATCATCTGGGTTGATGCCAACATCGGTTGCGTTTGCGAAGGCGAGTTGGTCTACACTGAGCATGGACCTGTGCCCATTGAGAAGGTGAAACCTGGGACGAAAGTTTGGAGTTTTGATGAGGCATCTCGTCAGTGGGTGTTACGCCCTGTCGTCGCCCGAAAATACAGTGGCTTGCAGCAGGTCTACGAGGTTGTCTTCGCTAATGGGCGAACGGTTCGGTTGACAGCCAATCACCCCCTCCTTGCCGTCCGTCACGACCCCACACGACCAAAGAAGTTAGGTCGCTACTCCTTGCAATGGGTTCCGCTGGAAGGGTTGTCTGTTGGCGATTATGTCGTCTTCCCAACAGTTCTCTCAAACGATGGGCAACCTTACTGCTTCATTCGTCCCGACCTGCCCGAAAAATTCGTCGGTCGCAACCAACACGGCGCTACTTACGAAATTCCCAGCCATAGTCGTCTGCCTGTGAACTTGCCTGAGTATTCTGACGAAGACCTTTGCTGGCTGCTGGGCTTATGGATAGCGGACGGCGATTATCGCATTCAAAACGGCAACGGAACACCACGCTTTGGGAAAGTGGGATGGAGCGTCCCTGAGAGCGACCGTGCCAGAAGGCGACTTGAAGAACTGCTGAAACGCTATGTCGGTGAGCACAGATTTGAACAGAGAAGAGACGGGATTTACCTGTGCATCAATTCGCTGGAGTTCGCCCTTTGGCTAAAAGCCAACGGTTTTGAAAGCGGCGCGAAGCGAAAGCGCATACCCTACTGGGTCTTCAATTTGCCGTTAACCCAACGCCTCGCCTTCTTGGCAGGATACTTGGACGGCGATGGCTCTGCTTCAACTTCCGGTTTAACTGTCAAGTCAGCCAGCAGGGAGTTGCTTTCTGATATCCAAATGCTGGCTACTACTTGCGGTTTGAAGCCCAGCCCGATCAGAAGCGAATTGAGCGTTCAAGACATTAACCGAACTGGACAGCCCAAAACTTATGTGTCTTACCGCTTGACCATCTCTCAGTTTGAGCCTTTGTGTCCCTTCCTCACTGACGGCTTGGCGGAGAAACTGCCGACACGCAAATGGCACAAACGATACCACCAAGCAAGAGGCGTTAGACCTTCCCGACTGTTCACAGAAGCGACAGGCATCACCCGCATTGTTGCTATCCGCCCGTCCGTCATAGCGCCAACTTATGACTTGGAGATTGAGGGCACTTCCAACTTCGTTGTGAACGGCATCCTCGTCCACAATAGCAAGGTCACCATGAAGTATCCGTGCGTTTACATGGTGGGCAAAGGTGCTCGCGGTGAGGTTTTGTCTGTGGCGTTTGCGTCCAACGGGCAACATCAGGATGCAGGCGCAAAGATGATTCACGCTGCCCCTTACACCACCAGCATCATCACCAGCAAGTCTATCAGCGTTTTCGGCGGTCGCGCCACTTATCGCGGCATGGTCAAAGTCTATCCCGGTTGCAAGGGCGCAAAGGTCAATGTCCGCTGCGATGCTTTGCTGCTGGATGAAATCTCACGCACCGACACCTATCCCGTCATGGAGATTGAGGAAGAGGAAGTGGAAGTTGCCCACGAAGCGACCGTCAGCAAAATCGGCGAGGAGCAACTCTTCTACCTGCAATCTCGTGGCTTGACCGATGACCAAGCCATCAAGATGATTGTCAACGGCTTCTTCCGCGACTTCGCAAAAGAACTGCCGATGGAATACGCCGTTGAGTTCACTCGGCTGATTGAATTGCAGTTGGAGGGTTCAGTCGGGTAAGCGGAAACGAAGCCACCGCCGCGCCTGCCCTGGCAGGGTGGTGTCCGCTCCAACGGCACCACCCTGCTGCAAAATCGGAAAGGGTGATCTCATATGGCGAAGTTGAAGCGACAAATGCTCACAGATGTTGAAATGCGCATCATCAAGGCTGCACGAGAGGGAGACATAAAAGCCTTTTGTGACGCCCTTTTGGAACATCCTGAAGACGGTCGCTTACTCCGCACCCTTGCCTTGGAGGACCAAGCATTTGAGTGGGAGGCAGTTATGAAGCGCATCACAGAAGTGGCGAAGGAGAAGTCAGGTGATGGCAGAGCCCAAAATCAAAATCGTCACCCTTGAGGAAGTGATGGAGTTGCACGAGGAATGGCTGAAACGGTTAGGTGGAATCCCAGGCATACGAAATCCCGAAGTGCTGATGTATGCCCTTGAGGCGCAAATCTCGCCCTATTACCAAACGGTTTTTGAAAAAGCCGCCAATTTTGGCGGTCGTATCGTTAAAGAGCATGCTTTTAATGACGGCAATAAACGCACTGGTTACTCGTGCATGAAGTTGTTTTTGGCGCGCAACGGTTATCTGCTTCAACCGAATTTTGATGAGGCTTATCCCACCCTGCTGAGGCTTGCGTTGGGAACAGGCGTTCCGGGCGAGATGACTTATGATGAGTTGGTGGAATGGTTGGAAATACACTCACTGCAGATCGCCGAATATGAGCAACCGTGATGGATTCGCTGCAAGCGTTTGATGTGAGACGAAGCAAGTAAACGAAATTCGTGGAGGATGATGTCGCATGGCATACACAACCGTTCCGATGCAAATAAGCCGTGAAGCGTTGGAGTTTCTGGTGGGGCTCAACGGTGAGCCCGAATGGGTTCGCGATATTCGCTGGAAAGCGTGGGAGACTTTTGAGCAGTTGCCAATGCCCACGCCCAGAGATGAGGAGTGGCGGCGAACGGACTTGAAAACTTTCCGATTGAGCGATTACGCTCCCATATCGCTGCCCAACTACGACGGCATCGCTTCCGTTGAAGCGTTGCCCGACGAACTAAAGCAGTTCTTGCACCCAGGTTCCGAAGAGGGCAATGTGGCGGGTTTGCTCGTCCATCACGGCGCCAAAACTGTCTATCGTTGGCTCAGCGAGGAGGCGGAACGGAAAGGCGTCGTGTTCCTTGACATGGCAACAGCGTTGAAGCAACGACCCGACTTGCTTGAGGGTCGGCTTCACCAACTCATACCGCCTGACGAAACGAAATTCGTCGCTCTTCACGCAGCCTTAATGAACGCAGGTGCGGTCGTTTACATCCCGCCAAAAGTTCAGTTGAAACTACCGCTGCACTTGTTTTTCTGGTTGGACGCCGAACGCAGTTCACTTTTTGACCATGTGCTCGTCATCGCTGACAAAGAGAGCGAAGTCGTTGTGCTGACCCACTACGCTTCACCGCAAGGCGAGTTTTCTGCCTTGAGCAGCGGCGCCGTTGAAATTTTTGCCGAGCCTGGGGCACGAGTTTTCTTCATCAGCCTTCAAGAGTGGGGCGAGCGGGTTTACGATTTCCATTTCGTCCGAGCCAACATCCGACAAGACGCTTACATGCGTTGGGTTCTAACCGCCTTTGGTGGCAAACTTTGGCGCATCAATTGCCACAGCCGATTGAGCGAGCCGGGTGCCAGCACCGACATGCTGGGCATGAGCGTTGGCGCTGGCATTCAGCAATTTGACCACCACACTTTCCAAGAGCATGTGGCGCCGCAATGCAAGAGCGATTTGCTCTTCAAGGTCGTTTTGATGGACCGCGCCAGTTCCATCTACCGAGGGCTCATCAAGGTGCACAAAAACGCACAAGGCACAGACGCCTATCAGGCAAACCGAAACTTGCTACTCAGCCCGAAAGCGAAGGCTGATTCCATGCCCTTGCTTGAGATTGAAGCCAACGAAGTCCGCTGCACCCATGGCGCCACTATCGGACGGGTTGACGAGTTGCAACTTTTCTACCTGATGAGCAGGGGCATCTCCCGCAGACAAGCGGAAAAAATCATCGTTGACGGTTTCCTTCGTCCCGTCATTGACAAAGTGCCCGTCCAGTGGTTCGGCGAAAAGATGCAATCTCTGCTGGACGCCAAAATGTTGGCGGAAGCGAAACGGTTGGGTTATGCGTGAGGCGTGATGCGTAAGGCGTAATGCGTGAAGCGTGATGCGTGAGAAGCAAATGGAGGGCGAGAACATGGGCGAGTGGATTAAGGTTGGCAGCAAAGACGAAATCCCTGTCAATGGGGCAAAGGTCATTGTCGTTGAGGACACGCCCATTGCGGTTTTTCGTGTCGGCGACGAAGAGTTTTACGCGATTGAAGACACTTGCACCCATGATGAGGCGTCGCTTTCTGAAGGTTGGTTCGCCGACCAGTATGTCATTGAGTGCCCAAGACACGGGGCTTGGTTTGACATCCGAACGGGCAAAGCCTTGCGGATGCCCGCAGTCTATCCCGTCCGAACTTTCGCTGTCAAGATTGAAGGCGATGAAGTTTTCGTGGAATGGACGCCGCCTGAAGAAGCGGAAGAAAGTTGGGGCGTCAGGGAGCGGGATTGATGTCTCAAGCGACGAGGTGCTTGACATGCGACCGAAAGGCTTGGTCGTCGTTGATGAGAAACGAATTGCGCAAGTGATGGAGGCGACACCTGAGGTCATCGCCGCCTACCTTTTCGGCTCTGCAGCGCGTGGCGAAACCGACCAATTCAGCGATGTGGATGTCGCCGTGCTACTTGAAGACGATTTGCCGAAGGAGCGGAGATGGGACATTGAAGGGCGATTGCTTGACCAACTTTTCCGCATCGTCGGGCAGGACAAAGCGGATGTCGTTGATTTGAAAACAGCGCCGTTGTGGTTTCAACGAGTGGTCATCACGACGGGACGAGTGATCTACGAACGAGACCGACAAAAGCGAGAGGCTTATGAGAGGCAGGTCTTGCAGCAACAGGAAGCCGATGAAGGACGATGGCGCAAGATGGAAGAGATGCGGTTGAGGTTAGAAGTGCTGGAGAGGAATTTGGCGAATTTAGAAGCATTAGCCCGTCTGGGTTACGATGAGTTTATGGCAGATCCCCGCAATTTGGCAGCAGCGGAGCGATGGTTGCAAACATCCATTGAAGCGTTGGCTGACATCTCCCGTCACATCATTCGCCGTTTGGGTTTGCGGATGCCCGAAGAGTATTGGCAAATCCCGCATGTTCTCGCTGAAGCGGGTTACCTACCTGCGGAAAATGTCCCGACTTATGAGGCAATGGTTCGGTTTCGCAACCGACTGGTGCATCGCTACCCAGAGGTTGAGCCCAACGAGATTTATCGCATCGTCACGCAGGAATTGAACGAAATCCGCCGCTGGCGTGACCAACTCGTGCAAATCCTTCAGGCGCTCGGCTAACTTTTTGGCGAAAAATTTCGTTTCGTAAATAGCGACGCTTAAGGAGGCGACAATGATGCCACGAGCAACGAAACCGAAGGGAAAACGGAAGCAGCGAATCAAAAAGGTTGTCGCCAAATACACGGTCTTGATTGAGCGGGACGAGGAGACGGGGCAATATTGCGTGAGCGTGCCGGCTCTACCCGGTTGCTTCACTTACGGAGACACCATTGAAGAAGCCATCGCCAATGCGCAAGAGTGCATTCAAGGTTTCGTCATGACTTTGCAAAAGTTGGGCAAGCCTGTCCCAATCCCGATAGAAGTTACAGTGCCGCTAAGGTGGGAGTGACCGAAGATGATGACGAAGCCGACGGAGTTGGATGTTGAAGCCATTCGGGAGCAGTTCCCGATTTTTCAAAGGACGGTTCGGGGCAAGCGGTTGATTTACCTTGACAGCGCTGCAACTTCCCAAAAGCCCCAATGCGTCATTGATGCCGAACGGGAATTTTACGAGCGCTATAACGCCAATGTCCATCGGGGCGCTTACCGCATCGCCGAAGAGGCGACGGCGGCTTACGAAGCGGCGCGGGAGAAACTTGCTCGCTTCTTAAACGCACCCAGCAAAGAGTGCATCGTTTTCACGCGCGGGACAACGGAAGCCATCAATTTGGTCGCTTACGCGTGGGGCTGGGCGAACTTAAAAGAAGGCGACGAAATTTTGCTGACAGAGATGGAGCACCACAGCAACATCGTCCCTTGGCAACTTATCGCCGAACGGACGGGAGCGAAAATCAAAGTCGTCCCCATCACCGATGACGGGTTTTTGGACATGGACGCTTTTGAGCGGTTGCTGACGGAGCGGGTGAAACTCGTTGCCGTCACCCATGTCAGCAATGTTTTGGGCACGATCAACCCTGTTCGGGAAATTTGCCAGAAGGCTCATGAAGTCGGAGCGGTCGTGCTTGTGGACGGCGCTCAAGCGGCGCCCCATTTGCCTGTGGATGTGCAAGCCATCGGATGCGACTTTTACGCATTGAGCGGGCACAAAATGTGCGGACCGACAGGCAGTGGAGCACTTTACGGGCGCAAGGAATTGCTGGAAGCGATGCCACCATTTCTGGGCGGCGGCGAGATGATTCGCACTGTCACTTTTGAGCGGACGACTTTCAACGATGTGCCTTACAAGTTTGAAGCGGGCACGCCACCCATCGCCCAAGCGATTGCTTTAGGTGCGGCTGTGGATTTCCTGACGAGCATAGGCATGGAGCAAATCAGGGCTCACGAAGTTGAGTTGACGGTTTATGCGTTGGAGCGGTTGCGAGAAGTTTCTGGCATCACCATCTACGGTTCGGCTCCGCCTGAACAACGAGGTGGCGTCATTGCCTTTAACCTCAACGACATTCACCCGCACGATTTGGCGACTTTCCTTGACGCTTACGGGATTTGCATTCGTGCAGGTCACCATTGCGCTCAACCTTTGATGCGCCGACTCAATGTCGCTGCAACGGCGCGGGCAAGTTTCTACCTTTACAACACGCCCGACGAAATTGACGC
>Ga0079992_134443_pt1 | contig 10651 bp, 5 predicted proteins | sample FaiFalFF_MnMetaG_3_FD_69197 | JGI IMG/M metagenome (GOLD analysis project Ga0079992, IMG submission 69197) | Freshwater microbial communities from Yellowstone National Park, Wyoming, USA - Fairy Falls B (FF_Mn_B) MetaG (SPADES assembly) (version 2) | ecosystem: Environmental > Aquatic > Freshwater...
CCCAATCCCGTGGTCTTTCTTACGGTGGCCCGGACGCCCTTCCGGTTCTGGATTCTGGTCGATGCCCTCCGGGCCGGCCAGGAAGCCGACCCAATCCTCCATGCCGTAGGGCAAGCCCTCACCCAAGCCCTCCAGGTATCCGGCATCGGGGGGAAGACCCGCCTCGGCTACGGCCGGTTCACGGAAAGGGGACATTCAAGGATAACTGTGAAATGAGCGGAACCCCGGCCTGGCGAGCGGGGCTGGAATGTAAGCCCTTTCACTGTTCGGGGCAACCCCATACCGGCGAACGGGAACCCGGACTCGAAAGACGGTGTCCCATCTCCGACTATCATGAAAGCGCGTGTGCGACCTCCCGACGGGCTTCTTCCAAAGACTTACTCCACAGGGCCTGGGTGAGTTCCAGGGCATATTCCCATAGCTGGCGGGCTCGGCCGTCGTCGAGACGCCCGAAGCCATGTTCCAGATACGAGAGATTCCGACCCTGCTGAAGGTCCTGCAGATGTCTTTGCAAATATGAATTTAAGGTACAGACACCCATCACTTCCAAGAGCGTCAGCCCGTTCCTAAGGGCTAACTGGGGTGGCGGGGTTTGTACTTGTAAACGACTAAGGTAACCAGTCAATATATTTTCCTTTAACTCTCTCCAGTCCGGTTGCCAAGGATTCACTCCTTCCTGTAGGAGCCGTCCTTGCACAGCCAATTCGACGGCCCGGTAAGACCGGAGGACGCTGTCAGTCGGCCGACCCTCCCGAATCCGGCGATCTCCATTCTCCAGAGTATCGGCAATCAAGAGACTGAAGTAATCAAGTTCCGACTGATCCAGCCGCACTTGCCGCCCTTGAGGGCTCTGCGAAATATCCCGGAGTTTCTCCGTGAGTCGCATAAGCTTTTGACCCGGCTCCAGCATACGCCGCACTTGACGTGCTATCGGGCCGAGACGAGCGTCTTCCATTAGAGCCTCTGCCTGCCCATAGAGTGCCCGAAGGGTCCGGACGGCCGCGTCGTACCAGAACTCGTCCCAGTCGCAAAGGGCCTTTGCGACCTGTCGGACGAATCCGGCTTGACCCTGCTGGGGCAAACTCTCGGCCAAGAACCGGGCTTCTCGATAAGCAAAGCGTCGTAGGAGTTCCAATACTTGGTCGATGACCTCGTGGGTCCATGTCTGCTCATCTCGTTTCACCCGCATGGCTTCCCGCTGGACCCGGCCCTGAGCATCCCGAAGAGCGCCCCCCGTATAATCCAGGATGAGTTTGCCAATCAGGCGCTCCGTCAAGGCCGCATGAACGACGGCCGCGGATAAAACTTTTGTGCCCCCTGTGAAGTTGACGATGACCAGGTCCGAACCCGCCACCCTCTGCAAGGCTTGCCGGCTAACTCGAAGCGCCTCGTCGATATCTTCAGGATCAGGAACCTCCATGGGTTGAGCGTCTACCTGAAGCTCCTTGGCCTTTTGTTGGGCCTCGTAAGCGACATCAAAGGGCGTTGGAGACGGTTGTCCGGGAAAGGGCCGCCCATAGAGAAAGACAACGGTAAGGCTCGCCTGGTGATATTCCGATCGGACTTCCCGAATGGCCTTCAGGATAGGGTCCGATGTCGTCCCAACGGTCACGACAAGTCCCACTTTCATCTCCAAGCCTCTCACGAAGGATAAGTCTGAAAATGCAGTTCAAGCCCCCATCGAAGGGATTTTACAGATGATCAATCGCCCTTATCCACACACCATCCCCGCGACGGGGGCTACCTCATCCGAGAGCGACGGAGCGAAGACAGGTAACCGGCCTGTACATACCCACGTCCGTGCGACGTGACTTGTCCCGAATCCCTCACAGGCGGAGCCTTGATCTTGCCCACGATGGAACGCAAGGTCCCTCCCCGGATTCGAGAGTCAACCCATTCCCGTTCAGAAAGTGACGGAGTGATGAAGTGACGAAGTGACGGAGTAACGGGTGACGAGCAACGAGCAATAAAGCCCCCCATGCCTCACTGCCGTATTGCCGTAAAAGAAGAGCTTGCTAACCGCGTAAGTCCTAAGTATAATGACTGCGGTCCGGGGTTATAGTCGTCGGAGGGGCACACAATAGAGAGGGGCCCCGATGCCCGCGTCGGTAGATACCGTCGCCGAGGCCCTGGTAGCTTCCCTGGGGGTCGAACCCCAGGTCGTGACCCTCGCCTTGGATGCCCTCCGCGAGCGGGGCTTCCCCATCCGGTACGTCTACGTCGTCCATACAAATCCCTCCTTCCGGCCCATCGGGGAGGCCCTACGCCGCTTGCAGGCCGAGGTTTCTCACTACGCCGACGGCCGCCCGCCGGTCGATTTCGCATGGATACCCGTTCAGGACGGGGCCGACTTCCCCGAAGACCTCGTCACGGAGGCCGAAGCCGGCCTGTTCCTGCGGGTTCTGTACCGAACAGTCCGAGACCTCAAGCGGAGCGGCCATCGAGTCCACCTCCTCATCGCCGGAGGCCGTAAGGTCATGGCCGCCTATACGATGGTCATCGCCCAACTCCTGCTCGACGACACCGATGCCGTGTGGCACCTCCTTTCCGAAGAACGGCTCCTCCAAAGCAAGGCCATGCATGCCGACGACCCCGGGCAGACCGTCCTCGTCCGGGTCCCCGTCTTGCGGTGGAGCCTCCTGCCCTCGACGATTCGGGAACTCCTCGTCTGGGACGACCCCTACCGGGCCATCCGGCATCAGCAAGAACTCCGGGACCGCCAGCGTTGGCAACTCCTCCACGCCTTCTGGGAACGCCTGACGCCGGCCGAACGCTCGGTCGTCCGGGCCCTGGTAGAAACCCATGGGACGACGAAAGAGATCGCCCGCTCCCTGGGGCGGGACCCCAAGACGGTCGCCCACCAACTCGAGTCCGCTTACGCCAAGTACCGTTCGTGCGTGGGCCTGGCCCCGGGCACCCGGGTCCGCACCCGCCTGATCGCCGACCTAACGGCGGTCTTGTCGTCCCTTGTGGGGCCGAATGCCCACGCGCGGATGGGCCTTCGTCCCCATGCCCGCCGCAAAAGAACGCCAAAAACTGCCTTGTAGGGGAGGGAATCGATGCCCCGAAGACAGACCTTCCCATCGGTTCATGCCGTGGACAACACGGTGCCTGTCCCGCCGAAACTCTGGAAACAGGTATCCCAACGGCTGACTTTCCTGCAACACCCCTTCGGCACGGTGCCCATCTATCTTGTGAGTCCGGACACGATCGACCGCCTCTCTTCCCCGGATCACTGGGAACTGGACCCGGGGTGCCTCCGCCGGGTCTTTGCGGACTTACGCGATCGGGTTCGGCAAGCGGTCCAGAAAAAGGAGGACGTGGACATTGGCCGATTCATAGATGGACTTTTGAAAGAGTGTCAGCGTCGGCGACCCGTCCTCCTGGGTTGCTACGTGGCGGACGCCTCTACGGTGGGGTTTGGGGGGTCGGGTGCCTTCCACACAGTTGAGCAGGCGGCGGAGGCCGCGTTGAAAGTCCGCCTTTCGTTTCCCAGGGGACCGGCGATCTTCCTCTGTCCCGACCGGATTTTTCCTTATCCAAATGGTCATCTTGTTTTCCAAATAGTCCTTATTCATGAGTTGGTCCACGCTTATCAGGGTACAACGTTTTGGGCACGAGGGGCCTATTCGAAGACCTGGGGACGGGTCATCGAGGAAAGTCTGGCCAATGCGGTGACGTTCTGGCACTTTCAGGCGCAGGAACGGCCTGCAGTGGCGGCCTTCATGACCAGTCAACCGGCCGAGTACGCGGCTTACGTATACTGGCTGGGACTTACGGGCGACGGCCGGGACCGTCGGGCGGAGACCCGCCTCCTGAAGGAGGTCCTTATGGCCTGGCGGGAGGGTCCCAGCGAGACTTGGCCTCTCCTACGGTTGGACTGGTACTGGCGGCATAGCTTCCTCTCCCGGTGGTTCGAATGGCTTGAGGTCGCGGGGCCGCCGATATACGGCGGTACCCCCTTGGAATGGGTAGCGATGCGGGAATTGGGGCGAATCCTGAACCCCGGCGAGATGCGGGATCTCATAGACAGACGACAAGACCGGGTCATCGAAGACGGTCTCGCCTTGCTGGCGGTGCGGATTTTAGCTGAAGTCATCCCCGGCTGAGGGGAAAGCATAACGGATCCCCGCAAGCGCATTTCGGTCTATCCTAAAAGGTGGAGTGGGTGATGACCCTGCGTGACCTTGTAAAGGCTTTCAGAGCGGAATTTGCAGAACCGCTCCGTCAGGCGGATTACCTGCTGGCCGATACCCGCATTCCCTGGGTCTCCCTCTACGATCACCTGGTGCTTACAGGCGGGATTGCCGCGGCATTTGCCGAAGAGCTCCTGCGGCGGGGAAAGACTCCGGAGGAGATTTGCGGGCTTTCCCTGGATCCATCAGAACTGCGGCATCTGGCATGTCTCTGCGGGCTTCTGCACGATCTGGGCAAAGCACGGGTAGGAGAGACTGAGTATCGGCTCCACGTCCAGCGGGGAGTGGAATATGCCACGGAGTGGCTCACCGCAAAGGGTGTTGACGGGCGCCTTCACGAGATCATCGTAGGAAGCGTTGCTCGCCACCATTTGCGGGATGGACCGCAGACGCTCTTCGAGAAGCTTGTCTGCTTAGCCGATAGTTACGCCTCGGCTGGAGACCGTCCGGAGCTGGTCTCCGGAGACGACCGACGATCGTGAGAATGGAGGTCCGATCCTGCCAGAACGCGGGCGCATTGGATGCTGTAAGCCAGGAGAACCGCAAGATGAACATGAACGACCGAATCCTCCTTCGCGATCGCCCATGGGTTGTTCGCCAGGTAACCCAGGTGGAAGGCGGCCGGCTGCTGCTGAAGCTGGAGGCTCTGGACGGCGATGAGCCAGCCTCCCTGGAGGTGGCCGTGCCGCCGGAAGAGCCGCAAGCGCTTCCTACCGAGGACCTGCGTTTTGACCTGGCGCAGCTGGACTCGCTGGCCGCCTGGGCCAACGCCCACCGAATCCTCGCCGCTACGCTCGTTCGGGACGCGGGGCTGATTTCGGGAGCCCGGTTCGGACGGGTCACCCTCGAGTCCTACCAGCTGGTCCCTGCGCTTCGGCTCCTTGCCAAGCCGCGCCCGAGTCTCCTCATCGCCGATGACGTGGGCTTAGGCAAGACCATCGAGGCAGGGCTGGCGATGCTCGAGCTGATGGCTCGCGGGCGAGTCCGCCGGGTGCTTGTTGTGGTGCCGCCCGGGCTCATGGAGCAATGGCGTCAGGAGCTCTATGACAAGTTCGGCCTCGAGTTCCACATCATTGGAAACGCCTCCGATCTGGCGGTCGCCCAGAAGTCCCTGCCCGCCGGGGTCAGCCCCTGGGAAGCTCTGCCGCGCGTGATCACCTCGATCGATTACTTGAAGAAGGAGACCGTGCGGGCGCGTGCCCTCCGGAAGCGCTGGGATCTGGTGATCGTGGACGAGGCGCATGCCCTTGCCGAGTCAGGTACACCCCAGAATCCCTACCGGACCCAGCGCACCCGGCTGGGCTTGGCTCTGCGCGAAGCCGCTCGGAGCCTCCTCCTGCTTACGGCCACGCCCCATAACGGCTATGTCCACTCCTTCCGCTCGTTGCTTGAGCTCGTTGAGCCGACCCTTGCAACGCTGCAGGGCTCCCCAGCGGATCTCCGTCGTCGGGTGGAGACCGCCATGGTTCGGCGGATGAAGGCCCAGATCCGCCGGCGGACGGATGGCCGGGAAGAGGAGGTCTTCCCCCGGCGCAGCGTCGAGGGCATCCCCGTGCGGTTGGAGGGGAAGGAGCGGGAGCTCCTTGAGGAGATTTCGGCCTACTGCTCCGGAACCGCCAGGCAGGCTCAGGGAACGGAGGAAGCCGAGCTCATCGGCTTCGCCATGCAGATCATCAAGAAGCGGGCGCTATCATCCCGGAAAGCCCTTCTCAACACCATCCAGCATCGCCTGGAGGCCCTCGAGCGGGAAGAGGCCCGCGAGGAGCCTCCTCCGCGGGAGGAGCTCCGGGACTTCCAGGCGGATCTGCCGCTCACCGAATCCCAGAGCGAGCGCCTCGCCCGTCGGATCCTGCGCTCGGCTATCCCCAGGGATGAGGGGCGCCGCCGCTCCGAGCTGCGAGCCCTCAAGCGCATCCGATCGCTTTTGAAGAATATGCCGGACCGCGATCCCAAGATAGAGGCCCTGGTTTCCGAGCTCAGGCGGGTCTTTAGCGAGGATCCCTCCGAGAAGGTGATTGTATTCACCGAGTATCGGGACACCCTGGATGCGATCTGCGCCCGCCTGGACGCGGATCCGGACTTCCGGGACTGCTACGTGACGCTCCACGGAGGCCTCACCCGCCGCGAGCGCCTTCGCCGGCAGGATCGGTTCGCAAAGCCCGAAACCCGGGTTCTCCTGGCTACCGACGCGGCCAGCGAAGGACTTAACCTACAGCAGTACTGCCGGCGCGTCATTCATGTCGAACTGCCTTGGAATCCGAATCGGCTTGAGCAGCGCAACGGGCGCGTGGACCGCTATGGGCAGACGCGACCGCCCATCATCCGGTACCTCTACTACCCGGACAGCCCGGAGGATGACGTCCTTTCGAAGCTCGTGGAGAAGATCGAGCAGATGACCCGGGACTACGTCTCCACCCCCGACATCCTCGGGGTGATACAGGGGGCGGAGGCCATCCAGGAACGCCTTGCTTCCCTGGATGCCAAGGCCCCGGACATCGGCGTCCGCAAGGAAAGCCTGGTCCGGCTCTTCGAGGACCGCACGCGAGAGTTCCTGCGGGAATTCCAGCCCCTCCTCCTGGTCAGCGAGCAGGGAGAGGCGGATTCCGCCCGGCTTCTCGAAGTTCCGCACGCCGCCGAGCCCATACTCCCCGACGACCAAACGCTGGAGGAGGTCGTGCTGGCGATCCTCGGCCCTGGCGCCGTGCGTCCAGTGGACGGTCTGGAGGGGATCTACCGGATCGAGGTGCCGTGGCCTTACCGGGGGGAGGGGGTCCAGCCAGTCTACGAAGCAGCCACCTTCCGCCGTTCTGTGGCCGCTCGCTATCGCGCGGACGAGGTGGAGTTCATCACCCCCATGCACCCGCTGGTAAAGACCCTTGCCGCCGATGCCCGCCGGCGTCTCCTGCAGGTCTATCCGAGCGCGCGGGGTTTGCCGCCCCGCAGGCTCGCCGCCCGTACGGTGCCGCCAGGGGAGCCAACGTCTGTGGTCTTCACCTGGCTGGGTCGGATCGAAGGAGGCGCCGGGCTCTTGGAGGAACACCTGATCCCCATCCGTGTGGGTTTGGAGGGGCAGATCATCGGTGATCCGGAGGAGAACCGGCGCTGGCTGACCCCCGATCCGGTGGGCGATGTGCCGAAAGGAACCCTGGAGGCGCTTTTCCGGCGCCGGTTCGAAGCGCTTCTGGAGCGGGCCCGGCACGAGGCGGAAGCCTGGCTTAGGCGAAGAGCTGAGGTGCTGCGTTTCCACCGCCAGAAGCAGGCGGAGATGCTTCGCCGAGACCTCGAGCGCGACCTGGCCGACCGCTTGGAGGAGATTGACGAGGAAGAGCGGCGGGCGCGGAGGTTGATCGATCCAACCGGGCAGCTGCGACTGCTCGCTGAGCGGGAGGCGAGCGGGTTCCAGGCGCGCCGGGAGGCCCTGGAGAGCTACCGCCGGCAGCGCCTGGAGGAGATCGCCGCCTTCGAACAGGTCCACGACCCGGCGCCCCCTCGGCCCTTGGGTGCGTTGTTCCTGGTCTCGGAAGGAGGTGCGTCATGACCTTCCGGCACCTGCGCAACGTCCGTGGCTTCTTCTCGGACTACTACCTGGGCAGCGTCCTGGGGCGGGGCGCCGACCGAGGGGCTCCCAAAGCCGCGTCCGATCGCGAGACGGACCGGGCCTATGCCCGCTTCCGCCGAATCCGTGAGCGGGCTGAGGGCCGGGCTAACGATGCCCCGACCTGCCGCGAGCGCTTCATCCGCCCGCTCCTGCGGGACGTGCTGGGCTTCCACCTCGGCGCGGGCGAAAACGGCATCCACGGGCTTTATGCGTCGGCGGAAGACGAGCAAGCCTCCCAACGCCCTCTGCTTTTAGTCTACTGCGGGGCCTGGGACGAAGACCTGGACGTTGGCCGGGGGAGGGCCAATCCGATGCGCGCCCTGGGCGAGGCGCTGGCTCGGGAGAGGATCCCCTACGGCTTTCTGATAACGGGAGAACGGATGCGGCTCATCCGCGTCCCCGGTGAAGGTCCTCCGGGCGCTTACCTCGAGGTGGACCTGGCCGGGCTCGACGAGGAGGAAGACCCTAATTCGTTCGCCATCTTCCTCAAGCTCTTCTCGGTCACCACCTTCCTTCCCGGCGAGGATGGCCGTCGGCCCATCGAGGAGATCGAGCGAGAGAGCCGGGAGCATGCGGAACGGGTGTCCGAGGATCTCAAGGACGCCGTCTTCCGGGCCGCCGAGTCTATGATCTCCGGTCTCATCGCCGACGCCGTGGCCCGGGGCGAGATCGCATCGCCGCTCGAACTCGATGAGGTCGAACTTCGCGCCTACCGTGACGCCGCGCTTCTGGGCCTCTACCGCATCCTCTTCATCCTGTACGCCGAGTCCCGCGATCCGCGCCTGCACGAGCACTCCTTCTACTGGAAGAACTATTCCGCCACCGGGCTCCTCGAGGAGATCCTCGCCAGACCCGATCGCGACTGGCCGGAAAACCGTTCGTTCCTCTGGGAGCGCCTGCGGGCGTTGTTCCGCATCTACGATGAGGGGCTGCCAGCCATCACTCCTTGGGATCACATCCCGCCCCGCGGGGGCGATTTCTTCAGCCGCACCACGCCCGAAGGGCGGATCCTCGACCGCGCCCGCCTTCCCGACCGGCAAGTGGCGCAGCTCATGCTGGACCTTGCCACCACCACGCCCCGCCGTGGAGTTGGGCGGGAGCGGGTATCGTTCCGAGAGCTGGACATCGAGAGCCTGGGCGCCGTGTACGAGGGGCTTCTGGAATATGAACCCCGCATCGCCCGCGAGCTCTGCCTCGAAGTCCGGGTGCAGGGGCGGGAGTACGTCCTGACCCCGGCCGAGCTGGTCCGGCTGTGCGAGCAGAAAAACCTTGTCCTCAGGGGGGACCCTGCCCTGGTCCGCGGCACCGAGGCGGAACGGCTGCATCCCGACGCTTCGGATGATGAGTCCGAGGAAGCGGACGACGAAGCCATCGAGACCGCCGAAGCGGGCTTGACCGAGGCGGAAGGGGAGGAAGCGGCCGAGGACGAGGGGGTGACCAGAGGCGCCAGCGCCCGGCTGATCCGCCGGCTGGAGCCTGGAACCTTCCACTTCGTGCCGGGTCCCAGCCGCAAGGGCTCCGGCTCCTTCTATACCCCGCGGGCGCTGGTGCGGGACCTGGTGCGACATACCTTGGGACCGCTGGTCGAGGGGAGGACGGCGGCTGAGATCGAGCGGCTGAGGGTGCTGGACCCGGCCTGCGGCAGCGGCCACTTCCTGGTCGAGGCCATGCGCTTCCTGGGTCAGGCCCTGCACCGGGCCTACGTAGAAGAATACGGCGGCACGGCGCCGCCGGATTTCCGCTCCACCACCGGCCAGGGCTGGGATGCAAACTGGCGCGCCTCGGACGAAGAAGCCCGTGCCGTCAACTCCGAAGCCCGCGCCTGGTGCAAGCGCCGCATTGCCGAGCGCTGCCTCTTCGGGGTGGACCTCAACCCCACCGCCGTGCAGCTCGCCCAAGTGGCGCTGTGGATCGAATCGCTCGCTGGCGACCGGCCGCTCACCTACTTCCAGCACCACATCCGCTGCGGCAACTCGCTCCTGGGCACCTGGATGGAACGGCTTGAGGAGCCGCCCCTGCCGGGGAGGGGCTTTAACCGTCATCAGCTTCCTCTGCCCCTCCAGGAGCCCGTTCGCCAGGCCATCCGCCAGGCGGCGCGCCTGCGCCGGCTCATCGACGAGGCGCGCCCTGAGGACCTCCTGCGGGAGGGCATCCAGCCCGAGAGCACCGAGGAGCAGCGCTACAAGGAGAGCCTCCGCCAGCGTGCAGACTCCATCCTGGGGGCCGCCAAGCTCCTCTTCGATCTCCGCTCCGCCAGCGCCTTCGTGCCCGAAATCTGGCGGGAGTGGGATACTCTCGCAAGCCTCGTCGAGAAGCCCGAAGCGCTCCGGGCTTATGCCGAAAGCCGTCCCTGGTGGGCCGCGTTTTGCGCAGTGCGGGAGCGGGAGCGCTTCTTCCACTGGGAGCTGGAGTTCCCCGAGGTCTTCGTGGACGTTGAACAACCCGGGTTTGACGCGGTGCTGGGCAACCCGCCCTGGGACAAGATCAAGCCCGACCGCAAGGAGTTCTACGGCCGCTACGACATCCTCATCCGCGCTTACGTGGGCGGGGAGCTGGACCGGCGCATCCGCGAGCTCCACGCCGCCCATCCCGGGCTCGAGGAGGAGTTCCGGGCTTATGAGGCGCGGGTGAAGACCCTGGCCGCCTGCCTCAAGAAGGGCGGCGACTACCGCTTCCACGACTGGGAGGTGGACGGCAGGGCCACCGGCGGGGACCCCGACGCCTTCAAGTTCTTCGTCGAGCGCGCCTGGCAGCTCGTGCGGGAGGGCGGTCGGGTGGGGTTCGTGGTTCCCTCGGCCATCTACAACAACGAGGGCTGCACGGGTCTGCGGCACCTGCTCCTGGAAGACGCCCAGGT
>Ga0079992_131821_pt1 | contig 10619 bp, 9 predicted proteins | sample FaiFalFF_MnMetaG_3_FD_69197 | JGI IMG/M metagenome (GOLD analysis project Ga0079992, IMG submission 69197) | Freshwater microbial communities from Yellowstone National Park, Wyoming, USA - Fairy Falls B (FF_Mn_B) MetaG (SPADES assembly) (version 2) | ecosystem: Environmental > Aquatic > Freshwater...
CCTTCGGGAAGGTTGCTTCCCTCTGGTGCAGCAACAGTCACACAATGACCGAGTCTATGAAGAGACACAGCAAGGTCAAAAACTACCCTTTCAACACCTCCATAGGTACGCGGAGGCACCGGTAGAGAAGATGTGGAGATAAGAAGCACGTTCAACATAATATCCTCGGTGAGTTCGCGTTATTTATTAAAACATTTTTGTCGCGAAGCGTGGGACACAGAAGCCCGTCTCATAGTTTAAACTCCATGTCCTGCATCTGTTGGAAAAACAGCGTCATTTGAACCCCATTATCATCTTGCACCGCTCTTTAGAAACTGCATCTAGTTAACCAATGGATGGATTTTTGTTTGATTACGGGTTGAAAACCAATACAGCCTCAGGGTAGTTCTACAAAGCTGGGGATGTGCGCGTGCATAAGGCGTCAGGGAAAGCTGAAGGCACTTTGTCCTGTCAGCTCTCTAACACATATTTATATTGAGCTAGAAACATGGAAGAAGGTGTTATGCCCACCGTGATCCTAATGTCACCCGTTTTTTTGCCCCAACCCTACATTTGGGCAAAGAGAATGCTGAATGCCTATTGGCACAGATACCTTATCCAAGCCCTCCGGCCTCATTTTGATGTTGAGATATGGGCTTTAGCCCAAGTTAATATAAATTTTTTGTTAAACGGAGTTACATTTAGATTCTTTCATGGTGTAAAATACATCCCCCCTTCATACCTGCACATGATTTCGACCCTGAAGCTATACAAAGGCAAGGCAATACTTCTTCTTATTTACGCTAGATCGCCAACCGAATGGCTCGTCGCAGGTCTGTCTCCTTTGCCTGTTTTTTTGCTAGATATCGGATTTTTCATTGGCGAACCTAGCTATTACACATCTGTGGAAAAGATTTTGTTCAGAAAGGTGAAGAAGTTCTATGTTTGTAATACGCAAACTGTTGCTTATTTAAAAGCCATAGGAATATCGCATGAAAGGATTGAACTCATGCCCGTTTTGGGTACCGACCCTAACCTATTCAGACCATTAGATGAGGAAAGAGCGAGGTTAGCCCTTGGGTTGCCAGTAAGGGCTAAGATTGTACTCTACCCAGGCACGTTTGGAAAAGACGCACGACGTAAAGGCTTGCCACAGATAATCCAGGCTGTTGAAGCGCTGAGGCGGGAGGGGATTGCCGTCGAGTTAGTATGTGTTGGATACGAAAAAGAAAATGAAATAGTCGACTACAAGAGAGATTTCGTGCATTTCTTCAAGCGGGTACCGCAAAACATGATGCCTCTTTTCTATAACGCGGCTGATGTTACTGCCCTTTTCTATGACGAGCGTTTCGTGAATAGGGGCGGCGGAGATTTGGGTACATGCTTGATTGAATCCCTTTTCTGTGGCACACCCGTCGTCTCTAATCTGCTGAAATTTTATCCCTATCCCTCTGAGATACCGATGTTAGGGAGATACGTAGTAAAGGCTGAACAACTGCCAGAGGCGTTCAAAGCTGCCTTTGGGATGATTAACAGACACTGGTTAGCCCAGTTCATAAGGAGGCACGAGATATTTACTGTAGACTACAAATCTAAAATGTTTCTACGAGATTTCCGCCCTCTTATCCCCACTTCTGACGAGTAAGCGCTCTATTCTTTTATCCCAACCTATCGCATTCATAATTTGGGGCATCAAAGGGTAGCAGCGCTATTGTCTTTATTCCTGAATTAATCCTTGTGTGGTAAGGTATCCAAAACACAGTGCGTTTATGTTTCCTCGTTAAACGTCTGATTTTGAACCCATGTCCTTGCGACAAAGCAATGCTCATATCCTCTTCTGGGTTCCGCCATGCCATTCGCATTGAACGCAAGCAGTTTCTGTACACGTCCAGTCCGAGGGTATGGTGGACACAAGATGTACATGCACACAGGCCTGCTCATAAGGTTGGGTTCTTTAATTTTATAACCAAACTCCAGATATTCCAATATTTTTCGGACAATTCTTATCGATGCTCTGCCGCCCCCATATACACTCATAGCTTTAGGCTTAGGTATGACTTTCTGGTCCTTTGTATTTATCTTTGAAGATGCTAGTTCAAATATCCTTCTTGTTCCGTAGCCCGTCAATATATTGGTGCGGGTGATCACAGTTTCCACCCACTCGGTCGACCTTCGAACAGTGAGGGTTGGAACATCTAAGATAAAGGCTTCCTCTTGGACTCCCCCACTGTCGGTTATTACCAGCGAGCAATTTCGCAGTAGAGTAAGAAATTCTACGTAGCCTACGGGCTCGATAATTTTAAGTCCATTCGTGTTTATATTCAGAGTCTTCACTCTGAGAGCTGTTCGCGGATGAAGCGGTATGATGACCTCCGAAAGGTTACTTAGCCTTTTGAGGGCTGCGAATATGCTTCTGAGGCGACGAGGATTTTCCGTGTTTTCTTGTCTGTGGATAGTCGCTAGGATGTATCTGTCTCGCTCCAGACCATGCTTCCTAAGGATGCTTTTGGATTCCGTATACTTTAACATCAGAATTACAGAGTCTAAGACCGTATTCCCTGAAAGATGTATTGAACTCTCTGGTATCCCCTCCGCCAGCAAGTTGAGCTTTGCGTAAGGCGTTGGTGCAAACAACAATTGTGATATTGAGTCGACAGCCCTTCTGTTTACCTCCTCTGGCATAGCCATGTTCCAGCTCCTCAAACCGGATTCTACGTGAGCAAAAGGAACGAGGCTTTTAACGGATGTTAGCGCGGCCGCCAAGACTGTGTTCGTATCCCCTTCCGCGACGATGATACTCGGCTCGTACCTTTTTATGCAACTCTCCAGTCCCAGCATGATTCTGGATGTCTGGGCTGAATGGCTTCCGCTTCCTACCTCTAGGTTTTCGTCGGGTACTGGAAGTCTGAATTCTTTCAGGAATATTTTCGACATGTTATAGTCATAATGCTGACCACTCCATATAAACACGAAATCAACATTTTTTCTTTCCAGTTCTTTGATAATAGGCGCTAGTTTTATCAGCTCTGGCCGAGTACCTGCAACAATCATTATCCGCCCCATTTCAATGTAGTGCCCTTTTTTCTTCTACTTATACCTTAACTGTAGCAATAGGCTATTTTCGCCGCTGCAATTATAGATGGAGCTGCAAGATATCCTGCATCGTGGGAGTAGGTAGGTTATGACGCGTAACTAAACGCATTGCGCCTGCCAACCTTATGCATATGCTTATAGGAGGTTCATCCTACGTTGCCCGGGACACCGAGATTTTTTCGCGACCATGAAGGGGGTGTTCCAAGCCACGATACAGGGATCATTACTTGCAATCTCAGCGTTACAATGCCCCAATAAAAAGTTAAAACTTCAAATGGCCAATGTATATGCGATGTTAAGACACCCGAAGATTCTGGGCAAATCGGATAAGATTATTTGGCTTATAAGTTACATGCCAGTTTTTCTATCTATCAGGTTGGAAAGCGTTGTATCCCCTCTAAGAAGGTTACCTCATTCTAGATTGCATCTTATAAAGCGCCCTCTAACCTACTATTGCAAATGCGGATACAAATTTGCGGCCTCACCGTCTGAATGGGAGATGTTTCAAGATCATTATGAAGCGCATGTTTACGAAGCTTGTTTACAACGCCTTAACGCGAATTCAGTTGTCTTTGATGTTGGAGCACATATCGGATATTACACCATACATTTCGCCAAATTTGTGAAGACTGTTGTAGCTATAGAACCCAGCCCAAGAAATGTTAGGCTTTTACGTAAGAACCTCGTTTTAAATGGAGTTAGTAATGTTTATGTTGTGGATGCCGCGGTATCGACTATGCCCGGGCCAGTGACCTTCTATTCAAGCTACAATACCACATGGGGCTCTATTCAAGTTGTTCCACCTGCGTATAGTGGTCAGTTAAGGGTTCCCGCGGTCAGGCTAGATGATTTGATAAAACGTTTCGGCTACCATAGTGTTGATTTAATAAAAATAGATGTTGAGGGGGCAGAACATATTGTACTTGAATCCTTGGGCTCCTATCTCAGCCCACTTGCCGTACGCACGTTTGTGATCGAGGTTTGGAATATGAATAAGAAAAGGGTTAAGCAACTTTTAAGGAGATATACGACTTGCATCAATCTGGGGCGAGGGCCAGGTTGCGAAGACATTTTGTTCGAGGCCTAAGGACTAAATGCGAGGTGTGTTTAGGGAAAGTACATAGATATGATGGCCTGAATCATAACCTGTATCGGTAACTGATTATGGGAACCCATATTTGCCCTATCAAACTTTCAAGTCTCAACTGGTCGCTACACAATGGAATCAATGATGTTAATTAAACCACTTGTGAACTTAGTAGGCACAAACGCATTGCTTATGGAGAGCGCCAGCTCAGAACAACTGCCTCGAAAGTTTTCCTCCTGAAGCTTCTCTAACCAATCCACGAACACGATGGGATCTTCAATTCCCAAACCTACATTATTCTTTGCGCACACATCTAGCCAAGAGCCGTTGAATCTAGATCTAAGTATGGCTGGAATGGCTCCGGCGCTCATCGCTTCGACAGTTGATATTCCGAATGGCTCAAGGTATCTCAGGTTAAGTATGACACTGGCTTCCGATAGAATTTTGGAGTACATATCGTCTGGCAGAAAATCGTAGAGATTGACGTTGTCCATTTTTCTGGCCATTCGTTTTATTGCATTAGGAGCGCTGCTTCCCCTAAGGAACACCCACTTGAAGGGTATGCGTCGCCTTTGGGATTCTTTCAGAATCGAGACAGCTAACTTTCTGTCGAAACCCTTGCCATACTGGGCGGCATGCAGGATTATGGGTAATTTCGCGGTTAACTTGCCTATGTATCTCCTTGCAGGTGGGTGTAGGATTCGCACATTCTTTACTCCAACCGCCTTTAGAAGGTCCGATGTGACACTCGAGTTAGCTATATTCAAGTCATATTCAGAGGGGTTGGCGAACTCATTCTTCCAATATAGCAGGGCAGCTGGAACAAGGAGGCTGTGCTCATAACACCAATAACCTATACGCGGATAAGAAGCTCGAACGAATAAGGGTAGATGTGCATAGTTTATTATTACACTTCCTTTCTTTCTAAAAAAAGGAACTAATTGCTTTGGTGCATCATCACCGAATATAACCAATTCCACGCCCCTGCGGTCAAAGCAGGAGCGAACTGTATTGACTAAGATTCTGCTGGATAACGAGATGGCGGACAGCATCTTCCTTTCGATAAACTGATTTGCATAAAGTAGCCGCACGGATTTCTCCAACCTTACTCCATGCACCCTTTCGAGGCGATCTCTAGACAACCCTCTAGCTGCTACAACGAACACGCTGGATGCCATCTGTGAAAGGGTATTTGCGATTAATAGGGTGACATAGGCTGCTCCTCCGTAGTCTAACGATTGTCCTCCGTTTGGCCCAAAGACTAACGCCGTTCTTATTTTTCGCATCATCCTGTCTCCTATCACTACTCACTGCTAAACCAATTCTGAGGCATTTGGAACGTCAGAGCGTGGCATCTTACGGTAAACTTATGTCGAAGTACCGTGATCCTCATTATGAGCGTTCTGGGTTGCTGGCTGCCGCCATATCAATATTATGGGATGTAGGACTCTTTGTTTCTGATTTAGGCGAATATGGAATTAGGACGATAATCAAGTCGCCAAATAGCGCTTTAAACCTTCGTCAAGAGTAACTAGGGGCTCCCAACCGAGCAGTTCCCTTGCAAGGGATATATCCGGGCATCTCCTCCTTGGGTCGTTTGGTCTAGGCGGCTCGAAAATTATATCAGAATCCGAGCCTGTTAGCTTTTTAATCTTCTCTGCAAGTTGAAGGATCGTTATCTCCTCAGGGTTCCCAATATTCACGGGCTTGGCGACACAATTTCTATTCACCAGCATAAGCATTATTCCACTGATAGCGTCTGTGATGTAGCAGAAGCTTCTCGTCTGTCTGCCATCTCCATGGACTGTTATTGGCTCACCTTTCCTGGCTTGCTCAACAAAGCGAGGAATGACTCTCGAGTAGCTGGAACCAGTGTCTAGCCTGGGCCCATAGCAGTTGAACAGCCTGCATATCCTAACATCCACGCCGTACTGCTGATTGTAGGCCATGCAGAGGGTCTCCCCAAACCTCTTCGACTCATAATAACATGAACGCGGCCCTACAGGGTCAAGCTTTCCGGCATACCATTCTGGTGTCGGAACCAGTTCCGCATCCCCATATACTTCACTGCTCGACATGTAGAGAAACAAGCTGTCCTGCTTCCTCGCTATTTCGAGAAGCTTCTGTGTTGCGATGGAGTTGGATAGCGCCGTCTCCACGGGCTTCTTAACGTAGTGATCCGGATTCGGTATGCTTGCCGCATGAATTATAATGTCATATTTCTCTTTTGTGTCCCACCGTTCTACGCTTTTCATGACAAAGCTGAAATTAGTTTTTCCCATTAGATGTGCAATATTTTCTCTCCTGCCTGATACTAGATTATCGATACATACAACCTGGGAACCGTATTAGACAAGAACATCGCACAGCCAGCTGCCTATAAAGCCAGCACCTCCGGTAATAGCAACTTTCATACCCTCGAATACGTTTGGTACTTTCGATCTTATCTCTTCGATAATGCTGCTCTTTATTGCGGACGACACACTCATCCCTGACCTGCCATTTTCGGAATTTAAGTTTAGCCTGTCTCCCCGCAAGAGCAGTATGGCCTAGCTAAGGAGCGGGATTCGTGAATTTGTCGAGCAAGTATGTGGCGTTTAAAACTTATTTCCTCCTGACCTCCTAATCGGATACCCATTTCTTTTCACGTTGCGAAAGAAATCGCCAAATGCGACGCGGACGCCTGTACAAAGCAATCAACGTTTAAGAATCTCTTGATTCAACGTTTGAACAACCCTCATAAGGGGCATAATAAATTTTTGCGAAGGGACTGCTTGTTATTTCTGGATTCTACGAGTCGATATGTTTTTGTGATGCGACCGGCTTCACAAAAGAGATAAAATGGTCGTCGCCTAGGCTTACCAGATTGCTTGAGTTCCTGAATGTTTCGAAGATATATAAGGTCAGAGAAGGGGGCTTATTCAGAACAAAATACAGATATGTTAAAGCTGTTGAGAATGTAACTCTTAGTGTGAAGAAAGGAGAGACCCTGGTTATACTGGGCCCTAACGGGGCGGGAAAATCGACCCTGTGCAAGTTGGCGGCAGGAATGTTGAAGCCCACTGCAGGAAGAGTGCTCCTCGACGGCATAGACGTCACAGAAAACGTCAGGCATGTTTCGAAAAGAATAGGTGTTGTCTTTGGTCCTAGCTTGGTTTACTATAGGATGACGGGGTACCAATATCTCAGATTCTTCTCGAAGATCTATGATGTAAAAAATTATGATGAAAAGATAGTTTCGCTTTCTCGTCTTCTGGGTCTCGAGGAGTGGCTGAGCGCTTACATAGAGTCATACTCGCTCGGCATGAAGGTCAAGATATCGATGGTAAGGGCACTCCTGCACGATCCTGATGTGCTCATACTCGACGAGTTCACACTCGGCCTGGACCCAAAATCTGCGAGAGATGTGAGAGGCATCATAAAACAGCTGGGCAAGACCGTTCTCCTGACTACACATAACACCCTGGAGGCGGAGGAGATGGCCGGCAGGATCGCCTTTATGTCAAAGGGCAGGATTGTGGGGCTAGGGACTATCGAGGAGCTTATGAGTAAAGTAAAGCAAAGAATGAGTGTATGGGTAAGGTTCAAGGATAAGGGGAACGCAGTAAAGGCCCTTTTATCCCTAGGCAACATTTCCCTAAGAGAGAATGCTGATGGAAAGATCGAAATAACTTTTGGAAAAGATTCCATGGAAAGCCTTATCGACACAATATCACGCTTTGGTATCGTTGAGATTGAAACGAGGGGAATAGGTCTCGAGGATGCCTATCTCTTTTACACAGGGAGGGCACTAGAAGAGCATGCGTAAACCCACGGATACGAGCCCACGAGGATGCTCAAGATTGTTGGAGAAAGCCCTGGTTTTACATGTATTGTGATTGAAGGAAAAATTTAAGGTCGATGATCAGTTAAGAACGAACCTAGCTGGACATTTATCGATATTGGTGCTAATTTGGATAATGGTCTCTGTATGTGGCAAATAGGGTTTATAAAGTCATAGCCAAAAGCCTGTAAAAGAACCCTTTATCTGGCTGAGAAGAGCTCTTTTGGTCGAGGTTCACAGAAATAAACTCGAGCATATTAAGAACCTGGTTGAGAGAGACCACGCAACTTACCGTTAGGCCGTTAACACCTTCTGGCGTGCCCGCTCCAACAAAATTTTTAAGAGTACTACGATGGCTTGGGGGTCAGAAATTCTAGCACTTTATTTATATGCGACCAGCCAGACCCTCTGATCGTTTGGTTGCCTTAAACTAACAATATTGCTAAAACCAAAATCGTTTAACATACCCGCAATATGTTTCACCTTTTCGCTAGAATGGACCTCAATAACAATCTGCTTGCAAAGCTTCATCGTTTCGCGAGCGCCTATGAGCACCCTCTCTTCAGCACCCTCCACATCTATTTTAATGGCTAGATCACCTTTCAGGCTAAAGCGTCTTATCAAGAAGTCGAGCGATACACCTTTTGCCGTACAATTGTAAAACATCTTTACTGCTTCTTCCTTATCCCAGCAAGCAATGTTAAGACACATCACGTTCTGCAATTTCTTGGTATTCCTAACCAACCATCTAAAGCAGTCCCTAATCGGTTCTATCGCTATAACCTTCGATGCCCTTCGAGCCATGTATACGCTCCATTGGCCAACGTTAGCCCCTATGTCGATAAACGTACAGTTCGACCCCACGGTAAATCGTTCCTTAAGCCACGCTTCCCATTCAATCAACTCCTCATATGTGTTCCTACGTAAGAGTCTGCTCAAGAGTTGCCCGAGCGTGTTAGCATAAGGTATAAGCAGATTACCCAAGATTGGCGACTTAAATCTAGAACCCGTAATACTAAGTATTTTTTGGTACAAAATATCCCTTATGGGTTTATTTCCTTTCCTCATTTGTTCCGCTAATCTATGTGACACTAGGCTATATATGACTTATATAGAATTCGGACATTGTAGTTATTCTGTAGTCCATCCTATCCCACGGCTCGTCGCAGGGATGCGGAACAGCAGGTGTTACTTGGCGCAACTAATTTGCTGAAGGATTGCATGGGAATCGAAGTGGATATACACTCAGGCGAGGTGACAGAGAAGGCTGAAATTCTCCTTTTGTCGCATAGCTTCAGGATTCAAAAGTTTGGAAATACGATAATAGCTTTGAAGTGAGGCGGAGAAAGTAATTTACACCAGGGACAGTTTGGCTTCAGTATCCAGTTATATCAAGATTTCTCCATATTTTCCTGAACGCATAGGTTCCGATAGAGGTAGAAATCACCGCTGCTACGATGGATACATAAAGGTACGGTGGATTAATGGTAGACCCAAACCACAAGGCCCTTATCGTATCCATAACGAAGTATATGGGATTGATGTAGGCAAGCGGTTGCAGAAACGAGGGCATGAATGAGGCAGGATAGTAGAAGCAGCTGATATAGGCTGTGCCTATCATAGAGTAGCTCAGTATCGGGTCAAGGTTTTCATTAACAAGATAGATGGAGCCCCTTATCATAGAGATACCTGCAACCATGACATATATCAGGGCATAAAGGAAGACAACTGCGATGAAGACGGTGGCTTCTACCGGAAAGGTTGCAAATGAAATAGTGAGGAAGGTGGCTATGAGAATCAGGTTCCTGACGGCATCGGATATCGATACACCCAGGAGTATTGCCCATGAGCTGAGGGGTGAGGCAAGTAGGATCTGAACCGTCTGCCAGTATTTCTCATACACAAGTCTTCCCTGGAAGGATTGATATGCCTGTGTGAAGATCGTGGCCCCTAGTGCTCCGAGGACCGTGAAGGATATGAAGTTCTGTGTGTTCAGGCCTGAGACGCTAGTTGGCGCTGATCTCAAGAGACCAAAGTAAACGGTGGAGAAGAGGCCCAGGTTTATCAGCGCCGGAAGGAAGATGCTCGCGAGAAAATCGAACTTGAACCTTAGCTGTATCGCAAGGTCTTTTTCTGCTACAGCCATCGACTGAGCTATTATAGCCTTTATTGCCCCCACATCCCTCAGAGCCCCCAGCATTCCCTGAGCCATCGGGGAACTCCGACTTAACACTTCCGGAGAGAAGATTAATCTTTTACCGCCTCACGCCGGGAGACGAGAGTGAGGGTACTCTTCGTCTCCTCATACGGATTCCTAGAGGAGAGGAGGACACCGGAGTCCATTATAGCTGAGGAGATTGCAAAAAGGGGTGTCCATGTGGAGGCTCTCTCATACGGGAAAAGATTTGCCATTGAAAGACGTGGGGGGATACTGATCCACAGGATACCCCCTATCAGGTTTGGCCTTAATGGGAGAAAACTCTTTGTGAGGGCCGATGCTCTCTTCTGGCTCTTCATATTTCTACGTAAAAGAGACTTTGACATAATCCATCTCAACTACCCCTCCACGTTATCCCTGGTCTGCTCTGCTCTAACGAGAGCAATGAGAAGAAATGCGAGAATAGTCATAACAAACCA
>Ga0079992_127628_pt1 | contig 10599 bp, 10 predicted proteins | sample FaiFalFF_MnMetaG_3_FD_69197 | JGI IMG/M metagenome (GOLD analysis project Ga0079992, IMG submission 69197) | Freshwater microbial communities from Yellowstone National Park, Wyoming, USA - Fairy Falls B (FF_Mn_B) MetaG (SPADES assembly) (version 2) | ecosystem: Environmental > Aquatic >...
ACCTTATGATTATTCTTCTGAATGATTTTATCCATCCGAAGAACCTCTCTACAGCGGACCTCATCCTCCTGTATAGCCCAACATTGTATGGTCTAGGCCTCCTACCATTCCTGGGATTCACAGGTATGTTAGGCTCTATACCCATGGATTCTAAGCCCCTCCTTATATGTTCCGTATCGTATGCTGCGTCTGCGTAGAGCTGTTCAGGCTTCCAATCTAGGTCTCCTACAAGCTCTAGAAGCTTCTTAGAGTCATGCTCGTTCCCAGGCCCTATGATTATGCTTAGGGGCATGGAGTCCCTATCTACGCATACATGTATCTTAGTCCCCTTCCTATGCTTAAATCCATCATATCCTACTAGCTCTCCCCCTTTTTAGCCTCGACAGTCGAGCTATCTACAGAAACCATCCCATGCTCCCTAATGGATGCTAACGCCCTGAATATCCTATCCCATACCCCTTCATCCTGCCACTTCTTAAGCCTCTTCCAAGCAGTCTTGTATGAACCATACTCTAGGGGCATATCCATCCACCTACAGCCAGTGGTGAGGACATACAGTATACCGTTCAAGACCATCCTATCATCAGCCCTAGGCCTACCAACCCTAGACCTAGGAGGAAGAAAAGGCCTAACGACACCCCACCCAAAATCACTAAGCCCACGAAACTCCATAATACACCATGCTCAGAAGAAGCTTAAATAGTTTGGAGACGAGCTCCTATGTAAATGAGGGCTTCCGTCGTAGTGATCCATTCTAAGCACGTCCCCACACGAGGGCCTTAGGTTGAAGATTCCCGACAAAGTCTCCTCTTTAAAGGCTGGGGAAATAAATTATTATAGTCCAGACCCGATTTTGCTTGAAGTAATGGTCTTACTTGGTGCTCATGTCTCGATATCCGGCTCGCTATCCATGTCTGTTGACCGTGCAAAAGAACTCGGCTGTACGACCTTCCAGATCTTCACAAGGAACCCGAGGGGTTGGGTGGCCAAGAAGCTCGACCCTGAGGAGGTGGAGGAATTCATTGAGAAGCGGAGGGCGAGTGGGTACGAGGTCGTTGTGGCCCACATGCCTTACCTCCCAAACATCGCGAGCCCAGATTCTACGACTTGGAGAAAGTCGGTTAAGAGCCTAGTTGAGGAGCTTGAGAGGTGCGAGTCGTTACAGATAGACTATCTGGTCTGCCATATAGGAAGTCATATGGGGAAGGGGCTTGAGAAGGGGATAGCCCAGGTGGCTAGGGCCGCTGACGATGCGATATCGAGGCTTGATCCATCCTGCATGATTCTTCTGGAGAACATGGCTGGGCAGAAGAACAGTGTGGGCTCCTACTTCCACGAGATAAGAAGCATTCTAGATAAGATCAGTCACAAGGATAGGGTGGGGGTCTGCCTCGACACCTGCCACCTATACGCCGCCGGCTACGATATCTCAAACCGCGAGGGTCTTGAGCAGGTGATAGAGAGATTTGATAACGAGGTTGGTATTAAGCTACTCAAGGTCCTTCACCTAAATGACTCTAAGGGCGGGCTTGGGAGTCGTCTCGATAGGCATGAACACATAGGGATGGGGCACGTAGGGGAGAGAGGCTTCGCGGAGATAGTCAACCACAGGGTTCTTCGACAACTACCGATGATACTTGAGACTCCTCAGGACGATTGGGGGGACTATAGGAGCGACCTGGCTGTGGTCAGGAGGCTGATCAGGGATGCCTAGAGAGCTTGCGGGGCTTTTCCAAGCGCTTATCAGGGTTTCTCTCTCGACCACCGCGGTCAAGTTTGTGGTGGTTGGTGTTGCGTGTCTTCTGCTTGCAGAGGCTGTCCTCTATATTCTCGTCGAGAGTGTTAGGCTTGGGTCGCTCCTGTCTGGAGCTATAGCCGTTGAGGCATCGGTAATAGCGAACTTCGTGATGAATGATTTTTGGACCTTCAGGCAGAGCAGGGGCTCCAACGGATTTTTTGTCAGGATGCTTAAGTTCCATCTGACAAGGTTGCTGAGCATGGCGCTGAACTTCGGGGCCTACAGCTTCATGGTCGCTGTGCTCGGTATAAACTACTTGGTCTCGTACTTTGTAGCTACTTTGCTGGCGTTCGTCGTAAACTTTGCCACGAGTGTCCTCTGGATCTGGAGGGGCTCTTTGGAGAGGGCGCCGCGTCAGGGCATGGATAGGCCGGCCTCCTCGAGGGCCGCCAGCTCTGATCCTTGAAAACCCAGCGACCTTAATCCTCGTATGATGAGCGCGACATAGGTTTTTGATGGGGCGACGTGTCTTCTCGGGTTTACGGAGACGTATGTAAAAGCCTGCTCTACCCCCGCCTCAGTAGTCACGGATACCTTGATCCTGCTACGGAGCGTGGGGACTCCCTGGTACCTGTCAAGCAGCTGGAAATCCTCGGGCTCTATGATGTAGAGGCCGCCAATAACTCTGTGTCCCGGCGCCTCCTCGATCCCCACTATACCGCCTCGCCAGGCCGATGAATACGTGTCGAAGACGAGCCGATAGCCCTCTAGGGTCGCGCGCCTAAGGCCACGCCATTTTCCCAGTATCCTCCTCATTACGTCTTGGTTAACGGTGACGTCATAAGCGAAGTAGTTCGCCGTCAAAGCCATTACTCATCCGGTCGTCATGTTATTTGTAGTTTTTAATCTGGCCTCGCGTAGAGTCGTCGAGATGGGGTGGCGGGTTGAGGCTCCGGCGAGGCTGCATCTGGGATTCACGTCCACGGGGGATGTGTTGACGCCTTGGCTGGGGATTGGGCTGGCTGTGGAAGAGCCTAGAACCGTAGTTGAGGCGAGGTGGGGTGGGCGTCCCGGTGTGGCGGTCAGTGGAGATGTCTGGCCCGAGGCTGTGGAGGTGGCAGGGGCCGTCTACGAGGAGCTGGGCACCGAGGCGGGCGTCGAGGTCGCAGTATTGGAGTCTCCCCCGAGGCACGTAGGCCTTGGGACGAGTACGCAGCTCTATCTCTCGATCCTTAGATCGATGGCGCTTCTCGCCGGAAAGAGGCTTGATGAGTCTGTTCTTGTTCGGAGGGGCTTTGCGGGACGGTTCTCGTGGGTGGGGATAGCGGCTTTCAAGTCGGGGGGTTTCGTCTTGGACCTCGGCGTCGGTGCTGGGGGGCGAAGAAGCTTCCTGAGCCTCCGGTTTCCTGAGGATTGGGTGGTTCTGCTGGCTAGGCCTCGGGGCAGGTATGGGCATCCTAGGAGGGGGGAGGCGGAGAAGATGCTGGGGCTGAGATACGGGCCCGATCGGGAGCTCGGGCTATGCAGACTCCTTTTTCAACAGATATTGCCAGGCGTCCTCGAGAGGGATCTCGCACTGTTCGGCGAGGGGCTTAGCCGTTATCAGAGGATGGTAGGTGAGGCCTTCGCCCACCTCCAGGGGGGAGTCTTCAACCCCCACTCAGCCCCTGTTATAGCTGCCATGGAGGAGCATGGGCTTCTGGGGGCTGGGCAGTCGAGCTGGGGCCCGACCTGCTACGGCTTTACGGAGAGCCAGAAGAGGGCTGAGGAAGTGAAGAGGCTTCTCGCCGAGTCCTACTCCTGTGAGGCTTGGGTGACGAGGGCCAATAACCAGGGAGCGAGGGCCTTCCAGACGGCAACATAGCCTGAGCTGCAGAGAAGGACGGATAACCTTTAACTCGGACCTACACGAAGAAGAGTCGGAGAGATGGACTTCTCCAGGCTGGTCAGCTTCTATGAGCGGCTCGAGGCGACCACCAAGAGGCTCGAGATGAGGGACATCCTAGTGGAGCTTCTGAGGGAGGCCGAGCCGAGGGAGGCGGCGAAGATAGCATACCTCACTCTCGGGCAGCTCTACCCCCCCTACGTGGGTGTCGAGCTTGGCATGGCCGAAAAGCTTGCCGTAAGAGCGCTGAAGCTCGTAACAGGGATTGACGAGCAAAGGATCGAGGAGATGCTGAGGAAGAGCGGGGACCTTGGCCTAGTGGCCGAGCAGCTTCTATCCTCAAGAAAGGCCCAGACAATCCTCAGCCTCGAGCCCCTAACAGTCGAAAGCGTCTACAACACGCTCGAGAAGATTGCGCGGCTCACAGGCGAGGGGTCTGTCGACATGAAGGTCAAGGTTCTTTCAGGCCTACTCGCCCAGGCCTCGCCGAAGGAGGCGAAGTATCTGATCAGGCTGGTCACGGGCAAGATGAGACTGGGGGTCGCGGATATGACGATTATTGACGCGCTGGCCAGCCTAAGCGGTGCCGAGAAAGATCTGATCGAGAAGGCCTACAATATCAGCTCCGATATCGGGCTCGTGGTGTCGGCCGTGAAGGAGAAGGGGAGCCTCGGGGCTAGCGAGGTTGGGATAAGATGCGGAGTCCCCGTGAGGCCGATGCTTGCAGAGAGGCTCTCCTCGGCCAGCGAGATCCTTGAGAAGCTCGGCGGCCGCGGGTTCGCCGAGTTTAAGTATGATGGGGAGAGGATGCAGATTCACAAGCTCGGAGACAAGATCATTATCTTCTCAAGAAGACAGGAGAACATAACCTCGCAGTTTCCAGACGTGGCGGAGATGTGTTCTAAGGGGCTTAACGCGCGTGAGGCGATAGTTGAGTGCGAAGCAGTCGCCTACGATCCAGACACAGGCGACATGCTCCCCTTCCAAGAACTGATGCATAGGAGAAGGAAGTATGACGTGGAGAAGGCGGCCCAGCTCTACCCTGTCAGCCTCTTCTTCTTCGACCTCCTCTATTACGATGGCGAGAGCTTTTTGGACCGCCCACTCCTCGAGAGGCGAGAGGGACTGAAGTCTATCATAGTCGAGGCGGAGAACTTCAGGCTTACAGAGGGGCTATTGGTGGATGATCCTGACACTCTGGACAAGTTCATGATGCGGGCCGTCGAGGCTGGGTGCGAGGGCGTGATAGTGAAGGATATCTCAGCTAGGTCTATCTATAGGGCTGGAGCGAGGGGGTGGCTCTGGATCAAGTATAAGCGAAGCTACGTCTCTAAGCTGACCGATACACTCGACCTAGTGATTGTTGGGGCTTTTTATGGCCGGGGCAAGAGGAGCGGCAAGCTGGGCACACTGCTCATGGCGGCCTACGACGATGACAGCGACACCTTCAAGACGGTCTGCAAGGTCGGCACCGGGTTCAAGGACGAGGACCTTGAGAAGCTGACCGAGATGCTCACGCCCCGGGCTCTTAAACAGAAGCCGGCGCGCGTAGACTCCATAATGGAGCCTGACATGTGGGTCAGGCCTGAGCTGGTTCTCGAGATAGTGGGAGACGAGATAACGCTCAGCCCGATACACACCTGTGGCTGGGGAGCCATATCGAAGGACACAGGGCTTGCCGTAAGATTCCCGCGATTCACTGGGAGATACAGGGAGGATAAGGCCCCGGAGGACGCGACAACCGTCAAGGAGCTTGTAGAGATGTATAAGTCGCAGCTTAAGGCGCTCGTAAGCGAGGAGAGTGAGCAGGCCTGAGCGGCGGGGAGCATGAAGAGAGGGCTAGGCAGCTCGCCGAGATTAAGGCGTGGCTGGAGAGGAGGATGATCGAGCTTAACCAAGAGCTCGAGATATTGAGGAGGATGAGCGAATACGTGGATGAAGAGTTGACACAGATGAGTTTCAGGAAGGCCGACACCCTTGCGAGGCGCTTAGAGGAGGCAAAGCCCTCCGCCCCGCAGGCGACTGCCGAGAGGCCGGTGGTAAGGTCCGTCAGGAGCAGGGCCGGGACAAACCTAGCCACCGTGAGCTATACCCGAGACGAGGTCCGATTTCAGTTGAGCCCCGGAGTGGAGCTGAGGAGCGATGACAAGCCCTTCACCTCCTTCCTCCTAAGAAAGGTTCTAGACCCGATGGCGGAGGAGGACCGGAAGAAGGTTGATGCGGGCGAGCTCGACGAGTCTAAGGCGCTCAGCTACGAGATAATGTATGATGGTGAGAGGGTCAAGGCGATAATTGTGAGAAACTATAGGGAGGAGGCCAGGCTGAGGGAGCTGATAAGCTCCGTCCGCTGGACTCTAGAGACGGTATCATCTAGATAAAGCGCCCAACCCACTCCCCCAGGGACGAAGGGCTGCCTCGCTAGGGGTTGGGTGAGTCCAGCCAAGCCCCAGCCCCCTCCCCATCTAAGGTCCCAGCGCCACCTGGGGCCAAGCCACTTGGAGTGGTTATATGTGGATGGATATTCGTAGCCGGAATGGAACACAAATACTTATCAGAGTGCTGAGGAGAGTAGGGTGTTAGGCGTTGAAGGGGCTCCTAACCTTTCTCGTACCGGCCCTCCTTGTTTTCGCACTAGCCTTGGTGTTGCAAGGTGGTGTGGCGGAGGCCGCACCGACGTACGGAACCATCACGATAACGGTCCGCGACTACCACGGCAACCCGCTCCCAGATGCCTACGTTTGTCTTAGGAACGGGACCGCGTGTTACCAAGCCAAAACGGGCAGTAACGGCCAAGCAACTTGGAGTGGGATGAAACTGCTAGAGCTGTATGACTTGAATGTCACGTATTTGGGCCGAATGGTTAGGGAGATTCCTGGCTGGAACTATTCAAGGACTTCAGACCCTAAAGACATCCGTACGGGCGTCTTTGACGTGAAGATATGCGTCGTTTCTGCCGGAAGGGTAGAGGCCGTCCAAGGAGCCAGCGTCGGGATAAGGAGCGGCGAGACTGACCCCGATGTTAACAGGAGGTCAACGACCCAGAGCGACGGCTGCGTGACCTTCCAGAGACTACCAGGCAACGGCACCAGCTACCAGGTCAACGCGACGTTCCAGCACCAAGTCTTCAACCTCAGAATCGAGGGGCCTACGTTAGATCTCTCTCTAGATCGAGATAACTATGACACGACTATTATTGAGTTGCCGCTCTATCGTCTGAGGCTAACGGTTAACGATAGGAATGGGAGGCCGGTCAGGGACCTAGACGTCAACTTGTGGCGGGGGGAGAGGGCTGGCCAGCCCCAGATTTCGCAGAAGAGCGATTCTTCGGGCGTGGTTGTCTTTAGACTACTCCCCGCCGGCAGATACGTCTACGAGGTTGCTTACAGGGGTGACGTGATATACACGGTTGATCCTCCGGAGAACCTTGACAGGAACAGGGATAGGTCCCTCTCTCTACCGCTTACTCCCGTCACGTTGGAGCTCTACGACCAGAAGAACAAGCCTCTCACCGCTTACCCGCCTCCAGGATTTAGGCTGACTATAAGGCTCTTTGTAGACTCGAGGCTATACTTCGAGGCTACTGAGCAGTCCAGCACCACCATCAACGCGGGGTACGTCTATGATGAGCGCGACTATAGGCTGGTCGTCCTGTTCGAGGGGCAGGAGGTCTTCTCAGGGGTCATCAGGGCCGAGGACGTGAAGTCGGGCCGGGTTCAGGCCAAGATACGTTTCGGCGACTTCTCCGTAGCCCTCGACATCGCAGGGCTCTATGGAAACTTGCCGAAAATCATGCAGAGGGCAGTCCTACGGCTTCAGGCAGGGACATACTCTCTACAACAGAGCTTCGGCGGGGGCCTGACCACAGCGCTGCGGGACCAGCCTCTCGTCCAATACAGCTACCAGCTCCTCATCGATGGCTCTGTTATTGGCGAGGGCACTGTGGCCCCGGCACACGGTGAGTCTAGACAGGTGCGGCCGACGCTTTATTCGCTGAGGCTCAACACGTCTTCCCTCGACCAGAGGCCCGTGGTGGGGCGTCTCAAGTTGACGTATGGCAACGAGCTGGTCGGGGAGCTTGAACTCCCTAGGGAGGGTGTGGTTGTGGAGGGGCTTGTCAAGCTTCCGTACCGCTACGTCTTCACCTATGAGGGTGTGGAGGTGGCTGGAGGGACGGTCGAGCAGCAGGACCTCGAGGCGGGAAGATACACCATCGCTGCTGCGGTGGGGGACATTAGGGCTCGGATCCTCGACAACGCCGGGAGAGAGCCCCTAAGGGGAGCCTTAGTATCCCTAACAGTCGCCACCTACGGTGAGGAAGGGGCGACGGACGAGGAGGGCTGGATCCTCTTCAGGGACGCCCCAATAACTTCGGCATTCCTGACCGTATATTACCAGGGGGTCAAGGTGTACTCCGCCCCAATCAACCTCGTCCCCCAAGCTAGAGAGGTCGTGATAAGTGGGACAGGTGTTTACGACATCAGGATAATGGTTCGGGACGGGGTTGGAGAACCGCTCGGCGGAGCCGAGGTAAAGCTAGCCATAGGTACACTAGTGATCATGAGGCCCTTGGCGGAGAACGCCACAGTGGTTCTCAGCTCCGTGCCTAACGGAACAGCGACTATAACCGTAACCTATCTAGAAGTGCCGGTATACAGCGCGAGCCACAGGATAATGCGTAACAACGAGGAGATAGAGATAGCGGCGAAGGTCTACCCACTCTCACTAGAGATTTATGCTAGGACGAGGGGCGGCACTTCACCGCTCGACGCCGCCACGGTCAATATAATGTCTGAGGAGAGGGCCATGGCAACGCTCACTTCCAAGAACGGGAGGGCCGGAGTGAAGCTTCCGGCAGGAAACTATCTGGTCTACGTGACCTATATGGGAGCCCGGGTTGGTGACCGGCTGGTCTCGCTGACCGGAACCCAGAAGATCGTCGTGGAGACATCCGTATACGAGGTCATCTTCACGGTGCTAGACCTGGACGGAAAACCGGTCGCCGACCTAGATCTCAACATAACTCGGGAGGCCGGGGATGTGGCGGCCCGTATCAGGACAGGTAGCGACGGATCCAGCTCGACCCTCCTCCCCGAGGGAATCTATAACGTCGAGTACGGCGAGGGAGAAGGCCGAAGCAGCATCAAGCTAGGGGTCAACTCAGTCAGGACCTGGACACTACTCTACGGGAACATCCGCGCATACCGGCTCGCACCGCTGGTAACCGCTCCCCTGCTCGTGGCCATATCTATATTCGGGCTCTACTCATCATTCAAGAGGAAGGCGAGGGCGAGGCCAGCCCAAACGCAGAGGGAGAGCCAGGAGGGTGCGTCAACATGGACCCAGAGGGAGAGGAGAAGGCTGAGGCGAAACGTCTGAGCAGGGGAAGGCAGGTAGCGAGAACCGTTGTCTCCTACGCCATCGTGCTCGGCGCGGCCCTCGCGGCCTACTATCTCCTCGGCCTCTTCCTAAATACTGACACACCTCTAGTCGTCGTGCCCTCAGGAAGCATGAGACCCGTTATAGAGGTGGGAGACATACTCGTGATACAGGGTGTGAGACCTGAAGAGATCCGCGCAGACCCGGTAAGCGGAGACGTGATAGTTTTCTGGCAGCCAGGCGGTAGAGTAAGGATCGTCCATAGAGCGATCGATAAGAACTCCTATGGAGTCGTCACAAAGGGGGACGCAAACGCCTACCCCGACTTTTTCTCGCCGGTTCCCTACAGCCTCATTATAGGTAAGTGGACAGGGATTAAGATCCCCTACTGGACCGGCCTGGGATACCTGGCCCTCATACTAAGGGGCGAGCTCTATCCACCCCTAGGACAAGTCATCTGGATATCCATCGTAATACTTGTGGCGCTATCCTTTAGGGACCTATTCTCCTCCGCAAAGAAGAGATCCGCGCCTTAAGCGCCTCCGCCAGCGCTGAGGAGACGCCGCCACCCCCAAGCCTCGCCGCCGTCTCCACGAGCCTCGAAGCCTCGTCCAAAAGTCTCCGCGCCTCCCCTATCCAGCCCATCGAGATGAAGGGCTCGACTCTGCTTACATGAACCGCGGCCTCGACGAGGCATCCTGCCGACCTGCTATAAGGTCGCGGAGCGGACTGCGCGTACCTGAGCGCGACAGGCTTACACAGCACCCTCAACCAGACTCCCTCCTTAGCGGCGGACTCGACCCTGAACTCGACGACGGCGAGGGCCTCGACCAGCGAAGAAGCATTAACGCAGGTTGCAGCCTCCACATCAAGCCTGAGAACTCCCAAGTCTAGGGCCGCCTCAACGATGTGCTCCGGCGGAGTAATATTCAGCGTGCCGCACATCACGTCTAGCAGGTTTCGACCCGTACGGGAAGACACATGGGGCCTGAGCGAGATCATGCCCCCACCATCCTCGAGTCTAAAACCCATGGCGGCGACGTGGGGCGATCCAGCCAAGTCATTAGTCACGACCACCCCCTCGTAGTGGACCCTCTCCTCAAGCCCTAAGACTCTGGCGACGTCTGAGGGGTCCGCGAACAGCCATCGGCCTCTCAACGCCCACCCATCATAGATAGCCCCGAGCAGGCTCCCAAAAACGATTTAATAAACTGGGCAAGCAATAGCGGCGGTTGCCACCTTCAACGATGTTAGGGCAGTGGCGGATGCTCTAAGGGTGTACGAGGGTGAGGTCCTCGTGAAGAGGATCGTTAATGGGGGCCAATCCTCGTTGATTTAAAGTGTAAATGCTAAGACTGAGAAAGGAGAGAGAAGAGGGGGAGGGGTTTGGCTGACCATCCGTGCAGCATCTAGGAAACCCTAGAGGAGGCCGGACGTAAAACGATCCATCACAGCACCCTACACCAGGGTGCGCGTTAAATAAACCATCATACCGGCCTCTCAGGTTTTATCCCTGCGCCGGTATGGCCAGCCTCCCAAGGGCTTCCTGCCTATATATCCTCCAGACTCTCGATAACACCTCCCTTCTCCATCCTCGCGG
>Ga0079992_129202_pt1 | contig 10590 bp, 9 predicted proteins | sample FaiFalFF_MnMetaG_3_FD_69197 | JGI IMG/M metagenome (GOLD analysis project Ga0079992, IMG submission 69197) | Freshwater microbial communities from Yellowstone National Park, Wyoming, USA - Fairy Falls B (FF_Mn_B) MetaG (SPADES assembly) (version 2) | ecosystem: Environmental > Aquatic > Freshwater...
ACAGGCACGCCCGCTGGCATCTGCACGATGGAAAGCAACGAGTCCAACCCGTTCAGGGCAGCGCTGGGGACAGGGACGCCCAAGACAGGCAACACCGTTTTGGAGGCTGTCATGCCAGGTAGGTGCGCTGCCCCACCAGCGCCGGCGATGATGACTTCTAACCCTCGTTCTTCGGCGGTGGCAGCATACTCAAACATCCAATCGGGCGTCCGATGAGCGCTGACGATGCGCACTTCGTAAGGGATGCCCAGTTGCCGAAGCGTTTCAGCGGCGTGCTTCATCGTTTCCCAATCGGAGACGCTGCCCATAATGACGCCAACCAACGGTCGCTCCATGCCCGACAACTCCTCCCCTTGACAGTTTCTTCCCCAGTGCGGGTCGCCAAAATTTTGTCGCACATCTTGAACGCCCTTCGGAGGTGCTTCGTCGGATGGAGAGCATGTTGCGCGGGACGATGCGCATCAATGAGGAAGGGCATTTGGAGATTGGCGGTTGCGACTGCGTGGAACTGGCGCAGCGATTTGGGACGCCCCTTTATGTCATGGACGAGTGGCTCATCCGCGAAAACTGCCGCCGCTATAAAACTGCCTTCGCTCAGCACTACAAGGGCGAAGCCCGCATCGCTTATGCCGCCAAAGCCTTTTGCACTTTGGCAATGTGTCGGCTGGTCGCTGAGGAAGGCTTGTGGATAGATGCCGCCTCTGGCGGTGAACTCTTCACGGCACTGAAAGCCCAATTCCCGCCTCAACGGGTTTACTTGCACGGCAACTTCAAGTCCGACGAAGAGTTGACGCTGGCGTTGCGACACAAAGTCGGGCGCATCGTCGTGGATTGCTTTGAAGAGTTGGAACGCTTGAATGCCATCGCAGCGTGCCGAGAGACAGTGGCTGACATCCTTTTGCGCGTCACGCCCGGCGTGGAAGCCCACACCCACGAGTTCATCCGCACAGGACAACTGGACACGAAGTTTGGTTTCCCTTTGAGCGACGGCATCGCACTGGAAGCGACAAAACAAGCCTTGAAACTCTCCCATCTTCGGTTGCACGGCTTCCACTGTCACATCGGCTCCCAAGTTTTTGAGACCGAACCTTATCGCATCGCCATTGAGCAAATGTTCGCCTTCGCCGACGAAGTGCGGAAGGCGACGGGGTTTGCGATGAGCGAACTCAACTTGGGTGGTGGATTGGGTGTCCGTTACACGCCCGACGATGATCCGCCGACGATTGAAACTTTCGTCGCCGCCCTTTGCGAGGCGGTGCAGGAGATGGCGGAGCGATTTCGCTTTCCATTGCCCGTGTTGGCGGTAGAGCCAGGGCGCTCCATCGTCGGGGAAGCGGGCACGACCCTTTACACCATCGGCGTCGTCAAGGAAGTGCCGAAGGTGCGGACTTATGTGTCGGTGGATGGCGGGATGAGCGATAACCCGCGCCCCGCCCTTTACGATGCCCGCTATTTTGCGTTGGTCGCCAACAAAGCGAACCGACCCGCCGACAAAATCGTCACCGTCGCTGGCAAGCATTGTGAGAGCGACATCCTCATCCGTGACATCGCCCTCGCCGACCCGCAACCGGGCGACCTGCTTGCCGTCTTCACGACGGGCGCTTACAACTACAGCATGGCGAGCAATTACAACCGCTTCCCTCGCCCCGCCGTCGTCTTCGTGCGGGATGGTCAAGCGCGGTTGGTCGTGCGACGAGAAACTTATGACGACTTGCTCCGCTGTGACTTGATGGACGGGCGAACCGAAGCGTGAAGGGTTGGACGCTCACGACCCAATTTCCAGCAGGCGCGGGTAGTCAGTGACGGTCACTTCCACGACGAGCGTGCCTTTGCCCCGCTGGCGCACGATGACGGGAACGGTTTTGTCGGTTAACAGGTCGTAACACCGCACGGTGCGCGCAACGCCACCCAAGTTCGTGATGGTCAGCCGATAACGCTCTTCCGTCACCGGCTTCGTCGCATCGTAGGTCATCGTGTAGACGGCGACGACAAATTTGCGTTCGTGGCATTAGACAAGCCGGAGGTCGCGGGTTCAAATCCCGTCGGGCCCGCCATTTAGTTTTAAGCCTCGCTCATTTACCGCCAAAATAGACCGTCATGTTGTAGTTGGTAACCTGTTCGGCAAGGAAGCGGACATCCCCTTCGGTCAGCAACCCCGTCTTGACGAGGAATTCTTTGTTCTCCTCAAAAAGTTTGCGGATGTTCTGTTCAACTTGCCGCCCTTTCTCCCTGTCCCTCGTAATCTTCACATGATACTCACTTTCCTTTGCCAAAGCGCAATAGCGAACCCACAACTTCATGACTTCAATCCGCTGCCTCAGAATCTCATCGTTGCCGACCTTCGCTATGGCTTCGTCTAACCTCGTCTCAAGTTCCTTCAGACTCTTAATTGGTCTGTCAGCGTGATGGGCGGGTGACCACATCGGCCATTTCATGTCTTCAAATATGAGCCGTTCAACTTCTTCCCTCACCTCGCGAACGATTTTCGCAGCAGGTCCGTAGTAGTTCTGGAAGAAATCTCGCTTGGCTGCCTCAATGTCCAAGTTGACATCCCAAAGCAGTTTGCGATAAATCCACTTGCGCAGTGGGTCAGGGAAGAAAGCGCCTGAAGGCGGGTCGCAGTCAAAGAAACCGTTGAAGCCCTGAGAAAGGTAAAAGCGCATTTCCTCTTTCATGTCCTCAGGCTTTGGGATGAGGAACGCCCTGCCAGCAGGGAGATGACCAAGCAACACGAGGTCAAAGTAATACTCAAAGACCGTCCTCGTGCCTTTGAAGTCACCAAGATATTTTCGCCACCGCTGTATGTTTTCCCGATATGCGGTGTTGACAGAATGGTCGTTAGTGATTGGACCGTGCATTGAAGCACCTCTCGGTCTCGGGGCGTAAAGCAAGTCCATCTCCCTACCGTTTTCCAGCAACTTCACCTGCTGAGGCGGTTCTTCGCTTCCGTGATAGGCAATCCAACCGAAAACGCCCTTAAAGCCTCGTGCCTTTAACGACCGCCAAATTTCGTTGTGGATGTGGATATACCAGTCTGTCGGTATCCAACCTTTTGCCTTACACTTCTCACACTGGCAAAGAGACAAGTCCGCTGTGTCCGCCGACCACATGCTGATGTAATCGGCATCAGGGCATTTGGTGAATACCCAATTGACAGCGTTTTGAACGAACCACCTAAAAGCATTTGGATTAGAGAAGCAAAGACTTTGCCCAGCAGGTGCGTCCCAAGATGGGTTTGGTCAACGAACCCCTTTCTCGTCAGCAGGCAACCAATCTTGCTTGTCCGAATAATCCATCTTCACGGGTGGTCTCCCGTCGGCGAAAAACTGATACTCAATGAGTTGAGGCCAAATGTGTCCCCAGCGCCAAGTCTTCAGACCGATCCGCTTGATGAGTTCCTGCCCCTTAGGGTCTCTTGAGTAGCCAGTGAAGTTGAAGTCCCAACATGCGTTGAGTTCAGGACCGCCGAAAGACGGCAAGCGATTTTCAAAGGCAGGTTCCCTCAAAATGTCAAGCCCGACACGGACGGAAAGGTTCTTTTTCTTCGGGATGACGACGCCCAAAGGTTCAGGACCGTAAAATCGGCAACCCAACTCCTCCAGTAAAGCGTATGCACCATAGACGCAGCCCCTCGGAACTGAAGCATCAATGGAAACTTCGTCTTTGCTGCTCTTTAGGCGAAAACCGTCAAGTTTTGCCGCTCCCCTCCTGACTCGGATGACAATCCTTGCCCCTTTCACTTTTTGACCATCTGAGACGATTGGTAATTGCGCCCCACTCATTCGCTCAATGTATCGTTGCAGAACTTCCGCTGCATACGCTGGTGGAACTTCTGGTGGCGCGACAATGGTTGCTTTCGGCTTCCCATCGCGAACTAACTCAACTGCTCCAACAACCATCACTGTCGCACAAACAACCAACATCACCCACACAATTTCCCACACCATCCCGTGACACCTCCATTTGAGTTTCTCGTCAACCAAACATGACCCGTTTTATTTTGCCGCACGGCAAACTTGCAGGTTAAGCCAACATGTCTAAACCATTTCGCGATGCCGTGCAACATTTATTAAGGCAGGAAAGCGAAGACATCGCGATGCCAAAGGGTTTTGCCCGCCACTTCGTAAATGATTGTCTGTTTGCCCAAAGCAGGGTGATAACTTTGCCCATCGGTGAAAAGTGGCAGTTGCTCAATGGGTGTGTGGAAGAAAGTCGTGTTGGAGAAGCCCCAGATGCAACGCGCCTTCGGGAAGCGCCTCTTGACCAGTTCAATCGTGCGGTGGGCGATTTCCCACATACTTGAGCCAACTTTGCGCCATCGCCTTAAGTTCGGGCGTGCCGACAGGGCGGTCAGGCAAGTATTTGAATGTCGCTAACAAAAACCCGCTGACCTACTTTCAAGTTCTTCGGCAATGGCTTGCTCAATTGGCATTCACCCGTTATTGTAGTCTACCAATCGGCGCAAGAGTCTTTTCAGGTCGCTATAGCGACGCCCATTAATGGTGAAAGAGTCACTTTGTTTTAGTGCATCGCGCAGGAGTTTTATTTGCCTCGGTGTCGCATCGGTGAGGGCAAGCAAAACGCGATCGTCCGTTCCTTCCACGAAAAATTGAAGCGCCTGAATCTCTTTCCGTTCCACTTCTAACTTGGCGGCAAGATACTGCTTTCTCGGTGACGCACTGGCGGGCTTGTCTCCAGCGAATAGGATATGTTTCTGTGCTTCTGGATTGACTTCAGTTGCTGCCAACTCCTGTTGAAGGTTTTCAATGACCGTTAGGAGTGCTTGGCGATTCGTGCCGAGGATAAAAAGCGTTTCTAAGGGTTGAACAACATCTTTGAGTTGCTGGAACAAATTTTGTCCCATTTCCCCCTCGCAGTAAAGCGGAAGCAAACGCTTACGCTTGTTTTTGAGTGGCTCAATCCGCACCCCTCGCCCCACCGATTGCAGGATAAACTTTTTAGCCTCTGTGCCCGTGCCGATGTTAATGTAGCAAATCACATTCGGGCGGTTGGAATCCCAGCCCTCGTAGAAGGAACGAGAGCCCATCAGGATGTTGATGTCCGAATCTCCCGCATTCAGACGGGCAAAGAAACTTTCGTCCTCAAACCGCTCCAAAATCTCGTAACCAAACAACCTTTCCTTAAGCCAAGGGGAAATGTCGCCAATCTTAATGAGGGCGAAAGGGCGGTCAGAAGTCTTCAACTTGAACGCCACCTCCTGACGGTTGGAGGGGCAAAGGATTACCTCCATCTCACCGCAACCGCTGGCGTTGAACACATATTGATAGAGGTCTGCCTGCGAAAGACTATCCCACACGGTAGAGTCTATCTTTACTACTTCGTCGTCAAAGAGAAAGGTCAAAGACTGACCCAATTCTCGCCGAACCTCCTCTTTTGCCTCTTGCCATGTTGCGTCGTCTATTCCCTCGCGGGCGATGCGTTCCAATTCGCGGAAAAACATTTCTAAGTCAGCATCTTCTGTGTTGACCGAGTTTACCAAAACCAGCATTAGCGGGCGGTGGTAAATGCCTGACTTGACAGGAAGGACTTTTTCCTCATACACCTTGCGCACATACACCAGCAGGAGAAGTGCTTTCAGCACTACCTTCCGCTTTTCTGCATCGGAGTAGTCTTCTTTTTCTCTGAAGGCGCGCATCTCTTGCTTTAGCACCAGCAGATGCTTGCCGTAACCCCTGCGGATATACTCGGAAAGGTTAAAGTTGAAAACGGTGGTCGCAATGTCGCGGGGGTCGGTGAAGGTGGCGGAGAAGTTGAACAGAAAGCCATTGCGGGAAAGGATGGAATAGATGTGCTGGCGCTTGGAGTCTTCTCGGTCGCCTTTGTGCGCTTCATCTAGCAGCACGAACCATCGCCCATCGTTCTCGTAGTTGCGGAAGTCCAAAACCTTTTCCTTCTGCTCGTCGCTGAGGTTGTCGGAACGGTAATAGAAGACGACCATTTCTTGCCCATGAAACGGCGAGCCCTGTTCGCGTTTGATAGCGGCATATTCCTTTAACTCGTGCAGCGCAATTGGCATACCGTTATGGCTTGCATTGAACTCTTCCAAGTGGCGTTTGAGTTGTTGGATGAGGTCGTCACGATGGGTGAGGAAGAGGATGTCGCAGGGAGGCACTTCTCCCGCCCTAATCAGTTGCCCCAGCAATTCAATAAGTTTCACGATCACCAGCGTCTTGCCGCTACCCGTCGCCATCCAAAAACTCATACGGTTGATGAAGGCTTCATAGGAAATTCTGCCTGTTTGAGGGTCAACATCATCGGTGTAGTATTCCGACAATAAGCCAGCAAAGGCAGGCTTGGGTTCTATTGAGAAATCCTCTGAGAGCCCGTTGTTCCGATACCATTCCCAAAACTTTCGCTTGCGCTTGCGGTTAGCATCGTCTGTTTCGTGAGGTTGGTGATCAACGAAATCTTCGTAATACTTCCACAGCGCCTTAAGGGCGTTTTGAAGCGCTTGCCGCTGATAATCAAAAAGGTTTTTCTCACGCGAAAAGTATGTCAAGTCTGCCTCTCTCCATGCCTCAGAGAGGCAGTCGTCAGGCATATCCTCCACCATGTGTTGCAGATAGACGCGAGCCCTCACTGTCACCACACAAATTCACCACCAAACTCACGGGCTTGACTTTCTCAAATCTCGGCTGTGTATACACCGCAAGAGTTTCTCAAATGAGTCTATCTCCGCCGCTTTCAGCATCGGGTCTGAAGGCTTGAGGAAAAAGGCAGCAGAGTGCCAAGGCTCATCAATGTCGTAACTCCTCTTGTCGTTGATTCTCAGCCGATACCTGGAAGTCAGATACTTAATGAACCTTTCGCTCCTCAACCAGTTATTGCAGTAGGTCTTCAAAAGCAAGGGAATTTCCGATGAGCCTAATTCGCCTTTCCTACCGACATAGAAGATATGCACATGGGCGTCGCAAGTTATCAACTTTCCCCACTTGTCCACCTCAATCCGCCCCAAAAAGGTTGCGATTTCTTCAGGCGGCACCCAGAAATTTAGTTCACGCAGGTATCTGTGCTCATCATCGCGGGTCTTGAATCTGAAGGCGGAAATGTAGTCCAAGCCAATGTTGCCTGTCTTAGCGAACCAATACTCCTCTTCTTCTTTCACCTGCACGAGAAACTCTGTGCCGTCAGGCAGGATGACTTTAGCGTCGTGATACGGAGTATTGTCTTGCTGAAACCTACAACCGTGCGGAAGGAAATCCGACTGCTTTACCCAGATTCCCAGAATGTGCAGTTCCCGTTCACTGTAGTGACTGAAGTAATTCATGCCATTCACCTCCTACCACCAAATTAGCCCTTTGACTAACCGCCAATCCAACCGTTTCAAGTTCACCTTTTCGCCGTCCTCAAATTCTACCGACGCAGGTTTTGTTGGGTCTTCTGGGTCTGGTTGAATGCGCCGAATTCGTTTGCCCGTAAGGTTAGAAAGCGTTTCAGGCAGGTCAATGTTCTCGTAGAGTTTGCCCAAGTCTACCCGCACCTCATCTCGTTCCAGATCAACTTCCAGAGCCCCCAACATCTTAAGGTCACCCAAGAAGATGTATTGACAAGGATCCTCCCCTTCAGGCGGAACGAAGAAGTTGCCATCCTCATAATGCGCACGGCGCAGGGTGTCTTCAAACTGCTCCAGTTCGTAGTATTTCACAAAGTGGCTAACGCCCTTGCTATCGGGTTGGGCTTTGCCGTCCCTCCACCTGTCCGAGAAAATTACCTTTTTGATGCGTGGGATAAGTATCGTGTAAAAGTGTTCGCCCACTTCCACGAGAATGTATTTCCGTCTGCCACTACCCTCGCGGCAGAGGTTCATTACTGCGTGCGCTGTCGTGCCTGACCCTGCGAAGAAGTCCATCACTAAATCGCCAGATGCCGAGGACACTTGCAGGAGTAGGCGAATCAGGGAAACTGGCTTGGGTTTTATTTGCTCCACATCCGCTTCGGGACAAAGAGCGGATAATTCGCGGCTGGCGTCAGCATTGGTGCCCACAGGCACTCCGTTATCTGTGAGCAGACTCTTGAGCAGGTTGCCCTTAAGGTTGCCCTCAGCGTCGTAGAGATAGTTTTTGATCCTCAACTCATAGTTGCCTTTCGGGGTGCGCCTGACTTGGATCAGCCCTGACTGGGCGTGTTTCCACATCTGCTCTTTTGAAATCAGCCAAGTCGCTTTGCCAGGTGGCGCGATGCTGATTGCCGTCTCCGCTAAATTCTCATCCGTTGTGTCGGCACGAAGGTCAGTCACTACGGCACCATCAACCACATACCTAAAGCCTACCAACTGAAAAGTCTTTGGGTGGATAAGCACCTCATAGTTTAGGTTAGGGCGCTTTTCCTTCGTTTGCTGGCTTGGTCCCAACAACCCCATCCAGCGATACGGTCCCCTTTCATCCACCTCACTGAACTCCTTGAGTTTTTGCTCACTGAGGATGTTATGGTAGAGAAACGCCCTTTCGTTGCCGTAAACCAATACATACTCATGGTTTTCCGTCATGTCCCTTTCGGAGAAACTGCCTATCCCGCCGCGTTTTTTCCAAATCAGGTTGCCAAACCTTTTGGGAAAGATGGCTGATGCAAGCATTTGCAACCTGTAACTTTCGCCCTCTTGAGGGTTCAAGTCCCCGATGCTGATAAAAATGACCCCGTCTTCTGAAAGAAGTTGCTTTGCCAGGGAAAGTCGGTTCTCCATCATAGTTAGCCACGAAGAGTGCTTGAAATTGTCAACATACAAAAACTCGTCCACGCCTGTGTTGTAGGGTGGGTCAATGTAGATCGCTTTCACTTTACCCCGCCATTTTGGCAGAATTGTCCGCAGTGCTTGGTAATTTTCACTTTTGATAAGCCAACCGTCCAGCGCTTCGTCCAAATTGTCAAACAGGGCGACGATGGCGATCTCCAAATCTGGAAAGTGTTTGGTGTCAATGGGCAGGTATCGGTAGCGTGGGTGCAAATCTTTTTTGTCCGCCTTTCCCTGCCAGACATCCTTGGGTTGGAAATTTTCGTCCACCATGCCGAGTTCGCGCCACTCTTGGATTTGCGCTTCCATCTTTGGATGTGCCAAGAGGCGCTCCAGAACTGCCATCCCACCAGGCTGTTTTGCAACCCGATCCAGCGTAATCACATAGTGGCTGTCCAGCACGAACTTAGGCTTGTTCCAGATTTTGACCAACTCATCTTCAAAGGCGGCGATGAAGTCTATCACCCGATAGGCGATGCGTTTGAGGGCTTGCAGTTGTTTGAGGCGAATTTCTGTCCACTCAGTCTGAGGTTCTTCGCCCGGCTTGCCCAGAAGGTATTGCCACATCCAAAGGTCAAACTGCTCCCGCAGGAATCTTTTTGCGTCCTTGCAGATGAAGTAATCCACCTCGCTTTGTCGCTCAAAAATGCGGAGCGCTTTCTGTATGGTCTCTTCGGAGGGCACAGCATCAGTATAGCGGTTCAAACCCAACGCGTTTCTAATTGCCCGCCGAATATCGTCAATTTTTGTCTGCCTCCCTTTCTCCGAGTAGCGGACAGTGAAGACAATCACGCCGTCTTGCCGACGCTCTTTGAAGGCGTAGATTAACTCGCGTTTCTCGTTGGCTCGCTTGTGCTCTAACTGCGAGACATCAAAGTGAAAGCGGAAACCATCCACCTCCACCGTCATGCTCCGAAAGAGGCGGTCAGTCTTCACATAGTAGAGGCGGGCGGTTTTCCAGAAAAGCACCACATCCTGTTCGTTGGTGTAGACCTGCTCGTAAACACTTTGGTGATAGGGCGTGAAGAAAAAGCCGATGGAACCGCTTTCGGTGAAGTAGCGCCTGAAAAAGGCGTAGAGTTTTTCAAACAGTTCCTCGCGAAAGTCAGGGAAAGGCTGCAGTTCTTTCGCTACCTCTCGTTGGAGATGAGGTGCTATCACCCTCTCAAAGTAGCGTGCCTTGATGCGCATGAGGTTGATGTAGCCCGATTCGCCTTCAATAGGGACGCCGATGAACAAATTTCGCAGAACCTCAAAAAAGCGCCGTTCTTTTGAACTACCCCCCACATCCCTTTGCGAAATCGCCATCGTCTGAAATTCCCGCATAGTAACACCCCTCGCTTGCGCATCTGAATGCCTTATCCCGTTGCGTCGTCAACCCAATTATATCGCGCATGTGCAACGGGAATTTGACCATCAAATGGAGAGGCTAAAGATGAGGGCAGTAAGATTGACGCCACCAAGATGGAAGTCAGCAAAGTCGCCCAAGCCCTCGCTTGGTTCGCCATCGTCTTGCACGGTTCGTTGGAGGTATGGGAAGGGCGATAAGCCGCTATAATTGTGGCGGTTCGTCATCACCGAAACATTCCCCACACAAGGAGGCGGTTGTGATGACGCAGGAGCGTTCGGGTGTCGTGACCTTTCGGGGCAACCCATTGACACTGCTCGGTCCCGATTTGCAGGTGGGCGAGAAAGCCCCCGATTTTCGCGTCGTGGATTTGGACTTGAACCCCGTGACGCTGAAGGATTTTGCGGGCAAGGTGCTGCTCATCAGCGTCACGCCGTCGCTGGACACGCCCGTTTGCGACGCGCAAGGGCGTCGGTTCAACGAACTGGCGGCA
>Ga0079992_134471_pt1 | contig 10581 bp, 12 predicted proteins | sample FaiFalFF_MnMetaG_3_FD_69197 | JGI IMG/M metagenome (GOLD analysis project Ga0079992, IMG submission 69197) | Freshwater microbial communities from Yellowstone National Park, Wyoming, USA - Fairy Falls B (FF_Mn_B) MetaG (SPADES assembly) (version 2) | ecosystem: Environmental > Aquatic >...
GTAACTCTGAGCAGGGCTGGCAAGCTCATCGGCAGGTCAACGGGTTCGACGGCGGCCTTCAGGGAAATACCCGCCGGCGCCTACTCCCTAGCGGCCACCTACGGCCCGAAACAGGTCTCGAAGCAGCTCAGCCTGCAAGCAGACCAGGAGGTTGTCGTCACCATGCCGGTAGCCCTCAACATAGGCCCGATATACCTATCCCTCCAGGAGGTCATGCTGCCTGCCTCACTTGTAATAGGTGCCATAGCGGTGGTTGTAGTTTTGAGACTGGTTCCACGCTTTCTGAGACGGGGGTGAAACCTACGTCTGTTGATTGGGAGAGCGTGGAAGGCCTACCGCATTGGAGCGACCCTATTGCCGTATGGCTTGATGTAGATGATGGACGACCAACCATGTACCTGGTTCTGCTATCGGGTGAGAAGAACTCGATAATCGTGACCTTCTTAGCTATCCCTAGGTCGTTTTTTATACTCGTCACGGACAACGCGGAGAAGATTCCTAAAAACCCCAAAGAACTCTACGTGATGGCAACCAGTGAAAACATAGACGTAGGTATTTTCGCGACCCTCCTAAAGGAGAGGGAAAAGATATGGGCGCTCTACAACTGGGTTTGCAAGACCCTTGAGAACTGCGGCTTCATCATGGAGGTTATGGTTGTGGAAAAAGACGGCAGCATATCTAGCTTCCAGCACACTTACCCCTTCAATAAAAGATGGGAGATGTTTTTCAGGATGCTTTCGGAGCAGTTCTCGGTATGGTACAACGATGCTTTAAAAGATTTTACGGAAGGCGAACACGGCCCGGTCAAATTCACAATTTTAGGGCGGACTCATCTATTCAAACAGGGTGGTGGAGATGGCGGAGGGCAAGGTTAGGGAGCTTCTGGGGGAGCTGCCGGTCTGGAGCGAGGTATACGCCGTAGATAGCGTTCCAAAATAAATAGACTATGCTGGGGGGAGAATATCTACCGAGACTTTGGTGGAGGCAATGCTTACGCAAGAGTACTGGGTTGCTCTGGTTGCTGGGGTTCTATCCGCTCTTACCAAAGCTGTGCAGAATAGGGTTGCGGGGATGGCCAACACCTGAGGATGCGGCTATTCAATAGTGGTATTGAGCTATCTGGTACACAAAAGATTAAAGAAGCTCTTTTAAATATGTGTTGTTGAATAGTAAATCGGTGCCTGCGGTAGCATGCTGGAAAGCGAGGAGGTGCTGGGCGGGGATTGGGACTTCGTGGGTGAGGACACGCAATACTTGACGCATGGACTGCACCCATATCCTGCAAGGATGGTCCCACAGATCGCGCGCAGGCTCCTTAAGATGTATGCGCGGAAAAACGACGTAGTTTTGGACCCTTTCTGCGGCTCGGGCGGGGTGCTTGTTGAGGCTCGGCTGGCCGGGTTAAACTCCGTTGGCATCGACATTAACCCGCTGGCATGCCTTTTAGCTGAGGTCAAGTCAAACCCAATCGACCCATCCATACTGGAGTCATGGTGGAAGGAGTTGCAACCAAAGATCGTGCAGGACACTAACTCGTCTAAGAATAAAGAGGTAGTGGCTGAGCTGATCAAATTCCACAAAACCAGCATCAGGTATTGGTTCAAGGAAGAAACGATAAGAGAGCTTGCTGTAATCCGCAGGCACATAAGAACGATAGAGGAAAGAGACATAAGAAGGTTCTTTGCGGTCCCCTTCTCGCTAACAGTAAGGGACGTCTCCGGTACACGTAAGAACGAGTACAAGCTTTACAGGTTGCCGGAGGCTGAGTGGAGGAGGTTCCAGCCGGATGTGCTGGCCACGTTCACGAAACATGTTGAGAGGTCTATCAGGAAGATGGGAGAGTTCTACAGTGAGGCCGACAAAAACGTTTTCTCAAGGGTTTTCTTAGGTGATACGAGGTTGCTGTTCACGGACAGGTTCCCGAAGGAGGGGAACAGGCTGCTTAAGGAGCGTCCCCCAAAAATAATAGTTACCTCTCCCCCATATGGGGATAGCAGGACAACCGTCGCCTACGGGCAGTTTTCAAGGCTCCCGTCCCTGTGGCTGGACTTCGAGCCGGAGTTCAGCAGGGAGGTGGTGATGAGTGTTGATAAGCTGTCGCTGGGCGGGGAATCTGCAAAACGGATTAGCATTGACTGTGAGACGCCTACACTCGCAAAAACGGTAGAGGAGATAAGGGGCAAAGAGGATAAGAGGGCCGCGGAGGTCCTAGCGTATTTCGCAGACCTCCACGCCTGCGTCAAAAAGATGTATGATGTCTTGGATGACGGCGGGTACTGTTGCATCGTCATAGCGAACAGGACGGTCAGGAGAGTGGTAATCCCAACGCATGAAATAATCGTCGAGATGGGGGCTAAGGTGGGGTTTGAGAAAGTGGCAGTCATTCCAAGGAACATACCGACCAAGCGCCTGCCTTGGGAAAACGCGCCGGAGAACATCCCTGGAATGAAAGGCAAAACCATGAACCGGGAGAATGTCATCATAATGAGGAAGGTATGAGAGCAAAATTGGAGAAAATACCTGAAGTAGAGGAAGCCATCAAAACAATCCCCAAACCCGCTAAAATATTGGATGAGGCGGTTAACTCTCTAAAGCTAAAGGACAAGGACTACGAGGAAATAGCCAGTAATTTCGGTAAGTATGTAATCGAGTTGGAATCTAATGCCCATAAAATCTATGAAGGGTATGAAAAGCAGGCCTTTGAAAAACTCGCCGAGATATGGATTGACAACAAAAGGGATTGGATTTTAAATACCCTAAAGGAGGATCAGCTAGAGGGGATTAAGCGAATTCTTTTGGAATTCATCGTCCCAGCCAGCAATATGGAGAAGAAGGTGGGCAATATGAGGAAAGCGAGGGGTGGGAAAACATTTGAATACATCATCGAAAAGCTTCTAAACCTCGCTAAAGTGCAGTGCGAGAGACCTAAAAAAGGCAAGAAGACACACGAAATTCTCAAAAACATAGACATAGTTTCGCCGGATGTTAAAACGGCGTTAGAGAAGCCCGATAAGGCGATCTTCATCTCGGCAAAAAGGACCTTGAGGGAGAGGTGGAAGCAGGTCCCTTACGAGCAGTTAAGGGGCGCGCGGCTATACTTAGTAACTATCAATGGCGAGCTGTCTGAGGATAAAGCGGAAGCCATGAGGAGCGCGGGGATAATCGTCTATGTACCGGATGATGTGAAGGAGAGTGCACACCTAGAGAACAAACCATGGGTGAGAAAGATTTCAGAGCTTGTGAAAGACATTAAAAACTCAGTACCCGAATCACATAAAGTGGGCTGAGCTACAGATACTGGGGCCGACCTACCTGCTTAAAGAGTGATTAGCCTTCTACGTTAGACCATAGCTCCTTCCTCAGCAGGTCGCGTACAGCCGCCCTCATCACAGCGCTCCTGCTCGGGTAGAGTCCCCTCCTAACCAGCTCGTCCATCCCCTCGACTAACATATCCGGCATCTTAAGAGACACGAGCTTCATAGAGAGTTAGGAAAACTAGCATGAATCGAGGATAAAGGTTTTGGTGTGGGTGTCCGGCTCCGGACAGTATATAAATCCCCATCAGGTTTTAGGTAGCTACTCAAAAATTGGTAGGTTTTATATATTGTCCGACACCGGACAGGTAATACCCAACTTAAGCAGACGATAGCGCTAGCCAGCACCACCTCAGATTTAACGCGTCAAAACCCTTTAATCCAGCCGCCTAGTTCAGGTGTGTGAGGCTGATATGGTTAAGGAATTGCTGGTTGTCGAGTCCAGGGTCAGAGAAGCCCTCAAGGAATTAATGCCGGAAGGCAGGATGAGCGGCGACGCACTCGAAGGCCTTGATGCTGTGGTCCGCGAGGTAATTTCAAAGGCGGTCAAGCGCTGCCAAGCCAACGGGAGAAAGACGCTGATTAAGGACGACTTCTAGCATACGGCCTCAAAGGGTTTTATCCCCCCCCAACCAAAAAGCCACCTTAAGCGTGGGGATGGGGAGGAAGAAGGGGGAGGGTGAGTGGATATACAAGACCACCGCTAAAAAGCGGTTCGGGCTCACGGACAACCAGATACGTATGGCGATTGAAGCAGGACTTATTGAGGTAAGGCAGGTGAAAAACCCCAACTACAGTAGCGGCCCGCCTGCAACCGTACTGAAGGTCGAAGACATTACGATGAACCTGGACAAGATAACCGCGTTTCCCAAGCTCTCCGACCGTGAGAAGGTTGCTAGACATGTTTACGTCGACCGGACGCGGGCTAGAAAGAGGTTGGCATTCTGGTGCCCTCGATGCGGCGAATACGTCAGGCCCCCACGCGACTCCACAATGTTTGAGGCATACCACGTTAAGGCAGCCTCCGAGGAGGAGGCTAGGAGGGCCCTGATGATAGCCCACTATAGGCATGCACACACCGAGTATGAGAACGCGATTGAAAGGGTAAGGGAGAGACGCTACAGGCGCTACAAGCAGCTACGCGATGAGGGTTATGACTTCGAGCTAGCGTGGGAACTCACAGATAACGAGCTAGGCAGCCTTGAGCGGGAAGTAGGGAGGCTAAGGGAGGCATACACCAAGGAGGCCGTGGAACTCCTCAAGGCTGACGGGCTACTGCCGGAAGGTGGTAAACATCCAGCAATACATTAGGTAGGATGTCCGGAACCGGACACCTAAACCTTATATGCCCCTCCTACTATGTCCCACCGCCTACTAAGGGTTATTTACTGGAAGGTGTGAGAAATAGAACGGTATGGTTGCTGTAACCTCCTCCACACAGGCCGGGGAGGCGTGGCTGACTCCCGCTCACTTGGGCGAAAAACTAGAGCATATGCTGCGCGGGAGGCTTGATTTCCACGGGCAGCGGCCGGAGAGCGCGCTCCACACGATCCATGCCTTCGCCGCAAAGTTCCCCCCGCAACTTCCGCGAGTATTCATCGGGGCGCTCACCGGGCCCGGCGAAACCGTTTTAGATCCGATGTGTGGGTCTGGAACTGCTTTGGTTGAAGCCATCCTCCTCAACCGGTCGGCGATAGGCGTGGATATTGATCCCCTAGCCCTTCTACAATCCCGCGTAAAAACCTCTCCGCTGGATCCGGGTGTTGCGGCTGCGGCTGTTAGAAGAGTCGGTAGGCGGGCTGAGGACTTTATGGCCAACACTTCAGCGTTAAGAGCTGAGCTTAAAACGCGTTTCGACCGCGAGACCAAGAGGTTTATCGAGTATTGGTTCCTAGAGAGGACGAGGCTTGAGCTGATGGCGTTATTACGGGCTATCGAGGCCGAGGCCCGGGATGACGTGCTACGCCAGTTTCTTGAGGTAGTCTTCTCCTCCACTATCGTGACTAAGAGTGGGGGTGTGTCGCTAGCCCGCGACCTGGCCCATTCCCGCCCCCATTTGGACGTGTCGAAACAGCCTGAAAACGCTATCAAGGTATTTCTTGCGAAGGGTGTGCGAGCTGCGGAAGCTTTAAAAGAGCTTTCCTCAGCACATTGCTCTGCCAAGGTCCTAGACGGGGACGCTAGGAGGCTACCCTTGAGTGAGGGGAGCGTGCAGCTAGTCGTGACATCACCGCCCTACGCTAACGCCATCGACTATCCAAGGGCGCATAAGTTTTCTCTCGTATGGTTGGGGTATGGCATCTCCGAGATAAGGCGGCTCCTGCCCGCATATATCGGGACCGAGAGGATCCGCACACCATATGTCAGGCTGCCGGATAGTGTAGAGGAGGTCCTATCTCGGGTAGGGAGGAGGGATCGAAGGCGTGAGCGGGTTGTTCGTCAATACTTCACCGACATGGCCCAGGTGGTGCGGGAAATCTATCGCGTCCTAGAGCCGGGGAGGGCTGCTGTTTTGGTGGTCGGCCCCTCGACATGCAGGGGCATTAGAATCGACACGCCTGCATGTATAGCCACCCTAGGAAAGCAGTCTGGATTCGAGGTAGTGGGTATTGGAAAGCGCAGGCTGGACCGGGACCGCCGGATGCTCCCCGTCAGTAGCGATACAAACGGAAGCGGAATCGAACTCCGGGTGCACGAGGAGGCTGTGATTGGTTTTCTCAAGCCAAGGTGACAGGGTTGAAGACCCGTCAGCGGACATACAGGCTCGTCGGGGACATAATTGACAAGGAACTCCAGCGCTGGGGGGAGCAGCCTCAGAACGCTTGGAAAGCGATATATTCAGCCCTCCTCTGGTACGAACCGGTTGGCGGTGGGGTTAGCCTACCACACATCATTGATTCTGACAAACTCAGGCCGCAGGACTCTGTATGGCGCCAGCGGGCGCAGCAAGTGAACAATTACCTTGCAACCGCGTTTGGCTGTACCTCACATGAGCTTCCTAAGCATGTTGACAAGCTTATGGAAAATCCGGATTATCGGGGGTTGCAGCGTCAAAACCCGTTGGGGGCCGGACTCATCGGTGCCCTCGCCCACGTTCTAACCAAGTTTGGCGACACCACCCTTAAACATCAAAAAGAGGTGATCGCCAACACGTTGTTCCCCAACATCCGTATACCGGGGCGAAGTCGCACAGCAAAAATTGATATTGCTAGCATGAGGGGCGACTACCTGGTTGCGATCACATCCTGTAAATGGAGTCTGCGCCACGACCGTATTGGGGATATATCGGTGGAGTGTCCCGCCTACAAACAGGCTGCTCTCGACTCACTTGGCCGAAGAATAAAATTCTTCGTTGTAACAAATGAATTCGACCCATCAAGATTATTGAAGGTGCTTGCAAACGAATGCATTGATGCGGTGGTACACATTCACAAACCCTTAGTTACCCAGGTCTCAGGGCTCGATAACCGCCTACAGGGGCTGTGGGATTTAACGGATTACATACACTCCACTAGAGAGTGGTGAAAGGATAGGATTTGTCATAAGGTGCTGTTCAGGTGTGAACCTATCGTCTTCGTCCTTTTTTACTGTTTATATGGCTGGCCGACACCGGCCAGGTAATACCCTTTAAATAGTGTCCGACTCCAGACAGTAATACCGTCCTTCAAATAGGTATCAGGTTCCGGACACCTGCTCAAAGGATTTCCCACACGTAGGGAGTTATTGGTTTGGCCAAACCCATCCTGTGAAAGGTCTGTAACCATTTCCTAACGGTTCTAGGGTCCGTCCCCCTCACCTCCATGATCGCCTTCTCGAGATGCGCTAACGGTATCTGCTGCCCAGGGCGGAGTTCAAAGTAGAAGTTATCTAACAGGTACTTCTTTACAAGTGCGAAGACTAAGGCCACCCTAGGTGTGGGGTTTGGAGTAACAATGTCCTCTGTCTGCGTGTTTGTGTGCAGGGCCACCCAATGCCTCAGCGCTAGCTCGCATTCATGGCTGAGAAGACCCTTCTCATAGCTTCTGTATTTCTGCTGGACTAGGAGACGAAACCTTTCAATTAATTCATCCGACAGAAAAAAGCCTATCTTGGATCTACCAGCAGTGGTCTTCATGTCTGTGGTCCTTTCTTCTTTTCTTCCATAACGTGCAAGTAAATATGGATATAAAACAAAAGACTGCATGAATTTCTTCCATAACATGTATTGAAAACCAACTGTTTTACGGCTTAATCTCCCGTTTTCAAATTGCTCAACATGAAAGGATGTGTGAAAACGACTTCAAACACACCCTGCACACAAATACACAAACATCTGTGTTAACGGCTTCTGGCTCTCAAACCGCTTACAACACTTAGGGCATGGGTTCATACAGGTGCAACCTGTAACCGTTATTTTATAACCATTTATATAGTGGCCGACGTCGGCCACCGGCGGCATTTATAGGTCAAGCGACCTGATTCCATCATACTCTCTTAAGAGGCGGTATGCGTCCTCGCGGCTGATGATGATCTCTAACCTATCCTCCGAGACCTCTATCGATGAACCCTTAACCAGCCTCCAAACGTCCTTATGCGGGAAGGCGACGTAGCTGTGTCCCGGTATGTCGCCTCCACCATGCCGGGGGTATATAGCTACGCAGGGCTTTCCACCAACCACAATACGTGCTGCCTCGAAGCCCAGGTCTCTAAGAATCCGTATGAGGGCTAGGATGTCCAGGTCGTCATCTAGGCTTGGGGTCTTATTGCGGATGCCGTCGTCCGGGTATACGTAGACATCGCCGTAGGAAAGTATTTCACCCGCGTCTGGTCCGAGAAGGGCCTTCAACGCATCCTCCGAGAGCTTTTGGTATGGCTTCCACTCAATATGGGAGCCGTCGGCATATAGGCAGCCCTTAAAGACCATATCAACATAGCCAATGTATAGGTATCCGTTGGACGCTAGCTCGCCATCCCACCTTCTAAGGCCGTGGTTTACGTCCGCCATGTATGCGTCGAAGAGGACCTTAAACCTCGGTAGCCGGAGCCCGTATCTATCAGCCTTATCCCTCACATACTCCATGATCCTCTCAACCGTACCTCTCCGGAACTCGTAGAGTTCAACCCCTTCAAATGATGCGATGTCGTCCGGCTCGGAGCAGAAAGGTTTAAGCGGCTCGCCCTCAACCTTGACGAAGTAATCGCCGAAAGACTCCCCCGGAATCTTCACCAAAACATAGTACGCGTCGCGGACGTATACAGGTCCCTTATACCCGGCAAGTGGTATCAGCCTCCAAACCTCATCTGGATAAGGCACGTATGCGCGTTCCAGTAGACTCCTACTCATGCTATACGCCGACCTGAAACCCGCCTTGAGCAATAGTTTGACGCGGTATATTTTGGCTAACTCATCGACTGCACGGCTGTCGGCTAGGAAGGGTAGGAAGCTGAGCTTCAACATCCTACTGTTCAACTCTCTTTTGTCGAGGAGGTTTTCAAGCGGTATTTCCACAACCTTCTCCTGCTCTACAACTGTTGCTTGCGGAGGTTCGTGTCCCCTCCTCAGGAGGCGGTTAAGCATCATCAACACCACACACGTGCAGATATAAAAGTGATTGTTAAGGTATTACTGGCCGACGTCGGCCACTATATAAAGCCCAGAAGCAGGGTATAGGCAGCAGCCGATGCGAGCACAGCCTCCGCCAGGAGCATTCTGTGCTGTGTCTTATGCCTGTAGAGGAAGGCTCCCGCAAGGATCCCGAAGACTCCCCCTAGAGCCGCGTACCGTAGGATGGCTTTCTCCGGAACCCTGTAGCCCTCGATCTCCGCCTGCCTTTTATCGACCCGCATAACGATTAACGCGACAAGGTTCAGGACCGCTATTGTGGCGAGGATTACGGGTAGCTGGGGCCCAGCCCACCTAGCCGCCAGCCTCGCGGCGCCGCCGGCGAAGCCTAGGAGAAAGTTTAGCCCGGCTAGGAAGAGGTCTCCGACCCCGTAGCCGTATAACGGCATCGAGAACCCGGGCACCGCGCCTCCAAGCCTCGCAACCGCGTTCAGGAAGCCCGCCACAAACGACCCCGTGAAATACCACCCTATGCCGGTGATGTACAGCATGCCTGCCCAGCTAACGTATCTGACGGCCGACGTCATGAAGGAGACGAATAATCCGAGGACGACTAGGGAGGCCACGTTCTGAGGGCTCAGCGTTGAAGGATGGTAGAAGCCGACGACAGCCGACAGCAGTCTTGCGAACAGCTCGGGTGAGAAACCCCTGCCCCCTGAGAGGTGGTTGAACACGTAAAGAAGGTAGGACATGGTGAAGACAGCCGCCGCCATGACCGGTATCCTAGCAAGAAGGCTTACCAAACCCTTACCCTTCTCCGTTTTAACCCCAGACGTCTTAGAGCCATATGTCTCCGGGCGAGGCCGTGCCCAACGGTAGAAGCCCGCGCCAAGCCTAAGCCCCTCAACCCCGTACATATCGTAAACCCTCCTCTTCTTATCGTCCATCAAAACCCTATAGGCCTCGTTTATCTCCTTGAGCCTTGCCTCAGCGTCAGGCGACCTGTTCCTGTCAGGGTGATATTTCAGAACAAGCCTCCTATAGGCCTCCCTGATCTCCTCCTTCGACGCATTCCTAGGCACCCCGAGGATTTCATAGTAGTCCTTCAAACCCAGCTATGCTTGGGCAAGGTTTTGGTAATATAAGTATCCGTAAGGCCCCAAGGCCGAGGCTTGGCTTGGAAGACTATATTCCATAAGAAGTATATGTCAAATTTAGGGATAATTACGAACTGTATATCTTTATATATCCCTTTTTCCTCCCCGTATCCGACATGAAGTCGAGAACCCTACTGCTGGCTGTGCTGCTGGCAGCTCTCGCGATGTCTTCCGCCGCCTACGCTGTGGCCATAGGGCTGACGAGCGCCGACATAGACCAGCTCGGAGGAACCGGTAACGTCGATGTCCTCTGCCCTGCCAACCCGTGCCAGATCACGAGGGTTAAATGGGTGCTGACGTCTTCCGCGCCCTATCTTGTGGACCGGGTTCTGGTGCAGTGGCAGACCAGGGAAACAACCGGCGCAACCTACACTGTTTACGTAAACCTGCTGGACAGCAGCAACGCCATAATAGCCGGTGGGTCCGCTACGCAGGCGGCCTCCAGCTCCGCCGTAACCACCAACGTCGATATAACGCCCAACGTTGACCCCGCCCAGGTCTACAAGGTCAACATAGTGATCGTCCAGAACTAAGCCCTATGAGGCGGCTGGCGGCACCCCTCCTTATT
>Ga0079992_138495_pt1 | contig 10579 bp, 10 predicted proteins | sample FaiFalFF_MnMetaG_3_FD_69197 | JGI IMG/M metagenome (GOLD analysis project Ga0079992, IMG submission 69197) | Freshwater microbial communities from Yellowstone National Park, Wyoming, USA - Fairy Falls B (FF_Mn_B) MetaG (SPADES assembly) (version 2) | ecosystem: Environmental > Aquatic >...
GCCAGGCCCGCTCCGGGGGTGCCCTGGACGCAATGGGTACCCCCAGACCCCCCGCGCTCCCGGAAGGCCGCGGGGCCTTCCGGCTACCAGCCCTGGGCGGCCACCCCGGGGCGGCCCCGGCGGGCCGAACCGGTGCGCACGGCCAGAAACCCGACCAACCCGAGAATGCCCACGCCGAGGATGAGCCCCAGACCGATGGTGGCGGTCCGGGTCGCGGCGCTCCGGGCTTCGGCCTCGGCAACAATGGAATCGGCCAGGTAAATCATGCCCGCGGCGTAGCCTTCGGCGGTGAAAACCCGCCGGCTGGCATCCGTCAGTTGCTGGGTCTCGTCCCGGCCCAGCCGGTCGGTCCTGGCTGAAACCGCGTTCTGGCTGGCAACGATTAGAAGGCCGTCCCCAAGGCCCAGGTAACGATGGAGCTGACTGGTGAACTCGCCCAGGTTCTGGAACCCGGCCGGCTGGCGTGAGATCAGCACGAACTTGACCGTCCAGCCCCGGCTCCGGAGTTCGGCCGCCTTGGCATTAAGCCGCTCCCGTTCGGCGGCTGACAGCCGCCCGGCCATCACCGGCTCGATGTAAACATCTTCTCGGGAGAGGACGCGGACAACTTCGGCCGGGTCGGGCTGGGCAAAGGCCCGGCCCGGCGGGAGAAGCAAAAGCCCAACCAGGCCGATGAGGACGGTCCGCAACACCCAGACCATTCCGATAAGTAGTATAAGCGGGGATGGACCAGGAGCTCGCCCTCGTCTTCGACGGCCAGTGTGGCTTCTGCACCGCGGCGGTGCACTGGCTCACCCGCCTGGACCGGGCCGGCCGGGTCCGACCGGTTCCGTGCCAGCGGCCGGGCGCCCCCGAGGCCTTCGGCCTGCGCCGGAAAGACTGCGAAGTTGCGGCCTGGGCCATTGAACCCGGGGGCCGCCGGCACCGCGGCGGAGCGGCCGCGGTCGCGGCCCTCGCCTGGGCCCTCGGCCGGCCAGAGCTGGTCAGGCTCTATTATGCACCGGGTCTCCGGCAGGCAATCGAGGCGGTTTACCGGCTGGTTGCCTGCCTGAGACCCTATCTACCGGGAACGACGCCCTACTGCGCCGAGCACCCGGACGACTGCGCCGACCCGGGCGGCCCTAACGGCGGCTGTAGACCTCCTTAAGCCGCTCGACGGAAAAGTCCGGCGACCGGCAGACCTCGATAATCGCCCGCTCCCGGGCCTCCAGCTCCCGGGCGGCCCGCGGGATTTCCCGGGCGACCTCGTGGGGAATCTGAACGACGCCGTGGCGGTCGCCGTGCAGGAGGTCGCCGGGTCGGACGGTAAGTCCGGCAACCGTTACCGGGATGCCCACCTCAACGACGTGGACGTAGGCGTGGGAAACTGACACGGTAGCCGCAAAAAACTGAAAGCCCAGGGCCCGGACCTCCTCAAGGTCCCGAACCCCGCCGCTGGTCACCGTTCCGACACAGCCAAGGGCCTTGTAGATGTTCGCCTGGACTTCCCCCCAGAAGGCCCCGAGGCCGGGCGGGTCGTCCAGATCTTGGAGAACCACAACCCGGGGCGGCGGCGTCCCGAGCACCGCTTCCCACAGGTTGAACGCCTGCAGGTAGCCGGGACCGGGGGCCGGTGCCGATGCCCGGATGGTGGCCGTGACCGCGTACCCGACCATGGGTCCGAGCTCGGGAAACATGCAGTGGATTCCCGGCCGCATGAATCCCTCGGTTCGGGGCCGGATATTGAAGACCTCGATGGCGTTGGCGACAGTGGGAGACGTAAGTTGCCGGAGGGCCGCCAGTTCGGCCTCGTTCAGGGGTTCAAACTGCATTCACTGCCTCCGTTACGGGTTTTGCGGGGCCGGGCCGAACCTCAGCGCTGGTAGAGCCGCAGGACCCCGTAGACAAAAGTTAAGGCAAAGACCGCAAAGATTATGAGGGATACGGCTACCGCCTCGGCAACTTCGTCCAGGCGCACGGCTCAGTCTCCTTCCGTTTCGGCCGCCCGCACCGGGACCGGTGCCCGCCGCAAGCGCTGCAACCCGAGGCCGAGAACGACCAGGGCAACCCCAATGACGTCAGTCGTCAGCGCAGGGTCAATGAGGAGCAGGGCCCCGACAATGAAAAGCGCCCGCTCCAGCAAGTTGGCTGGCCGCAACAGATAGCCCTGGAGGCCGGCGGCCAGCACTACCGAGCCAACGGTGGAGGTGACCGTGGCCCGGATGATGGCCGCCGAGTCGCCCATCATGAGGAGTTCCGGATTGAACACGAAGAAAAACGGCACGATGAACCCGGCGGCCGCAAACTTCATGGCCTGGAGTCCGGCCCTCCAGAGGTCGGCGTGGCCGATGGAGGCCGCGGCGTATACGGCCAGGGCCACCGGCGGCGAAACGGCCGACAAACACGAGTAGTAAAAGATAAACATGTGGGCGGCGGTCCGGTCAACCCCCAGCCGCTCAATGGCCGGGGCCAGTAGAGCCGCCTGAACGATGTAGGCGGGGGTGGTGGGCATCCCCATACCCAGAATAAGCCCGGCTACCATGGTGATGGCCAAGACCGGTATCAGTGTGCCCCCGGCGGCCGACAGCAAGAAGCTGGTGAACTTAAGGGCTAGGCCGGTCTGGAGAATGATGCCGATGATGATCCCGGCGCAGGCGGTGGCCATCGCCACCGGTAAGGTATTAATCGCCCCCTCTTTGAGGGCTTCTACGGCCTTAGCCGAGGTGATTCGGCTCTCCCTTCGGAGCCAGCTCAGGACAATAACGGCGGCGGTGGCAACCAGGGCGGCGTAGCTGGCCGTGTAGCCCTGAACCAGCAGGACAAACAGAATGAGCACAGGCACAAGGAGGTGGCCCTGCCGCCAGAGAACGCCCAGCAGGGGCGGGACCTCTTCCCGGGAGAGGCCCCGGAGCCCGGTCTTGATGGCCTCAAAGTGGATCGCCGCAAAGAGGGCCACGTAGTAGAGCACGGCCGGGATGGCGGCGTGGAGGGCAATCTGCGAGTAGGGCTTGCCAACGAATTCGGCCATCACAAAAGCGGCCGCACCCATCACCGGGGGCATGATCTGCCCGCCCGTAGAGGCCGTCGCCTCGATGGCGGCGGCGCTCTCCGGCTTAAAGCCCGTGCGCTTCATCATGGGGATGGTGAGCCAGCCGTCCACCATCACGTTGGCCACGGCGCTACCGGAGATGGTCCCGAAAAGGCTGCTCGAAACCACCGCAACCTTCCCCGGACCACCCCGGGACCGCCCCATGAGCGCGTTGGCAAAGTTCATGAAAAACTGCCCGGCTCCCGACTTTTCCAGAAAGGCCCCGAAAATCACGAACAGAATTACGTACGTCGCCGAAACCCCCAGGGGAATGCCGAAAATGCCTTCCGTGGTCAGGTAAGTCTGATCCAGGATGAGCTCAAGGCTCATTCCCCGGTGGTTTAAGAAGCCCGGCAGGTAGGGCCCCAAGAACCCGTAGGCAATGAATACCAAAGCAGTTATCGGGAGAGCCAGGCCGATGGCGCGGCGGGTCGCCTCCAGGACCAGCAAAATGGCCAGGACGGCCATGACGAAGTCGGCTGGCTCCAGTGGGTGAACGGTGGCAAACCGGGTAACTACGTATTCGTAGCGCACCAGCAGGTAGCCGGTGACGACGACCGAGAGGGCCGCGAAAATCAGGTCGTAAACCGGGATGCGCGGCCCGAGCCCCTTACGCAGGGGGTAAAGAAAGAAAACAAGTACTAGGCTAAAGAGAAGATGGATATCCCGCAGGACCAGGGAATCTACGGGGCCAATCCGGATGACGAACCCGGGTGCAATGGGAATGTTCAGGCTGGGGACCAGGCGGTAATAGATGTGGTAAAGGGACATTACTACCGCCGTCACGGCGATGAGCTTACCCTCAATGCCAGCAGGGTTTCTCACCTCTGAATCCTCCTCGACCTGCCGTCGGACGGCCGTACCGACCGCCTGGGGATTCGTTTAGGGTAAGCTTAACTTTTGCAAACCGGCTTGTCGTTACTTTACGAAACCGGCTTCTTTGTAGTACTTCAGAGCACCCGGATGGTACGGCACACCCAGGTCCTGGCCCATCTCCGACTTCTGGGTATTCTTGATGGCTGGGACGGCCCGGGCCAGCTCATCCTTGTTTTCAACCAGGATCTTCGTGATCCGGTAGACCAGGTCTTCGGGAAGCTCGGCCCGGACGATCATAATGGTCGGCGTCTGGAAGGTGACAGCCTGGTCCGGGTGGCCCTGCTCCCGGTAGGTGCCGGCCGGGATGATGTGCTTGCGGTAGCCCTTATTAATCTCCTCAATCTTCTTCAGGGCCTCGTCGTCAAAACTGATAATCCGCATCTTCCGGCTGGTACCCAGGTCGAGCATGAAGTTGGCCGGCACCGTGGTAATCCAGCCCATGGCGTCAGCCTGCCGGTTCTTTATCAGCTCGACGTGGTCGGCGATGGAGCCGTAGGAGACGGTGCCGAAGTCCTGGATGGTCATGCCGTGGGCCTTGAGAACCACCTCCCAGGCAACCAGCGACGAGTTGCCCTGAGGCGGCAGGGCAACCGACCGGCCTTTGAGGTCCCGGAAGGACCGGATGCCCGAGTCCTCCGGAACGGCAATCTGGAAGACGTTGGGGTACATGTACATCATGTAGTAAACGTTGGTGACCTTGGAGCGCATGGGCGGCCGCCCCTCCAGGGCATCGTAGAACCCGTCCAGGTTCGCCCAGCCCAGGTCCGCCTTTCCAGCCGCCAGCTTTTCGATGTTTACGTAAGTTGCCCCCGGCTCGACCGTGATTTCAATCTCGGGCGACTTCTGCTTGACGAGCTCCGAGACCGCCCCGGCCAGGGGAATCCACGAACCGCCGGTCGGACCGCTGCTGAAGACCAGCTTGGCCGGTCCCGTCGGCTGGGCGGGTCCGGCTGCCGGGGCTGGGGCACCTGTCGTCGGCTGGCAGGCGCCCAGCATGAGCCCAGCGCCCCCAAAAAGCCCCGCCTTTAAAAGCGTCCTCCGGGAAATCCTTACCGGATACACCGTTATCCCTCCTTTCACCGGGAATAGATTTCGGCTGCTGGATTATAAGCCCAGTCTGGGGAACGTTGTCAACTAGACTGTGGCAACACAGATATAGCGGTTGATGCTGAAGAAATACTGGCCGGCATCGGCGGCCCGCTGAAGGGCGGCCAGCCAGGCCTCGTAGTCGGAGGCCGGAAGCCTGCCGCTGTCAACAAGGATTTCTTTGACAAGCTTTGTCGCCAGGAAATGGCCGTAAAGCGGCTCCCGGAATTCGGTGTTGTAAAGGACGTAAACTTCGGCCCACATGTCCGTCAGGCCAGCCCGTTTCGCCAGCCCGAAGAGCTGGCGGCCCAGGGTCGCGCCAGGAACGGCCCCGGCCAGGGCCGAAAGAACCCGCCGGGAATGCGCCGGTTCGGCCCCGTTATAGATCGCCGTCTCCCAGTCCGTCTGGACAAAGACCAGCCGCCGGCCCCGGCTGACAACCCGCCGGACCTCTCCGATGAGGGCGGCGGGGTCAGGTGCGGTTGCCAGGGCTTCGGTGACCAGGGCGCCCCCAAAAGCGCCCGCTTTAAAGGGCAGTTTCTGACCGTCAAACCGGACGTAGTCGACAACCCTGGCCAGGCGGAAATCCCCGAGCTGACCCCGCGCCAGGCCCAGGACTTCGGATTGTGTATCAGCCCCCACAACCCGCCCGTAGCCGCCCACTGTCCCGGCAAGCCGGAGGGTGAGCCGGCCGTCGCCGCACCCCAGGTGGAGGATCCGGCTTCCCGGCCAGGGGTCGAGGAGTTCCAGGTAGCGCCGGTCCTGGGCCATCAGATCCTGACCGGCCGGCTGAATGGTTCTTCCGGTGCGGGTCTCAACGGTCATGGGTGCGCCAGGACCACGTCAACGATTACCGGTTGGCCCTCCCGGAGCCGGGCGAGACCCCGGCGGAGGGCTGGCAGAAGGTCGGCCGGGTCTTCAACCCGCTCGCCGTAGCCCCCGACGACCCCGGCCAGAAGGTCGTAACGGGGGGCGGGCAGCAGGTCGACCCCGAGAAACTTATTATACCGGACCGAGTAGCCTTCCGGATAGGCTGCCACCAGCGGCTGTTTCGTTGCGTTGTAGCAGGTATTGTTGAAGATAATGGCCATAAAGGGCGCCCCGGCATTCACCGCAGCCCAGAACGCCGCCAGGGGCTCGCCGAAGACGAACGACCCGTCCCCGACGGCGAGGATGACCGGCCGGTCGGGCTTTGCCAGCTTCACCCCGAGGGCCGCCCCCAGGCCCCAGCCCAGCGCAGAACCCCCACTGCCGAACCAGGTGCCCGGTTCGGCCGGACGGACGTAGGGCCAGAGAAACCGGTTGCTGGTAACGGTCTCGTCGACGAAAATGCAGTCCGGAGCCTCGGCATGAAGCTGACCGAGGCAGTACCCGAGCCACTCGGTCGCAATGGGCCGGGCGGAGGCCTTGCTAAGGGCCCGTTCCTCCCAATCGGCCACAAGTTTCCGGTGGCGGGCCTCGAGCTCGGCCCGGCGGGCCTCAATGCGGGCCCGGTCGGCCGGGGCAATCAATTCGGCCGCAAAATCGGCGAGCAGACCAAGCGCCCGGCCGGTGTCGGCCCGGACCGGAAGGTCGACCGGGAAAGTCCAGAGGGGGATGCGGTCCTTCACCGGGTCAAGGTCGACCTGGATAACGGTCGCGTCGGGGTTAACGGGCTGCCGGGTCGGAATGTACGGTACGTCGTGGTCCAGGACGAGGACGACGTCGGCGGTTTCCAGGAACGGGCCTGGGTCGAAGCCCTGGTGCAGCGGGTGGTTCGCCGGAAAGTTTGCCCGGTCCCGCCATTCCACCACCGGCAGGGCGAGCAGTTCGGCCAGCCGGACCAGTCCCTCGAATCCGGCCCGGCTCCGGCCGGTGGTAGCCGTCAGCACGACCGGCGCCCGGGCACGCACCAGGAGCCGGGCCGCCTCTTTGAGGGCCTCCGGGTCGCCGGCCCCGACCTTTGCCGGCGGGAACCGTTCGGGCCGGTAAATCTTCGCCCCGCCCAGGTAAGTCATCAATACTTCCCTGGGCAGCGTCAGGTAGACTGGGCCCGGCGGGTCGCTGGCCGCAATCTGAAACGCCCGGGCAACCACCTCGCCCACCTGATCAGGCCGGCGCAGTTCATAGTCCCACTTTACGTAGTTGCGGACGATGCCGTGCTGGTCGAACTGCTCCTGGAGCCAGTGGATATACGTGTCCCGGGTGCCCCGCTGACCGGGGTCGGTAGTATAGGGGGCCCGCCCGGCCGAGATGAGGACGGCCGCCCGGCCGCGCTGGGCGTTGTGGACCATCCCCCCGAGATTCTGGGTGCCCACGTCAACGTGGACCAGGACCGCCTGGGGCCGACCGGTTGCCGCAAAGTAGCCGTGGGCCGCGGCCAGGGCGACCACCTCAAACAGACACAGCACCGTTCTGGGCACGGGCCGACCGAGGCTCTGAAGTTTGACCAGGGCCTCCTGAACCGGGAAGGTGTCGGTGCCGGGGTTGAGAAACAGGTACTCGACCCCGTGGGCCGTCAGGGCCTCGACGTAGGCCTCAGCGGCCTCGCCCACCGACCTGACCTCATAGACCGCTCGACCGAGCCGGATTTCCCCGTCCACGTTAGCCTCCTCCTCAGTTTTCAGGCCGGCCGCGCCTTGCAGGCTGTTTGGGGTGGCAGGACAGGGGCCGGTAGCCGTATAATCTTTTCGGCAGGTTCCTGCCCCCATCGTCTAGAGGCCAAGGACGCCACCCTCTCAAGGTGGAAACGGGGGTTCGAGTCCCCCTGGGGGCACCCCCCGGAATTCAGCCCCGCTGGCCGGACGCGGCCGAATATTTTCCCTTCACCGCCCGCCTGATGTAGCTGGCGATCTCGGTTATCGGTGTTCCCGGGCCGAAGACCTCGGCGACGCCCATCGCTTTCAGCAGCGGCTTGTCCTCGTTCGGAATGATGCCCCCGACCAGCACGATCACGTCGTCGAGGCCCTTCTCCCGCAAAAGCTTCATTATTGGGGGCACCAGCTCCAGGTGGGCGCCGGAAAGGATGCTCAGGCCGATGACGTCGACATCCTCCTGGAGGGCCGCATTGACGATCATCTCGGGCGTCTGCCGGATGCCCGTATAGATAACTTCCATCCCGGCATCCCGGAGCCCCCGGGCGATAACTTTCGCTCCCCGGTCGTGCCCGTCCAGGCCTGGCTTCGCAATCAGCACCCGGATCTTGCGCTCCTCGGTCATCAACTCACCTCCCCGGCTTCTGAACCAGCTCCAGCAGGACCCCTCGACTGCTCTTCGGGTGGATAAACGCCACCAGACCTTCCGCTCCCGGCCGGGGCTCGCGGTCGATAAGCTCAACCCCCGCCGCCCCGAGTTCCTCCAGGGCAGCCCGGATGTCGTCCACTTCCAGGCAGATGTGGTGAAGGCCCTCCCCTCGGCGCTCAAGAAACCGGGCAACCGGCCCCTCGCCATCGAGGGGCTCCAGCAGTTCCAGGTGAGTTTCACCCACCGGCAGGAACGCCACCCGAACCCGGTCCCGTTCGACCGTTGCGACGTGTTCAACCTCGAGGCCGAGCCGGTCCCGGAAAAAGGCCAGGGCCGCCCCCAGGTCCCGGACGGCGACGGCAATGTGGTCGACCCGCTTCGGCTTCACGGCTAAAAGACGACCCGTTCCCGGTATTCGCCGAAGACCTTCCGCAGAACCCGGCAGATCTCCCCGATGGTGGCATAAGCTTCCACGCACTCGAGAATTGCCGGCATCGTATTCTCGTTGCTCCGGGCAACTTCCTCAAGCCGGGCGAGGGCGGCCTCAACCCGCCGGTTGTCCCGGCGCCGGCGGAGGTCGCGGACCCGTTCGACCTGCCGCAACTGGGCCACCCGGTCCACCCGCTGAACCGGCACCTCAATCTCCTCGGCGGTGGTGAATTTATTGACCCCGACGATAATGCGTTCGCCGGATTCGACCTGCTGCTGGAACCGCCAGGCCGACTCCTGGATTTCCCGCTGGATGTAGCCCGACTCGATGGCCGCCAGCGCCCCGCCCATCTCATCAATCGTCCGGATGTAATCCCGGATGCGGCATTCGAGCTGGTCGGTCAGCCATTCGACGTAGTATGAGCCGGCCAGGGGGTCGATGGTATCGGCCACGCCGGTCTCGTAGGCCAGAATCTGCTGGGTCCGTAGGGCAAGTTGAGCCTACGCTTCCGTCGGCAGCCCCAGGGCCTCGTCGTAGGCGTTGGTGTGGAGGGACTGGGTGCCGCCCAGGACGGCAGCCAGGGCCTGAACCGTCGTCCGAATTACGTTGTTGAGGGGCTGCTGGGCGGTCAGACTCACCCCGGCCGTCTGGGTGTGAAAGCGTAACACCCACGACCTGGGGTCCCGGGCCCCAAAGCGCTCCCGCATGATCTCGGCCCAGAGCCGGCGGGCCGCCCGGAATTTTGCCACCTCCTCGAAGAGGTTGCTCTGGGCAACAAAGAAGAACGAGAGCCGGGGCGCAAACCGGTCGACATCCAGCCCGGCATTGGCGGCGGCCGAAACGTAAGCAATGGCATTTGCAAAAGTAAAGGCCACCTCCTGGACGGCGGTGGCCCCGGCCTCCCGCATGTGGTAGCCGCTGATGCTTATCGGGTTCCATTTCGGCAGGTGGTCGGCACAGTATTTAAAAACGTCAACGATGAGCCGGAGGGAAGGCCCCGGCGGAAATATATAAGTGCCCCGGGCAATATATTCTTTGAGAATATCGTTCTGAACCGTTCCCGAAAGCTCCTTGGGGTCAACACCCTGCTTCTTTGCGACCGCAATATACATGGCCAGCAGGATCGGGGCCGTGGCGTTAATCGTCATCGATGTGCTGACCTTGTCGAGGGGGATGCCGTCAAAGAGGCGCTCCATGTCCTCGAGGCTGTCAATGGCGACCCCGACCTTGCCGACCTCAGCCTGAGCCATTGGGTCGTCTGAATCGTAGCCGATCTGGGTTGGGAGGTCGAATGCCACGGAAAGGCCGGTCTGGCCCTGTTCCAGGAGGAACTTGTAACGCCGGTTGCTCTCCTCGGCGTCGGCGTAGCCTGCATATTGACGCATGGTCCAGAGCCGGCCCCGATACATGGTGGGCTGAATCCCCCGGGTGAACGGGTATTCCCCAGGGTAGCCCAGTCTGCTGTGGTAATCCCAGCCGGCCAGGTCTTCGGGGGTGTAGAGGGGTTTGATTTCAACGCCGGAGAGGGTCTCGAACCGCTCCTGCCGTTCGCCGCTCCGGGCCTTGGCCGGCCCGTAAGTCTTTTCGTACCACTCGGCGGCGCTGTGGCTCTGGTTCTGCAAGCCGGCCCCTCTCAGGTGCGGTTTTTCCACATTATTCATTCTAGCACGGCCAGGACCTCGCCGTGGTCGACCGCCTGGCCGGCCCTGACCCTCACCTCCCGGACGGTGCCGTCCCGCGGGGCCGAAAGCTCGTTTTCCATTTTCATGGCCTGGAGCACGACCAAGACGTGGCCCCGCCGGACCACCTGTCCCGGCTCAGCCCCAACCCGCACCACCAGCCCCGGCATCGGGGCCTTCACCTCCACCGGCCGGGCCGCGCCCCCGGCCGCTACCTGC
>Ga0079992_132958_pt1 | contig 10572 bp, 14 predicted proteins | sample FaiFalFF_MnMetaG_3_FD_69197 | JGI IMG/M metagenome (GOLD analysis project Ga0079992, IMG submission 69197) | Freshwater microbial communities from Yellowstone National Park, Wyoming, USA - Fairy Falls B (FF_Mn_B) MetaG (SPADES assembly) (version 2) | ecosystem: Environmental > Aquatic >...
CTTGCTCCTCCCACCAGCCCCCCATTCTAGCCCCCGCCTGGGCGCTTTTCTACGGAGCCAAGGGGCGTCACAGGCGTCCCTCCCGCCTGTCCACGATGATGGTCCCAAGGCTCCCACCGGTCCATTTGCTTGCCATGGGCCGTGCCGGCAACAGCAGTACGTCTGGCTTCCCCTAATTGCCACTAGCCTTACCGCCGCGGAAGCAGTCGCAGGACGAGGCCGTAGGAGCTGGCCAGGGTGGCTCATCCCTCACAACGGAGGTCGTCGGGGGTGCCCATACCCGTGAGGCGTTGGAAGCATCCGAACAGTGTCCCGGCCTTTCAGCGGGATGCTATCCAGAGTCCTTCCCCTTAAAATTCCGTGGCTGTCTCCCGGCGTGAAGCCGGTCAGGGAGGCGTAGAAGTGACAAATTAGATCCGGAAGCCCATCTCCATTCACATCCTCCGCCTCGCTGTTGCAGAACGCTAGGCTGGGCTCGGTTCCCGTCCGCCCAAAAGTGAGGGTCTCCCGATTCACCCGCGAGGGAGCATCGAATCCGGGCGCGGAAAGTATGGCCACGGGGATCTTGCCCCTGCTGTGTATGTGAACAGGGTTCTCATCGCTGTCAGGCCGGATATCGATCCGAATGGGAAGGGGGACGGTGAAGAACAGCCTGCCCCCAACGCAGAGGCTGATGGAAATGCCGCCCCCCGGCGGAGCGTCCGTGCAGAAAAGAACCAGACCGTGATACCGTCCCCCTATCTGATCCTGCGGATAGTTTGGCTCGATGAAGAGATCAACTTCCACGTAAGCCCATTCCCCTGTATTCAGACAGAAGCGCTCCGGCCTGAAAATCACCCACTCGGGGGGAATGATCTTTTCCTCCTGCCCGCCGCTGTAACTCACCCTTCCCCGATAACATGTGTATCCGGGCTCGTTGCTGGCCACCCAGAAGGAGCCGGCGCGATACAGAACACCCGGCTCGACCTCCCCAAGATCTACCCTCAAGGATCCGCTCACCGTCAGGGCTTGAGCCGTGCGGGCCAGAGCCAGGGCGCCCAGAACTCCCCATGGCGGGCTCTCCCGCCCCCCGTCCCGCTTGACAAAAACAATCATAAGTGCTAAAATGAGGCAAAAGCAATCAAGCACAATCGATCACCATGAGCACGATGGATCTCTTTGCTGAGGAGCGCCGGCAGCGCATTGCCGAACTTATCCGCACCCAGGGGCGTGTAGTCGTTGCGGAGCTGGCGGAGCGTTTTGGGGTATCTGAAGCTACAATCCGCCGGGATCTGACCATCCTGGAGCAGATGGGGGTTTTGCAGCGAACCCATGGGGGGGCCATCCTTGCCGAACCCATGGGTCTGGAACTGCAGCTGGAGGAGCGAGTCACCCGCCACTTAGAGGAGAAAATCCGGATCGGGCAGAAGGCTGCGGAGCTTATCGAAGATGGTGACATCATCATTCTCGATGCCGGGACAACTACCATTCATATTGCGAAGGCGATCAAAGCCCGACGTTCAATCACCGTAGTCACCAATGCGCTGAACATCGCTATGGAGCTGATGGGGAGTCCAGGCATTGAAGTGATCTTCATTGGAGGCTCCCTGCGTCCTCGGACCGCCGCGGCTGTTGGTCCTTTCGCCGAGCAAATGCTTTCCCAGATCAATGCAGACAAGGTTTTCTTGGCAACAAATGGCATCTCCCTGGAACGTGGCCTGACCACCCCCAATCCGATTGAGGCCCGAACAAAGCAGGCGATGATATCAGCCGGCCGGCAAGTCATCACGGTAGCGGATCATTCCAAATTCGGCAAGGTGTATTTCGCGCGGATTGCCTCCTTGCAATCCATCGATGTCCTGATCACAGATGATCGGGCTGATCCGGAGCTGATTCAACAGATTGAAGCTCTTGGCATCCAGGTTTTCCTCGTCTAAGGAGATGTTGATGCGGACCACTATGGTGCTCACTGTCACCTTAAATCCTGCTTTAGATCGAACCATGATCGTGCCGGGATTTCGAGAAGGGGCTATCAATCGAGCTCAAGAGATTTATTACACCCCAGGAGGGAAGGGAATCAATGTTTCCCGCATCCTTCGCCAGCTTGGCACCTCCTCGCTGGTCTTCGCTCTGGCCGCAGGACGTATTGGTCTCCTGCTCCTGGATCTGCTGCGACAGGAAAGTCTGGAGATAGATTTCATGTTCCTGGAGCGTGGGGAGACTCGAATCAACACCACCATATTGGATCCTGAATCTGGCATAGAAACCAAAATCAACGAACTCGGTCCCTGGGTGGACCAGAACACTGTAGAGGAGGTTATAAAGCGGCTCGCCACACTGCTTCGACCAGGGTTATGGGTGGTGCTCTCAGGAAGCCTGCCGCCAGGGGCTCCGGAAGATCTGTATGCTCGTCTGATCGAGCGCATTCATGAACAGAATGGGACCGTGGCTCTAGACACTTCTGGTCCACCTCTGGCTCTCGGTTTAGAAGCCCGCCCGCATCTGATCAAGCCCAATCGGGTTGAGGCGGAGGGATTGCTGGGCCACGCGATCCAGAATGTCCACGATGGGGGAATAGCAGCCCAGCAGCTCGCTCGGAAATGGGGTTGCCAAGTTCTACTCTCCCTGGATCGCGATGGTGCGGTGTGGACCGATGGTTGTGAGATCTGGTGGGCCCGAGTTCCCCGGGTTCAAATTCGCCAGTCGGTTGGGGCAGGAGATGCCCTGCTTGGAGCGTTTCTTCATTTCTCCTTACAAGGCTTCCCGCCACCGGAAGCTCTTCGATTCGCCGCCGCCCTGGCTACAGCGGTGACGATCTCCGGAGAGATCGCCAGGTTTCGAGCGAATGACATGGAATCTGTATTAGCTCAAACCGGCGTTGAACCCCTCTGAAAGGAGGTGTGACATGACGATGGTTCCTATGCCACTGGCTGCGCGTGGCCTTCAGGCCCGGCTTCAGCGAATTGGAGGCTTCCTGGCCAATATGGTCATCCCTAATATTGCCGCGTTCATCGCTTGGGGGCTCATCACAGCCTTCTTTATCCCTACCGGCTGGCTCCCGAATCCCAAGCTGGCTGAGCTGGTGGGTCCGCTAATCCGCTTTCTGCTCCCGATCTTGATCGGCTATACCGGTGGATATCTGGTTCACGGCCAGCGAGGAGCCGTTGTGGGAGCCATCGCCACCGCCGGGATCGCCGTAGGGACTCAGATCCCCATGTTCCTGGGCGCGATGATTGTTGGCCCGGCGGGAGCGTGGCTGATCAAGCAATTTGATCGCGCTGTGCAGGGAAAGATCCCGGTTGGGTTTGAAATGTTGGTTAACAACTTCTCCGCCGGTATCCTGGGTGGGGCGCTGGCGGCCCTGGGCCATGTGCTCATTGGGCCTGTAGTTGAGGCGGTCTCGCAGGCCCTGGCGGCGGGCGTCGGGTTTCTGGTCCAGGCCCGCCTGCTTCCTCTGGCCTCGATCATCATTGAGCCCGGCAAAGTCCTTTTCCTCAACAACGCGATCAATCACGGCGTGCTGGCCCCTCTAGGGGTAGCAGAGGCTGCCCAGAAGGGCAAGTCGATTTTCTTCCTCCTGGAAACCAACCCGGGGCCAGGCCTGGGGCTCCTGATCGCTTACTGGCTGTTCGGTCCGCGCTCGGTGCGCCCTTCGGTGCCGGGAGCTCTCGTCATCCATTTCTTCGGTGGCATCCATGAGGTCTACTTCCCTTACGTCCTGATGCGGCCGATCCTTATCCTGGCCATGATCGCCGGTGGGATGTCTGCTGTCCTCACCTTTCTGCTTACAGGAGCCGGATTAGTGGCAACCCCGTCCCCAGGGAGCATCTTCGCGGAACTGGCCATGACTCCCAAGGGTGGGCATCTGGCCACTCTGGCCGGCATTGCGGTGGGCGCGGCAGTGTCCGGCGTGGTAGCCAGCATCCTCCTTAAGCTTTCTCCATCCGGGGAGGACCAGGGATGAGGAAGATACGGGGGAGTGAGATTCGCAAGATTATAGTAGCTTGTGAGGCGGGGATGGGAAGCAGCGCTCTGCTGGTTTCCCAGCTTCGTCAGAAGCTCCGGGGCTTTGCCATTCACATCGAGCACACCACGGTAAATCGTATCCCGCCGGATGCGGATGTGGTGCTGTGCCACCGGGGTTTATCTGCACGCGCTCGCGAGGTCGCCCCGGATAAGGTAATCCTTCCCTTCGACACTTTCCTGGGCGATCCGGTTTTTGACCATCTGGTCCGGATAATCCAGGAGGACACATGGATCGAAAGTTAGATATCTCCACAGGATTGCTACAGCCTCAGGCGATCCGACTCGAGGGTCGTGCGATCGAACGCTTTGAGGCTGTTCGCGAGGCAGGAGAGATTCTCGTCGAGATCGGCGCTGTGGAGCCTCCTTATGTGGAGGCTATGCTGGAGCGAGAACGACAGATTTCGACCTACGTGGGGGAGGGCTTTGCCCTCCCCCACGGCACTGATGCCAGCCGTGTCTGGATCCGCCGCTCCGCTCTCGCGTATCTCCGGTTTCCCCACGGAGTGGATTGGGGAGGAGAGAAGGTTTTTGTATGTCTCGCGCTGGCTGTTCATGGCGAGGAACACCTTGGCGTGCTCTCCCGGCTTGCTCAGATATTGATGGATCCTGAAAAAGCCGCCCGGCTGCGTGCGGCCACATCAGTAGAAGAAGTTCTAAGCTTTCTCTGTGTCAAGGAGGAATGATGAAAGTAGCGCGACTTTACGCTCCTGGCCGGCTGGAGCTGGAAATGGATCCGGATCCGGAGCCCGGTCCAGGCGAGCTGGTCATCCGGGTGAGGGCATGTGCCCTCTGTGGCACGGATTTGAAAATCTTTCGTCACGGTCATTCTCATCTGGTTCTCCCCCGTGTGCTAGGGCATGAGATTGCCGGCGAGGTTGTAGCCCTTGGAGAAGGGATCACGAACTGGGCGCCTGGGGATCGGGTCCAGGTGATCGCCGCCATCCCGTGCGGGGAATGCCGCTACTGTCGCCGGGGATTTCAGACGGTATGTGAAAATCTGGAATCCATAGGCTATCACTATGATGGCGGGTTCGCGACCTTCATACGCATTCCGGCGAAAGTGATCCGGCAGGATGGGTTGCACCGCATTCCGGATGGCCTATCGTATGAGGCAGCCGCGCTGGCGGAGCCCCTGGCTTGCGTTCTAAACGGCCAGGAGCAGGTGGGAACAGGGCCTGGGGACACGGTAGTCGTTCTGGGGTCTGGCCCTATCGGTTGCATGCATGTCTGGCTGGCCCGGGCGCGGGGGGTGGACCGCATCTTTCTGATCGACGTAGACGCAACTCGCCTGCGAATGGCCGCGGAGCGCGTAGAGCCAGACGAGGCCATTTGCTCAATGGAGATCGACCCCGTTGAACGTGTCCTCCGGCTGACGCATGGATACGGAAGCGATGTGATCATCGTGGCCGCCCCTTCCGCTCAGGCGGTGGAGCAAGCCATTGCAATGGCTGCCCGTCGAGGACGGATTTGCCTTTTCGCTGGGTTACCGAAAGAACAGCCGATGGTCCAATGCAACGCCAACCAAATCCATTACCGCGAGCTGACAGTGGTAGGCGCCTACGGTTCCACCCCTTCTCAGAATCAGAGGGCCCTGGACTTGATCGCCCGTGGAGAGGTGCCGGTCGAGCGCCTGATCACCCACCGCCTCCCATTGGACAGGATCATGGAAGGTCTTCAGCTCATGGCGCAGGGCAAAGCGCTCAAGGTCGTGATCACACCATCCTGACGAATCCCGCATCGCTCAAGCGAATGCTGGCTGAGACGAAGATCTTATGTACTTGGCTTGAACATAACGCTCGCGGGAGTCAGCGAGGGCTTGGCGCAGGCGCTGAACACAGGTATCCGCCGGTTGGGCCTCTCAGTGGAAAGACTACCCTGGCCGCCCTTCACTACGAAGACGCAAGGGCTCTCGCTCCCTACCGATGGATTGCCGGAAGCGTTCCTTGGATTTCTACCCCAGTCCTTAGGGAAAGGCCGAGTATTCGGACTCGTTCGATGCCGGGTCCTCTTCCGTTGCAAGATCTCGGATCCACTCATAGGACACGATGGCCGCCACAGGGATCCGGGGTCGCCCGATGGTGATTATCACCGGGCGCTTGGTTCGCGCCACCTCTTCCACCACGGAGCCCAGGACGGAACGAAGATTGGCAATGGTGATTTGCTTCACCGACAAGCTCCCCTCCTCTCTTTTCTTCTCTTCCATACCTCGATTATATCTGGATTCTTTATCACAGGCGCCGGAAAAGAGGATCTTTCGGGCCGGATTTGACCCAAAAGATCCGGAGCCCGGGCGTTTCGCCTGTGCGGAGGGCTGGCGGATCCCAGACTTCCCGGTCCGTCCCGGAGATCCCGGCGCTCGGGGGATAAGGGCCCGGGAGGCGGGAAGCCGCGCCGGATGGCAAGATCCTTTCGCCATCCGGCGTGTCGCAAAAGATGGTCGTAAAATGGCTCTTGGGCGACGCTCCTGGGCCATCCCGGGCCCCCAGAAGGCCCTGCCAAGCCGGATCAACCGCGTCGCACAAAAAATCCAGGAGGTCCAGATGTCGTGGGCGGACGCCATGAAAAACTTCCTCGACTCCCTTTCTTCCCCCAGAACGCAGGAGCGCTACCGGGCGGCGCTGGAGGAATTCGCCGCCTGGTATGAGCGGACCTTCGGGGAGAAGCCGGATCCGGCGCTGCTGACGGACCTGGAGGTCCGTGACTACGTCGCGCATCTTCAGGCGGTTCGCAAACTTTCCCCCTCCTCGATCCACCTCCGCCTCTCCGCCCTCCGGGGGCTTCTGAAGAGCCTGGGCCGCACCCTTCGGATCCGGGGGCCGCGGATGCAGAAGCCGCCCGTGCGAGCTCTCTCCGCGCGGGAGCTCGGGCGGCTGTTCGCCGCCGCTGAGGGAGAGGACTGGATCGACAAGCGCAACACAGCCATCCTCGCCCTGATGGCGAAGGCCGGCCTGCGCGTAGGGGAGGTCATTGTCCTGGAGATGGGGGACATCGAGCTTAACGCTCGATCCGGGTGGGCGCACGTGCGGCGCGGCAAGGGCAACAAGGCGCGCCGCGTGCCCCTCAACTCGGACGTCCGCCAGGCGTTGCGGGACTACCTGGCCGTTCGTCCGGACGCCCCCACAAAGGCCCTCTTCGTGTCCCGGGCGGGAGGGCCGATGACGGCGCGGGACGTCCAGCGCCTGGTGGCCGAGCTGGGGCGGCGCGCCCGCCTGGACGTCCGGGTCACGCCCCACGTCCTGCGGCACACCTTCGCGACCCGGGCCCTGGAGAAGGGGGTGGACGTGGCCACGCTGGCCGCGATCCTGGGGCACGAGAGCATCGCCACGACGTCGCGGTATCTCCACCCCTCGGAGGCCCGGATGGCGGAAGCCGTCGAGGGCGTGTGAGGGGGGTAAAATTCTCAGGCGAAGATCTCGACGGAAGCCTCCCCCGATGAGCGGCACCGCCAAGAAGGGGATCTCCCAGGTCGAGGCCGCCAAGAAGTACGGGGTTTCGCAGCAGCTCATCTCGCGCCGGATCCGACAGGGGCTGATCCGGATCATCCGCCCGGGCGGGGCGCGGCCGGGCTTATGAGATCGAGGAGTTCCGCTGCCGGATGGATGAGGCCGCGCGGGTCCTGTCCGCCGCCTTGTCCGGACAGGCTGCGAAGCGGGCTCGTCCCCGAGTGGCCTCAGATGCCTGCAGACAGGAGGCGAGAGATGGAGGCGATGGCCGTCCAGTCAGACAAGACAGTCGTCATCCCCGGTAGCGACGTGCTGCTGACTCAGGGGAGCCGTGAGGATGTCGAGGAGTATGCCCGGGACATCTTGAAGTCCAAAAACTGGATCCGGATCCACATGCGCCTGCTCAGCCCGGACGGGCTGTCTTTCCCGGCCTTCTCCGCGAGGGTGTGGGCGAGCAGGCGGATTCTGCTGGATGCAAACAGTCCACATCTGAGCACCGCAGAAGAGATCTGGTCGGTCAGGAATCTGAAGAAGAGGCGGGACTTGGGTTGGCTGGCCGCCGAGCTGGCGGCGGGCAACCTCGGGGTGGTTCGGCCCCAGAAGGCCAAGGCCGGCGTTCCGGTTTCCGTCCTCGAGGAGGACGCCGGTGAGTTCCTCAGGCTGATCCGCCGGGCAGAGGCCGCGGCGGGCTGGCCCATCGAGCGCGTGTCCTACCGCCTGCTGGTCGGGCAGACAGCCTCCATCACTGTCTCCCTGGGGATTCCCGTCCCGCCGGAGAGCGGCTTTCCGCCCCTCCAGAGGTCCAGCCTCCTCTCCGTCATGGTCGACCATGGCGAGGTCGTGCTGGCCTTCCCGTTCTGGGGAAATGCCCCCCGGTGGGTGGTTGTGCTGCTGGAATTACTGGGCGTCCGCGCCGCCATCAGCGAGGGCGACGTCCTGACGCACGGCCTTCGGTCTCTGGAGATCGCCGTCGGGTGGTGAGCGGAAAGAGAGGCGGCGGGCGCCGCTCTGGCGGAGCCAGACGCCCGCGCGCTTCGGCATGCGCGCCTGGACGTCCGCGTGACGCCCCACGTCCTGCGGCACACCTTCGCGACCCGGACCCTGGAGAAGGGCGCGGACGTGGCGGTGGCGGCCATCCTGGGCCACGAAAGCATCGCCACCACGTTGAGGTATCTCCATCCCTCCGAAGCCTGCCTGGCGGAGGCGGTGGAGGGGGTGTGAGGCGAAAGGAGGCGGAGGGATGCGGCAGGAAGTGGGTTTTGACGGTCCTGTTGAGCTCTACGGGGCCATGAAGATGGCCGGGCTGGCCATCGAGAGTCTTCACGCGGAAGCGGGACTGGGCTTTTATTGCCTGATCCTGAAAGCCCGGATCACGCTGGATCCGCCCCGCCAGGGATGGGTGAAGGTGCAGGACATCCGGGGCGCGCTTCTGGCCGGACGGCCCCCCGACCGGCGGATCCTGAGCGCTCTGAGGTGGCTCGAGCCTTCTGTTCGGGCGGTCTCCGCGGGAGGAAGGCGGGATGAAGGCCTGATCGATCTGGTTGCGGAGCTGGATCGATCCCGCATGGAGGCCGTGGAGGACCTGCGGGCCGGAGGGGATCTGAATCTGGCGGCGCGGGTGCAGCTCCTCGTGCAGACCGAAAAGGAGCTGTTCTGGACGAGGTCCCTCGGGGAGGCAGTGTATCGGGTTCCTCAGAGCGAGTGGGTGCGCATCCTGGAGCAGGCAGGCTACGACCGGCGGCTGCTTCTGGAGATCCCGGCCCCGAATCCCGAGGAGTTTCCGGAACTGGCCCGTGCGGCCGGCCTCCTTCGAGAGGCGCAGGAAGCCCTTTTCAGGGGGGACTATCGGAAGGCGGTGGTGGGCTTCCGGGCGGCCCTGGAGGCCCTAACGGAAGTCCTGAAAGATCGGGGCCAGCCGGGATGGAAGGCCTTCGAGCGGGAGCTGGATAAGGAGGGACGCTTCCGCCTGGCGCGCGCGGCTCTCTTTCACCTCTGCAGCCTGGCCGCCCATGAAGGGGAGAAGCCGACGGATTGGCTTCGGGAGGATGCGGCGGCCATCCTGGCCATGGTCGGCGCCGTGCTGCGGCGAGAGGGCCGGCGGCTGCAGGAGGAGCGGCGCGGCTCATAGGGACGGAGGAGGCGCCCATGCGGAGCGCGCTGAAGATCGCGGGGGGAATCGTGATCGGCTTCCTGGCCCTCATCGGCCTGTGCGCTCTTTGTATGCTGGCTTTCAGCTTCGGCCTCATCGGCGCCCTGGGGATCCCCTGGGCCACCCCCACTCCTTCCGGGATCATTCCGCCCGGAGCGACGCCCCCGGCGGCTCCCCGGATGCCCACTTCGCCGGGCGAAGCGATGGGATGGGCCTTCCGCCGCGATGATCTCCTCATCATGCCCCTCGAACACCGCTTCACCGGCGACTACCGCACCCGCTGGGGGAACGTCAAGCAGCCTCCGGAGGGCGCGAAGTTCCTGTGGGTGCGGATCGCGGTGGAGAACACCGGGGAGCATGCCGCGGAGACCCCTTCCCCCTCGGATTTCCTCATTCGCTACAAGGAGAAGGACATCCGCGCGGATCTCTTCCTCTTTGAAGAACCGCCGGCGATGCCGGCCTACAAATCCGAGACGATCTACCCGGGGGTGAGGCGGGAGGGATGGCTGCGGTTCACCGTCCCCGCGCGGGCCCAGCCGGAGGACCTCCTGCTGGTCTTCCGGCCGCTTCTCAGCTTCCGGGACGAGGCCGTCTGGCGGCTGACCCCTTGACCGGGAGGCGTCCATGGCGAAGGACCGCATCCTGAGGGGGCTTTCCCGGCGGCGCGCGCTCCGATTCGCCGGAGCCGCGCTGCTGGCCTTCGGCCTGGCATGCGGCGGCGCGCCCCAGGCGCCCGATACGCCCGCCTTCACGCCCACTCCAGCGCCGCCCGCTTCCCCCACGCCGGTCCCGACGGACACGCCTCTCCCTATGCCGACGCCGGCGCCCGCCGCGGACTCCGAGGCCCTGCGGGCCCTGCCGGGGGCGGACTGCGTCCCGCCCGGCCGCCCCGTGCAGCAAGCCCGGCTGGTCCGGGTCCTCGACGGGGACACCATCGAGGTGGAGATCGAAGGCCGGACTTACCGGGTGCGCTAC
>Ga0079992_128199_pt1 | contig 10571 bp, 8 predicted proteins | sample FaiFalFF_MnMetaG_3_FD_69197 | JGI IMG/M metagenome (GOLD analysis project Ga0079992, IMG submission 69197) | Freshwater microbial communities from Yellowstone National Park, Wyoming, USA - Fairy Falls B (FF_Mn_B) MetaG (SPADES assembly) (version 2) | ecosystem: Environmental > Aquatic > Freshwater...
GGGCGCGGGGCCGAGGGGGGGAGGAGGGGGGGCGGGGCGCATTTCAGCCCCGGCCCGGGGAATTTAGCCCCTGGCCCATAGCCTACCAGGGAGGTAAAAAGGTGATGACACAGATTGAACCGATAAAGCATCCGGAAGGGGCCGAGCGGACCCGGGCCGTGGTCGCGGTGCTCACCCAGCGGACCCCCAAAGAGGCCGTCCGCTACCGTCAGGGGCCGGGCGGTAAGACCCTGGCCTACGTTGAAGGGGCCTGGGTTATCCGTCAGCTCAACCTGGCCTTCGGCTGGGACTGGGACTTCGAGGTCAGAGACCGGCAGGTTATGACCGGTCCCGACGGCAGGCCCCAGGAGGTGGTGGTCCTGGGAAGGCTTACCTGCCGGCTTCCCGACGGCCGTGTGGTGGTCAAGGAGGACTTCGGGTCGGAGGCTTTCAAGGTCGGGGTCCAGGCCGGGGATGTGTTCAAGAGCGCGGCCACCGACGCCCTGAAAAGGTGCGCCCGGGCCCTGGGGATTGCCCTGGACCTTTACGAGCGGAGCCAGGCGGTCAGGTAGTGGGCAGATATCCCCCGAGCCGGGCGGGGGTGAGGCCGGCAGCCCCGGCGAAAATGACAGCCGCCGGCCGGGAGGACCATGGGCAAAAAGCGGGGACACGGTGAAAACCACATCTACCAGGTCGGCAGGCGGTTCCGGGCCGAGATAACCGTAGGTGGGGTCCGGCACCGGGCCTATTTCGACACCCGGCGGGAGGCCACGGCCTGGCTGGCCGAGGTCCGGTTAAAGGCCGAGCGGGGGCTTCTGCCAGAACCCTCAAAGGTGACGGTGGCCGAGTATATGGCCTTCTGGCTGGAGAATGCCGTAAGGCCGTCGGTGAGGCCCCCGACCTTCCGGCAGCGGGAGCAGTATGTCCGAAACCACATCAGTCCCGTCCTTGGGGCCGTCCGGCTTCAGGCGTTGAAGCCGGCCGACATCCAGGCCCTCTATGCCGACCGGCTCAGGGCCGGGCTCTCCCGGCGGTCGGTGCAGATAATCCACACCATCCTGCACCGGGCCCTGAAGCAGGCGGTGGACTGGGGGCTTATCAGCTTCAACCCAGCCGACCGGGTAAGACCCCCCAGGCCGGAGCCCAGGGAGATGCGGGTCTTAAGCCCGGAAGAGGCCCGCCGGTTTTTAGAGGCGGCCCGGAATTTTGATTACTACCCGCTCTTTGTCCTGGCCCTCACAACAGGGATGCGGCTCGGGGAGCTGCTGGGCTTAAAGTGGCAGGATGTCGACCTGGAGGCCGGGGTCCTCTACGTCCGGCGGACCCTTTACCGGCTAAGGGGCGAGTGGGTCGAGGGTGAGCCCAAATCGGCGGCCGGCAAGCGCAAGGTGGTCCTCCCGGCCCTGGCGGTGGAGGCCCTCCGGGAGCACCGGGTCGCCCAGCTGGAGGCCAGGCTTCGGGCCGGGCCGGCCTGGGAGGATAACGGCCTGGTATTCACGACGGCCGCGGGCCGGCCCATTCACCCCGGGGACATCCGCCGGGCCCTGAAGGCCGTGCTGAGCCGGGCCGGCCTGGGGCCCCTGCGGTTCCACGACCTGCGGCACAGCCACGCCACCATGCTCCTTGTGGCCGGGGAAAACCCGAGGGTGGTCCAGGAGCGGTTAGGCCACAGCCAGATAAGCCTTACCCTGCAGACCTACTCCCACGTGCTGCCGGACCTGCAGCGGCAGGCGGCGGAGAAAATCGACCGGCTCCTCGGTAACTCGTCAGAAGTTTTGTGATAAGTTTTTTGACAAGTTGCTCGGGACTGGCCCCAGGCTTCCGGCCGCGGTCGTCCTCTTCTGAGGGCATCGACGCGGATCCGCCGTTAACCGCAGCCGGGGTGGTACCCCAAAAATGCCGCCCGGAAACCCATCGCCGGGCGGGCTCCTCCTCGCGGCGCTCCGGTTGCAACGGCCTTTGGGCCGTCCCCGGGGCAGACTCGGTACTGAAGTACTGACAGCCCCAGGCGGCAGGCTTGTAATATGTTGTTCGGCGGGCCAATCTTGCCCCCAGAGGTCAGCCGAGCGGACCCCCAGCGGAGTCTCAGGTTCTCCCAGGAGTGTTTGTTGTGGCCGTGAGGGTTCGTTCGGCGGAACTTTACGCAGGCTACTCGGCGATCGCCGGGCCCCTTCAGCCGGCGGGACCTGGACCCGTCCGGGTCTCCTTCCGGCCGGTCCTTAAGGCCGGGGAGCGGGCCGTCCTTGGGGCGCTCATCTTTCTCAATCTCGTCCTCTCGGTCGGTTCGGTCTACTGGCTTCTTTTGCCCGAACACTTCCCCCGCCCCGAACTGGGGCAGCCCGCCTATGTCCTCACCTGGCTGGGTTTCGGCCTGCTGGTAACCCTGGAGGCACTACGGGCCCTGCAGGCGGCCACCATCTGGCTGTGGGCCTGGCTCATGCGGGACCCGGTGCCCCTGGAGCCCCCGGCCGGGTTGCGGGTGGCGGTGCTCACCACCATCGTGCCCGACCGGGAACCGGTGGAGCTGTTGGCCCGCACCCTGGAGGCGATGCGCCGCATCCGCTACCCCCAGGGGACCGTCGACGTCTGGGTCCTGGATGAGGGGGACGACCCCGAAGTCAAAAGGTTGGCCGCCCGGCTGGGGGTAAACCATTTTTCCAGGCGAGGCCGGCCCGAGTACAACCGGCCCGAGGGCCGCTTTCGGGCCCGGACCAAGCACGGCAACCACAACGCCTGGCAGGCGGAGCACGCCCACAAGTACGATATAGTGGCCCAGATAGACCCCGACCACGTCCCCTTCCCCGATTTTCTGGAGCGGACCTTAGGCTACTTCAGGGACCCCGAGGTCGCCTTTGTGGTGGCCCCCCAGGTTTACGGCAACTTAAACGACTCCTTTGTCGCCCATGGTGCCGCCGACCAGGCGTACATCTTCCACGGGGTGGTTCAGCGGGGGGCCAACGCCTTCGGGGCTCCGCTGCTTGAGGGCACCAACCACCTTTACCGGGTCGCGGCCTGGCGGCAGATCGGGGGCTATCAGGATTCGATTATTGAGGACCACCTTACGAGCCTTACCGTCCACGGGACGGTCTGTCCGGCCACGGGCAGGCCCTGGAAGGGGGTTTATACCCCGGACATCCTTTCGGTGGGGGAGGGTCCCCGGACCTGGACGGATTATTTTAACCAGCAGCGCCGCTGGGCCTACGGTGTCTGGGAAGTAATCCTAAAACACGACCTTAAGCTTCTGCCCAGGCTGCCCCTGGGCCGGCTTTTGAGCTACTTGGGTCTTCAGATTTTCTACCCCAGTGTGGGCCTTATCTGGCTCTTGGGGGCCGTTCATACCGGCTTTTATTTAGTCCTCGGCGTAACCTACGACCTGCCCCGGACCTACTGGGCGGTCCTTTTGGGCACCCTGGCCGGCCGGCTTGCCCTCTTTGTCTGGCTCAGGCGCTTTAACCTGGCCGCCCACGAGCGGCGGGGAATCGGCCTTTCCGGGCTCCTTCTTCCGGCCTTTACGTCCCCCGTCTACCTGGCGGCCGGGGTCCGGGCCCTCCTGGGCCTGCCCCTGGGCTTCGTGGTGACGGCCAAGGGGCGGCTGGCCAGTGCCGACGGACCCGGGGCCTTTGGCCTTCATCTTCAGTGGTTTGGGACCTTCCTGGGTATGCTCTTTTTAAGTCAGGGCCTGGGCCACACCGACGAGACCATAAGGGTATGGGCCTACCTGGCCCTGCTGACCCTCGGGGTTCCACCCCTTACGGCCGGCCGCCGGCTCTTAAGGCTTAAGCCGGCCGGAGGGCTTCTGACCCTGGCGGCCCTTGGGCTCGTCCTGGGCCTGACGGTGTTTCGGTGGCCGGTCTGGGCTTCGGCAGGTTCCGGGTACGGGGCGCCGGCCCCGCCCCCTTCGGAGCCCCGGCCCTTAAAGTTCGGGATTTACCGGCCGGCTCTCTTTAACAACCCGGGCTACGTCGAAAGGGTGGAGGCCGAGCTGGGGGTAAGGGTCGACCTGGTTATGGTCTTTCAGGCCTGGGGGGATAAAGACGCCGCCTTCGCCGCGGACTGGTATGCCTCCCTGGCGGCCTCGGGCCGGGAGGTCCTGGTCAGCTGGGAGCCCTGGGCCCGGGGCGGGGCCGGGCCCGAGTATGCGCTGGAGGCCATCGCCCGGGGCGAATACGACGGGTACATCTGGGCCTGGGCCCGGGGCGCGGCCGCCACCCCGGACCGGGGACGCCGCCTGATTATCCGGTTCGCCCACGAGATGGACGGCAGTTGGTACCCCTGGTCCGGCCGGCCCGAGGCATACCGGCAGGCCTTCCGGCGCATCGTCGAGGTCTTCCGGCGGGCCGGGGCCGAAAGCCGTTTCATGTTCTCCCCGGCCTGGGCGATGCCCGAGGTGGTCCATTACTACCCGGGTTCCGACGTCACCGACTACGTGGGGGTGACGGTGCTGGACTTCGGGCGCGAATTTCCCGAAGGGGGTAAAACCTTTTCGGAGCTCTTCAGTTCCCAGTATCCGGTCCTTCGGGCCTTCGGAAAACCGATAATTTTAGCCGAGGTGGCCGTAAACCGGAGCGGCGGTTACCAGGCCGAATGGCTGGCGGGAATGTTCTGGTCTTTAAAGACCGATTTTCCCGAGGTGGCGGCCGTGGTTTACTTTGATGGGGGTCGGGACCGGCTGCGACCCCAGGTGGACTGGTCCCTCAACCGGGACGGGCGGACCCTGGGGGTTCTGCGGGCCGGGCTGGGCTACGGCGAAAGGGCCAGATAAGGGCTTAAGGCCAGCGCCTCCCGGAAGGCCGAAAGGGCCTCCGGCGAAGAATTCACCCGCCAGTCGGCCTCCTTGCGGGCATGGAACCAAATGACGGCCCGGATGCGGGGGAAATCTTCGGGAATCTCCTTCAAGAGGGCCGAGCGGATCCAGGCGGCCTTATCGCCGCCGGCCTCTGCGGAGGTGGTCTCGGCTACCATAATGGGCCGGGTAGAGAGGGCGGTAAGCCGCCGGTAAGTCGGGCCGAAGACCTGGCCGAAGGACAGCCAGCCGCCCCAGGGGAGGGCCGTCCCGCCGTTGTAGCCGTCCATGCCCACCCAGTCCACGTATTCATCCCCGGGGAAGAAGGCCTCCAGGGGCCCGGCCCCCGGGTAGTCCACATTGGGACTCCAGACCCAGAGGACGTTTAAGGCCCCCTCCTCGGCGAAGATGCGCCGCAGGCGGCGCCAGACCTCCACGTACTGTTCGGGCCGGTTGCCGCTTACCCCATAGCCCCAGGGGTAGGCCGAAGTGTTCATCTCGTGGGCGAACCGGAGAAAATAGGGCCGACCGTAAGCCCTGGAGGCCCGGGCCCAGCGCCGGACATAATCGTCGAAGCGGCCGGCCAGGATTTGCCGGAGGGCGTACTGGGGTTGGGGAGTTCCCCGCCGGTAATCCCAGGGCTCCCAGGTAATCATGGGGACGGCCCCCAGGGCATAGGCCCGGTCAAGGAATTCGGGCTTAAACTCGGGCTCTTCGGCTCCCCAGCCCTGGTACCACATCAGAACAGCCGGGGCCCTACCCACCAGGTCGATGAAGGCGGGCCAGACGGCCGGGTCCCAGGGACCCCCATCCACGTAGGCGCCCACGGCGGGCAGGGTCGTCAGGGCCGGACCCGTCTGGGGGCCGGAAACCTGGGGAGAAGGCCTGCCGAGCATGGGAAAATACACCTGCCGGGTCAGGGTCGGACTGGCCCGGGCCGGTTCGGCCTGCGCGGGATTGGCCCCCCGAAATGCGGTCAATTCCGGGCCGACCAGCAAGACGGCAAGGCCCAGGGCCACGGTCAGAAATCTTGCCGCTAACACGGCTTCGCTCTTAACGCTCCGCTTCGGGCCAAAGGCCCGTATTCACACCTTGATTATCGGACGGAAGCCATCCCGTCGTCAGGTACTTCCGTACCGGCCCGGGGGTTTCGCGTCTCCCCGACCAGCCGGTGAGCGGTGCCCCAGAACCCTTGGCTTGGCGGGAAGACGGCCGGACATGCCGCCGGCTCCCGGGGGCGGCCTGGGACCGCTTTCAACAGAAAAGATTTCCCCAAGATTTCCCCAAAAGCGGCGGCCGGACAAGCTTCATAGCTTATCCGGCCGCTATATATTGTGGTCTATTGGGGGTCTAAACCCCAATATATTGCGCCCCCGGGGTGACTCGAACACCCGACGCGCGGCTTAGGACGCCGCCGCTCTATCCAGCTGAGCTACGGGGGCGACGCCCGTTAAATATTCTAGCATCCCCTTCAAATTCGCCGGGTCCACTCCGCGCAAGCGTACTTTGTGCGGCCCAGCCTTTCTGCCAGTTCAAGTTCAGCCCGGGTCCAGTGGCCGGGGACCAGTCTTACCCCAAATTCTGCCGCAAAGCCGTCCGCCAGCGCCGCCTCCACCCGCTCGGGGATAAGCCCCGGCACCAGTTCGAGCAGTCCGACGAGGCCGTCGGCGGCGTCAGACTGGCCCATCAGCCGCACCCAGAGCGCCCGGTCGGCCTCGAGCAGTACAGCCCCGTGCTGGAGCAGGGTGCCCGACCGCCAGACCTGGGCGCTACCCACCACCTTGCGGCCGTCGACCAGTACCTCGAAGTCAGATGCCCGGGCAAAGCACGACGGGCCGGCTGACTTTCGGTGGGAACCGGCGGGCGCAAATCCGGCCCGAACGCCCAGCCTGTCCAAGCCTCGCAAAAGGGCCAGGCTGATCCGCAGGTAGATATCCCGGGGACGTCGGCCGGCAACCGCCGGGGGCAGAACAACCGAATACGTTACCTCCCGGTCGTGGAGAACTGCCCCGCCGCCCGTCGGCCGCCGCACCAGGTCGACGCCGAGCTCCCGGCAGGTGCTCTCATTGACGGTTCCCACCGGCTGAAACGCCCCCAGCGAGAGACAGGCCGGCGACCAACCGTAAAACCGGAGGGTCGGCGGTGACTGCCCGGTCCGGACCGTCTCCAGCAGGGCCTCGTCCAGGGCCATATTCCACACGCCGGGCCGCGGCGGGTCGATAATGAGCCGCCAGCTGTTCGGTGTCTCTGGTAAGCCGCCCAGTTTACACCCTCCGCCGATTTATGTTAAAGTCGGATAGCGTCATGTCAGACCGGGACCGCCTGATTATTGCCGGCGTCGCCGGCATCGCCTTTCTCCTTTTGTGCATCGGCCTGCCCCTAGTTATTGCCGTTGGCGCTAAGGACCAGCTTCAGGCTGAGCTGGCCGCCGTCCTTCCGGGTAGGGGTGAAGCCACCCGCTGGATCGGCATCCGGATGATTGAGCTCCAGGATGATGTCCTCACCCAGCTCAACCTGCCGCGCACCGCCCGGGTCCTCATCACCGGGGTGTATCCTGGCAGTCCGGCCGAACAGAGCGGTCTCGAGCCCTTCGATGTCATCGTCGAGGTTAACAGCGAACCCATCGTTGACCTGGCCACGGCTGACGACCTCCTGAATCGGGCGAAAGCCGGCAGTCAGCTGACCCTGGCCGTCTTGCGCCTGGCCGCTTCCGGTCAGACCCAGACCCGCTGGGAGCGAAAGGAGGTCACCGTCCGGCCGGTGCCTCGCCCCAATCCGGCCCAGGTCAGCTCCTGGGAGACCTACGAGAATCCGGACTTCGAGTTCACCATCGATTACCCGGCCAACTGGCTTAAAGACGAGATGTTTCAGGCCCTTGAGGCGGTCATCTTCTCCGCCCCGACCCTTTCCGACGACCTGGTCGAAATCCGGTTCTGGTCGGACCCGAAGACCAGCCTTGATGACTTCTATCAGCAGTTTATCGCCCAGGTCCGGTCCTCCCTGGCTGCGGCCCGGGTCGAGTCCGAGACGACCACGACGGTGGCCAACCGATCCGCCCGCCGGGTGGTGGTGTCCTACCGGTCGACGACCCGGAACCGGGATATGACGGACAACATCGTCCTCTTTCTTGCCGACGACCGCTGGTTTCTTGTCCGGCTCTCGGCAACCCGGGAGAATTACCCCCAGCTTTTGCCGATTTTTGACCGCATGCTCCAGAGCTTCCGGCTGACCGGCTAGGCTTCGCCCAGGGCGACCCGGACGTAACGCGGCAGGGCAAAGAGCTGGGTGTGGGTCTGACCATCATAAAAACGCAGGCCCCGAATGCCCCGCGCGCTCAGCCGCCGGTCGACCTCGTCGGGCGATACCGGCGCCGGGTCGAGGTCATTGGAGGCAAAGGCAAAACCCCAGACCTCCCCGAAGAAGGGTACGTCGGCCCAGTAGGACCTGACCACCCGGAAGGCGGCTCGCAGGGCCCGCACCACCTCCAGGTGGGCGTCGAGGTTAGTCAGCCGCAGGCTCCCGGCCTGAACCACCAGCACGCCCGGCGACCGGAGGCGAGCGGCCACGGCCCTGAAGAACTCCGGGGTGTAAAGCCGCCGGCTGAGGACCGTGCCGGGGTCCGTCAGGTCCAGAATGACAATGTCGAGAGTCCCTGGCGCGGCCCCCATCAGGGCTTCGTAGGCGTCCCCGAAGGTCACCGTTACCCTCGGGTCAGTGAAGAGCGTCGGCGGGGCGTAGGGAAGGTACTCCTGACAGAGGCCGGCCAGCTCGGCGTCGATATCGACGAGCCAGACCCGTTCCGGCTCCGGGTGGCGGAGGACCTCCCGCAGGGCGCCCCCATCGGCCCCGCCGCCGATGAAGACCGACCGGGGCCGGGGATGACAGACCATGGCCGGGTGCACCAGGGCCTCGTGGTAAACGAACTCGTCAGCCTCGGCGGATTGGGGTAAGCCGTCCAGAAAGAGGGCCCGCCCGAAAGCCACCGTATCCAGGATTTCGACCCGCTGGAATCGGGTCCGCCGGGCAACCACAACCCCCTTATAGGCCCAGGCCGCTCGCTGGCCCGGGCCTACCGGAAACCAGCGCCACCGCCCGGCCGGCGCAGCCCGGCCGGGGCCAGGTTGGTCGGATGGGGCCGGCCGCGTATCTCCCATAGACCAGATTACCTGCCCGAATGGCTAAAAGACTCGTGAATATTTTAATGGACAGCATCCCCACGACGGCAGATTGGGACCACACCGAGGGGTCCAGGGCCGGTTTCCGCGAATTCAGCTACCAAACTACCGGCCGGTGCCCTTGACGCCCGTGTCTCTATACATTATTGTTAAACTGTCAAGGGCGAAGAAGCGAAGTGCTTGGGCGGAGCCTGGGAACGGCACGGCCGGGATGCTCCGCTTCTTTTGCGGGCCCAACAGAAAAGACGGGGGTGTTGCGTGAGAAAGAAGCTGAACTCTCGATTCTGGGCGGTTGTCGCCATCATTGTGGCGGCGGCCCTGTTGCTGCCGCAGGCCGGGACGGGGCCGGCCCTGGCAACGGACGAGTTCGTCCCGGGGGAGGTGCTGGTCAAATTCCGGCCGGGGACCCCGGCCGCCGAGGCGGCTGCCGCCCACCGGCAGGCGGGGGGCCAGCCCCGGGAGGTAATCCCCGGCATCGACGTGCAGGTCGTCCGGGTGCCGGCGGGCCGGGAGCAGGCGGCCGTGGAAGCCTACCGGCGAAACCCCAATGTTGTCTTCGCCGAGGTTAACGGCTTTTACGCGGCGATCTGGACCCCGAACGACCCCTACTACGGCCAGCAGTGGCAGTACCCGAAGATCCAGGCGCCCGACGCCTGGGCGGTCGTTACCGGCACTTCGCAGGTGGCCATCGCCATTCTGGACACCGGCATCGACCAGAGCCACGAGGACCTCAGGTCCAAGGTCGCGCAAAACGTAAACTTTACGACGAGCGGCAGTTTTGACGACAAATACGGCCACGGGACCCACGTGGCCGGCAGCGCCGCGGCCGCAACCAACAACGGCCTGGGCGTCGCCGGAACGTGTCCGAACTGTGCCCTTTACAACGTGAAGGTTCTGGGGGACAACGGCAGCGGCGCCTGGTCCTGGATTGCTAACGGGATCGTCTGGGCGGCCGACAACGGCGCAAAGGTCATCAATATGAGCCTGGGGGGCTCGACCGGCTCCAGCACCGTTGAGGACGCGGTCAACTATGCCTGGAATAAAGGCGTGGTGCTGGTGGCGGCGGCGGGGAACTCCGGCTCCAGCTCGCCTAGCTACCCTGCCTATTATTCAAACGTCATCGCGGTGGCCGCCACCGACCAGACCGATAACAAAGCCTCGTTTTCTAACTACGGCGATTGGGTGGATATCGCCGCCCCCGGCGTCAGCATTCTATCGACGGCCCCGGACCACCGGAACCGGATCTGGGGCTTCGGTGTCAAGTACGGGACTGGGAGCGGTACCTCCATGGCCAGCCCCCACGTGGCCGGGACGGCCGGCCTGGTCTGGTCGACGGGAGCTTGCGGAACGGACAATTTGTGTGTCCGCGGCCGCATCGAGAACGGGGCCGACCGGGTATCCTCGCTCAGCAAGTACTGGCCGAATGGGCGCCGACTGAACGCTTATAACGCCGTGATGGGCCTGACGGGCTCTTCCCCGTAGACCCCCGGCGGGTCCGCCTTAACCAAGCCCGTACCCGGCCGCCCGTGCTGGCGGGCGGCCGACCCGGTTTATTCCTCCCGCCTAAGGGCCTGCGCCGCCCGGATGTAGACCCGGCCCGCCGTTAAGGCCGACCCGGGCTCCTCAGCACGGCC
>Ga0079992_131539_pt1 | contig 10539 bp, 15 predicted proteins | sample FaiFalFF_MnMetaG_3_FD_69197 | JGI IMG/M metagenome (GOLD analysis project Ga0079992, IMG submission 69197) | Freshwater microbial communities from Yellowstone National Park, Wyoming, USA - Fairy Falls B (FF_Mn_B) MetaG (SPADES assembly) (version 2) | ecosystem: Environmental > Aquatic >...
GGGTCGGTCGTCACTATTCTGCCGTCAGCGAACTGGATGCGGATGACACTTTTGCCGAGATAGTTTCGGAAGGTGAACGCCCACCAGCCGTTAGGCTTTTCGCTTGCTTCCTCTTCGCCAAACCAAACGCTTTGGGCTTTAGGTTCTACCTGCACCCAAAGTTCCCGCCATTCGGGGACGATGACATCGGCAATTTCAACTCCGTGTTCGTGGCACAAGTCTTTCAGGCAAATGTCTGTGGTAGTTTGCAAGCGCAACTCAATCTGTTTCTGCTGCTCTTTTCTGCCTTGCTGTTGCCTTTCGCTCTCAGCCAACTTCAGCGTCACCCGAATTTCGCCGTCCGTCCAGCAAACGGCATCGTCGCATTTTTGCCACTCTCCCATGCCAAATCGCCTCGCTTAACGCCGTTTCGAAAAATTTTAGCCCTCATGTTTGTTGAGTGGCGTGTCAACGGCTTTGGAGATGGGTGGCGTGGTCTCAACCACATGGGATGATTTGCTGCCTTTGACAGGCTCCATTTTCGCAGTCCATCAATTTCATTTATCGGTCAAATGGGAAAGCGAGGCTAATGCCGAGCCGAAAACGCTGGCGAGTGGTTTTCTGGAGGGCAGTGCTCCTGCACTGCCGAAATTTTTCGGCACATCAGGAGATGTGCCCTCCAGGTTTGTCAACCTGCTTGAGCAGGCTGCGTTACTTTAGACACCGACTTAGAGTCGGTGGGCAAATGAGAACGCAAGTTTCCAACCAAGCCCAAGACGGCAGCGATTGGCGATCAGTGAAGAGCAGTTCTTTTGGAGGGCAGTGCTTCCGCACTGCTGAAAAATTTTTCGGCTTATCGGGGAACTTACCTGATGCTAATGGGAGACTTTTGCTCGCACCAACTCACTTTGGGAACAAGCCGTCCAGGGACTTGCTGAGGGCTTGTGGTTTGATGCCCAAATCTAAAGCCACTTTTGACCACGCCTTTTCTTTTGCGTGGGCGGCGAACACTTCTTTTGCTGGTTTGCCCGATGCTTTAGCCAGCCCGTAGCCGACGATGATGCTTGACCAAGTGAGTCCTTTTTCGCGCAGGTTTTGAACTTCGTTGCGGTCAGCGTTGAAGAATTGGACGACGCGCTCAAAGACAAGGAAGTTGAGTTCCGGCATAACGGCAGTGGTCTTTTCAATTGCGCCGATAAAAGTTTGAATCAACAGGGTTTCCACAGCGACGCTCAAACGCTCTTGGACGGCAGCGAACTTTCGCTCCAGTTCGGGCATCGGCGCTGGTGGAACTGGAGCATCCTTTACTGCGTCTTTGAGCAACTGCAACGCAGCCCAAACTTCCACGACGACTTGACGCCCACTCGCATCAATTTCGTCTTGAACCTTCTTGACAATTTCTTCAACTGAAGGAGTTTGCGGTTGAGAACTTTGGCGAGCGGCAACGAACCCGCCGACAAAGCCAATCGCAAGTGCAAGGGACAAAGCCACAAAAGCCTTTGCCTTCATCGTCCACGCACCTCCTCACGATTTGACAATCCATATACCCACTGCAACGACTGCCCAATAGAACAAAACAGCCCAGCCGATGATAGGGAGAAAGAGCAGCAAGTGAAGGGACAGTGCTCCAATAAGGGCGACAACCAAATCGTTTCGTTCCCAATTCACGATTGCGAGGATGCGACGACCGATGACCCAAGTGACTGGCACCCATCCGAGTGAATAACCCGTGAGCAAGACCAAGAGAAGCAACACTGCCAACACGCCTGCTGGTGGTGCTGTTTTCCCGACTTCGCCCAGAACGATAATGAGGATGCCAAGCACAAAGACCACGATTAGCCCGAACAGGAAGGAGCGGGCACTTTGAGTTTGAACTGTTTGAGCCTTCCTGTTCACCCACTCTGGCAGCAGCGCCGAGATGACGCTTATCCACGCAGCGCCAACGAGGTAGGTTGTGAGAATGAACCAGAAGGCGGCAATTGCACCCACCGATTGAGCAATTTGTTGGATTGGCTCTTTAGGCTGGCTCAAAGCGACGGAAACTGCCAACAAAGTGGTCAAGCCGAGCATTTTTGCCCTCATCTTCGCTACCTCCTTTATGCCCAGCGGCTTATTAAGTCCCAAAACCGTTGCAGCCATTGAACCGGCAAAGTTGACCAACTTATCGCATCGACAATCCATTGAGGGAATGCACGAACGACATCTGCCAACGAGATGCCAAACCAGAGGGCTGATGCAGCGACGCTGAAGGCTGTCAGGGACCAAGAGACCGCCAACTCGCGCCACGAGAGCAATTGATGGTTGTCAAGGTATCGCTTCAATCTTTCTTCAAACCCTTCCGGCGCGGGAATGTGGATGGACAACTTGATTTCTCGGGCGACGATTTGCCACTCCTTGACGATTTCACGGCAGCGGTAGCAACTTCTCAAATGCAACTGAGCCAGAAGAGATGTTTCTTCGTCAGCGCAACCTTCAAGCCATTCGTGAATTTTCGGGAGAAACTTGGTGCACTCGTCGTTCACAACAGACCGACCTCCTTCAACTTTCGCCGCAAAACTTCGCGACCGCGAAAGAGCCACGCTTTGACGCTTCCGACGGGAACTTGGAGAACTTGGGCAATTTCTTGGATGCTCATCTCCTCGCCGTAGCGGAGCAACAGGACTGCTCGCTGCATCGGGTGCAAGGTTGACAAGAGTTTGCGGATGACCAACCTCCTTTCCGCTGCCCACCATTCTTCTTCGGGTGACAGAGCGTCTTCGCCCAACTCGGTGAGTTCAAAGGTTTCATCCTCCTGTTCCACAATCCACTGTTGCTCCACGCCTCGCCTCTTCAAAGCGTTCAAGCACAACCTTGTCGTCAAAGTCGTGAGCCAAGTTGAGAACGAGCCTTTGTTCGGGTCAAACAAGGTCAATCGTTGGAAAGCCCGCAAAAACGCTTCTTGTGCTATATCCTCAGCCAAGTCTTTGTCACCCAGCAAATGCAGAGCCATCCCGTAGATGCGGTCACGGTATCGCTGAACCAGTTCGTCAAACGCCCTTTTGTCACCTTCCAGACAGCGCCGCACGAGCGCAGCATCGTCCATCCTTTTTCGCCCTCCGAGTAAGGATACAACCAACCCGCCTGACAGGTTGCATCTTCCGACCGACGGCAATTTTTAGTGCGGAGAACAAGTTAGGTGAACCTCTTGACGAACTCTCATCCCTCGGCTAAAATTAATAACGCCCGCCGTCGTTTCCCGTCTTGCCGTCTTCGTGCGCTATTTGTCTGCTGTAAGCGAAACTCTCTGGGGCAGGTTGATTTTCGGACACCTCCGAGACGAAGGAACTCTGGAAAGGAGGGTTGGATATGGCAGTCGTGAACCCTTTGATCTTCCGCCAGTATGACATCCGAGGAGTAGTTGGCGAAGATATAACCCCTGAGGTCGCTCGTTTGATTGGGCTCGCATACGGGACCCTTTGTCGCCGCAATGGCATTTCTCAAGTCGTCGTTGGGCACGATAACCGAAAAAGTTCGCCTGAATTGCATTCAGCCATTATTGAGGGTTTGACATCCACGGGATGCGATGTTGTGGATATCGGTGAGGTTGTCACCCCGCTCCTCTACTTCGCTTGCCGCTATTGGAAAATTGACGGTGGCGTGATGGTGACAGCGAGTCACAACCCGCCGCAATACAACGGCTTCAAGTTGGTCTGGGGACACGGGACGCTGTTCGGCGAGCAAATCCAACAACTGAGACGGATGATTGAAGCAGGGGATTTTGAAAGTGGCAGCGGTTCGGTGGCGAAGCGAGACGCTTTTGGCGATTACCTCGCATGGGTTACGGAGCGCATAAGGTTGGGAGACCGAAAACTCAAAATCGTGGTGGATTGCGGTAACGGGACAGCAAGCCACTTTGCACCGAAACTCTTCCGAGCACTCGGCTGCGAAGTCGTTGAACTCTATTGCGATTCTGACCCTTCCTTTCCCAACCATCTGCCTGACCCGGTTAAGCCTGAAAACTTGCGGGACTTGATAGCGAAAGTCAGAGAAGTCGGTGCCGATGTCGGGCTTGGGCTTGACGGTGATGGTGACAGGTTAGGTGTCGTCGACGAGCAAGGGAACATACTTTGGGGCGACCAGTTGATGATTTTGTTCAGCAGGGAAGTTTTGAATAAGCATCCCGGCGCAAAAATCATCGTGGAAGTCAAGTGCTCTCAAGCAGTCATTGAGGATGTCGCCAAACATGGTGGCGTCCCAATCCTGTGGCGCACTGGACACTCCTTCATCAAGGCGAAGATGCACGAAGAAGGCGCTCTGCTGGCGGGCGAAATGAGCGGTCACTTGTTCTTCGCTGACGAATATTTCGGCTACGATGATGCCTTATACGCTGCTTGTCGTCTGCTCAGGATACTTTCCCAAACTGACAAGCCCCTTTCAGCGTTGCTTGCCGATGTGCCGAGATACTACGCAACGCCCGAAGTTCGTGTCCATTGTGATGATTCTGTCAAGTTTGATGTTGTGGCGAAAGTTGTCGCTTACTTCAAACAGAGCGGTTATCAGGTCATCGATGTTGATGGAGCCCGTGTAGTCACTGACGACGGCTGGGCATTGGTGCGGGCGTCAAATACTGAACCGGCGTTGATCCTGCGAGCAGAAGGCAAGACTCCCGATGCTCTCAAGCGCCTGCACCAACTTGTTACCGATGCCCTTAAGCCGTATCCCGAAGTCCAGTTGGATGAATGGTTGAAAGCAGCATGAGGTCGGCAGGTCGTGAGATCGGCAGGTCGGCAAATCGGCAAATCGTTAAGTCGGGAGTAGAAAGCCAAGTCTGAGGTGACCGAAAATGACGATGAGAACAATTAGGTCACATCGTGACTTGGAAGTTTGGCAAGTGGCTATGAGTGTGGCTGAGCAATGCTACCGATTAACACAGTCCTTCCCGAGAGAGGAGATGTTCGGTTTGACATTACAAATTCGCCGAGCAGCAGCGTCTGTGCCTGCAAACATCGCCGAAGGCTATGGCAGGGAGAGCAAGCGCGAGTATATTCAGTTCCTTCGCATTGCGCAAGGTTCACAAAAGGAGTTGGAAACATATTTGCTGCTTGCAGCCCGCGTCGGATTAGCATCTGAAGAGGTGATTATGTCCATTTTGACCGAATGCGAACGGGTTGGCAAAATGCTTCATCGCCTTATCCGTTCACTGCAGAAAACTTGAACCTTTACCGATCTGCCGACTTGCCCATCTCACGATTTGCCGAAAGTTAAGGAGGTGACCGAGATGGCAGAAATGCGCTTTAAAGGGGTTGTTCGCAACGGTGTTATCGTGCCCATAGAGAAAGTTTCGCTTCCCGAAGGCGCAGTAGTGGATGTCGTGATTGCGGAGGAAGATTCGTGGTCACTGTTGTCTCACAAGGCTTTTGCCGAGGATTGGGAAAGCGAGGAAGACAGCGTTTACGACAATTGGAGGGAGCGCTATGGCGTTTCAGAGAAGTGATGTGGTGCTCGTTCCTTGCCCGTTTACAGATTTGAGCGCTAAACGAGCAAGACCTGCGGTCGTTGTGAGTGTGCCGGAATACGAGCGAACCACAGGCGATGTCATTGTAGCGCAAATCACCAGCAGATACCATTCGCTCCCAACTGACTATGCGCTGCAGGATTGGCAATCCGCAGGCTTACTGAAACCTTCCATTGTCAGGGCTAAGTTAGCGACCATCAACGCTTCTCTCGTCCAACTGCGGATAGGGCAATTGAGCGATCGTGACTTGGAGGAAGTCAACAAACGATTGAAGTTAGCATTGGGGCTTTAAGGAGGTGACCGAAATGGCGGAGATGAAGGAAGCAGTAGCAACCTATCCTGAGCCGCGAAAGGAGCCGCCCGAGCCGCTCGTCGTTGAGAAGCCTTGGGGGCGGTTCATCCAATATGTGCTCAATGAGCCCGTGACAGTGAAAATCCTTGAGGTCAAAGCAGGCGAACAACTCAGCCTGCAAGCCCACAATCATCGCAGCGAACTGTGGGTGCCTTTAGATGAAGGCGCTTGCGTTGAGATTGACGGGCAAATCATCCGCCCAAAACCTTTGCAGCCGGTCTTCATCCCAGTTGGCGCAAAACACAGGCTTATCGGCGAGGACAAATCTTATCGCGTGTTGGAAATCTCCTTCGGCTTCTTCGACGAAGACGACATCATCCGCTTTGAGGACAAGTATGGGAGGGTGTGATGCCATGCCGAAGCGAAAATGGCGACGGTTCAAAATCGTGGTGGAGAAGCATCCCGATGGTTATGTCGCATACCCTTTGGGCTTGAAAGGCGTGGTAGTGGGCGAGGGCGACACTTTTGAGGAAGCGTTGGCGGATGTCATCTCTGCTATCCGCTTCCACATTGAGACTTTTGGTGAAGAAGTCTGCTGTAACGAAACGCCTGCCTGAAGTTGAACCGTGCGCTAACCCGAACTGCCGATTTGCCGACTTGCCCATCTGCCGAATCAATCTTGAAGGGAGGTGATGGCGGAGATGCAGGCGTTAGTTCTGGTCGGTGGTTTCGGGACGAGGCTGCGACCACTGACCTATCATGTCCCGAAAGCGATGGTGCCAATTGCCAATGTGCCCTTCATTGAGCGGTTCGTTGACTACTTGGAAGCAAACGGCATAACTCACATCGTCTTCGCGATGGGCTACTTGCCTGACCCAATTGCCAATCATCTGTCAAAGCGCAACGGCAAAGCCAAATATGATTTCGTCGTTGAAGATCAACCTTTGGACACAGGTGGCGCTATCAAAAACGCCGAACCGCTGCTCGGCGAGCGCTTCTTTGTCTTCAACGGGGATGTGCTCACGACTATCCCGCTGAAGGAAATTCTTCGTGTGCATGAAGAGAGAAACGCTTTGGTGACCATAGCCTTAACTCCCGTGGATGACCCGAGCAGATACGGCGTCGTCGTCACTGATTTAGATGGACGGGTTCAAGCGTTCATTGAAAAACCGCCGAGGGAGACGGCACCAAGCAACTTGATCAACGCTGGCATCTACCTGTATGAGCGAGAGGTGCTCAACTACATCCCTGCCGGGCAACCTTATTCGGTGGAACGAGGGCTTTACCCGAAGTTGCTGGAAATCGGTGCTCCCTTTTACGCTGTCGCGTTTCCCAACGATTACTGGCTTGACATTGGCAAAGTTGAGCACTACTTGCAAGCCAACTTCGATGTCTTGAGCCAAAAAGCGCCGTTGCCGATTCCGGGCAAAGAAATTCAGCAGGGTGTTTGGGTTGGGGAAGGGGTTCAAATTGCTCCGACCGCTGAGTTGCAACCGCCCGTTCTGATTGGCAATGGCTGTGTGGTTGAAGATGGAGCAGTTGTCGGTCCATTTGCGGTCTTGGGCGAAGGTGTAGTTGTCAAGCGGAATGCCGTTGTGCGGGATGCGGTGCTTTGGGATGGATGCGTTGTGGGCGAAAACGCGCATGTGAGCAGATGCGTTTTGGGCTCTCGTTGTGAAGTTGGCGAAGGCGTCAAAGTTGAACCCGACCGCGCTTACGGGTGCAATGAGAGGATAGAAGCGGGCGTTGCAGCGTGAACAGGAAGGCTGAGGCTTTGGGCGGTCGCCGAAGTGCGGCGGGGCTCTCAAAAACCTGTCGGACGGAGGTGATCGCGATGGTCGTGACTGCTCGGCGAAGTGGAGCAGCGGTTCGGATGGCTCCCAACATCGGTTACATCGGCACATATGTCCCTCGCGAGTGCGGCATTGCAACCTTCACCGCAGATGTCGTCAAGTCTGTCCACGCTTATCCCTTCGTCGGTGAGCCTTTCGTCGCAGCGATGGTCAAGCCTGACGAGGATTTGAGCCGATACCACTACCCAGTTCGCTTCTTTGTCCGGGAGGACAGTTACGGTGACCACATTCGGGTCGCAACTTATTTCAACGAGGCGCCTGTCGCTGTGGTTAACCTTCAGCATGAATTCGGCATTTTCGGTGGGCGCGATGGCGAGTTCATTTGCACGACGGCGGATTTGTTGCGCAAACCGTTGGTCACAACCCTTCACACTATCATGCCCGATCCCCGTCCTAACTTCCGCGAAATTACTCGCCATTTGGTCGCCCGTTCAGTCCGGGTTGTGGTGATGAATCCACTCGCCTTTGAGATTTTGGCTCGCGATTACGGAATCAACACACGCAAAGTCGTGCTCATCCATCACGGTGCACCCGATGTTCCATTCGGAGGTCGCGAGGAAGCGAAGCGTGAACTTGGGCTGAGTGGGCGCTTCGTAATCAGCACCTTCGGTCTCATAAGCCGAGGGAAAGGGCTTGAGTATGCCATCCAAGCATTGCCGCCCGTCGTTGAAAAGCATCCGAAAGTCCTCTACTTGATTCTGGGCGAAACTCATCCCAATGTGCGGCGGCAAGAGGGCGAAAGTTACCGCGAGGAACTTCAAGCGTTGGTGAAAGAATTGGGGCTGGAGCGACATGTTCAATTCGTCAACCGCTACCTGACAAAAACTGAACTAATTCGCTACTTGCAAGCGACCGACATCTACTTGACGCCATACCTCAACCCAAAGCAGATTGTCAGCGGGACTTTGGCTTACGCGATGGCGTGCGGTAAAGCCATCGTCTCAACGCCCTACCTATATGCCAAAGCCCTTTGCAGCGAGGGGCGAGGCATTTTGGTCAACTTCCGCGATTCCCAATCTATCTCGGACGCGCTGCTTCTGCTTCTGGACAACCCGCAACTTCGGATGGAAATCGAGCGGCGGGCGTATGCTTACGGGCGACAGATGACTTGGCAGGCTGTGGGCAAAAAATACGCTGAATTGTTCGCTGCCGTTGCTCAAGAGTTCCGCCGCCCTTGGGTGTTCATCACTTCGCCCATCGTTCGTCGTCCCACAACAACTCCTCAAATCACCGAAACTGTCACTTCGTCATGAGCGAAAAGGGAGCGTCGGGTCTCGTCGCCCGATGCTTTCCCTTTGTTTGCCCTTTAAGGGATGGCAAAATTGCTGCCGAGGTGAAGCACCATGCCTGCAGTCATCACTGATGAGAAGTTGGTTCAGGAGTTGTTAGCGGAGCGGCAAAAGACGGGGGCTGCGCGCTGGGACGAAGTTTGGGATGGAGTGGTGCACATGAGCCCAATGCCTTCAATTGAGCATCAGCGAGAAGAGAAGCGCCTCTTGCTTGCGCTTTGCGAACTGGTGGAGAGGCAAGGTTTGGGTGAAGTTTTCCACCAAGTCAATGTCGCTGACCCAGTAAAGGGCATGGACGATTACCGAGTGCCCGACATTTGCGTTCTGCTTCCCAGCAGTCAGGCGAAAGTTGAGAGCACCTACATTGCGGGAGGTCCCGACTTGGTTATTGAAATTCATTCGCCCGATGACGAAACTTACAAGAAACTGCCTTGGTATGCCAAGCAGGGTGTCCGGGAAGTTGTGGTGATCAACCGAGACACTCGCAAAGTGGAACTGTTCCGAAACAAAGAAGGGCAAATGGTCTTGGAAGCGGCTTCGCCTCAGGCTGCGGAATTGGAGACCGTTCCTTTGGTGTTGAAAACGGTGAAGACAGAACAGGGTTTGCGAGTGGCTATCCATCACAAGGATGACCCGCAGCGAATTTTCCTTGTCTGAAAGAGGTGATGGGCGATGGAGGTAACGATGGCAGTTGACATAACAGCGGTGAACCTGAGCCACTTGAAAGCCATCAGCGACGACACAGGGATTTTGCAGTTCACTTTCTTCGGCGTGCCCGACCCAAAATCGGGTTACACGACCGACGACAACGCACGGGCTTTGATTGTCGCAGCGGTGCATTTTACTCAAACGGGTGACAAAGAAGCGTTGACGCTGGCGCAGCGTTACCTTTCCTTCCTTCGTTACGCCCAGCGGGACGACGGTCGCTTCCATAACTTCATCCGCTACGACCGCCGCTATGGCGATGAGGTGGGCAGTGAGGATTGCTTTGGGCGAAGCCTTTGGGCTTTAGGGACGGTGCTGAACAGCGGTTTACCTGAGAAACTGAAAAAGGCGGCATTGACGCTTTTGGAGCGCAGTTTGCCAGTCGCCTCTCAACTTCACCATCTGCGTCCCAAAGCCTACACCCTCATCGGATTGCACGAATCGGCTCAAGCCTTGACAAACTTGAACGGTCACTTCCCAACTTTGCTGAGTTTGGTGCGTCAACTCGCTGATGACCTTTGCAGCGCTTACCTTAAACATGCCGACCGTCAGTGGCGCTGGTTTGAAGACATCCTGACCTATGACAACGCTGCCCTTTGCGAGGGGTTAATGCGGGCTCATTTGTTGACGGGCGAAATGCGCTACCGCCTCATCGGGTTGGAAGCATTGCGGTTTCTGAACGAGGTCTGCTGGGACAGCGAGAAAGGTTGCGTCAGTTTGATTGGAAATCGGGGTTGGTATCGCAAAGGTGGAACGAAAGCGAAATTTGCTCAGCAACCTACAGATGCCATGTGGCTTTGTTGGGCTAATTTGACGGCGTGGGAGATAACGGGCGAAGACGAGTTCAAGGCGATGGCTCAAGCGAGCGTTGAATGGTTCTTCGGGCGCAACATCGTCGGTGCCCGCCTTTACGACCCAGAAACTGGT
>Ga0079992_125924_pt1 | contig 10535 bp, 12 predicted proteins | sample FaiFalFF_MnMetaG_3_FD_69197 | JGI IMG/M metagenome (GOLD analysis project Ga0079992, IMG submission 69197) | Freshwater microbial communities from Yellowstone National Park, Wyoming, USA - Fairy Falls B (FF_Mn_B) MetaG (SPADES assembly) (version 2) | ecosystem: Environmental > Aquatic >...
CCTGTGGATGGACTTGCTGAAGTCATTGTATCAGAGGAGTGTCAGAACTATGTGAGGGGAAGACGTTTCGACGACCCACCATCTATAGGTGAGAGGATAGTTAACGAGCTTAGGTCATATGGTGTTGGAGTACTGCTGATAACACCAGACCCAATACAGATACCATGGCATATGGCTAGGGATGTTGGAGCATTGATAGCTATAGGAAGCCAGGCACTACCAGACTTCATAGAACAGATGAGACACAGATACAGCAGAAGAGGATTGGAGACATTAGGAAAGACAAACTCAACATACATCTTCCACAGAGGTAAGCTGACAACAATACACTTCAAACCAAGACCACAAAAACCAATAACACTGAAGGTAGCGGAGGTGCCTATAGGGGCGTAGGCAACCACTTGGGAGGTAATCCCACCACCCGAATGGTTAACGGCCCGCCCCAGGCAGACCTCCGCCACCGCCGCCAACAACAGTATCAGTAGAGCCTGTCGAAACACCTAAGCCCATCACAGCATCAGTGGACATGCCGCTGAAGCTAGACGAGGAATCTAAAAACACTAAGCCTGAGGAAGTTGCTGAGGAGGGAAAAGAGAATATTGGGGCACCGCTAAAACTAGAAGAAGAATTCGAAGATATGGATGAGGAGGTTGAAGGTATGAAGGTAGAGCAGGGGCCGAAGGGCCTGTTGGGTGCATATTGGATATCCTACCACAACCCCTGCCACCCTGGCACCCACAAAGGCCCGGCAAACCTACGATGGAACCGATAACATTCCCGCTGGGAGAGCATATGGTCATTGAAACCGATGATGGGCTGACCTGCCGTAAATGCGGTATGGCAGTCTCTCTGGGAGAGGCTGATAAGCTTGCCGAAACACCCTGCACAACAACGAACAGGCAACAGAATACGGAGAATAAGCGTCCCTGTGATGTCTGTAGGGCTGGTGAGGGTGTTGAGGATACGCCTATGCTGGATCCTTTGACTGGACGTATAGACCGCAAACTACTTTGTAGAAACTGTTTCAACGACTATCTGAGGATACTGAGGTTTTCAGGGCCTAGGTTTGGTCGTGTTAAGGCAAAGGCTCCTCCAGAAGGCATATGGTTCAGCTACGGTGAGAACAACAGCATACTATTCACGCGGATAGGTAATCTATGGCCATGCCCATCATGCCAGGAATTTTACGAAAACCTATACGAAACAGTAACCCACTACTCACAGAGACATCCAGAGATTGCCAATAAACCAAATGAGAGGATAACAATAGACATAGACGGTAAGCCCATAAAAGTGCTTAAGACAGCCCAAGGATACCTAATATGTCCCTGTGGATTTGTCGCAGAGAACGATAAACACCTAGCAAAACACTACATCAACAGCCATAAAGAGACGGTGTAACCCCCATAGGCCATAGGCCGGGGAAGGCTAAGACATTAGACCTAAGAGAGGAAGCAGAACTAACAGATAACGTTAGAAAATACTTCAGGCATCCATCTACACGGCCATATCAGGCGGACCTAGCAAACACAACCTACAATTCTCTAAAGACAGATAGACACATTGTGGTTGAGGCTCCTACAGGTCTGGGGAAGACGGCGGCTGTCTGGTCAGCTGTTAAGGCATACGCTACGGAGAAGAGACTAAGGATACTATGGCTTACTAGGACTGCTTCACAGGTTAGGCAGGTATCGTATGAGACTGGCGCCACACCGGTATATGGGCGAAAACTACTGTGTCTCCATGAGGTCATTTCGAAGGTAGATCAGAGAAGGTTTAATCAGGCATGTAAGGCTACTAGACAGGCCGGTAGGTGCCCATACTATCCCGGTAGGCCGAAGGCAACAAAGGCTACGATGGTATCAGAGCTTAAAGAAGTAGGTCTGAAGACATCTACGTGCCCATACGAGATACAGCTACTGTCCCTATCCTCCTCCAATTCGCTGGTAGCTACTCATAGGCAGTTGGGTCTTATTGGCTGGCTTCTGGCCAAGTGGAGGTGGAGTAGGGAGAGAACAATACTGGTGCTAGACGAAGGACAACACATAATCTCAGAAGCAATATCGATGGTGAAAGACAGTGTATCGCTGAAGACTATATCTAGGGCAGTATCAGAGGCAGGCAAATACGGATTCAAAGAAATATCAAACAAGCTAAGAGAGGCAGAAGAATACTATCTGAACCTTCTACAGTCTGATGGGGAGATAGAGGCTGATGACAGGCTACCTGACTACGAGGACTTGGTTATCGCTGGTGAGGATGTTCAGGAGAAGAAGCTAGAGGAGAACTATGCACCTGCAAGCTATCTGCTGAGTCTAGCTGACTTCAAGGCCTCCCTATCAGGCAGTAAACCACTACTAGTAAGGGAGGGAAACAGTATACGTCTTGAGGCCATAGTTGACCCACAGGAGTCAGTCAGGAAGACCTACGATGGATGGGCCAAGACAGTAACAATGTCTGCAACAGTATCTGCGGAGTTTCTAGAGAGGCTTCTAGGTGAAGATGTCACTCTTCTTAGGGCTGGATGGCCTTACGGAGACAACTTGAGGGCAAAACTGGTCTCTGGACTGACGACAAAGTATGAGGCTAGGGATAGGCAGATGGTTGAGGACATCCGATGGATACTAGGGCTTGCAAAGAAGAACAGTGGTAAGACATTGGTCTTCCTTCCAAGCTTCGATATACTGGAGGCATCCGTAGAAGGCCTAGAACTACTTAAGGAAAGTAGGGGTATGCTTCAGGAGGATGTGGACAGGCTTGTCTCTGAGTTCAACAGCTCAGAGAAACCTCTAGTAGCCGTCTATAACGGAAGGCTGTCAGAGGGTATAGACCTATCCGCAAACCTAGTCCTCCTGATAGGAATACCCTTCAGCCCACCCACTACAAGGACAGCCAAACTTCTTAGACGACTTAGGGGGATACTAGGCTCAGAAGACAAGGCGAGGCTGTATGGTGTCATACTACCAGGACTATGGTCAGCACTACAGGCAGCTGGAAGAGCTATCAGGGGTCCAGAAAACAGCGCAACAGTATACCTAATAGACAACAGGTATAGGAAACTACTACATCTATTCCCTAGATGGTTTAGGGAGAAGGTCGAGGCAAGACATCTGAAGCTGGAGGACCTACCTATAGAGCTTGAAGGGGTGAGGCCATGACCGAAGAGTTTCAGGCGACTCTTGAGTTCTTCGACGAAAACGCCCCACAGACATTCTTCTGCAAAAGATGCGGACAATACCACAAGGCAGGGGAATGTAAAGAGGTGAATCAGGATGGACAACGAGCTGATAAGGAGGATAGCTAGAAGAGTCTTCGAGAAATCAGGAAACATCAGAAACTACATAATGCTAGAAGGTCTTATCAGACGTTTTGTTGAGCTAAACCCTGACGGAGACCCTGAAAGCGTTGACTGGTCAGCTGTATGGGATGATACGCTGAGCTACGACGAGCTAATCCAAGCATTCAAGGAACAGTATCCGATGTACCGATGGGACGATAAAAGACCCTCTGACGAGACATACGGTGGAGACAGGGTTAAAGACATAGCATCTGAGATCGCAACAAAGCTGGATGCCCAGGACTTCGATAAACTAATCGCAGAACTACAAAGGATTAAGGAAGAGGTACTTGAAGACGTTAGAAGGGTTGAGGCAGAGACACTATCACAACAACCCAAAGTCGAACAACCACAGGTAATAACACAGGCCCAGCCTCCAGAGCTAACAGGTGTCAGTATTAAAGTATCCCTGCACCTGTTCGCTAAATACCCGTTCCTAAGCTCCGCCGCTCCTCTACTGAGGACATACCGCATAACCAACCTGCCTCAGGAGGTGAGGGCTAGGGCTCAGGAGAGGGTTCTGGAGGCTATCGAGAGGGGTGAGAAAGGCGTTCTACCCAAACTGTCCAACCCCTGGGTAGAGCTGCTTTCATTCGCCCTTTCGAGGGCCTTGGTGCTGTACGTTGACGACGACTGGCTGAGGAGGAGGTGGGCCCTAGCTGAAGCCGCTAGGGTTGAACGCCTCCTACACGGTGAAAGCGATGAAGTCTTGCTATACGTAATCAACGACCTAGGCCTCAAAACCAAGAAGATAGAGGATGGGAAGTGGGTAATGCATTTCAGCCAATACCTACATCTTTCGAGGAGGCTTGGAACAGAACCTAGATGGAAGCTGGTGAACAGGCTAATGGATAAGGGCCTAGTGACCCTCACACAGCCCGAGGTAATCAGGCTGGTGAGGGAATGGCTCTACGACAGCTTCACACAAACTAAACCATTGCCGACTAACTGGTACCCAGAAGAGGCTAAGGCTGTCAAAGAAGCCTTACAGAAGAGGGCCGCGAAGACGGTGGCACCAGCTCCTTCAAAGGAGTGGGCACCATGCATGGTTGCTTTGAGGAACAGGGTTGCTGACATCGGACACTTCGGGCTATTCGCGCTAGCCGCCTACATGGCGCAGAAAGGCTATGAAGTCAAAGAGATAGTAGATGTCTTGAGGGTACGCAGCGACTTCGACGAGAAGATAGCCCGGTATCAGGTGGAGCATATAGCCGGACAACGGGGTAGCCGCGTCAAATACAGACCTCCAAGCTGCCAGTCAATGAAAACACACGGACTATGCATAGAAGACGGAAAACACTGCCCAAACAACATCAAAAACCCAACACAATACACAAACAGACAAACAACATAAACAACCCCAAACTTTTTCCCTGATAGGAGGCATCTCCCACGGGGCTTGTCTCCGATGGGAGGTATGTCCTCCTGTCGGGGATTATGGGGCTCCGGGGCTTGGGCCTCCCGGGAAGGCCATGGCTAGAAAAGTCGTGGCGGCTCCTGCTCCCGGGAGCCTAAACAATACTAGTTTGGTTGAGGGGGCGGGGGATGGGGTTGGGTGCCTTCCATCCCCTGACAAGGCCCATGCACCCGTGGGGAAGGAGGTCAGATACTTCTGCGACGTGCATAGGAAAGCAAGGAACGGCGAGGGATATAGGATAACATTCACAACAGACGGCGTTACGTTCAAGCATGTTGACGGTTTCGCCGAGATTCCGGTCAGGGCTGGCGATAAGGTCTTCGTTGATGTTGTACCGCTACAGCATACGGATGGTGCGGTAGAGCTTCTAAGATGTGGTGTGGAGCTCTACTGCCTACGACGGCTAACGTTGATCAAGGAGAGGCGTGAAGAACTTAAGCTGCCAAAGACTACAAGGGGGGACATTAAAGCATTGATGTCGATAGATGAACGGTGGTTCCGTAAACTCTCAGAAGACTTTCTGATAATGCGTAGGATGATTTCTGCTTACAGGTCTCTACTGAGGTCGCGTCAGCAACTGGAGAATAAATGTAAGGCATTGTCGGAAGCCGAGAAGCATACGCTGAAGCCGGCCATCAAGGCCCTAGAGAATCAGATGGATGAAATGGCTAAACAGATAGCCGATGAGGCCGGTAGAAGATACCCTGCCTATAACAAGCTCGTAAAAGAACTTGGTATAGCTGGTAACACTACAGCCATGGAGGCACTGGCAGAACTAATACCATACCTTGAATATCCTTTAGGTTTTGTAAAGCTCTGCAATCTGCTGGGATTATTCAAACCAGTCAGAGGAAGTAAGAAGATATACAGCGGACATCTTAGGAAGGCGATGCAGAGACTAACATCATCAGCAAACAACATACCATCTCCTCAGCTGACAGCAAGGATGGAGAAACAAACCCTCTACAAAATATGGAAAAAATACAGGCAAGAAACCCAGAGGAGGCTGGCCATACCGGCGCAGGGATAAAACCCGGAGGCCGGTATGACTATATGTGTGACGCGCACCCCTTTGTAGGGTGTTGCGACGAGAGATACGACAGCCGGCCTCCTTTTGGGTTTCCTAGATGTTGCTTGGTGTGGCCCAGCCAAACCCCCTCTCCCCTTTTCCTACCCTTTTTTCATGCTTACTGTTTAACTTTTTGATTGTTTTGTCCTCCTTCTCGTGATGAGGATGTTTTGCTTGATTACATAATTGAATTGAGGCTGTCATGACCCAAAAGTGAAGTATGTTTGACAGCCTTATAGGGAGTGTTACTGGTGCGGTCTGCCACCATTTAAATCTCCAATTTTTGGGGCATCTGATCAAAGATCCTTGGGGTCTTCTTCGACCTTCTCCATAATCAGCTACCATATAAAGACCACCAATCTTTGAAGGGTAGGAATTAGGATTGCTAGAGGACTATGACTTGTTTTGTCGGTAACGCCTCAGAAGAAGCTTTACATGACTTCAAGTATATAGAGAAAAATAATTCCGAATACGTTAGAAAGGGAGTTATGGTGTTATGGCCTTAACAACGGCATGAGTTTGGGCGACTTCATAGGAAAACAAATTGGTGTAGCCGCATGTGCTATTAGGGAAGGTGGTGGTAGATCTATACACCTTAAATGCCCTAAACGTGTTATAAACGAGCTTCAGATACCAGAGAGAGGGTCTTATAACAGTTCATATAAAAGACGACAATGATGCCATTAGCTATAATGTTATGGGTTCAGGTATGAGGCTTAATCTGGGAGAAAGCTTTATCTACCTAAATTCAATGGAGAGGAAAAGAAGATTAAAGTTAGTTTAAATTTGTACAACGGTAGTTTAGAGTCTTTTTCTAAAAAAGAATGAGAAACTACCCTATCCCATAAGTAATATATCTGCTTAACTTGTGAATTAGTGGAGTTTTTGTAGTAAATGCCAACACTTCTCGATATAGGATGGGGTATGCCCTTACGACCATATACATTTAAGGACTTAGAAAGAAAAAGTAATAACGTTAAGGGATAAAGTTACAGGTCTTTCTTTAAAGGATGTCTACGTAATATTTCGGGTATGTATCTCTCTGTTCCTACGTTTCCGCGCAAGCTCGACAGCTCTGTCAGCCGCCTCAACAGGGTCCTCAAGGTAGACGGCGGCCTGTATGCGTCTGTGGTCGAGGTAGCCGTCTGGATGCATCTTCGCCAAGAGGTCTGATGGATAGCCTGTCCCCACCACAACAATCAACGGTATACGGTAAACGTATGCTAGATGTGCTTCTACGATAGTGCCTGAGCCGCCGCCGAGCACGACGAAGCTGTCGCTGCTCCGGACAAGCCCTATGCTACGTGCCTGAAACGTCTGCCCGCTCCTGTACACTATTGTGTTGTACGGGTTGTATCTGGGGTTTGACTCGTCTATGTTCTCGTCCTCGTATGGGATGACACCTACCGTTATCCCGCCCCGCCTGTAGAACGCCTCGCAGACAACACGCATAAGCCCGCCGTCACCACCCGTCAGCAAAACAACCTCGTCACGGTACTCCGCTAAACGCTCCCCAAACCTGCGAGCCTTCAAAACACTGGCCTCCAGGGGCTGTTTGTCGCTGGAGCAGCCGATCCCTATCTGGAGCATGCCAGCACGGCCGCCACCACATATTTAAGTGGAATCCCACGCAGACCGTTGGATGGCGGTTTTCCTCGGTATCGACCTTGCGGGCAGCCCTAGGAGGCCTACCGGTATGGCTCTGCTCGATGAAAAGCTCCGCTGCAGGACATGGGTTAGATATCTTGATGAGGAGATAATTGCCGATGTTGACTCGTTTAAGCCGTTGGTTGTGGGTGTTGACGCTCCTCTCGGCCTGCCGCGCGGCCGGGAGAGCTTGGAGAGCCGTGGCCCCCCGCATTTCAGGGAATGCGACCTCGAGCTGCGGCGGCGTGGAATCAGGTTCTTCCCGATAACGATTGGGGCGATGAGGGCTTTGACGGAGCGGGGTATCCGCCTATCAAAACTTCTGCGCAGCAAAGGCTACACGGTCTTCGAAGCATATCCGGGCGGTGTGCAGGATGTCCTCGGACTGCCACGCAAACAGGAAAGCATACCCCGGCTCGTCAGGGGGCTGAGGAGGCTTGGTGTGAAAGGCCTCTCGGAGGATGTGTCAGGTGACGAGGCCGATGCAGCTACATGCGCCCTAGCGGCCTACATGTGGTGGCGAGGGATGTGCGAGGAGCTCGGAAACCCCGAAGAAGGCGTCATAATACTTCCTAGACAAAATCCAGCAACCAGAAGGAGGTCATTTCCGGCCACAAACAGCCAAGCACACGGTGTTAAGAAAACATGAACACCGTAAGAGCCGGATTTTGACTACCCGTGCCGAAGCCCGGAACATCCCAACCCTAATAGCTCGGAAACCCGAGCCTGAACGGGTAAAGCGCCCAGGATGCTGCTAGACTAGGACTATTTTTCTCCCATACTGCTTTGCGACCTCGGCTAACTTGATGTCTGATGTCGCGAGCTTGTTCGCGCTGGCGATGTAGAGTGAGTCGTAGATTGTTAGACTGGTTGCCGTCGCAATCTTAAATGCATGCTCTAAGAATATCTTGGAGTCAAGGATTCTCAGCGTCTCCGAAAGTTCCCTGAGCTCTTCAAATCTTTCCCGTGCTTCCTGGGTGGAGAGCTTTCCTCTCTTATGATACTTCAGGATTACATTCGCCACCTCATATATGGCCAGGTCCAGTGTCTCACCATCGGCTTCCACTTCCTTGGCTGCCTCAAGGTAATTTTCCTCACGCATTATCAGCTTCGCTAAAACCGACGCGTCAATCACCTTCCCTATCCTCCCTTATAGCCTCCACAACAGACCCCCTTGGAAGAACTTCCCGAGGCTTCTTCTCCAACATCTTACGTATGACGTATGCTCTCTCAGCCTTTCTAATCCTCTCCTCGACGAAGGCCCTCAGCTCTTCGGGCCAGTCAACAACATCCTTCAGCTTCTCATACTTCTCCTTCACCTTTCTGGGGACCTTGAAACTTATGACCTCGCTCACAAGTATTCCAAAAAGTAAACCTAGATATAAACCAATTGGTTCACCAAAGGCCCATGAACCCTAACGTTACACACCCACAAAGCTGACAAACAGCCAGCTCCACCAAAAGGACACACCCCTAAGCATCCTATCCTGAGGCGGAAGCGCAACAATCTTATAAGCCCGCACGGCCCGTAAACAGGCGGCGTGATACACCAGCTCAGGCTCAGAAACTTCAAAGGCGTCGTCGAGGGCGAGGCTGAGCTGGACAAACTCACGATACTCGTCGGACCTAACAACTCGGGAAAAACAACAATACTAGAAGCACTATTCCTAGCACCAAACCCATTCAGAAAAGTTCCTTACAGACCAAGTATAGCTGTTGAACTGGTGAACGAACTTCATAAAGCAGGAGGATACCTATTCTTACTTAACAAGTACGGAGCTAAAGAAGCGGAAATAGATTGTGACGGTAAGAAAATCATGTTCACCAGAGAACCAGAGAAAATTGAGGTAAGCACAAATTGTAAATTACAACAAACACTCTCTGGGAGAGTTATACTCTTAGATACAGATTATCAACCCCACAAGTTCGTCATGGGTGTATTAGGGTTTGATGCTACAATCAAACCTGAAACCACAGAGTTAGTGCTGCCAGAGGTATTGCTGCTATCAACAAAACTTGTAGATTATGCACACGAGTATATGCTGGATGTTTGGATAGATATAGCCAATACCGGCGCAACCGCAGCGGTGGCAAAAGATGTTTCGAGATATGTTCACGAGGACTATGTAAACATCACTGCAGAGCCATACGTTAAGGGCCGGATAACATTTTATGTGATGCGGTCGGATGGTGTGAGAATACGTTTATCAGACCTAGGCCACGGCGTGCAGCTCTACATTGTAAATAGGTTGTTGTATGAGCACTTCCGGCCCGAAGTGGTTCTTTGGGATGACCTAGAGGCGCATTTTAATCCACGGCTTTTAACGCATGTCGCGGAGTGGTTTGCAAACTTGGTTGAGGAGGGAAAACAGGTTATCGTGTCCACGCACAGCCTTGAAGTCGTCGAAAAAATCATCGCATTCGTTGAGGATGCAACGGTTCTGCTTACCTCGCTCAGGGATGGGAAGCTGAAGGTTAGGAGGGTAAAGCCGGATGAGTTGGAGGAGTGGGCGAAGGCCGGTATCGACCCACGCTATGCCGAAGTTTTCCTGCTATGAGGGTCTATCCATTAGGCGACAAACTCTTTGACAATATTCGGTCTAAACTGCGTGAAATTGATAAGCATCTCCCCCAAAAGGTGCTTGCAGACAAAGCCGCACCTACAGGTTTGTTAATCATTTTAGGTGATGGGAGAGAAGACAATATTGTTGTGCCGCTAATATGCCACCATCTTAATGGAAATAAAACAGCCGCAATACTAAAGCCCACATCTACACGATACGGAGCTATACAAACTCTAAAAACAATTGTTAAGAACTATAAAGCAATCGCATTCATACTCGACCAAGAGAACGATGAACTGCCTTCACTAAGTGAAACAGTTATGAGGAAACTGAATGAAATCGGTGCAGAATGCGAAGTGAAAGAGAATTTGGTTGGGGGCCGTGTAGTGCGTTATGAGTGTATTCTGGGGGACCATAGGTTTAGGTTTGTTGTGGTGGTTAATGGGCTTGACGATGTGGGTGGTCCCAGCCATAAGATTGAGGACCACCTTGTTAGGTTGG
>Ga0079992_130462_pt1 | contig 10535 bp, 16 predicted proteins | sample FaiFalFF_MnMetaG_3_FD_69197 | JGI IMG/M metagenome (GOLD analysis project Ga0079992, IMG submission 69197) | Freshwater microbial communities from Yellowstone National Park, Wyoming, USA - Fairy Falls B (FF_Mn_B) MetaG (SPADES assembly) (version 2) | ecosystem: Environmental > Aquatic >...
CGAAAAGCTAAACAATGATGAGAAGCAGTTTGTTGATAGATTTCTAGAAGAAAGTGTTAAACTTTTTAAAGAGAACAAAGCTTTTAGAGAGAAGATATTAAGCGTGGTTTGAACGTAGCAATAATTATTGCTCCGAGATTTGATGAAGCTACTTCTTATACCTTTGAATGGTCAAGAGAAATTAAGAGTTTGTTTGAACATTCCGGTTATGCTGTAATCGATATAAGCGGTAGGCCAGTTTCAAGAAGCGAAGTTGAAGAAATTCTGAAGCGTAATCCAAATTCTCTGTACATTCACTATGGTCATGGAAATGAAGATTGCCACTATGGTTCTGCAAATGAAAAAATCGTAGATTTAAAAAATGTAAACATACTTTCAAATCATGAGGTTTATTGTGTAAACTGTTTAAGCGCAAAAAAGCTTGGTGTTGAAGCTTATAAAAACGGAGCTATAGCATATTGGGGTTATATTGAAAATTTTGTTTTTACAACAGATGCTTTAGATGAATTCCGCATGTTTGCCAATGCTGGTCTAAAATTTTGGCTAGAAGGAAACGAATGGGAAAAATGTTTAAAGCTTACTAAGGAGCTTGCAAATGAGTTATACCAAAAACTCATCGAATCAGGAAAATACATAGCAGCAGTTTTTCTCAGACTTGATGCTGATGCTTTGAGGTACTATACGGCAAGCAATCCTCCTTAGGATATCAGAAAGCTTAAGATAAAATTTGCTAAATTAGAAAAGTAAACAAAACATTTTTTATCATGTTTTAGAGCTTATTTATTATTTTATTTAATTATTTCATGATTTTAATCTTTATAAATTTTTACTAAATTTATAATCAAAGGAAATTGAAAAGATATCAGTAATTTAAAATTTTACTTTTCTGATACTTTCTTCCTAGAAGCACAATTAATATCTCATTTTATTCAAAATAAACAATTAATTCTAAGCATGAAAACTTAACAAATTATAAGAAGCTTTATATTTTTATTCATATATTTTTTTAAAGTAGAATGGGATTAGAAAAAAGAGTCATGAGAATCGAGGGTATTATTGAACAGATAGAAAAAATATTGAATCATATAAAGAGTGAAATAAGAGATATAAGATATGAAGTAAGAGATTTAAGGAAGGACTTAAATAATAGGTTTTTCTGGCTTTTAGGAGTTCTAATATCAATGTGGATCACGATAATACTGACCATCATATTCAAGTAAGTTTTTCTTTATCATCATATCATTGCTGACGCTGAAACGACAATGAGAGGCCTCAAAATTGCAAGCAATATTTTACGAGATACTAATGTGAACGAAAATACCTATGAAAAAGCCTTTGCTTGATTTTAAAGGGTAAACTAAAACTTAAGATAGCCTAATTTATATAGTTTTAATGTTTAATAGTAATTAATGAAATTGATGGTTTTTACTATTATGTATAAGACTCTTAATATTTCTCATACAGTCTCAACTGTGACTGGGTCACCTAGAGTAGTATTCACAATAACACATACCTACAGAATACCAACAGAACTGGACTTTGAGGTAAAAGAGATCGGCTCTGGAAAGATCAAAGAAATTGGGCTATGGAATTCGTAGAATTTTTAAGGAATTTGAAGAGGAGTCTTAATAGAATGAAAAATCTTATTCGAAGGAGGAGGTTATAAAAGTTAAGTAGTTGCACCGTTTTTGGAAAAACTTGGATGGAAAATTCCCGAGTATGCTATACCAGAATATAAGGTTAAGAAAGGAAAGGAAGAAATGAAACTTGACTATCTTTTGCGAATGAAAAAACGTGGTAAAATTAAAAATGTAGCAGCCGTTGAAGTAAAAGCTCTAAATAAACTGAAAGAGATCCCTTTTATTAGAATAGTTAAAATTGCTAAAATAGCAGATGTTCGCTATATTATTATTACAGATGGAGATAAGTGGCAATTATACGATATAACTAGGCCGTTAAAAGAAGCATTGATATGCGAGTGGAGTATTCTTAAAGAAAAACTTGAGGAGGTCGAAAGAAAAGCACAAATAATTGCTAAGACAAAGCATTTTGGACGCCCAGAGTTGTTATTCACTCAGAGGCTTACTCAGAGAGAAGCCTCAAAATGATTTTTAAAGATAAATTCAAGCTATTATACTTTTCAAAATGCACAAAAAGATTTGGAAGACTGCCACTTTATACGTGAATATTTCTGAGCACATACGTTTATAATGTAAGAAATAACTATAATGAAGATTTTTAAGTCTAAAAAATTTTAAATAATATGCTTTCTCTGACCGAGTTATTTTTATTCACGTTTTCATTATTAATAGTTATTACCGCTTCATTACGAAAACATAAACCCATAATAAAACCTGCAATCATAACATCAATTTTCTTTTTGATTTCACTTTTAATGAAATTCTTGGAACCATTCATAGGTAGTTCATGGTGGTTTAGCTATTTGTATTTAAGTGGTTTTGTTATAGGTGTTCCGCTACTTACATATACAATACTCTGGATGGTATTTGAAACACGCCGTCTTAAAAATTTTAAAGATAAATTTAGTAAGACTTGGTATGCAAATATACCGAAGGAGTATGGAGATATGCCAGAAAGATTGGCTAGCTTTGCACTTCAACTAGGAGGCTTTACTCTTGCTACGTTAGCGATTTTTATCGCATTTTTTAAGGAGCTTTCATTAATCGCAGATACTTTAGCATGGCTACTTCTTTCAATTATATTAATTCTCATAGCAACAGAAGTACTTCGGAATGCAAGATTTATAGGGGAATATTTTATAGGTGAACTTTTGTATTTCATATCCATCATAATTATAGCTTTATCTTTTCTTAATATTTTGATTACTTTGTTTTTAGTAGGCATTTTTATTGAGATGATAAAAATTGCTATAATCGCTTATGTGGGTATCATTGCTTATTATATGATTGAGACTGTTGAAGCTTTTATGACGTTAATTAAAAGGCACAAAAAATAAATGAATAACTACTCATTAAAAGCGATCGATTCTTAGTTTTATTAATAATAGTTTTTCTTGTTACGATATTTATTCTTCTATTATTATTTATTAGCCAAATTTAGTGTTTTTAACCAGCAGAAACGAAGAAATGCGGGACGTATCGAAAATTAAGAGGCTAATATAATGAATAAAGACTTATATAAATCTTTTTTATTATTATTTAGAGAGGGTGGATAGTTTGCAAAGAGTTCAATGCGCACGATATAAACATCAACATATCTATATTTATAGACTTGAAGGCCCTCCATGTCCTGAGCATATACCTAAATGTAATAGATGCAATTGTGAAGATTACGAGCCCGTTTGCTGGAGTTCTTATTCGCTATAAGAGAGGTGAGTAAAATGAACATACTTGATGGAATTTTAAAAACTTGCGGTAGCTTGATACAACGCGGGATATCTCAAGAAAAAAGGATTTATCCTGATATTATTCATGAAGTTAAATTAGAAGGAGATAAGCTAATACCAGCAAAATACGATAAAAGACTTGAACCCAGCGATTTAGAGTTCTTGTCTTATTGTTTGACTTCATATACACCAATTGGAATAGTTCACCAAGCAATTGACTTAAGTAATAAGAATCCAAAATGGAGAATGCTTGTTGAAGAGTTCGAAGCAAGAAAATTTGATTACAGAGCTGTTAATTTTATATGCGGTAATGAATTAGGCTTAAAGCCTGTTTGTTATATCATTCTAACAAGTAGAAACCGAACATATTCGAATTTATTACCCTATATCTTTGAACAACTAGCAATTAGAATATATCTTCCTGCTATAGAAAAAAAGGAATCTCTAGCACCTTACTTTGAAGAAGAAAAATATAAACCATACATAGAGAATGTTCTTGAAGCCTTTGAGAATTGGTTAAATAAGCTCACCAGTGAAAGAGTAAGGAAGATGAAGATCGATGGAGCGCGCAGAACGGTCGAGTTAGATGGCAGAATTAAGACATTTTTGGACTTTTCCCCAAATGAAAGGGCAATATTAGAAAATGTTGAGTTCTGCCAAGGAGAACCTTTAATTGAAGATCTTCTGCAACTTATATCAAAGGTTAGGGAAGAGAAATTGTATAAAGAATTTATGAGCAGAAGAAAGGATTATGAAAGAAACTACTTAGCTATTTACTTGGAAGAGAATAGGTTTAACATAACTATTGGACTAAGTAGAATTAAAGGCGAAATCTACGAGTCTTTGGCTATAACCAATAATCCCATTATATAAATATTTCAAAAGAATCTTTTAACTCAACTATTCTTTATCATGTAATTTCTTATACTAATGGCAGGATTTTCAACAAGTTTACAACACTCCTCATTCTCTTGAAATCACTCTTTCTTTTTAATATAGAAATTTCATGTAAGCCTTTACTATCAAATTTGACAAAGTTAAAATTCTTAAATATAAGCTTAAAGAATAGTTAATTAAAACCAGCATTAATTGTAGCCAAGGTGACAAATATGGGTTCAGTTATGCAAGTATTGCTTGTTAAAGGCGACAAGGGAGAGAAGAAGCTCAGTGTCCTATTTGATAGTGGAGTGGCCAGGTCCTTTATAAGAAGTGATGTTGCAATGGAGCTATCTACTCCCAAAAAGCTTCTTATTCCAAGAGAATTTGTGACGGCTAATGGAAATAAAGTTGCATGCAACTTTTTCTGCGATTTAATAGTTGAAATTGGTGGGAAAGAGATCGGAATTGAGGCATTTCTCGTTGATAAGCTACCAGTTCCCTTAATATTTGGAACATTGGATATGGAAGCTTACAGGATCAAGCTAGATCCAGCCAATAAAAAGCTCGACCTATCGGAGTTTACAGGATATATGCTGGCTCTTTAAAACGTTATAACGTTTAAGATGGCCGTCAGCGGGCCATCATGTTACTCTTAAAACCTAAACTAAAGAATATCATTAATTTAATAAAAACCCTATTTTTAGCAAAAGAATCAAATAGTAGCAAATTTTTTCCAAAAGTTTCTTTTTTATAATGTTTCTCTTCATCTAAACTTTTTTAAGATTTGTTTCCCCTTGAAATTCATAGTAAATTTTAGCTTATTTGATTACAAAACTTAAATATTCTTGATTTATTTTTATAATGATGAGCAATAGTTCATCCCTTAGAAAAACACCTCTTGATCTCATCAGAGAATTAAATGAAAGACGAAAGAGCAATATCATAGAGACACCCTTATATTTGTTAAGAGAACTGAATAGAAGAAGAAAAAGTAATAAGATCGAGACTCCTTTGGACTTATTAAGAGTTCTAAATAAAGAAAGAAGAAAAAGGAAAATTAGAGATAAATTACTAGATAGATTAAAAGGAGTATTTTTTATTCATAATATTTTACAAAAAAGTTAAGTATTTTTAAATTTTTAATAAAAAATGAAAAAAGAAATGAATTATGATAATTTAGTTAAATACATTAAAAATTATGAGGAAGCTTTTTGGTTTTACGAATATGTATATCTTAAAGCTATTGAAGAACTTGAACCAATAAGAGCTGACTTAGATAAATTAGATACAAAGGAACATGTATTGCCCATAATCAAAATGTTTCTCATTCAATGGGGAAGGATAGGAAGAACCGTAGATAGAAAGGATTTGAACTGGGATCAGCTTACTAACCAATTAAGAAATGCTAAAGAATCTTTTAAGAAACTGCAAGGCAAAACCTTTTTAGATGTAAATTTTGATGATAAGAAATAAAAGACGCTATAATGAAATGTTACGAAGCAGCAAGAATTAAATACATTGGACCTACTGCGATTTCAAAGATTCTGCATTTATTTAATCCAGAGATATTTGTAATGTGGGATAAGAATATTAGGGAAAAATATGGAGCTAAAGAAGAAGCGAAAGGATACTTAGATTTTCTTAAAAGTATGCAGGCAGAAGTAAAGAAAGTGTTAGAAGAAAAAGCTAAAGAGAAAGAATGCAATATAAAGGAGGTTATAGAGGAAATTTGTAGAGAGCTTCCAAGCAAAAAACTCGGTCAAAAATATAGAAAAACCTTAGCTAAGCTTATTGATGAATACAACTGGTGGCTTGCCAATCATGAAGATTCGGATTCCTGAATTTCTGCAGAACGCTCGAAATCAAAGAATCATGAAATCACATGCAATTTTCTAAGTTTTATAATCGAAGATGCTAAAATGCTAGAAGGTTTTTGCTTTTATACATAGAAACTCATCAATTTTTTATTATATCAACGAAATCGATCATAAAAAGCGATAGACAAAGATAATTAAATAAAGTTAGCTATTTTGTACAACTATATATAAGCTGTTTCTCTATGACTAACATCATGAAGAATTATTATGCATGGTTCTTTACTGTAAATAAGCCTATATTTGCCTATTCTAATAACTTCGATCCCTTTGTATTTTCCCTTCAAAGGCTTTCCAATAATTTTGCTATTCAAAAGCTCTTCAATTTTTTCAGATATTCTCTTTTTTAAATCTTCATCAAGAGTTTTTATAGCTTTTTTGAAACGATTTGTAATTTCAGCTATATGCTTATAATCTTTAGTCAATTTCTAACACTCTTCTAAGTTCTTCTGGTGTTTTTGCAGTTGCTACTATATTAGATTCTTTCTCAAACGATTCATCCATTGCTAGCATAAATGTAAGTGTATAAGTTTCGAGTTCTTCTGAAAGCCTATTTAATTCTTCGCCAATAGCTTTAAGTTTATCTAATTCATTAGTCATATTAGTAGCTAAGAGAAGGAGGAACACTGACATGTAAACAATAGCATATCTATTTGCATCCTCTGGATATTTTGTAAAGAAATCAAAGATCATGCCTGCAAATTTTCCATAATTTTTGAAGATTTGTTTAAGTTTCCATGTTTCATGTTCTATAAATATATCAAGAGCTTCTTCAACATTTACACCTGCTTCCTTAAATATATCAACTAAAGTATAGAGAGAACTTAAAATTTTATGTAAAAGATCCTTTGGTAGTTTAAGAACTTCCTGATTTACAAGAATAATTAGATCTATGGTATGTTGATCTTTCAGAAGTTTTTCCGCTATGACTTCAACATTTTCAGGTTTTTCCAAAATGTTGTCAAGATAAGGTCTTAAGTGTTCTAAAAGTATCTCAAATAGAGAAATATAAGCACTGCTATCACGTGTCACGATAGTTGAAGAAGGAACAGTAGCAAGGCTTATACTAGACACGTGATAATTAATGAATTTACCAATATATAAATTTTAACTTCTAAAATTTTATAATATAAATGATAAAAGAAAATAAAATTAAAATTTATCAAAGATTTTGTTAACAATAATTAATTATTATTTTATTATTATAAGGAATAATAGTTTATTATCTTTCAATAACACTTCAATTATTTTTCACGGTGCTTCCAAACTGTTTGAAAGAGAAACATGCAATGCATCATAAATTGTAATATCATCTTCAAAGGTTATTTTAATTGCATCATAAATCAATTCTTCAAACCTATGTAATACTAAACCAATTTACATTGCAGCTTTTATTCCTAATTTTATTACTTTTAAGCAGGTTACTCTCCAACTGTGTGCAAAGGGACTTCTCTTTCTACAAACCTTTTTTCACGTTGAATATTCAAAATCTCCTTATTCTTATAAACATTTATTAATAAATTTAATTAGATACAAACGTGTAAGAAAATGTTTCAATACGACCCTATCATTGGAATATGGGTTAAAGCAAAAGGTAGTCATATAGAAACATTCATTAAAAATTGGGAAGCTAAACATGAAGTACAAGCATTTTGCGTATATGATTTACCTCCTATGCTACCTAAAGGTGGATTGATATTCCTTCACGGAATAAAAGATAATAATAATAATAATAAACAACAAAAAATTAGTAGGCTTTTAGCCTATGCAAAATATGTTGGATATGAAAATATTAAAGGTTGGCCTAAGTATATAATCAACAAAGATTCAGCCTTATGGATAAGTGAAAGGGAAAGAATATGGAACACTTTTGGACCAACCAGACTGCACACCCATGATAAAAATGAATTTGATAATTTTTGGAAGAAACAAGGAGGGGTCAGAGGTTTATTTTTAATGGAAGATATTCATCCAATATCGAAAATGGTATCTTGGAGTGATTCTATGAGGATCTTACAAGTTTACAGACCGGTTGGATTCAGTTATAAATATTTGACAACTACGCAAGTTCGCAAATTCTTAGAGTTAATAGGGATTGATGCGGAGATAGAAATTGAAGGAATCGATTCGCCAAATGTTAGGTTAAGATTGAGATGATTCTAAAAAACGCCAATAACAAAGAATTACCTTAAAATAGAATATGAGTGATAAAATTAAAAACGTTAATTTAAATTACGAACAAGACTTCATCAGATGGTAAAAATTTATTTATTTGGCCAACCATTGTTACATATGAATAAGAAGAGGCGGTTAAAACTAAGCGATTCTACATATGCATCCATTCAAGATATGATTAAAGAAGGGAAAATAACATCTTCCCCATCAGCACCAGCATCTTCTTCCTCATTAGTTCGGCAAACCCCTGAAAAGGATAAATTAAGTAGGATGCTTATTATTTACAGTGCTTTAGATAATGAAGATAGACTTAAGATTCTTTTCACGATATTTAATGAACCCGATATATCATTCAATGATATATCTAAGAAGACTGGAATTGATAGCCCTCGCTAGCGTATCATCTAGGAGTTTTAAAGCGTGCAGGATTGGTAGAAATGGAGTATCAAAAAAGAGGTAAAAAACTCACAAAGTATAGGATAACGGAAGAAGGAAAGAAAATTCTTGAAAAAGTTTTAAAAGAATTAGATAACCTTTCAATCAAGCTATAAGAAGCTGTATACCCTTACTCTTTTCTACTCAAATATTTTCACTCTACACTCCTTATTTTAATAAAATATTGAGCTTAAGAAACATTTTCAAAGCAATTTTCACGATATTGACATCACATAAACCATGAGAAAAGCAACAACTTTTAAAAATCATTAAATAAAAAAATTTTAAATAATAGAAGAAAGAAAAATAAATAATGCAAACTACTATTGAATACCCGATATCAACTTATTTACCCAGAGAAATAGTTTATTTTGACAATACTTCCACTATATTATCTAAAGAATATGTGTTGAAAGAAGGCAATTTAAGGTTATTTGTGCCTAAAAATAGACTTGAAGATGTGGTTAATGCTCTAAAAAGTTCTGGTTTTGAAGACGTTGGACTAGAATTTTATAAAGGAGAGAAATATTCTTTATCAATGAAAATTTATAATATTTGGGAGCTACATGTTAGGATTTATCAAGACGGTTTTATTGATTCTCATTTTGAGGTAAGCAGAGAACACTTTGAGCATTTACAATACCCAACCATTCCTTCCATATATGAAGTATTCGATTTTTACAGAACTGCTTATAACAAACTTCACATTTTCGATAATGTAGCCAAAAAGTGGATAAAAGAGATTAGAAATCATTATTTGGTTACTTTAAATTCTCCTAGATCTTTAACTTCTTGGAAACCAATAGTTGTAATCGTAGGGGCTTTGAGTGTTATTGGAATCACAGCATATGCTCTTTCAAGATTAGATAAAGGAGAGGAATAAAAACTTATTTCTAGTGGCTAGAATTGAAGGTACAATAACTGAAGATGATGAAATACTGATCGATGGATATTTATTGAAAGATAACATGAAGTTAGAAACAAGTTTTGTAATAGATACAGGTTTCACTGGTTACGATATAGCTATTCCAACTGATATCGCTGCAAGACTTAACTTAAATCCCTCACATACTGTTTCTGTTGCTACTGCTGCTGGTCTTATTGAACTTAAAACTGGAGAAGATCTATATATAAGTTTAGGAAATAAAACCTATAAAGTATCATATATAATTTATTACGGTTCAATTAACCTAATTTCAATTAGCTTTTTAAAAAGAATATCAGAAATTATTATAATTGATTTTATTAATAGACATGTAACTATCATTCTTTTATGATAAATAAAAAGTAAATGAAATTAATTATGTTTTTAAATTATTCAAACTTAATTTCTATCTAAAATTTTTTTGAATTCTACATCAGGAAATCTTTTTAATGCATATTTTAATTTTTCATCAATGTCCTGTGCAATTATTAAACCTTTTACTTTTTTATTTTCTGAAGATTATCTTCAACCCATTGCATATAGCTTAGTATTTTAAGCGCATCAATTGAGCTATGCCACTTTTTAATTTTATAACTTGCATTTCTTTATCTTTTTCATTTATAGCTAACACATCTATACTACCAACGCTAGTGAGTATCTATTCCAAGATTTTCTTCATCTTCATAAATACTAAATCCAGGAATTTCTTCTTTAGAACATCTAAAACTTCTTGATGTTTTAACTCTTATCTCGGTTATAATGTTTTTATTGATGCTGAACCATTTCTTGATTTTTCTATAAAATATGCGGTATGCCTTTATCGGATTTTATTAAACTAATAGAGTCTGTATAGCTAGATGAATTCTTAACCATTATTAAA
>Ga0079992_132634_pt1 | contig 10534 bp, 9 predicted proteins | sample FaiFalFF_MnMetaG_3_FD_69197 | JGI IMG/M metagenome (GOLD analysis project Ga0079992, IMG submission 69197) | Freshwater microbial communities from Yellowstone National Park, Wyoming, USA - Fairy Falls B (FF_Mn_B) MetaG (SPADES assembly) (version 2) | ecosystem: Environmental > Aquatic > Freshwater...
CCCGTTGATATATTTTGGTTTTGGTTGTATTCACCGCAAAAAGAGTTATATCCATCAACTAAAAAATTACCACCGAGTTTTACAAAGCAAGATTGAATAGCGTATCCGAATTTTATATCCTCATGAGAAGTCTTGAAAAATAGCCTATGATTATGTTCTATGGCGGTGATACTACTCTGTTTATCTACCAAAGATGATTGATTTTGATCTTGTGGAGCGTGTCCGCACCCGGAAATGAAAAGAGATGAAATAAACGCTACCGCTGCCAAAAAGATAAATGATTTTCCTTTATTTTTAAAGTTAAACCCCGCCATTTTTTATCACCTCCTTTTTGATTTTTTTACGATTTCAATTTAAGTTGCGCAAAAAAAAAACGAATTTTCAGAAATTTTTAAGTTAATTCCAGAATTATTTGAGTAAATTGAGCTTTTGAAAAATCAATCAACAAAGTCTGTTATAGGAGACCTATATATTTTTGATATAGCAACTTGGGATATATATGAAAATTCATAAATTTTCTCAATTTGTCTCAGAACTTCAACTGTTTGAGAAACCATTCTTGCCAAATCTCCAACTTCAATTCCACTCTTTTCCTGAACATCATGAATATCTCCACCTTTCGCCCATATCTTCATAGCAGAATAAATTTTGCCATCTAAAAAAGCTAAGACAGTATATTTTGCCCCCCATTTGCGCACAACCACCTCGGCTGGTTTAAATTTGGGGGTAATTCCGAATTTCAGCTCAAGCTGATATATTTTTTCAACTTCACGCTCTATATGTTGAGGAGGTTTTACAAAAGGAGGTTTTGGTTCGCCCAAAAGCATAGCTAATGTAGCTGCAAAAATTGCCGGGTCATTCCCAAAAAGTCCCTTCTTCAACAACTCATATATATATATTGAACGCGGGGTTTTCAAGTTTGAAGCCTCCCATCCTTTCTCTGTGAGCATATAATCCTGATCCAAATACCCCATAAATTTCAAAAATTCTATCGTTCTTCTAAACTCTTTTTCAACTTCATCTGGATTATCTTTTAACATCTGATTTAGCTTATCATCAAGTTCCTTCAAATTTTTAGATATTTCTGAACATACATCAAAAGCTTGACAAGACACACAAGGAAATCTTGATATTTCCTCAATTCTCCTTCTATTTTCTTCTCTTATTTGAAGAACTAATTTTTCAGATCTGCTGATTAAAGATTGTATCGCTTGAAGCAGATTTTCTTTATCAAAGAATCTTTTATCTGTAAAAAGAGGGAGTATTTTTTCCTTTGTAAATTTTCTTTCATCGTTTCCCAACGAGACAAAAAATTCAAATTTGAACTTCTTTTTCTTTTTTCCATCGTCAGAATTCCCAAAACCTCCCCAGTCCTCCAATAGTATGAGCTTTCCTTTTTTATTTACAAGAAATCTAACCAAATTTCCATCCATTGAATTTTCACCCTTTATTGAATTAAGAAGCTTTTCAAGAATTGATACCCTTGTTTTGAGTTCCTCTATCGTTTTTTCACCTTGATACAAATTTTTTTGAGTGTTCAGAAAATCTATTTTAGTTTTTGGGGAACATCTTTTCTCTTGCGGCTTTATTTTCTGAAATTCTGAAATGAGCTGATCTATCTTCGCTTTTACACCTTCTTTTTCTTTCTCCCACTTCTCAACAGAATTTGATATCTCAAAGAATTTCAAACTCTTTCTTATAAGCTCCAAACACTTTGGTATATCAAGTGATTTGAGAAGATTAAGAACAAGATGTGGAGTAATATAAAAACTTGATCTTATAGGCTCTATATCCCCGAAAAATTTTTTTATTTCTTGACCGCAAGGTGCAGCTATGAATACATAACCCACAGTATCCTTGCCTCTTCTACCTGCTCTCCCTGTCATCTGTAAGACTTCGGAAGGTAAAAGCAATCTTTCTCTTTCTCCATCAAATGTGTATTTTGAAGCTATAACAACAGATTTTGCTGGAACATCAATTCCTGATGCAAGAGTTTTTGTAGCGAATATAGAGTGGGCAAGACCAATTTTGAGAGCATCCTCAAAGAGAACTTTCATAGCTGGAAAAAGTCCGGCATGATGAGGAGCTACACCTGTTTTTATAAAATTCAAAACAAAAGGGTCATTATGAAGATATGGAAAATTTTGGAAATAACTTTCACAAAACTCTCGTCTCCTCTCCCTATCTTGATCAGAATCATCTAAATTTATTTTTCCTTCATCAACCATCTCACCTACTTGCAAGGCATACTCTTCACACTCTTTTCGTGAAGAGAAGAAGATAATAGAAGGGGTTGCTCCTTTTTCTTTAAGTTTGACAAGAGCTCGTGGAACAGAAAAATCACTTTGATTTTCTATTATCTCTTCTGGTTCAATTTTCAAAGATGATGAGACCTCTGTTTTAAAAAGAGGTTTAATTCTCCTGCCCAAAGAGAACCAAATGAGCGGTACAGGTCTTTCAAACTTGAAAACAACTTTGACATCCTTCTGTCTGGTTTTTGATATCCATAAAGCTATTTCTTCTATGTTTGGAAAAGTTGCAGAAAGTAGAAGAAGTTGAGCTTTCTTTGGAGCAAAAATTATCATCTCCTCCCAAACAACTCCCCTTTCTTTGTCAGCTATCCAGTGAGCTTCATCAAGAACAATAAAATCTACATCCGGCTCTTTTACTAATCCTTCCTCAATTATTATATTTCTGAAAATTTCAGTTGTTCCCACAAGAATTGGAGCTTTTGTGTTTTCTTTTCTATCTCCTGTCATTATGCCAACATTTTCTGTACCGAAGAGTTTTTTGAACTCCCTGTATTTATCATTTGAAAGTGCTTTTATAGGTGATGCATACCAAGATCTTCCTCCTCTTTTTAATATATCTTGAATTCTGACTTCTGCTATCAAAGTCTTTCCAGATCCTGTTGGTGCAGAAACGAGGACATCAAAACCCTGAAAAATATAATCTATTGCTTCCTTCTGGAAATCATCTAGTTTTATTTTCCTTTGTTTCTCTATATACTCAAATGCTTCATTCATTTACTTAACTTTTTTTCTTTTTTCTATTATTGGGCGGAGGGGACGGGATTTGAACCCGTGCGCCCCTTTTTACAGGGCACGTGGTTTCCAGCCACGCTCCTTAGGCCGCTCGGACACCCCTCCTTTGGCTGGGGGGCGAGGACTCGAACCTCGACCCTCGGATCCAGAGTCCGATGTTCTGCCAATTAAACTACCCCCCAATTTTTTATATTTTAAGACTTAAAAGCAAGACAAAATAAAAATTCAGGTTTTGTACACCAACCTTCTTAAACGCAGAACTAAAAAAACTGAAAATATGTATATAGCAAATATTAAAATTGAATAAAAATCATTTTGCGATGAAACAAAACATCCACAAGAGCCCCCTTCAAACCCTATACCAGATGTATAAACTTTTTTCCTCTCCACACTACTTCCTCCAGTTTCCCCACCACTGCTTCCAAGTCCTATCCATCCCCCCAAAAACTCCACTTCAAACTCACTCGGTATTGTTGAATCAAAATATAGCTTATGATAAGTGCTCCATCCAAGATCATAATAACCTGACGAATCAAGAACACGAAATGGAACAGAACTTTTCATTAAAATAACGGTATATGTTTTGTTTCCTACTCTCTCAGATGATTTTTGAATTTCCACACTTTTTCCTTCTTTATTGATACCAGATGGTACCACAGGCGGAATATTGCTCAGGAATTCAGGGACTCTGAGTTTGCCACATCCCCAGATTTTGTTTGGAACTTCACCTGTAAAATTATCTTTCAGAGCACCCTTACACAGAGCATCAATTATTTCTTGCGGAGTAAGATAAGGATTTCTTTCAAGAGCCAAAGCAATTGCACCCGTAACATGCGGTGTCGCTTGCGATGTTCCTGAATCTCCGCATAAATAATCATCACTTGACGGACAAAGAGAATATATTACCTCACCAGGAGCCGTTATGTTAGGTTTTGATGAATCAAATCCCCAAGAAGAAAAGACAGAAATTTGACCTCTCTCTCTTTTTGCTGATGTCAAGTTATACGAACCAACAGCTATTATATCAGGAGATGTTCCGGGAACTGAAATGGTTCCTTCGGATACCGGTTTTAAATCTCCTTCTGATGAAAAAAGACATCCTTGGGGATCAGATGATACCCATCCGTCTATTCTTACTCTTTTTGAACTTTTGAATTTCAATAAGAGTTTATCATTTATTTTTTCCGAAGCGAATATTATACCATCTTTTATTTCTGATTTTGAATAAGTTATATTTTCAAGATAAAATGATATATCCGCCCCTCCTTCGTAATCAATAAGAGCTCTTTGTAATCCAGAATTCACGACGAACTTTCTTTCTCCTTTTTTGATTTCTGTATAGGAGTCTTTTATGCCTAAAATATGAGCAGATATTTCAAGATTTGAATCTTTACTTACCCAAAATTGAACCTCACAATCTCCTACCAAATCAACTACTGCTGATACTTCACCTTGAAATTCACCACCAACATGTATTTTTTGATTTGCCTCGTTTCCAGCTGCTGCAACTATAATTCTACCTTTTCCAAGTTGTTGTCTGAGAAGTAATTCAAATAAACTTGTTCCATCGTGTGGTCCAAAGTGTCCTCCCAAACTTATATTTACAACTGCCGGTAGTCCCCATTTTTCAGCATAAGAGAAAACATATTTCACAGCATCAACTACTAAATCCTCGTACATAGGTGTTGATACCACAATTAAAAGAGATTCAGGAGCTATTCCTACCTCCTTACCATCTCCTGCATCAAGAGCAATCATTCCTGATATGTGAGTTCCGTGACCTGATTTATCATTATGAGGACATCCTTTGTAGTCTTTTATATCATCTCTCAAAGAAGGGAACAAGCATTCTACTCCGTAATTGAAGTTCTGAGGTGTTGTAAAGCCTCCTGTATAATTTTTACTATCTTGATCCCATATTATAGTCGCTTTTGAGAAATTTTTTTTCAAACCCAAACGGGAAAGAGCATCTGAAATATCATACGCAAAAAATTCAGAATACCATCTTACGCCTGTATCTATTATTCCCACTATTACTCCTTTTCCGCTGACTCTGAAAATATCACGAGCTGCTCTTGCTCCTATTTCCTCTGATGATTCATAAATTTTTGCAAAAACTCTCCTCAAATAGTTTTCACTGCTATACTCCACATTTTCCTGCGTATTTTTGGGAAAAAGCTTGCGAGGATATCTCAAATATATTATGTTTTCAGTAAAACATTTTCTTGGATTCCACAAGTTTTTTAAAATACAATCTATATCATCTTTCCGAAGTTCTTTTGTCCAGACGACTGGGATAAAGTTCATTCCCAATTTCGGATCCAAAAAATTCAGAGGAGATAAATTATCCTGCAAATTAATCTCTGCTTCTTTCAGTTCCACAACCATAATTTTTTTATTTTCCTGATGGGTATGAGCTTTCAGAATCAATAGAGGATCTACAATAACTTTTTCTGGTATTAATCCGAGAAAAACAAAGCAAAATATGAACGAGCTCATGCTTTTTCAGACAGGTAAAACTTTAAAAATAATTTTTTTGATTTTTTGAAAATTGATTTTATTGTTTTAACTTCATAGTTTTATATGGAAGTAAAGAGCGTGAAAATTTGTAAAGTTTGCACAGGAGAGTTACCACCAATAACATATAAAAATCCTGATTTCTTGTCCCAATTCCTTACTCCACGCGGTATGATTAAAACAAAGAAAGCCACTGGATTATGTTCAAAGCATCATCGACAACTCGAAAGGAACATAAAGAGAGCAAGACATCTCGCCTTATTGCCATTTACAACAGTAGGAGTAAAACTTCAACCTCACGAATTGAAAGAAATTTTTGAATCATCTGCTAAAAAGAAGCAAAATGGGGAACAACAACAAAAGGTTAAACAAAAAGAAGAAAAGGCAAAAGAAGAAGAGCTAAAAGAGGAAGAAGGAAAAGAAGAAGGAAAAGAGTAAAAAAATAAAACAAAAGGAAATAAAAAAGGAGGTTTGGATGATGAAAGTTTATTTTATTCAGGACGCAGGAGAATACGGGAGAAAAGGAGAAATCAAAGAAGTTTCAGATGGTCTCGCAAGAAATTTTTTGATAAGGCGTGGATTAGCAATAAAATTAACAGAATCTTTACAAAAACACATACAAGATGTTGAAAAGGAAAAAAAGAAAAAATATGAAAGGCTTTTGAAATTTGCAGAAAAAGAATCAAAAGAGCTTGATGGAAAAACTTTTGAATTTTATGAAAGAGCTAATCAAGATGGTTCCCTTTACGGTTCAGTAAGAAAAGAAGATATAGAAGCAAGAATAAAGTCAAGATTTGACTTCAAATCTGAATTTGAGGTTATTTTGGAAAATCCAATAAAATCCACAGGAAAGTATGAGGTTGAAGTTGATTTTATGAAAAAATTCAAAGCTAAAATAAAAGTCGTAGTAAAACCAAAAAATGCATAATTTTCCATTCTCAAATCTCCCGATTTCCTCAAATTTTGGGTATGTACGAAAACTTTCAAAGAAATTTTTTGAACTCCTGAAAGAGAAAAAAATAAAATGTGCAGTTGTTGAATGTTCAACAGGAGGTATTATTTCATCTGAAATAGTCAGAAACATCGGAGCTTCTGAGGTTTTCGTGGGAGCTTTTTTACCCTATTCAAATGAACTGAAATCTTTTTTATCAGCTGACATTTCCGATGGCGCAGTCTCTGAAAAATGTGCCATCTCTCTTGCAAGGAAAATAAAAAGTATCACAAATGCAGATTTAGTGCTATCTGAAACATCTATATTGGGACCAAAAGGCGGTACAGAGCAAAAGCCAGTTGGTCTCTCTTTTTTAGCAATAGCTTCAAACAAAGGTGAATATTCTTTTGTGAATCTTTTCAAAGGTGAAAGAGAAAAAATAATGGTGTCTGTTGCAAGTTCTGCTTTCTTTTTTGCAATAAATCACATATTGGGTTGGGAGCTTCAAACAAGAAAAGTTGCATCCACATTTGTAGAATACAAAGGGAAAATCTTGATACTAAAAAGAAGTAGAAAAGTTGGAAGTTACAGAGGAAGATGGGGGGTTGTATCAGGACATATAGAAGAAGGAGAAACAGAGGAAGAAACTTCATTAAAAGAACTCAAAGAAGAAATAGGACTTGACTCAAACCTGATAGAAAAACTCATAAAATCCACCCCATTTGAGCTTTCGGATACAAAACTTGGAATAAGGTGGGAGATAACTCCTTTTCGTGCGATTCTGAAAACCAAACCAGATATAAAAATAGATTGGGAACATGTAAAGTTCTTGTGGATAAACCCATTGGAACTTTCAAAATTCAAAACTGCCCCCTTACTATATCAAGGATACCTTAAAACCATTTTCAACCCTATTGATGCAAGAATTTAACAGTCTATTTAATATTATTGGATTTTTTTATCTTCTTTTTTCTCTTTTCTGCACCTTACATTTTTATTTTTTCAAATATGGTTTTCAAAAATAAGATTTTTAGTGAATTGTGTAGCGCCAAAGTTAAAAACAGAGCTTCATCAAGGTCTTTTCCTCCCACAAAAACGCCGTGCCCCTTTGCGATGCACAATTTAAATTCCGCGACGCATTCTGGTATTTCGTTGTATTCTGCCACTTTTATTCTCTTTATAAAGTATTGAGCTTCATAGTCGGGAGGTATTAACTCATCTTGAAAAAACGATAAAGCAACTGCTTCCGCCATATGACAGTGTAGAACTGCACTTATATCTTTCCCTTTATTTTCTGACTCTATGTAGATTCTCCGATGTATTTTGAGGTCCGATGAGGCTAAATTATCTTTTTCCGTCTCTTCGTAGATTGGTAAAACTATAACATCTTTTTTTGTTATATATGGCATAGAGGAACCTGTTTTTTTTATTATAAGTTTGTTTTTTGTCAATTTTACGCTTACATTTCCTGACCTTGTATCTACCAAATTTTTTGAAAAAAGAATTTCACCACATTCTCTCATCTTCTTCACTATCTTATCTAATTTCTCTTCACTCCGATTTTTTCTACCCATAATATGTTTAAAAAATTATACAAAAACTTGAAAATTTCTACTGAATGTTTAAAATTTTTTGATATGTTGGGGGTTATAAGTGGATTAGGATTACTTACATTAGTTTTTATCATTTATTCTGCGTTAGGTGGCTTCTCTTGGGCATCCATAATATTGTTTCTTGGTGGAATTGTTGGAATTATATTAGCTTTCATACTATCAAGGATTTATGAGAAAAAAAGGTTCAATTTTATTCTTGAAGATATAATGTCAGAAACTCCATCAACAGAGGAAGGAAGAAAAATAAAAGCTCTCATAGATAACCAAATAAGCGCAGAGAAAAATAGAATCCTTTCTAAGTTAAGGGAAGCGTTGGAAAAGTTGAGAGCGTTTGAGGAGGATTACCTTAATGTCGTCAAGGAGAATGATATGCAACTTAATAAAATAAATGTAATAGTAACTGCTTCCGAGGAACTTTCTGCTTCTGCTGCTGAGGTTGCTTCAAGAATAGTTCAGATCGCAAATATGGTTGACCAGACAGCGCAAATCTCACAGGAAGGTTTGAAAAAAATGGATAACATTGTCAAAATGATAGCCGATATAGAGGCAACTATGACCATGGTCAGAGATTTAGCAAAAAGTCTTGAAAGCGAAACAAAAGAAATATCAGAAATAATTTCAACGATAGAAGATATAACAGACCAGACCAATCTTCTTGCTCTGAACGCTGCGATAGAGGCGGCAAGAGCGGGAGAACAAGGGAAGGGATTTGCAGTCGTTGCAGGTGAAGTAAGGAAACTTGCTGAAAGAACTTATCAATCCGCCAGAGATATATCTGAAAAGATAAATTCAATCATAGCTAGGGTAACTCAAACTTATGAAGCAATAGAAAAGGCTTTTGAAGCTGTCAAAAAAGGAGTTGAGATGGTTCATGAAGGCAAAAGGAGCTTTGATGAGGTGAATCAATCTACAGTCAAAATAAATACTGAAAGTTCTGCAATTTCTACGGCAACAGAGGAAGAATCAAAAGTCACAGATGAGATTTCAAGAAACTTACTTTCCCTACTTGAAAGTGCAAAAAATATAGAATCTATGTATAAAAAAGCTCTTGAAACACTTAAGATGGCAAAAGAAGATTTTAAGAGCATAGAAGAACTCCTAAAATGAACCCGCAGCTTTTATCAACATGTTAATGATTTCTTTTCTTTCGGCAGGTGGAAGTTTATCTATTATAAGTTTCCCATCAAGATGGTCTATTTCGTGTTGAAAAAGGACGCTTTCTAAATTTTCTAATTCCTTTTGGTGTTCATTCCCCCTTTCGTCAATCCACTTTACTATTATTTTTCTTGACCTTTTTATTGGAAGTCTCAATCCGGGAATTGATAGACATCCTTCTTCAAATTCTATTTTCTCTTGGCTTTTTGAAATTATTTTTGGGTTTATGACAGCCTGCGGTGAATTTTTTTCTCCTGATATATCAAAGGTGAAGATTCTGAGTTGAATTCCGACCTGAGTTGCTGCAAGACCTATCCCATCTGCTTCATACATAAGTTCTTTCATCTCTCCTAAAATCAAGTTGATTTCTTTATCTATAAATTTAAGTTCCTTTGCTTTTATTCTCAATCTCGGATCTGGAAACTTCAATATTTTGAGCATTATAAATTAAATTTTAGATTTTCTGTCCCAAATATTTAGTAAAATCAGGTTGTTTTCCTTAATGAATAAAAATTTGGATTTATTTTTGAAAAAAGATTATAATTTTATGATGCAACAAAAAGAAAAAGGCAATTTGGACACAGAAAAAAAAGATGAGGGTATAAAAAAGGATCTATCATACATACTAAATTCTTTGAAGGAAAAAGGTATAAAACTTACCTACCAAAGAAAGATTATATTAGATATATTTTTGAAACTTGGGGGACATGTGAGCGTTGAGGAGATTTTCCATGAGATAAGAAAGAGAAAAAAAAATATAGGGCTTGCGACAATATATAGAACTTTTAGTTTGCTCAAAAATGTAGGTTTAGTTTCTCAAAGGGAGTTTGGCGATGGGATTTCAAGATTTGAAGTTGTCTCTTCACATCATGACCATCTTATATGTCAAAAATGCGGCAAAGTCATTGAGTTCAAAGATGAAAGGATTGAAGAAATTCAAGAAGAGGTAGCTAAAAAATTTGGTTTTATTCTCATAAGCCATAGACACGAACTTATAGGGATATGTCCTGATTGTAAAAAAGCTTTGTGAGTATGAATTTTTCAATTCACAATTGTATGATTTCCCCCTCCTTTGGAATGAATATATCTAACTTCAACTTTTTTGCTATTTGATCTATTTCCCTCCTTACCTCATCAAAAAATGTAGGCTTGATATGTACAACAAATATTTTCACCTTCCTTTTTAGTTTTTTTAGTTCCTCTTCAAACACATCTGTTGATAGATGTTTTGCTTTTTCTCCTAAATCATGAAGCCGGGCAGGATACGATACATC
>Ga0079992_138626_pt1 | contig 10513 bp, 7 predicted proteins | sample FaiFalFF_MnMetaG_3_FD_69197 | JGI IMG/M metagenome (GOLD analysis project Ga0079992, IMG submission 69197) | Freshwater microbial communities from Yellowstone National Park, Wyoming, USA - Fairy Falls B (FF_Mn_B) MetaG (SPADES assembly) (version 2) | ecosystem: Environmental > Aquatic > Freshwater...
GAAAGGGTGGAGGTATGTTGAGGCAAAAGATTTAAAGAGGGTGAGCATTGAGGAGCCGTTGCTTATTGAGGATTTAATGAGGAAAATTTTTGAGATAAATGAAGATGTTGAGCTTACGGATGAGGATGTAAGAAATGTGATCACCAAGCTTCAGGGTGCATTTACGGATCAAAATGGGCATAAGGAAATTTTGAGATATTTTAAGTATGGTGTATCCATAAAGACGGAGAAGGGGAGAGTTGTAAAGGATATTCAGCTTTTTGATTATAGCGATATCGGGAGGAATGATTTTGTGTGTGCGAATCAGGTAGAATTTTTGGGGAGGGATAAGATTCGTTTGGATATATTGCTTTTTGTAAATGGTATTCCGCTTGTGAATATAGAGTGCAAGAATCCGTATACAGGGAAGGAGGATTATTTTTCGGCTTACAGGCAGATAAAAAGGTATGAGAAGACGGTTCCGGAGCTTTACAAGTATGTTCAGATCGGGGTTGGTTTTGCTGAGAAAGTGAAGTATTTTCCGATTGTTCCTTGGGTTGAGGATGTGAAGCAGGAGGTTTGGAGGTGGGAGGGGGTTTATGATGGTGAGGCGATTTTTGAGATGTTAAAGCCGGAGGTGCTTTTGGATATTTTGAGGAATTTCATCTTCGTTTGGGAATTCAGGGGTGAGATGACGAAGGTAATCGGGAGGTATATGCAATATCGTGCTGTGAACAAGATTTTCCAGAGGGTGAGGGATAATTTGGAGGGGAGGACGGATAAGAACAAGGGGTTGATTTGGCACTGGCAGGGTTCTGGGAAGACATTGACGATGATATTTTCAGCTTATAAGTTGTATAATTACATGGGGAAGCCGACGATATTTTTCATAGTTGATAGGAAGGAGCTTGAGGATCAGTTTGATAAAGCGTTAAGTTCTTTAGATTTAAATTTTGGGTTTGAGAAGGTTGAAAGCATTGAGGGATTGAGGGAGATATTGGTTTATGACAGTTACAGGGGGAAGCGAGGTGTATTTTTGACTTTGATACACAAGTTTAATCTTGATGAGGAGTTTATTTTAGAGGAGCTTTTGAAGTTCGGTCAGATAGGTAAGAGGAAGGATGTAGTTTGTTTTTTGGATGAGGTTCATAGGAGTCAGTATGGGGTTTTGGCTTTGAAGATGAGGCAAGTTTTGGCAAATGCTTTCTTTTTCGGTTTTACGGGGACGCCGATTTCTTATAGAGATAGGAACACATATAAGGAATTCGGTTACATAAGGGAGGATGATCCTGAGCTTTATTTGGATAGGTATTTTATAGATGAGGCGGAGAGGGATGGGTTTGTAGTTCCGATAGTATATGAGTTGAGGAAGGAGGAAGTTAATTTGAGGGATAAGGATTTGGAGTGGTATTTGAAGAAGGTTGATGTTGAGGATATTTCCGATGAGGTTGAGTTAGTGGATGTAGAGGAGCGGGTGAAGAGGAAGATAAATGAGATAACGGTATTTTTGGAGAATCCGAAGAACATAGAGGTCATTTGTGAGGACATAGCGGGTCATTTTTTGGGGAATTTTGATGGGAAGTTCAAGGGGTTGATTGTTACGGGTAGTAGGAGGGCTTGTGTAAGGTTTAAGAAGGTTTTGGACGGGTATTTAGATCCGAGTTATAGTGAAGTTGTGATGACTTTTAAGGAGGATGATGAGGAGGTAAGCGAGTATGTGAAGGTGTTGAGGGAGAGGTATGGTATGTATGATGTTGGGGAGATAGTAAAGAGGGTGATTGATAGGTTTAGGAAGGAGGAGTATCCGAAGCTTTTAATTGTGACTGATATGTTGATAACGGGTTTTGATGAGCCGAGGCTTGGGGTGCTTTATCTTTACAAGATTTTGAAGGGGCACAGGTTATTGCAGACGATAGCACGCGTGAACAGACCGTATGAGCAGAAGCCGGTGGGGCTTTTGGTGGATTATGTTGGCGTATTCAAGTATATTGAGAAGGCGCTTGAGGTTTATTCAAAGGAGGATGTTGAGATGATAAGGAAGAGGGTTATGGATAGGGATAAGGAGGAAGAGGAATTTATGAAAATTTTGGGTGATTTGGAGAGGATTTTCGGTGGGTTGGTTGGGAAGTTTGATAAGGGGGTTTTTGACAGGGCGATAGAGATACTGAAGGTCAGAGGGGATGAGTTCGTTTCTTTGTATGTGGAGTTGAGGAAGAGGTTTGAATTTTTGAGGTCGGAGGGTAGAATTTTGAAAGTTTTGCAGAAGTATAGATGGTTTTCGGTTCTGTATGAGTATTACAAGAGGCTTTTGAGGCCGGATATAGATGAAGTTAAGTTAGAGAGGTATTTCAGGAGGACGATAGATTTGATACATAATTTGATAGAGCCGACGGGGTTGTTGAAGTTGGAGCCAAGGTTGATTGATTTGGAGTATATAAAGAAGTTGAAGGGTTCGGCGGGTTTGACTGAGGCGCAGAGGTATGTTGGGGTTTTGACGGCGTTGAAGCATATTTGCATATTGAAAGGGAGGAATCCGATATACAAGAGCATAGCGCAGAGGGTAAGGGAGTTGGTTGAGAGGTGGCAAGGTGGTGTTGATATAATGGAGTTAAGTGGCGAGATAGATCGGGTTTTAGATTACATCAACGAGAAGGAGGTTGAGAGGGAGCAGAAAAAGCTGGATGATGTGGAGTTTGGGATAAAGTTGATTTTTGAAGACAGTTTAAATTTTGTATCGGGTGAAGCGGAGAGGTTAGCGAAGGAGGTTTATGCTGTGGTTAAGGGGAATTTATATAGTGGGTGGAATCAGAATCCGGCGATAAAAAAGCTTGTTGAAAGGAAAGTAAGGGAGTTCCTTGCTGAGATAAAGCCGAAGTATAAAATCTCATATGAACAATATGATAAGTTACACAAACAAATTTTTGAGTTGATTTTAGATTATGCTTGAATGTAGGTATGTCTTGTTTTACAGGGATGTAAAATATCCGAGGATAGAGGTAGGTCGTGATGCAATAAAAGTTGTGCTTCCGAAGGGTGGTGGTTTTGATGTTGAGAGAATTATTGAGGAGCGGAAGGATTGGATAGAGAGGAAGGTGAAGTCCTTGAGGGAGTTGGAAGAGATTGCAGATGGTTTGATTTTGTATAACAGGGATGATTTAGGTGGTTTAGTTGATGGGTATGTTAAGGAGTTTAGCGATGTTTTGGGAGTTAAGCCGAATGAAGTATCTTTCAGGAGGATGAAGGTGAGGTGGGGGAGTTGTGATCTGCGAAGGAGACGTTTAATTTTTAACAGGGATTTAAATTTTTTGCCTGATGATTTGATTAGGTATGTTGTGTTGCATGAGATGTGTCATTTGATTGAGGGGAATCATGGGAAGAGGTTTTGGAGGTTGGTTGAGGGGTTGGATAGAAATTATAGGGAAAAGGAGAAGCTTTTAGCGGGATACAGGATAAAATTGGAAAATAAAAAATAAAAAGGAGGTAAAAGCCATGCTTTTCTTCTGGAGGTCTGGTATGAAATTGGTGGAGAAAGGTGACGAGTTATACGAGCGTGGGGAATATCAAAAGGCGATCAAGTATTATGATAAGGCGATCAGGAGATCTCCTGATTTTTCGTTGGCATGGTATGGCAAGGGGAGGGCATTGGAGGAGCTTGGTCGGTATGAAGAGGCGTTGGAGTATTTTGAAAAGGCGCTTCAGTTTGATCCCGGTTATGGTGATGCGTGGTTTGAAAAGGGGTATGTGTTGCATAGACTTAAGAGGTTAAATGAGGCACTTGAGTGTTATGATAGGGCGTTAAGAATAAAGGGTGATTCTTGGATTGTGCTATATTATATGGGATGGTGTTTATATGATTTAGGGAGATATAACGAGGCATTAAAGTATTTTGATAAATTAGTTGAGAAGCGTGGGAACTATGCGGTGGGTTGGAGGTCTAAAGGTTTGGCTTTAGGAAAGATGGGCAGGTTGCATGAGGCGTTGGCATGCTTTGACAAAGCGCTTGAGATAAACCCGAACGATGCGATTACACTGTTTAACAAAGGCGTTGCTTTGCAGAAGCTTAATAGGTTGACAGAAGCACTGGAGTGTTATGATAAGGCGACTAAGTTGAACGAGAAGTTGTGGGATGCTTGGGATCGTAAAGTGTGTGCTTTAGTTCTTCTTGGGAGATATCAAGAGGCGTTGGAGTGGATTGAAAGGGCGACGGAGGTGTTGCCAGATAGTGCGGAATTGTGGGTTTTAAAAGGTAATGTATTAATAATTTTTGGTAGGTATGAGGAGGCGTTGAAGTGTTTTGAAAAGGCGGATAATTTAGGTTCTGATGGTGATTCTATTTATTGGTTTAGATATTGGGATGGTAAAGGGCGAGCTTTGTATGGGCTATGCAGGTATGAGGAAGCAGAGGAATGTATTAAGAAATCTATTGAGGTTGACCCTAATTCAGACGATTCTTGGTATTTTAGGGGGATGTGTTTGTTTAATCTTGGCAGGTACAAAGAGGCGATAGAGTGTTATGATGAGGCGCTATATATAAATCCGATGAATTCCGATGCGTGGAATTCTAAAGGTGCTGCATTGAAGAAGCTAGGGAGGGTTAAGGAGGCGAAAGGGTGTATAGAAGCGGCGATTGATGCCAATCCGATGAATGCGGATGCGTGGTATAATAAAGGTTGTATATTGGCTGAGTTAGGTAAGCATAGGCAGGCGGTTGAATGCTATGATAAGGCGATTGAAATAAATCCGAAATATGCAGAGGCGTGGCATAATAAAGGGGTTGCGTTGGTTAAAATTGGTGAGTATGAAAAGGCGATAGAGGCGTTTGAGAATTGTATAAAGTACATAAAATATGCTTCGCCTGAGCATGCAAATGAGGTGGAAGATTTGAAAAGGTATGTGGAGCAACTTAAAGAAAAGGTTAGGAGGAAAAACAGGACATCAAACAAGGCGAGGTTGAATTGATATAATGAACTTTAAAATGCCGTGGAGCTTGTTTGATAAAAACTCATTTATCTCATCTTGATTTACAATTTTTGCGCTTTGGTGGGCAAGTTCGTTTCTTAGGCGGGTTAAAGGTTTTATATAGTCACGGTATTGTAGTTTTATTATTTTTGAGCCACCTATAGTTTCCTTATTTAGCAAATCTTTTACTTCTTTTATGTTGCTTGAGATTAATGTTTCAAATTTTTTAAATGGGTAATCAGTTCGTTCGGGTTGATTAATGTCAATGTTTGGGATGGTTGATTCTACTTTTTGGTTCAATTTTTGAATTTCGCATGCAACAGCGTCGTAGTAGCCAAGGATTATATCTCTAAAGACCTCGTTATTTTCCTTCAAAAGGATCTCCGATTTCTTCGCCTTGATCAGGTTTTGTTTTGATATTTCATCAAGATTATCCCAAAATATGCCGAAGAAGTTTTTCAAGATAGTTTCGGGGGATTGATATTCTGATAAAGTTTCGTTTAACTTTCGGTTCTCGTCTCTAAGGTTTTTGAGTTCGTTGTAGAGTTCGTAGATAAGGTTAAAGTCAATTGAGATTGATTTTATGTCTTCTTGAACGATTTGGCTTCCGTATTTGGTGAGGACCTCAGCATAGTATTCCCAGGAGATTTCTTCTTTTAGGTAGAGATCTTTTAGTTCTTCAAGGTAACGGAGGGCTTGGCTATATTTACCAAGCATGATACTGACATATATGAGGTTTTCAAGTAATTCTGGAAATGCGCCCTGGTAAGGTTCATCATATTCTATATCTCTCATATAAAGGTAGCAATATCTTAGAGCTGATTCGGCGTTTTTTATCTTTTGGTTTTTAAGGCAAAATTCGGCGAAGTAGATGACTTTGTCTGTTAGGTCTGTGAAGAAATCAACGTCTTTTACAAAGTCATTAAAAAGGTTAGCTGGTTCTACGGCTTCTGGTAATTCTTCATTAAAGAAGGACAACTTCTCAAAGATAATTTCAAGTTCTTCATCTGGGATGGTGGAATTTTTTTCAAAGGTTGCATTTAGGAAAAAGTTAAGTTCTTTATCGTTATATGCACCGGATCGGATAAAGTTAAGGGAGAGATAAAAGCAATGATGATAAAAGTTTTTAAATAAATTTTTTAAGTTTTCTTCTTCAGATTGATCGTTTAAGGTAAATAATTTTTTAGGTTTTATTGGTGTAATCCATTCATCGCAAACAAACTTTAAGGTCTTAAAAAGGTTAAAAAGAGCTTTGGGGTGCAAGTTGTTTATGTCAGATTTTATGGCGTCAATTTCTTCTTCACAGGGATATGATTTTAGAGAGAAAATTTTGTAGATGATATTTTTAGCTGGTTCAATGTATTCATAAGGTTCATCTTTAAGTATGTCGGTGAAAATTTTTTCTAAATTTGAATCAAATTGAATCATAGTTGGTCACAGGGTTTGTTTTTGTGGGAAAGATAAAGGTTTTTGTATGAAAGTGCAAGGGCAGGGATTGAAGTTTACATAAGACAAGTTCCGTATTAGTCAGGGAAGTAGTAGGGAAGTAAAAGAAGCCAGCTTGGGGGGATCGTAGAGCTGGCTTGAAAAGTTGGGTCAAACACAGAACAGCGGAAGTAATTTAAGAAAATTTTTTTTGTGTTGTCAAGAAGTCATTCTGCAATCAACGAGAGAAACTTCGTTTTGTAAGCAGTTATCACAGACGGCTTTTGATATTTCAAAGAATTCAACTTCTTCAATTTTTTCAATGTCAAGGTCTGGGATTACTTCAATGATAAGATGTTTTCTTTCTCCGACTTTGCAGAAATCACAGGGGCATTCATCTGGTTCAGTTGGTTTGATGTAGATATACCAATCGTGAGTGTTGTTTTCAGGGATTGAGTTTTGAGCGGTTTTATAGACATGAGAGATTTTTGAGATCAAACTTTCAAAGTCGTTTTTGTTTTTCATTGTTTAAATCTCCGTTTTTTGGTTTTTGAGAATTTGTTTCAATTCTCAATGTGATTTTTTCTCAGTTTTGTTTTCCTCTATTTTTTCCGCTGGGGTCTAAACAAAAAGAAATAACGGAAAACTCTGATTGTAAGGTAAGCGAGGAAAGAAAAGATTGACAGCAGGATGTAGGTTTCTCTGTTTTCAAGTCCGATTTGAAGGATTTTAACGATAGTGATTGAGCCGATGAGGAATGAAAAGAAAGGTCCAAGGTTGATAAATTCAAGTTCTTCTTGTTTTCTGAGTTCTCTTATGTCGTCGTCTTGGATGTGTTTTTTGGCGATCACTTGCGAGAGTGTTGCTTTTATAAGGTTGGGGTTTCCCTTTGAGATGTGAAGGACTTCGTTTTTGAGAAATTCCCTTTTATCTCCCTTCAAATGCGAGAGGTGTTTGTCAATTAGGTAGTTAATCAACTTGATTGCTGTTTCTTTTGGTAGTTCTTCAAGGTTGATTTTTTCAAACATTGCGTATATATGTTTTAGGCGTTTGTCGTTTTTAAGTTCGCTTGTTGTTGCAATGATTGTTGAAGCTTGAGCGAGGTCAAGTATAAATTCTGCAAGTTGGGCGCTTGCGAGATCAAGGTCGTCAATGAAGAGGATATAGTCCTTTGATTTGATTGATTTGATTATTACTCCCTGCGCTGATTTTGTCTTTATTGATATTGATCCGTCGGGAGCGATTTCAACAGCGTTTTCGGGGTCTTCAAGGTCTCGGTTTGAATAGAGGGTTTGGATAATTTCGGTAAATAGGGTTGATTTTGTTTTCGTTAAATCAATTTTCAATGTTTTGATTTTTCTTTCCCATGCTTGACGCAGGCGTTGGGAAATTCTCACATCGTTAAAGTGTTTTTCAAGGACTGTGGGGCTGAATTCAATTTTATGAGTTGTTCCTGTGATAATGTTTATTGCTTGTTCAAGGAGTGATGTTTTCCCTATTCCCTTTTTTCCTATGATGAGTGTATTTTTCCCGACGAGAGCGTTGAAGATGATTTTTTTAAGTTCGGTTTCTCTTCCGAAAAAGGCGTTGTCAAGGAAAATTTTATCTGGCATCCAGCACCAGCAAAAATTGTTTTTTCGTTTTCGTTGCTGATTCTCTTATTTCTTTTAATCTGCCAGTTGCTGTTGATTTTATTGTGTTTTTCACTTCAAGGTCTGTGATTTTGAGTTCAAGTTCTTTTATTTTCGTTTTCAGCGTCTCAATTTTTAAGTAAAGTTTCCCTTTCTTCAATTCGGCGTCGGTTTGTTTTTGTTTGATTTTGTTCAACAGCGATTCTTTTTCTTTTTCAAGTTTAAAAGTTGCTTGAGGACCAGCGAGCCCTCTCTTTTTGAGTTCTTCAAGTTGTAAGATTTCTCTTTCAATTTGAGAAAGTTTGAGGTTCAAGTCAATTGTGTCTTGTTTTAGGCGTTGGTTAATTGCTTTTATTTCGTTTTCGGTTTGTGAAATCTGGCTTTGAATCTGATTGATTTGGAGTTTTAGGCGTTCAATTTCTGAGGTTTGTCTGTAGGCGATGGTTTGACCTTCTTTGATTGTTTCCTGTGGTTTGACTACGAATCGGATGTTTTCGTTTGGGTTGAGTTCAATTAGGATGAATTGTTGAGTCCCCTCACCCTTGCCCTCTCCCGCAGGTGGAGAGGGAGTTTGTGTTTGGTTGTTTCCTTCAAGTGTGATTTTCTTCAAGGTGAGTTTTGCTGATTTGATGATTTTGTCTTGAAGGTTCAAGGATTTCAAAAACTCGGTTGTTGTCATATTGAGTTTGATTTTGTGTTCGGTTGATTGTTTGAAGAATTCAAATTTTGTTGGGGGTGGTTGTATTGGTTCAAGTGGTTCGTAGAATTCAATTTCACCTGTCAAAAACAGCAAAGAGTCGTTTAAGTTGATTGAGTTTGCGAGGGTTTGGTTTTGGATTGATAGGTTTTTTATTTCGCTGTTTGCTTTTTGTTTTGGTATGGTTAAGATGTTTGCTGTGAAGATGTCGTTTTTGAAGTTGTCCTTCCCAACTGAGAGGGTAAGAGAGCCCTTTTTGATTAAAAGCATGTTTTGTTTTTCTGCTGAAATTATCAAGTAGTCCCCTTTGAGTTTATCTCCTGTCGTTGTGTTAATTCCTTCAAGTCGTGCCCAGCACAGAAAGTTTTTTGAAACTTCGTTGTAAGTTCTGACAGCTGAGTTTATATCTTTTTGCACTTCACGGATTAATTTCGTGTGTGTCTTAAAACTTATATAGGCGAAGGGTATTGTAAGAAAAACAAAGACGAAACCGAGGGCGACATCGGCTTTAGAGCCGACGACGATTCTGTAAGCTTCGGGTTGCTGGGTGTCAAAAGGAAATACGGCATTACGCATTGAGAAGGGGTAAAGGATTTTGACACCTTGGATAGAGGCACAGTCAATTAAAATATGCGATGTGTAGCCGATTGCGAAGGCGATGGGGTTGAAGTTTCCCGTGTCAAAGAGGAATTTGACGATTACAGCGATTGACCAAACAAAGACAATTGCAATTAGTGAGTGGGTTAGGGTTCTGTGGCTGAATTTGTTTTCAATTGGTTTGCTGATAAACGGAAAAAGGCGTCCAAGCCATGATTTGGAGTTGTCAAGGTCTGGGGTTAAAGATCCGATTGAACACAGCAGAGCGTTTTCGTAGTTAAATTCCATTCCCTGCCCTACACTTGCAAAGGCGAGGGTAAAGAGAGAAAAAGATATGTGAGTTGGGCTTGTCATTTGTGATTGAGTTTTTTGTTTTTCCCTCACAGCGGTAGTTTCAGCATCTCATTAAAGTTTTTTAAAAATGTTTTCCTGTGGATCTCACAAGGTCCGTTGTCTTTGATTGCTCTGATATGCTCCGGTGTTGGATAGCCCAGATTCCGCCTGAAGTTATAGACGGGATACTTGGCGTCAAAGATAGTCATCATCAGGACATCTCGGTTGTGCTTTGCGTAAATACTTGCGCAACTTACTTGATAAATAAATTTGTCTGCTCTTGGTAGAGCTATCAGGTGGAGTCGTGTTGTTGGGAGGTTTAGTCGTTCCTCTGGTGTGATTTGAAAGATAGCGTCTCCGTCAATGAAGACGAAAACCTCTGTATCGTAGCTGGGTTTTAGGTCTTCAAGTGTCATAAAAAGAGCGTTTTTCATTGCGAGAAGCGTGGCGTTGTATATGTTTAGTTTGTCAATTGTTTCTGGTGGTATCATTTCAATAGATAAAGCGAGAGCGTGTTTTTCAATTTCCCCTGCGAGTTTTTCTCTTTGCTTGACATTCAAGAGTTTTGAGTCCTTTACTCCGTCAATTAGTTGTTCAATTGCGATTGCACTTGCAACAACAGGACCGGCAAGAGCACCGCGACCGACTTCGTCAATTCCGATGATTATTCGTTTTGGTTTCATTGTGTTTTGATTTTTTTGTTTTTAACAACACCCCTCACCTTTGTCCTCTCCCGCAAGGTGGCTGTGTCGTAATTAGGTTTTTATTTGAAAATTTTATTGTAAATTGCCAAAAAATGGACAAAAAGGAGAAAGAATATGCAGAAGAAATTAAATGTGAGGGACTATAACAACAAGCAGATGCTTTTGTTTCCTGCGTCAATAGGCGATTT
>Ga0079992_145947_pt1 | contig 10511 bp, 12 predicted proteins | sample FaiFalFF_MnMetaG_3_FD_69197 | JGI IMG/M metagenome (GOLD analysis project Ga0079992, IMG submission 69197) | Freshwater microbial communities from Yellowstone National Park, Wyoming, USA - Fairy Falls B (FF_Mn_B) MetaG (SPADES assembly) (version 2) | ecosystem: Environmental > Aquatic >...
TCCGAGACCGGTTGGGGAGACCTCCGGGTGATCGACCTCAGCATGATACACGACGAGGACGTCAAGGCTATAGTGGCCGAGCTGATCCTGAGGAAGATCGCCCACTACATCGAAAGCGGTAAGAGGAGCATGGCACCGTCACCGCAGAAGTGGTTCATAATCGTGGACGAGGCCTGGAGGCTCCTAAAGCCGAGCGAGGACGGCCGCCACAGGACCAAGCTCGAATGGCTTTACAGGGTAGGGAGGAACTGGAACGTTGGAATAGTTGCCCTGACGCAGCTCTGGTCCGATATTGGGAAGATCGCCTCCAATGCAGACCTCCAGGTCCACCTGAGCATAGCCGACGCCGAGACCGTCGAGCAGCTGGTGGACTACACCGGCCTCCAAAAGCTGAGGCAGCTCGGCCCCCAGCTTCCGAAGCACGCGGCCTTAATTCTGAACAGAAGCACGACAGACGACTTGGAGAGGCTGGCTGCTGCGACCCTCTACCAGGGAAGGGCGAAGATATGGGTAGTTGCCGAGATGTTCAGGCTCTACCTGCCGAGCTGGCAGGTGAAGCGGGTTCAGAACGAGATAGCAAAAGAGAGGGAGGCCATCAATGCAAGGCTCAATGAGATTTTGGCTCAGGTACTGGTGGGGAGGGTTATCAGGTATGAGTCGCCACAGCCTGCTGGAACACAGCCCCCTGGAACAAGCCATATCGTTAATCGAGCAGACCTTCAGGCTCAAATGGCTGAGGTCAAGACGGTTGCCGCCGGAGTTTCGCAAAAGGCCGTCAGCCTGCCTGTAAGGGAATACATAGAACCACAAGCCATGGAAGATAGTGGGGTTGCGAAAATAATCCGAGAAGATAACCCACCAACCGTTACTTCTGTCCGTGCCGTACCAGAAAGTCAAGAATCCATGTCCGGATACGATCCGTTGGATGCGGTGATATCGGCTCTCAGCGCGAAATATCCTGCGAATTACAGGAAAGAGGAGGTCCTGGCGGCATGCCTCTTGATATCGGATGGTGTCCTCAGAAATGGTAGGCTTGATTTGAGTTCAGTGGACGAGTCCGTGAGGGAATGGTTAGAGAGGCTGGGAGTTTTCGATTCCAAGATAGGGTTGCCGAAACCCACCTTCGAGAAGATGGCCAGAAGGCTTGCCGGTTTGCAGTTAAGTTACCAGCTCGAAGACATTGTGAAGCTGACCTGCCCCCGTTGCTTCACCTATCCCATCACCCCCTCACACGTATGTCCCTCAAACGGAGGTGGTCGGCATGAGTAGCGACGACACGATCGAGGAGAGGGAGTGGGCAATAAGGCAGGAGGCAATCAGGGAGATGGTAGCCAGGGAGGAAGAGATCAGGTGGAGGCTGGCCGTAGAGGAGTCCCTTAGGGAGGAGCGGAAGAGGTATTACAGCAGAAGGGATGACAGGTGGCGCGGAAGGAAAGAAGAGGCCTTCAGGCCGTCGAGGTTCAAGGCGCTGAAGCGGTTCCTGAACTGGCTCCTGGGTGATGAAATATGAGGGTCTTGGTAGCGCTCCTGCTGGCTGCCTTCCTGCTGGTCCCGCTAATTCCCGCCTACGCGGCCCGAGGCAACTCCTTCTCGGCCGACCTTACCCTCCTGGACCTCGGCGCAGACCTCCACGGAGCCTATGTGAGCAGTGAGGACTGGATGCTATTGGCCGGAAACCTTACCCTTGAGAACGTAGAGGTCGGAGGCGCTGAGGAGGGCGAGGAGGATTCAGACTCGGACTCTGATGGCGAAAGCGGAGGTGGGGAGGGTGCTGAAGGTTGGTAACGTATTTGGTCCCTTCAGCGACTGGGTAAGGTCGGCCCACGGTATAGCGTTCATCGCGGGTAACAAGAAGAAGAGGTCGGACCTCACGGCGTCCTCGGTCCATCAGGTCTACCTCGATTTCAGCGGCCTCTACGTCATCGCTTTCACCAGCGCCAGAGGCAACTCAAGGTTCCTATACAGCGGCCAGGTCAAAGGCAGGAGACTTCCCTCGCTGTGGGACTGGGAGTGCGTGGTCCACAACCCCCAGCCAGCCAAGACCGAGGGCACATGTAGCAAGTGCGGTAAGGCCACGTTCCTCACGATCATATGGAGGGACAGGGATGCGGTCTCCTCGGTCGTCGGCCCTGTCAAGATAGTGAAGGGAAGGGTGATGTTCAACAACAAGATCTTTGAGCCCGGAGAGGTACTCTAAGTGATGATGACGAAGGACGGAGACCTCTATGCCAGGGTTCTCGGCTTCGAGGTAGTCGAGGTCGAGGTCCCAGAGCACATGTTACCTGCAGACGTCCCTGAAGTAATCTGGACGCCGCCGAAAGACGACTGGAGGTGGATGAGATGAGGTCCGCCGCTCCGAGAAAATATATAACGAGAAAATATGTAATAGGTCCTATTACGGCGCTTAATTGTTCATCAAAGGGAGTTGTTTACCTCCTCCTTCTCCTCCTGCTCCACGCCGGCCTATGGACAGCTGCTGCCCAACAGGAGGATTACATATCCCTGAGGGTAAGGGCTGACCCCTGCGTTACCATCTCGGCCTTTGATCAGACAGCCTTAGCGCCGGTAAAGGGCGAAAGGGACGGCGAGATCTGGAACTTTAGGGTCCAGAAGGGGCACTGGGTAGAGATCTCCGTCAGGACCGACGGGACCTGTAAGGTTATAGGAATTTTAGAGGTTTCCAGGAATCTCATCACTCCAGGCGAAAGGGCCTTCTGGCACGCCACCTATGACGCGGACTTCGAGGTAAGGGTCGAGAAGCCCTCCCTCTACGTCACGGTGGTAGGAGAGCCAAGAGAGTGCCTCTCCAAGGTAACGACCGATCCTGAATCGAGGGTCGAGATCGCCAACGGGACAGCGAAGGTCGGGCCGTTCTATAGGGAGTCAACCGTCGTCCTCAGCGTCGTCCCGGCCGAGGGGTGCGAGGTGGTCGGGATGACCGTGGTCGGCGTCCCAGGCTCCTACGGGGCCTCGTCAGTAAACCTCTGGGTGAAGAGAGATGTGGAGGTCAGAGTCACCTTCAGGGTTATTGGTGCGGAGAAAGGAGGGAGGGAGACTAAGACTACGATCGCGCCTTCTCCTCAGAGGACCTCTCCCTCACTCCCCTCAATTCCTCATGAGCTTCTTATGTCGATTTTAGCCACCAGCACGCTTTTAGGGACGTTCGCGGCTGTGAGGGTACTGATACTGAAGAGGAAGGAGAGAAAGGACCACGAGGTCAGAGAGGCCCCATATGTGCTAAGGCAGTGGGCTTACTCGGGGAAGATAACCTCAATGGTCCTAGGATTGCTATCGAGCGAGGCCGCGATCAAGGGATACGACATCAACGAGTTACTGACGGCAGCAAAAAAGGGCACGCACAACATTGAAAAGCTTGACCGCTATCAACGCGGAAGTTCCTCCCTCCTTACTTCCGATGCCTTCAAGAACTTGAACTCCGACCCCATAGCCTTGCATGTGGCGACACACTTAATCGCTGCTGGTCTAATCCCAACGACTTACGAGAGGAGGCGGAGGCTTAGGAACGAGCTCCTGCCGAGGTGGGTGAGGATGATCAGGGAAGGACGGTACGATGACGCTGTAAAGGAGGCCCACGAGTTCGTAAGGGATCTGAAGAGGGATCCGAACGAGAAACTCTACTCGGAGACGATCAAGGAGGTCGAGGGGAATAGGCACCCGTTCGTTCAGGAGCTGATCAACGCCGCCCTTGAGGAGCTTGGCGAGGTCATTCAGCCGCCTGTCAAAGAGCCCGAGAGGCCGGCTAAAAGGGAGAAAGCCGTCTACGAGCAGCGTGAGGCGCCTGTCAAGGTTCCTGCAGCACCGATTATCACAAAAGAAGATGAAAAGGAAGTGAAGCCGAAGAGTCCGGCAGAGCTCTACGCTTTGGCGAGGAACACGAAAATCCGCTTCGTAAAGGTGACGGCACCAGCGTCCGTAGTCGGCGGCGCTGCGCTCATCGCCGCCTTTAAGGAAGACTCCAACTCCCTGAAGGTTCTGGCTGAACTCATGAGACTTTCTGATTTACGTGTGGAATCGGTTGACTTGGAAACCGACGCCGTCTACTTCCCGGCAGAGAGAACCGACCTTGAGGAGGCAGTAGTGGAGCTAACCTCAAAGGAGCACCTCGCTTGCCTCGTGGCGGACGCTGTCGGAGGTACCCAAGTTCCTGCGGAGCCCGAAGCCTCCCTAGCTCATGGTGCCGTTATAGTCGACAGAGGGGTAGACGAGGACGTCCTCGCCCTCGCTAGGATGGCGAGGGAGAGAGGCCTTCCTGTTAGGATCGCAACGTACACAAGGGAGAGGGCGCTCCTCCTAGCCTCGCGCCTGGGCATCAAGGCAATAGGGTTAAAGGGACTGACGGAGACGGCTGCAGCTTTCCTCCTCGGCGTCGTTGGAGTCGTGGAGCCGAGATTCTTCAGGGCACTGGTCGGCTTCTCCCTCTTAGTGCCGAACTTCAAAATGAAGCTCCGCCCGCCTGTTACCATTGAGAAGTTAGACGCGGCACCATCTTCGTGCCACCCCGTCAAGGGGCTGATACACATTACTAGGGCTTTGAAGTGGATAGCGGCAGGAAAGCATAGTGCGGTTGCGAAGGACTTGGAGAAAGAGATGGGCGAGCTAGGGTTCCTGGCGGCAGCGATCCTCGAGCTCAGGTGGCTCGATCCGTCGAGGGAGGGGTTGACGGAAGTAGAAGTGATAGAGCCTTCGGAGTTGGTAATGAAGCAGGAATCCGTAATCGTTGAGCCTCTGCAGGAGGTACCTCCTGACCCTGACATCATACTGGCGCACATCCTCGAGGACAGAAGGATAAGGGCCGAGGTCACACCTCAGGTCGTCGGAAGTATAGCCCTGAAGGCGAACGAAGCGGCACTCAGGGGCCTCATCTCCCGCATCCGTTCGGGAGAGATCTCGCTACACGAGGACGAGCTTCCTGATGGTATATACTATCCAGATGAAGAGACGGCGGGCCTCATCTCTGGGCTAGTCGAGGAGGAGCACATGGCCTGCGTCCTCGCCAAGGCTTTGGGACGAGGCTTCGAGGTCGATATAGGGGGCATGCCGTCAGGAAGGCTGATCGCTACGTGGTCTGAGGAGAGGGCCCTTGAGCTCTCCTCGGCCCTCGGTTTACCGGTCTTCAGGATTGAATATCTTCCCCAGATCCTCGCATACAGGGTCCTCGAGCCGTTTAAAGAGATGAAAAAAGATGAGATGAGGATGATAAGCCCCACGGAGCTGAGGATGGCTGTAGGCCTCTCGCTAATTTTCGAGGGACTTCCCGAAGCGTTCTCAACAAGGTCCTTGAGGATCGCTTTAGCGGTCGTCTCTCACTGCGGGAGACACGAGGTTCCGAGTAACCTCCTGATGGGCCTTTTGTCCATGGACCTCGTCAGGCTTGTCACCACGATGGAGAATAAGAGGGCCGTTGAGGAGATCAGAACGAGGACAGGGCTTGGGAGTGTAGAGGCTGAAAGACTCCTTAAACTCCTGAAATACCATTTCAGAGAGGGGTCCCTAGAAAGGGTCGAAGTAGATCCCGTGAACGAGTGGCTCAGCTTCTATCGGCATCAGGACGGATACTGGGAGGCCAAGGTGGACGGTAAGAGGACCCCTTACAGGGCGGCCGTCCAGCTCGGAGACAAAGAGACGTGTGTGGTGCCTGCGAAGTTCTCAGTTATCTCAATAGGAATGAAGGTCTACGAACTCGAGTCACTATGCAAAAATTCAATAAAAAAAGAAGAAATTGAGAAGGGTGACATCGTCGTCAAGGTAGGGAAGCTCTTCAGCGGGATCAAAATAGAGAAGAGGGACTACGAGAAGATGCTCCTGAACCTTTCGGATAAGATTCAAGGGAAATTGGTACCCGTTGGCTTCTTCGACCGCGAGCTCGAGTATAACCTAGAGAAGAAAGGGTTTGAGGTCGTCAGAATCTATCACAATGTTAGGAAGCAGGCTGAGAAGGGAGCGAAGAGGTTGCTGGGAGAGGGCGTCGACTACCAGGTGTTCAGGGCCCTGACCAATATCCTGACGTACTTCCCGAATGTAGCGAAGGCCAAGGGCAGGACGAGGAGCGAGGTAGCGGAAGACGCCTCCTCGAGGATCATCCGCGACCTTCGGAGTTCTGTGGACGACAAAGGTTACAGGAACTTCCTGAGCGATGCCGTTAGGACGCTAATAGGTGAGATGAGGTTACTGATGCCTGAGGAGATCCCTCCGAGGATGAGGAAAATTGCAGAGGCCCTTGGGCTCTGCGATCCTTGCTCATCAAGAAGACCGTCAGGAGGACGCAGAAGCAGGAGATCGTGAAGGCAGTTGAAGATGTTATGAGTGAGAGAGGGAGTTGTGAGGCCCTAATGGGGGAACACGTCTCGAGGGCGATGAGTGCGATAAGAACTTCTGAGGGCTACATGGGGCTTCTGAAGGGCGAAGCGCAGAAATTCGTGGAGAAAGTCTCGGCGATGATAGAGTCGGACCTTGAGAGAACGAAGCGAGAGGGAAAGGACGAGATCTTAAGGGCCGTAGAGGACGCGGTGAGAAGGGAGACCCACAAGAACACGTATCATGACTGGAAGGGGCGATCGGGAGTGACTGAGGGACGAGTTGCTGGAGTTCAAAGGGAAGGTCTCGGAAACAGAGTTGAGCCTCGCTCGCTCAGAAGCGGGAGAGGAACAGAGGTATCAAGAGGATGACGGCGAGGGCGGCCGTGATGATCATCGAGAGCCGATAGCCGGTCCTGCCCTTGACGAGCGCCGGTACGATGTATCCTCCGTCGAGGGGCCATATCGGCAGGGAGTTCATGACTACCAGCCAGAAGTTCAGGAAGAAGGCGTGGTGTAGGACGCTCATCGGGAAGACGAAGGACGATCCGAGCCAGGAGTGGACGAACCAGCCCTCCAGCGGGCACGTCGGAGAAGGTATGTTCAGCATCGAGAGCATGAGCTGCGGAACGAAAAGGTAGACGGGGGTTGCTCCAGCCCTGATCAGGAGCGCTGAAGCCTCGGAGTTCTAGGGCACCAGGCCGGAGAGGAGCCAGACGTACCATGTGAGGGCAACTCCAGCTATGATGAGGTTGGCGTAGATCCCGGCGCCAGCGAGTCCCAGGGCCTCCCTCGGCCTCGTTTTCCTCTCGACGTTGCCTGGGGGCTCGACGAAGGCTCCCGCCGGTATCGGCCCCATGAAGAAGACGCCCACCTTCCTTATGTCATAGCCGTACATCATCAGGATATAGGCGTGGGCCAGCTCGTGGAGCGTCACGGCGAGGAAGAGGGCTATCAGCGTCTCGGCCAGAGGTAGGAGCGGGTCGATCCACACTACGCCTATCCCTGCTAAGGGGTGTTGCATGTAGAAGGCCCTCATCCTCAGGACGGCCTCGGCATATGTCATCTGCCAGACTATGTTGTAAATCAGGAAGTCGGGATCTATGATCGAGAGGGCTGTCAGGACCTAGGAAATTGCCCTCGTGAGCTTGCGGAAGAGTCTGATCCCAACGAGCTTGTCGAGGAACCTCGAGATCGCCTATAACACTGAGAAAGGGAGACGTTCAGGTCGATGTGATTATCCACGCGTTTGCGGTGAACCATTAAATGCTTCTCATGCTCGGTCTAGTATACTATTTCTTCGAGGATAGCAAGGTCGAGAGGATAGACTAGCTGACTGCCGAATTCGAGGAATTATCTTTGGAGCCGATGGCCGAGTACAAAAATGACCCTTAAGCTGTCCTTAGGCCCGAACTCGCCAACAGGGCATCAGCCCTTCTGGGCGAGATCCTTTCAGTCATCAGAAAAGAGGACTTCAGACGAAATAGCGGTCGAACCTCACAACAACAGGTGCACAGAGGAGAGTGCTGAGGGGTACTACAATGTTATCCAAAAGCTCTACGAGCCGAACCCCAAAAATCTTAAAAGTAAAATCCAATTAGTGAGCAGGCATGAGTTTTTTTAAGAATTTTCCGGAGTAAGTATTATAATGGTAAAGCGGTAAACCGACTAAACTTAAACTTAGATAATTCTCAACATTTGGAGTATGATTACTAGCGAGATTCGTGGTATATATCTGGGTAGCGGTTTTTTATGAAATCCTTGATCAGATTAGTGCGTTCCTCCGTAAATTCTTCGAAACGCTCTATATTCCAAAGATCTTCCCGCGTTGGTATGAAGTGCTGATTCAGTATGTTCTTATGAAATCTTTTTAGATAGTTGGCAGGCAGATCATCGCTAATCTCAGAGTTAATTTCCCTGCTCATCAGCGTTATATTGCCTATACCATTAACCCCTTTCGCCTCAAGCTCCCTCTCTTCCTCATCGTAAAGCTCGCTGTATAGCCTGCTGCTCAGATAGCGCTTACCCAACTCTTCACGTGGGAATATGTGCGCTTTGGCTAGACTTTTCATCTGCAGCATCCTCAGAGAGTTACCCATCCAGTCTTCTGCGTCGTTGTCTACAAGAACCGTATAAAGGAGGAACAGGTAAGACTTGTTCGGGCGCTTGAGTATGTCCTTAAACCTACCTTCCTGTATATCTGCACCATCTATGACGGCTGCCGATTCCTTCGACTTCCTAATGTTTTCGAGTAATTCGTCGTATGGAAAGGTGTTGCTACCTGACCCATATACGCTGTCTAGATCTTTTTGGAGACGGGGTGAGGTTTTAGCTGAGTAATAACCATTGAAGTTGACGAGAAGAAGCCATCTCTTGACCTTTTCAAGATCATTCACCGACAAACTCCCAAGATCCTCTATCCTATTCCTGTAAAGGTAAGCTGCAACAGGTATGAGGGAAAGGTGTGAAGGAAGGAGATCTATCGCTGCTTTTCCAAAAACTCTGTTGACTAGAGTCAGGGTCAAGCTGTACGCTTTACCCGCTATCGAGATATTTTCGTATAGCACTTTTCTCCCCTGCATGTCTATTTGTCTCCGAATCTCATCCACTTTTGCTTTAAAAGCCTTTACATTGTCTATTTCTTTCTGCTTGAGGTTTAGAGGAGGTATCGAGAACGCGAACCTTAGGTATGATGTTATGCTCACTTCTTCGCCGAAATCGCGTTGATATTCGTCGTAGAAAGACCTTATCTGACTGGCCAGCTCTCGGTCGAAGATACCCGCAGTGTATGATAAAAGGAGCTCTGGGTTAGTTATCTTCTGACCACTCCTGTTAACCATTATGAAGATGTTAGCCATCCTCTCAAGGATTTCTGGCGTTTCATGTCGTGTTTTGATTACATACATTGGAATATTGTAGTCCAGTATCTTATCGATCCATTGCATCAGCCTGTCATACGCATCTCTTCCCAACTGCCTCCTAAGTCTCTCGGACTCCATCGTATCGGTGTAAAACCTGTCGCGAATGCCCCTGTAAAGATCTACGCCTCTTCTCTCTGATGGATCTATGTAGAGCTTCGGTAACTCCATGGACGGGTTTACCGTGATCGCATGGATAGCTATAGGCTTCCCGCCCCTATACAGCTGCCAACCATTTATAAGAAGCATGAGGGAAGTCAGCCTCTGCTGACCGTCAACAACATAGTAAACTTCACTTCCATCGGTTGTTGCTTTCAGCGTAGCAGACTCAACACGATCAATCATATCGAGGGCGAACGGGTCTACCTCGGGATTCGATGGTTTCCACAGCAGGATGGTACCTGTCGGATATCCTAACAAAATAGACTCTAGGAACCTCTTTACGTCCTCCTCATCCCAAACAAAAGACCTTTGGAAAGAAGGCAGAAGAAGTCTCCAAGCACCACGCACGTTCTTCATAAGTGTCTTGACAGACACAGTTTTACTCTCGGGCTCATCGAATATCCCCTCAGACATAATCGGAACAAATTTACCGTGGACTTCTATATCAATATTATCTCAAATAAATTGCTGGGTTTGAAAAATCAAGTACATCTACACGCTGGAGCCAGTGATGGGTACCGACAAGTTTTACTTAAGCCTTTTTGAGAACTCTCTGGCCATGATGCCCGTCATCGACGTCCTACTGGACTCATTCACCAGGCTCTTCAGACATCACAGGTACTCTCATTTAGAGAAACTCTATTTAGTGATTTCAATTTAGGATTAAATCTAAGGGATATCTTTGAGAGGTTCTGTCTGACATATGCTTCAAGGGACTCGGTGAGAATGAGAGGACTTCCGAATGCGATTAAGTTCCTCAAAATGGTCCTACGATCATGTGGTGGTAAACCGATCGCAGTTGTTGATAGAGGACGGTGGTAAAGATGGCATTGGATAGATTGGGGTAACTTACTTCCATGAGACTTCTAGGTAACAGGTACAAAATAGAGAGGCGGTTCAGGGAACCGAAGAGCAGGACTAAGAAGTTCTACAACAACGTTAACCCGAAGACTCTTAAAAGCATGGAGAAGATAGCAACGGCGATAACAATTGTGCATAACCTCGTAAGGATGGTGAGGGAGGTAATACCAACTTGACAGTACCTGCAACTATCTCCAGCCTTATGGTAAGGGTAAGGGACGTTTTGGGCATGCCAGTTCCTTTTGCGACCGTAGTA
>Ga0079992_133534_pt1 | contig 10498 bp, 9 predicted proteins | sample FaiFalFF_MnMetaG_3_FD_69197 | JGI IMG/M metagenome (GOLD analysis project Ga0079992, IMG submission 69197) | Freshwater microbial communities from Yellowstone National Park, Wyoming, USA - Fairy Falls B (FF_Mn_B) MetaG (SPADES assembly) (version 2) | ecosystem: Environmental > Aquatic > Freshwater...
AGGAGGATAATATTAAGGTATGAGAAGTTAGCGTCAACATACAAAGCCCTAGCAACAATAGCATCGATAATCATCCAACCAAGAGACGGAATTTTGCGATGGGTTCAAGGCGAAGAGGATGGGGAAAAAGGTGTCGTTTCTCTCTAGCGGCAATACATCTCTCTTGCGAAGTTTTGTCTGTCAAAAGGCTAAGGCTTCGTATTTCCGTACTTCCTCAACGAACTTTTTAACTTTTATATAATCTTTAAAGCCTGGAGCACCATCTATTTCAACACCTGATTGAACATCAACACCATATGGCTTGTAGCTCTTTACATAATGTCCTACGTTCTCAGGTGTCAAACCGCCTGCGATAAAGAACGGAACCCCGTAGGATTTAATTATTTGTATAGAATTTCTTAAGATATTTTCTTCTATCTGGATTCCCGTGCCTCCTCTAAAAGAGCGATCAAATAATATAAAGTCAACTAAATCGAATATTTCATCAATTAAACGAATGGATGAATAGTTCTCCAGCGCGACTACACCTATGATTTTTGGGATGTAATGCTGTTTTAATTCAAAAGAAAACTTAAGTTTTTTTAATTCTTCTCTATTCCAATTCGAGTGTAATTGAATAAAATCAGGTCTTAATGAATTAACAATTTTACCTAACACATTGAAATCTTTAGTTCGAGTTACTATTACAGGTTTCGTTTTTTTAACTGCTTTTATTATATTTTTATATAAAGCTTCTTTATCAGGATTCAACTCCCAGATTGCGTGCAAACCTATAAAATCTACGCCCAAGCTATCTAATACCATGGCAGTATGAACATCTATAATTTTACAAATTTTTACTTTAACCCCCATCAACATTCACCTTCCAACAAAACATCTCACCAGTTCCGATTGAATAAAAAGACGAGTATTGGACCGAACTCATTCTGAGGACATCTGACCATACTCCTTTTTCAGTTAGATATGTATATGCGTAAAAAGCTGAAACGGCTATGGGTTTAGCGTTAAATGGCGCTATTAAACATCCTTCATCCCTGTTAATTATTAGTTTTTTAACGATATCTAACAACATCCCCATAGTGTGATGAAAAGAAAAGCAGTAATAAACCCGGCTATTATCAAATAATGAGAGTATGGTGGTTATTATGTTTGGACTCATTTTTAATATTTTTATAGAGGTGAATAAATCATGCTTATACATTGGAATTAGCAGATAAACATTTTGTATTTTCGCTGAATTTTTCTTCAAATCTTCAATAAGTACATTTATTTCATTGCCATAAATGCCTGGCACTATGATGAGGTTAATAGTTTTAATGTAGTGAAGTAATTCATGTAGCGGTGATTTTGAAAAATATGTTTCGAGTGAACCAATTTCATGTGGATATATAGAATATTTTAAAGGAGTAGTATAAACTAAATATAAGTTATGAATTGTTTTTCTTTCCTTTTGTATCTGACGAATACTTTCTAAGATGGAAAATAAAACTGTTCTCGGAATTGCTGTAATATCTAGAACAATGTCACTAAAGTCGGATTCTTGAAGGAGAAATTGCAGATTCGACTTAATACGCTCTTTATAGAAACCCATAGGATAGGGAATTTTCTGTATTTTGTAATTTACTCCTCGCTCCTTTAACCAATTTTCTACACAATGTGTATTCCAATCCTTCTTGATTTCTAAGGGATAAACGTTATCCTGTAAACTTCTAAATACAAATAATATAAACTTAGCAAGCAATTGGTTACGGTTGCTTAGAAGGCTATTTAAGAACGTTAGCGATCTTTCTTCATAATTAATAGAGGATATAACTAGGGTCCCCTTGCTTTCCATTAAAGATGTGATGGTTTTTATTGGTATTTCTATAAAGGAACCCTGCATATTAGTCACCCCTCTTCTCGGAACGATTCGAAAGCAAATTTATCAATTCCTTGTCAAAACTTCTCCTTTGTGATGTTCTAGATTCGACCCTAGGATACGGCCCTTCGTAACGGCCCGGCTTATGATACCAGAGAAGTGGGATTGAGTTACTTGGACAGTTGGGGGTAACTAAAGTCAGTCCACAGCCTTTAAACCCATAGGCTAATCCATATTCAGGATCCCCACCGATTTCTCTCCAAACACTATTACTGCCATAGATCTCATCAGTGGACAATATGTTTTTGTCAAACCATTCACAAAGTTCTTTTACCTGCTTATGAGTTTCTTTATAATTAAACAATTCGCATTGATCAGAGTTTATTTTAAATTTCTCATCAAGATATATAGCGCTGATAATTTCTATATTTTCTTCATCTTTTATTTTTTGTGTTGATTTCAGCGCGTCAAAAGTTATAATTTGTGCTATAACAATTATCTTAGAATTCGCGGATAATGCTTCTCTTAATTTGCAGGCTTTCATTAACTCCGAATGTAGTGAGGAACCACTAAGCGATTTGTCAACTATAATTATCCAATAGTTTCGTTTTAGCGCGGTCCTTAAATGCTTAAATCCATTAATTAGGGGGCTTAAAGATTCATCCGCAATAACGTCCCTTTGAGTATTGGAAAGACAATCATCTAAAAGTAAATAAGCGGCTATATCTCCTAATCTTGGACTTCTAGGCATTTTATCGATATCTAAGCGACCGGTGATGTTATTAGAATGTAAGAATTCAATTAATAAATCAACCTCCTCCGTTAATAACAATGAATCATTTAATATATTATTTTCATGAATACCATAACGTTCTTTTAACTCCCACATACAATATTGCCATGCTTGTGTTAGTATGCTTTCTGGTATATATATAACGTTTGCAAAAAGTGCTAAGGCAGCGAAATGGTATTCTTCTGGTATATATTTAAGGGCACTTTCTATTCTTTGCCAATAATTCCCCATTACATTACGGTAAGGGTAAACTCTTTCTAACTCTACTATGGAATTTATTTTTGGTATTATAGCTTCTTTTTCAATTTCTTCCACAGACGAATATATACGCATAATTTAGTCACCTCATACCCAATATGTCACAAAGTTCGTCAAGTCCTCTAATTTTAATACAGCGCGTCGTTTGATGATTCCCATTACGGTCGATCAATACAGTTTTAATACCGTGCTTTAGGGCCTGAAGAATATCAACTTCATACTCGTCTCCAACATACAAAATTTCTTTTTTATCAAAGCCCATATTGTTTATACTTGCAATTAACGTTTTCCAACTATTATCGTTCATTTTTGCTTCAATAGGATCAGTATCTTGTGCCGAGAAGTAAAAATCAAAAAAGTGTAAAATGTTATGACGTATTAAACACCTCTTTATTGCTAGCTCAGATCTTTCGGAAAAAATGCCAAGTACTAATTGCCTACTGCGTAATTCATTGAACGTCGAAATAACATCCGGGTATAGCAAATCAGAGCAGTTTTCATCGAATTCTTTTTGAAATTCATATGCTAACTTGATGGCATCCTGTTCGTTTACTGCGTTTTTGAAACAGAGTTCCCATAACTTTAAATATTTTTTCCTTCCCGGCAAACTGTTCACAATCTTTTTCCATGAGGCATACCCTTTTTCATAGCATTCTTCCGCTTTATCTGGACTTATCCCTATTACTTTATATGCAAATTCGATATACATCCTTTTTGCTAAACTAGAAGTTAAGCAAACTAAAGTATTGTCTAGGTCGAACACAATAACCTTTGGAAGTCTCACGTTGGCGATCATATCTCCTAAGTGTTATTAATTAGATGGTTTTATTTTAAGTTTAATTTGTATTGCTAATTAAATAATACGTATAAGGGCATCGGTACTAACAAGCATTACTTAAGCTTTTTAGGTCCTTGGGCATGATGTATGTCATCGATGCAGTACTTGACTCTTTCTTTAAGGAGGTTTATAGCAGTAGACGAGACAGTCCAGAAGGTTAACAGTCAGACCTGTTACTTTTGGGCCGCAATAGTTATAAATACTAATGATATGTTGGCCGTATACGCGTCAAAGTGAATAAAGATTCTAAGCGCAGTTAAGTTTCTAGGGAAGACCTTGGATTCATGTGAAGGTGAGCCAGTCATAGTAGCAGATAGAGGACCGCGATACAGATGGGCATTGGAGGGACTGGGAATGACTTACTTCCATGAGACCTTCGGAAATAGGAACAGGATAGAGAGGTGGTTCAGGGAATTGGGGAATAGGACGAAGAGGTTCCACAGCAACGTGAACTCGAAGAAGTTGAAGAGCTTAGAAGAGTTGATAACCACAATTGCAGCAATGCATAACACCATCAGGGCTTGAGGAGAGGAGGTAATACCAACTTGACAGTACCTAGCATTTCTGGGGACATCGAGGATTGCGTAGTAGTCATTGAACGGTCCCGGACCATATGAATATTGCAGGCCAAATCGATGGGCGGCGTGGGCTCGATCCTCGTGCTGCTCTCCTTCGTGCCTTCCGTCGGGTTCGTCCTCGGGATAGTTGGGCTGGTGCTGGTCCTGATTGCGGTCAAGCAAATCTCCGATGCGGTGAACGACAGGGAGATCTTCAACAACGTGTTGATGGCGGTCATAATCCCATGGGTGGCCATTGGGATCAATTTGGCCGTAGGTCTGGGCCTTGTGATGTATGCAGTCCCGACCATAGCTAAAGTTGACAGCAATTATTTAGCTGAAGTTGGCTATTCGGGAACTGATGTTGTACTACCTCCACTCGCCACCTTCCTGGGACTCCCCATCATCATCCTCATGATGGTGTTCGGAACGTGGGCCGCGCTGATCGTCTCCGCATGGTTCCTCAAAAAGGGCTACGAGCGGATAGCGGTCAGAACTGGCACTAAGACGTTCAGAACTGTGGGCCGCTTGTACTTCTTCGGCGCACTATTGGTAATCGTCATAATAGGAGCCATTCTCGCCTTTATAGCCGCAATCCTCCAGATCAAGGCGTTCTTCTCTCTACCGGAGTCTCCACCGTAACAACCGACAATACAGGTTCAGACAATCTGACCTAAAGGAGTCTTAACTTTCAGTCCGCTCAATCAATAGTGAGGCGGACTTCCCCTTTGCCTTCTCCAAAGCTTCTCTTGTCTCTGCTACCCTCGAAATAATCTTCATCAGTAGTTTTGGTGGAGTTATAGACTGAAAGGGTCCCAGACGAACCTCCTCTGGAAGGAAGGGAGCCAGAGGGACCGATCGCCGGAATGGGCCTTGAGGAGGTCCTTGACGGAGACCAGGCCGGGTTCGACCCTCATCTGCCCTTCAGGGATGTTACAGGGATGTTATTAGAGGTATTTAGCTCCGGCAGGCCTTAGCTAACGGCCGGCCGCAAGCCCCAGGTCAATCCTGTAACAGCGACCGAAAACTGATGTAACATGAAGTTCGGTAACGATAGGGACAGGAGAAGGCCCGAAAGGTCTTCCTCCCGACGCCCGCAGGGCCACAGCCTGACTCCTGCCCTCGCGTTCACCGTCGGGAGCTGAGGGCCCGGGAGATCCAGATAGGCTACATAGTCCTGCATTAATATGATATGAGGTACTGGTTGCTCATTCCTGTTGGTGTTGGTTGCCGGATTGATCGCCGTAGCAGGCTATCCGTTGGTCCAGTTCATACAAATACCTCAGCAGGCCATTGGGAAGGCAGTCCAACAGACAGCAGAGAGGATATTAATGCTGAACATATCCGTGGACGGCGTAGAGTTCCCGCCAGGCTCGACAGTACACCTCAAAGCCACCATTAGGAACGTGGGAACGGAAGAGGTCCTGCTGGAGTACTTCGCAGGCCAACTGTTCGGCCTGCGGCTTCGGTGCCGCCGGCTTCCTCACGGCCCTTTTTGCGGGCTTCTTTACCGCTTTGACCTTCGCCCGTGCCTTCTTCGCCTTTGCCTTCTTTGCAGGCATCTCCGCTCAGTTATATTGAAAATCGCTTCAATACAGGATCTCCTCGATCAATGTCTCTATCACATGAGGGCCATAAAGCCTTTTTAGAACTGAGAGCAAAATTGGGCCAGATTGAGGAGCTGGCGGGTGCCGAGCGAGACGAAGCCGGGGGTCGAGTACACGGTCACCTTCAGCGATGACGGTATATGGGATTACATATGTATAGAGCTGATGGGACAGTATTAAGAGTCTTGTCGACGAGTATCTTGCTTTGGAGCCTCAGACGATCTTAGGAGGTTTATTGCTTTCGATCTGCATAAGAAGGACGGTAAAGGGGCCTCGCTTCGCAACAATTAAAGATCTCTTATTTTGGTGCCATTATTGCTAATCTACTTAGCGGTTGGGAACAGGGCGTATAACTTTGAGGTCTCACTAAGACTAAAATAAGGGGATGATCAAGTAAAGGACGATGGAAATTAAGGATATGAATGTGGATGAAGCGGCCGTGGAGACCCTGCAATCACATCAGGCGGTTGTGAGTGCAAATTATGACGCTACAGGTTTATGAGATTAATACAAGGTGATGGAGAGATGACATTGTACTCACACGACGAAATCGTGATTGCAATAGATGAGGTACTTACTAATATCATAAATCGGGTCGCAGATGAGCTATTACAAAATCCTAATGTAACAGGTAACCTAACGTTCTATAATAAAATAAAATTACTGAAGGAATTTCTCCGGAACGGCCAAAGGGAGCGAATACGGAGAGTAAATAAGCCACCTATTGCTGGAACAAAAAAGAAACCCGACCTCGAATATTTAGGTGGCCTCATAATCATTGAGGTCGAATCTAGCGAAAGTATGTTCGAAATTGGAAGAAAGCAACTTCATGACTACATTAATGAATTCTATAAAGATATAGCTCAATATGGTATAGTGACTACAGGATTTTATTGGGAAATATACAAACACGCAAAAGGAGAGTCAAAAATGATAGCTGCATTAAGAGGTGATGAGAAAGAGTATCAAAAGTCGTTGCAATCTGTAATTAGGAGCAAATCAATATATGTATCTCTTTATAACTTATTTAAAGTAGTCTTGCTTGAATCAGAAGCATACAGGCTACCACCTCTTCCCAACAATGTACGAAGCGTATTCTACCCTGTTATGACCCATATCGATGATTTATTGGAATTAATGAATAAATTTAATATACGTGAAAAAGCTCTGTATCAATCCTATAAAGAGATACTATTAAGGGTGTATGGAAAGCTTACTGATGATGAAATAAATAAACTCTTTGCTAGCCATACGTTACTTCAAATGATTGCTAACCTGATTGTTACAGCAAGCTTTGGAAAGCTTGAGAATGTAATCGTCACTCCTATTAAAGCGTGTTCCGGCGAAGAAATAGGATACGATATAGCAATTCCTCATCTAATGTGGTGGAGAGAAATATTACATATAGATAAACATTTTAAAAATAGAATAGAAGAAATATGCCACGATATACATTATAGGGCGCTACTTTTTGATTGGAGTTCTCCTATTGTAGAGGATGTATTCAGTCACCTATATGAAGATTTTATAGAAAGAACACTGCGGTACAAAATAGGTGAATACTACACTCCATGGTGGCTCATAGAGTTTATAATTTATAGAATGAAAACGTCTTTCCATGTGAACTTCAGGGATAAACTTGTTTTAGATCCATCATGCGGTAGTGGTAGATTCTTGGTAAGAGCTTTTTATGAAAAGCTTTCAGAATCTGAGGATCCTGACAAAGCCTATTTAGAAGTGGTAGGTCTTGACATCCTACCATTAGCGACAACCTTTGCTAGAGCAGAGCTCATGATTGCATACAGGCGAGTTACAGGAAATAAACCAACTGGATTACCGTTAGTTTTCTGGGGGGACTTTCTATCACATGAAATTGGATTAGGAGCTGAAATAGTAGGAGAGCTCAATAAAATCCTTTACAGGATTGAAAAAATAATCTGGGAAGAGCCTAGGTTGAGGGAATTAGACAAGCATAGAATGTTGTTGTTCTTATCGAGACTCGAGTACCATTTAGAGCTGATTATTAAAGAATTCATAAGAAATGATGTAGAGTTATCAAAAGCTATAACCAACATTATTAATAGTATAAAAAAATTTAGACCCGTAGATCCTATAGATGATCTCATTAATTCTTTGCTTACAAAGCTACTTCAAGATGACGTGATTGTGCAAGAGATCAGAAAGTTAATTAATAAATATGGCAATGCGATTTGGGCTATTCCGATAGTTTCGAACCTATTTGTTGATTTTTTGACCAATATCAAGCCAGATATAGTGCTCACGAATCCACCCTGGCTAAAGTTAAGCGAGTTACCTGACTCTAAATGGGGCAAGAAGTTACATGAGTACGTTAGGGAAAAGATTGTTTCTAGCTATAGAAAAACAATTCCTGGTATTTCAAAAGCTGGCATGAGTGGAGATATAAGCGCGATATTTTTACTCACGATAATGAATATTTTAGAGAAAGAAGGGTATATAGGCATAGTTTTGCCAGCTGAACAGAGTTACACTCCTAAAAGTCCTCACGGTGCTGGAAAGCTACTCACATATGCTGTGCTTAACAAATATAAGGTCGATGGTGCTATAATTTATGGTGGTGATGCATTTAAACACGGCAGGCACGCATCTCTATTAATACTGCGGGTGAGAAAAGTTGAATAAAGTTAAGGATATAAAGAGGTTGAATATTGACTGTTTCCAGCTTATTTTGAAAAAAAGCTTCGATAAGGATGATAAACTAGACTTAGCTAACATAGAGTTAGTCTTTGTTGAAAATTATACTGACGCGATAAAGCCTTTACTCGAATACTTCTCAAGCTCTTCCGAACTCGCTGGCATAGAGACGATTGCGAGGCAAGGTGTTTTATTAAGACCACAATTTAGCGGTCATAGAAAGGAGTATGAACCAGTTGCAATAGGCCTAGCGATATCCATAGTGCATCATGATGCTGTGCGGGGAACCTTTAAATGTAAACCTCTCAATAGCGATGAGCTGAAAATAGTTTACGGGTATGACGATGTTGTATTTGAGGTGCCTCGAGGATCTCTTCTTTACAATTCTTCATGGTTCCTTGAGCTGAGTCAAGTTTATCCATTCTCAATTACCAGAGTATTCAAGGTATTATATAATCCAAGTGAAGCCCATTTGAAGGCTTTTCTTAATAGCGTTTACAAGCATTATGAGAAGGCTTTGTATGAGACATTGGCACATCTAAAAGTTCCATCCAAGCCTACCTTAAGTAATGATAATTTGGAAAGGAAAGATATCTATATAGTTGTATATAGGTGTCAAAGAAGTTTTGTCTCTGCAGTACTCACGCCAACCATCTTAAGAGAAATGCTCGCTACTGGAATAAATAAGCTAATAATTAGTAATACGCTAGCCTATTTAATTACACGAGATGAAGATGTGGCTTATTACTATACTGCAGTTTTAAATTATCTCGTAAATGCAGTTAAGAGGTTTAAGGGATCATTCATACTTAATCAATATGGTAGACCAATTGACGCTATAAAAATTGCAGATCTTGAATGGAATGAAGAGGAATGGCAATTTAAAGTGGCTGAACTCTCTAGGATAACTAACGAGAAGGCCCGCCAAATAACACTTCAATCTCTTGCCATATCAAAAGATACACAATTATACGAACTTATTGATAGAGGAATGGACATAAAAATTAAGGATAAACTTGGTGAAAGAGCTTATGAGATTTTACAGACACTTCTATCTACCGCTCCTGAAGTCCATGAGGCGTTTAGAATCATTAATAAAAAAGTTGATGAAAAGTTGCTAAAAGAGGCAATAAGAAAGGTTGCTGAAAGAGTGCAATAATTCTGTTGAATGGGGTGGGAGAGCAACTTGATAAGATTTTGTCTCAACCTGTCGCTTTTGCTAAAAGGGCTGATCTAGGTATAGGATGTCCTTTATCCATTTTTTCCTCACGTATTTGACATCTCCATTACCTGTCAAGGCCGTCGCGGCGAAGCCGCAGGAAAAGATAATGACTGTAGAGGTCGAGAAGGTATACCCCGGATTCGCCGTAGTGCTCGTAGACGACAGGTTCAGGGCTAGGCTTGAGTCGTCTACCTACAACGGTCCCAGGGAGCTGATAAAGAAGGGTAGGAGGTTCAGGGCGAGGGCAACTGTAACCAGGATGAACGGGAAGACCGCGATACTGATTCATGACGTTGTGGAGGCCATCTGAGCTTATCTATTGCGATTTGGATAGCTGTAATGTATGGGCATCGAGGACGAGATTGAAGAACTCAAGCAACGAGTAGGGGAGGAGGGTGCCTGTGGGATCGAAAAGAGAAATAGGAATGATAGAATTTGAACTTGCATCACTGCCAGAAATTGTTTTTGAGTAAATGTGCGGGAGCCCATAGACGCCAAGGGGAGAAAAAAGGGGTAGGGGTGGGGTTTCGTTTGCTTCTTCCGTTGTCTACCAGTACCCCGCGTCACCTGTGCTCGCCCCTCTTCGCCAACCATCTTCTCGCTCTCCTCTCAGGTCCCTTCCCAGACCTTTCCCTCAGGGCAGGGGACACCCGAACCCCTATCGCCCGGCGGGGTCTCAGGCCGGGCGGTCC
>Ga0079992_126861_pt1 | contig 10490 bp, 11 predicted proteins | sample FaiFalFF_MnMetaG_3_FD_69197 | JGI IMG/M metagenome (GOLD analysis project Ga0079992, IMG submission 69197) | Freshwater microbial communities from Yellowstone National Park, Wyoming, USA - Fairy Falls B (FF_Mn_B) MetaG (SPADES assembly) (version 2) | ecosystem: Environmental > Aquatic >...
CCAGGTCTCCGTAGTTGGAGTTCCTTCGAAGCAGGCTTAATAGAGTGTTACCTTAACACGCTTCTAACGTAGTCTACTAGCTCCAACCCCAGTACTTCAAGTTATTAAACCACCTTAAACTTTAAACCATCTCTATGAACGTTAGTACTTGGTAGCAATGCCAAGGGGGTCAGGGTGGGTTTTTGTTAGGGTTAAGGTGTTGCTCGGTGATGCCTTGAGGAGGAGGGTTGGCGAGGTGTTGTTCCTAGTTGATACGGGGTCCTTCTTCCCAATAACACCTTTAGGGCTCGCTGGGGAGTACGGTTTGAAGGCTTCAGCTGTTGTTGAACCCCCTACTAGCTGATGGGAGGAGGGTTAAGGGCTGGGGTCTCCCTAGCGTACTTCAGGGTTCTAGATAGGGATGGTGTTTTCCAGGTCGCCCTAGCGGACTCCCCCGAGCTCATACTGGGGGTTACGGTGCTCGAAGGCCTTGGGGTTAAGGTTGACCCTGTAACGGGTAAGCTGGAGTACTCAAGACCCTACAGTTTAGCAACCCTAAGCTCTCACCCTCCCGGGAAGCCTGCTTAGGCTGTTTGAGGGCTCCCATCACATGCCCTATCACTATTAGGCATTATGGTGTTATCTCCGTGGACTTCATGAGCCATCAGGGGGATATCGTGGGGTTACTATTATGGGTACCCTATAGACGCTTCCGCCAAGATCCTAAAGAGAACCGTGTTGGATAGAAAACCTCCTCACCCCTATGAAGTGTTGGCTCCGAGCTACAATCTTAGGGCTCCTCTAACCCCTCAACCGCCACCAGTCAATACGATCCGTTTTCCCCAAGATTAGACGCCTTCGACCACTTCATCTACTCTAACGGCTAGCCCCTGGGGTTTTCGTAGGAGCCTTGTATTGTGTGCTTGCAGTTAGACTTCCCAGCTATGTGGAGCTCCTCGTATACTAGGTCATAGCTGTTAACCTAGTAGACGTAGCGTACCTCACTTACCACGTCTACGAGGAGCCTGTTAAGCTCGGATGGCCGCCTTGTAGCTTCAGCTTCTAAGCACTATTTCAACCTCTTCTAGGATGTTTAGGAGCTCCCCTCTACCCCCGGGTTTTAGGGTTGTAGCCTCTACCTCCTTGAACTCCTCTAGAAGCCTCCTATCATCGTTCTCGTTTAGAATGCTCATGGCCAGGTTGAATATGTGGCTCTCCACTCTGGATATATGGGCTCTCCTAAGCCTCACATAGCCTAGGACATCTCCTACGACGCTTCTCACACGATCTCCATCCATGCTCTTAAGATCCTCCTCTAGTATCCCAAGTAGTGTTCTAAGAGACTCTTCTAGGAGTCTATGCTCTGAGGCTAGATCCTCCAGGATCCTCGAGGAGACCCTCCGCCTGATGTGCGAGCAAACCCTCTCCTCCTTCTCCACATGCTGTAAATCAAACTCCCTAAGGAATCTTAGGAGTAGCGGGAAAACCCTCATGTCAACAGGCTCACCCCTAAGGAGCCTAAGGGAAGCAGTCTCAAGCAAGCCTAAAGCCCTCTCCATAACCCTATGCTCCTCCAAAAGCAAACCCAGAGACCTCATAAGCATAACCATTAAACCCGAGGATCCGCAGAAGTAATCTAGGCTTATGCACGAAACACCGTAACCAAGCGTATTACACTTTTTAAAACCCATCAAGGCTGTTACATACCCGAGGAGAGCTCCCCCACTATAAGCCTTCAAAGAAGCTTCAACCCCTAATACGTGGGAGGAGAAGCCTGACATAAGCGAGCTTAGATAGCGTGGAATTCCACGTGGCTAGGAAACCCTCTCCAATCCCAGCAATGAGGTTTCTCGGTGGGAGCCTTAGAGTATGTCTTCCCCTTTCCCAACATAGCTAAGGTATGTGGTTACCTGAGCTTTATTAAGGAAGCATGTTATTCTTTTAGTTCTTTAACTAGTTCTCTTAGATCGGGGTGAACGTACTCCCCGTCTTTCAGTACATACTCCCCATCTGCTATTAATGTTGCTCCCAGGGCTAGAGCGTCTGTGTGTGAGGATGCTAGGCCTAGTTTACCTTTGTATGTTGGGGCTTGGCTTCCGAAACCCCAGTCTACTGCCCCCCATACTCTCTCATCTTCAAGGATGTTACCTGTAAGCTTGGCGTTTGGGTTGCAGCCCAAGGCTATGTGGGCTACATTATACATCCTCGGGTCGTTAAACTTGCTTAGCCATGTTTTAAACATCTCAGCCTCCCTACCCCCCTCTATCCCTGTAATCCTGCCTTTCTCAATGTATATTCTTACAGGCCTTCTCAACACTCCTAGCCCCTCGGGTGGGTAGATTGAGCCGTCTACAAGGAAGACACCGTTTATGCTATCCTCTAGGGGAGCCCAGTCTACTTGGCCTACCAATGCGTAGTCCCCCGGTCCGGCAACCTCCCCTTCGACGAGAACAGGTCTTGAAGGATCATTCTTAAACACCATGCTTGTACCCTCTGCTGTTTTTAACTCAAAATCACGTGATCTAGAGATTATAGATGCCAGCCTCTTCTGGAACTCGAAAAGCACGTCCAGGTTAACCCTTCCTATCAACCTAACCATCATATCCGCTGTCATCCCTACGAGTATGAGGTACCTCGTCTTACCCTTCTTCATAACATCCTCGTATATTGTTGAATAGAGTAGCCAGCTTCTATTAAACTCTATCCACACATCAGCCTCCATAAGCGCGGCCCTTATAGACCTAACAGCTATATCCCTCTCAGCCTCCATAGCAACACCTCTAGCCATGTTAAACCAGAGAACGAGGGGTTTACCACCAGCTAGTTTAACAGCTTGAGCCGTAGCTGAAACCACACTCCAGTCAGATCCTGAGTCAGCGGTGATAACAACCTCCTCACCAGGCTTTACGAGCAGGATTCTATCAACAAGCTTTCTAGAAGCCTCCGCCAGCTCAAATTCAAACCCTATACTCAACAACCTCACCCTCCCATCCCTAAGAGCTCCTCCACAGGCTTATACTCAAAGTTGAAACCAAAATGCTTAGGGCCGAAGAGCTCCAACCCCCTCACGCTTCTCCAGATATCCGGAGCTCTAGTAGCTACAACTATAACCCTCATACCCTCACTCACCATATTTGATAGAACCGGGTGTCCCGATTCATCAAGCAATATGATCAGGTCAGGGCACATTACCACAGGCTTATCGTTGAGTAACGCTAGTAAATACTCGTTCTTAACGTAGACCTTAAGCCTCCCCCTTGCACCTTGAACCTCTATGAAACCTTCTAGGAACTTACCTGTATCCGTTAGATTTACAGTTAAAACTATACCATCGAAAACCCTCCAGCCATTCAAGGCTTTAACCAGCTCCTCCACTACATCCAGGCGTCTAGCTATAGCTTCTCTAACTACTCTACCGAGTTTCATAGAGAAACTCAGAGTGCCTTTGATAACAGCTCTCCCGGCATCCCTTAATGTGAGAGGTGTATCTATAACGAGACTCCACCCACCAGATATGTAGGCTACATGCCTAGCAATACTTTCATAGTCATCCACACTAGCTACATCCTTCAACAAAACTATGGAATCCCTGGGGGAGACCACCACAGATGGGGTAACCTTTAAACCAAGTATGTGGGCCGTAGATTGGTGGAGCTCCGGGCCCGCCCTACCCATTAAATCCCCGTCAACCACAGGTAGATCTACGAGAGCGGAGGCGTAGAGAGGGACAGCTGTATTAGATCCACCCAGCTCTGAGGACACGAATCCAACAACCTTCCTACCCAACTCCCTCTCCACAACACTTAAAGCCTTTAACAACATACCTCTAACCTTCCCTTCACTCCTCTCGCCTAGAGAACCCATAGAACCTATGAAGTATGGGGAGACCAGAACACCGTCTTCATCCCCCGAAAACTCCCTTAAATCAAGGATCTTAATCCCCCTACCAGATCCTAGAACACCTCTAAGCATCTCCAACCCAAACCTTAAAGAACCGCCTCCCCCGGTAGCTAGGATAGAAGCACCTAATAGTAGATCCTCTGCCTCCTCTAAGCTCTCTATTACTATCATCCTCATACCCTTCCTGAATCCCTACTCCAAGGAAGATTTTAAGATTAACGCTAGCCGCCTTAGAGATAGGATATTTAACTGTTAGATCATATCCACCCTAGGCGGGTCATGGATATGAGAGGAGTTAGTAGAACAGCGGTCATCGTCATAGTAGGGTTACTTATACTAGCACTCGCTCTCAGCTTCTTCTACTTCAGAACATCACAAGTTGAGGCTCCTAAGAGGGTTGTAATCTACGCTTCACTATCCGAGATGACATCAGCCGATCCTAGTACGGAGTTTTCTAACTCAATTATGTGGATGGCAGTGGTATATGAGAGGCTACTCATGTACGATCCTTTAACCGACAAATTCATACCTGAGCTAGCTGTAAGATGGGAAAGGAGCCCTGATGGTGTAACGTGGACTTTCTATCTAAGAAAGGACGCTAAATTCCACGATGGAACCCCGGTAACAGCAGACTCAGTAATCTTCTCCATAACTAGGACCAAGGAGCTTGGGATGGGCGCTGCATTTCTATGGGATTCGGTGGAGAGGATAGAGAAGGTCGATGATTATACTATTAGATTCCATCTAAAATACCCAGCCCCCCTAGATTTGATAGCGTCAGCTAGCTATGGAGCCTACATATTCAGCCCTAAGGTTGTAGAGTACGCTAAAGCCACTAATGCCACGGATCCTAAGGTAGCCGAGTGGTTTAATAAAGGTAATGATGCTGGCTCAGGCCCCTACAAGCTCGTTAAATGGGATCCTGAAAGTGAAATAGTCCTAGAGAAGTTTAAGGATTGGTGGGGCTGGGCTGATCCCAATTACCCACTAAAATCCGATAAAGCACCAGATGTCTTCATAATAAGAATTGTTAAGGATGCCGTAGCCCAAGCTAGGATGTTATCCGCAGGAGAGATAACGATAGCACAGCAGATTCCCTTAGAGGATATAGACTCGTTTAAGAGGGATCCCCGCTTCGTCGTAGTGACTAAGCCTAGCTTCCAGCAACTCATACTACTCTTGAACACGAAGAAGCCCCCTCTAGATAACGTTTTAGTGCGAAAAGCCATAGCTCACGCAATACCATATGATGACATAGTGGTTGTTGCTAGATCGAGTCTAGCAAGGGTGGCCAGCGGCCCCGTTCCCTACGGTATGTGGGGTCACTCCGAGGAATTCAGGTTTAAGTACGATCTTGATACTGCTAGAAGGCTACTAGAGCAAGCTGGATACCCTAAGGGTATTGATAGACCCTTAATACTAACATATACAGCGGGTGATATATATGAGAAGCGGACTGCTGAGCTAATCCAAGCCTCGCTAGCTAAGATAGGTATTAAAATAGAGATAAGACCTTTGAGTTGGGAGGAGCAGTGGGCTATAGCTAAGAAGGGCTGGGAGGATCCAGGCGCTGCTCAGGATATTCTAATGTTCTACTGGTGGCCTACATATATATCGCCCTTCGACTTCCTCTACAACATGTTCCATAGCGATAGTAAGATCTTCAACCTAGCATATTATACTAATAGAGAGTTTGAAGATATACTGATGAAGGCCGTCGCATATGAAGGGTCAAACAGAGGTGAGGCTACAAGATTATATGTTGAAGCTCAGAGGATCCTCTACAACGATGTACCAGGCATACCTCTATGGGATATGGTGGATGTTAGAGTAGCCTTAGCTAAGGTTAAGAACTTGGAGAAGGCCATTAACCCATCGTACCCAACAGTCATCTTCCCACAGGTTTTAGAGGTGGAAGGCTGAAGTAGAAGATGCCCGTCTCACCAGGCTATATCATTAGAAGGCTGGTGATGACAGCCATCGTAGTACTTGGTGTATTAACAATAGTCTTTATAGCTACCAGAGTAATACCTGCACACCCGGAATTCCTATGGGCTGGGCCTCATGCAACGGAAGAGCAGCTAGCTGAGGCGAGGAGAGCATTACACCTTGACAAGCCCCTAGTGGTGCAATACTATTACTTCATAACCTCCCTTCTTAAAGGAGATCTAGGTGTATCGTGGAGAACGAAGAACCCCGTTCTTGAAGATATTAAAACAGCACTACCGGCAACCCTAGAACTAGCCATCACAGGATTTCTCATAGGAGTTTCTCTAGGACTACCACTGGGGATAATCTCAGCCCTCAGGTATGGAGGGATTATAGATAAGTTGGTAAGAGTAATCTCGGTCTCCGGATCTGCAATCCCGGTGTTCTGGATAGCCTTAGTATTCCAGCTAGTCTTTTCAATAAAGCTAGGCATACTACCTGGTGGTTACAGGGTTGATCCAAGCCTAGCTATAGCATATGGATTTAAACCCATTACAGGTTTCTATGTGATAGACACTCTAATAACGGGACATATAGACTTATTCCTAGATGTTGTGAGAAGACTCCTTATGCCAGCTCTAGTAGTCTCAATATACCCCCTATGCTTAACAGCTAGGATGACGAGAGCCCTAGCACTTGAAACCCTCCAGGAGGATTTCATAAGGAACCTTAGAAGTTGGGGTTTACCGGACAACGTAATAGCACGTAGATACTTGTTAAAGGCGGTTACACCCCCCCTAGTAGCCTCTCTAGGACTCTCCTTTGGATACACGCTTATAGGTGCTTTCATAATTGAGGTTGTATTCTCATGGAATGGCCTCGGTATGTATGCTGTACTCTCACTGTTAAGCTTCGACTACCCAGCTGTGATCGGCAGTATAATGGTTGTAGCGATATTCTACACCATAATTAATCTGATTGTCGACTTAACCCACGCCTATGTAGATCCAAGGGTAAAGCTATGATGATTGCACCCGCCCTACTAAAAGATTTCATAGCCTTCCTCAGAAAGGATAAGCTTGGTCTACTAGGTTTACTATTAATCACTGGATTCATTATAATAGGTGTAATAGCACCATATATAGTACCGTACCCTGAAGACGCCTGGGGGCTTACTTACAATGTTGAGAGAAGACTTCAGCCACCCTCAAGAGCCCACCCCTTTGGAACGGATGAGTACGGTAGAGATGTTCTTAGCAGAGTTATACTTGCAAGTAGATTCTCGCTAATAATAGCTATTAGCGTTGTAACACTATCGTTGATTATCGGAGTAGCAGTTGGGCTAGTCGCAGGGTATTTAGGTGGGTGGATTGGATCAACGTTAATGAGAGTAACAGATATGTTCTTAGCGTTCCCACCTCTCCTCCTAGCCATAGCTTTCGCATCTATCCTAGGGAGGGGGCTTGAGAACGTCATTATTGCTTTAAGCCTTTCATGGTGGCCTTGGTATGCTAGGTTAACTTTCGTCCAAGTATCTAGCGTTAAGACAATGCCCTATGTTGATGCTGCTAAGATAGCTGGTATACCTCCTCTAAGAATCCTAGCAAAATACATACTTCCAAACTCTCTAACCCCAGTAACTATACAGGCATTCCTAGATATGGGGGCTGCCGTCTTAGAAGCTGCAGCTTTAAGCTTCATAGGTATTGGTGTTAAACCGCCCACCCCTGAATGGGGTTTATTGATAAGCGAGGGTTGGATTTTGATAGGTAAAGCTTGGTGGATTAGCTTATTCCCCGGTATAGCTTTGTTTATTACAGTCCTTGGATTCAACCTACTAGGTGACACTTATAGGGAGTATAGTAACCCTAAGATTAGAAGGTTAGCTGAGGCTAGGGTGTAAGAGCTGTGGGTGGAAGTCTGCTTACCATCAAGGACCTCCATATAGATTACAGAGCTCGCGGTGAGACTATAAGAGCTGTAAGGGGTGTTAGCCTAGAACTAGGTTTTGGTGAAACTCTATGCATAGTAGGAGAGTCTGGTTCGGGGAAGACCACCTTAGCTATGGCAATAGCCGGGGCTCTCCCACCAAACGCTATTATTAGAAGTGGGGAGATTGTTTTAAACAATGTAAACATCTTAAACAATAGAGAGTACCCTAGAAAGCTTGTCTCCTTGATACCTCAAGAGGTGGGCTCTTCGTTAAGCCCTTTCCACACTATAGAACAAGTATTCCTAGACGTCTTAACGTCAAAGGGTGTTACCGATAAGGGGGAGGCCTTAAAAATAGCTAGGTCTACGCTAAGCCTCGTGGGTTTCAGTGATATCAATAGAGTTCTCAAATCCTACCCTCACGAGCTAAGTGGTGGTATGCTTCAAAGGGTTTTAATAGCTCTAGCTGTATCGAGAAGACCATTGATACTCATAGCCGACGAGCCCACCTCGATGATCGACGCTTCCCTAAAAAGAGATGTTGTAGAGCTATTGAAGAACATAGTGTTAACTCAAAGCGTTTCCATGATAGTTGTTACCCATGATATAGCCTTAGCACCCCATCTTTGTAGTAGAATCGCTATTATGTACTCAGGCGAGATTGTAGAAGATGGTTTATCCACAGAGATCCTAGCTAACCCTATGCATCCATACACGGTTATGTTATTGGAGAGCATACCCCGGATACTATCTCCTAGAAAGCTTAAAGCTATACCAGGCCTACCACCCGATCCGAGAAGCACCCTTACTGGCTGTAGCTTTGAACCGAGATGCCCTAAGGCTATTAAAGGCTTGTGCGATAAGATCAAACCCCCTCTTACCACCATAGAGTCTACTAGGAGAGTCTCATGCCATCTAGTTCAGGGGAAGGAGGTTACCTTAAATGAAGACCCCTCTTCTTGAAGCTGTTAACATAACAGTATCATTCCCTTTAAGACGAGGCCTCCTAGGCAATGTTGTAGAAAGTGTTAAGGCACTCGATAGTGTTAGTTTAAGCGTTGTCGAAGGGGAGGTTCTAGGAATAGTGGGTGAATCTGGATCGGGTAAAACCACCCTAGCTAGGTGCTTAGTAGGCCTTGTAAAGCCTGATTCGGGGCGAGTCCTGTACGTGGGCAACGATATATTTAAGTTGAAAGGAGCCCTCTACAGGAGGTTCCGTAGAGAAGTTCAAATGGTATTCCAAAACCCATACACATCCCTAAACCCAACCATGAAGGTCAAAGATATAATTAAAGATGTTCTTAAAGCCTCAGACAACTGGGATGCCCGGGGGGAGGAGCGCGTAAAGGACCTGCTGAAAGCCGTAGGTCTTGGAGAAGATGTACTACACAAGTACCCCTCAGAGCTTAGCGGAGGACAAGCCCAGAGAGTAGCAATAGCAAGAGCCCTAGCAACAAAACCGAAAATCATAATACTCGACGAGCCCACATCAGCCCTAGATGTATCCCTACAAGCACAAATACTAGAACTACTCTCAGACCTTAAAAGACGGGAGAACCTAACATACATAATCATATCCCACGACATCTCAGTAATCAGATACATAAGCACACGAGTAGTAGTACTATACAAGGGGAGAATAGTCGAAGAAGGGCCCCCAGAGGAGATCATAAACAACCCTAAAAACCCGTACACGAGAAAACTCGTAGAAGACGTTCTATACCTATATGAATACATAGAAAAAAGATAGCTACCTAGCAAACCAACATAGTCACCATGAAAGATCAATAAAATACCCCACATAACATAGCTAAATTTCAAGTTAAAACAAAGACCTATAATTTATAAAATCTGCTTCCTACCAGCCTTAAAGAAAACACTCATAGTGTACTACAATGCTACTTATTCATTAATAAACACAAGGCTTATTAACCCTCCTCAGTATCAGTCTCATATAGATATGAAGGTGGGATTGGTTCGATTTAAAATACTAACTTTAAGTCCACTAGTAATCTTTCTCATCCTCATGCTATCATCCTCTATAGCTTTTAATGTTATGGGTCAGAAGACTGTAGAGTCTATCTATGTTGATATTAGCGGGTGTATTAAAAGAGAGCCGTGGATGAGACCTGGCGGTACTGTTAGAGTTCCTATGATGGGCGAAGCTAATACGTTAAACCCGTTTACACTGACGACTAGCTGGGAGTTCATGATAATACATCTAATCTATGACACCTTAGTTATTGTAACTCCTGATTTAAAATTCGTAGAAAGGCTAGCAGAGTATGGAAAGACATTCGAGCTACACGTAATACCGGGCTCGGGGCACCTCATTACGGAGCCAGCAAAACTAGCTCAACTACTCACCTACATGCTATTATTTTTCGAGAAATGCTCTCACGGAAGCATATTATAATAACTTATAACAAGGGTTAAAGTTGCTAGGTGGACAGATCTAACAGGTGGAAACACCCTAACGAACACCAACATTCAACATCCCCTGATAGTTCGTAAAGATATGGTGCTCTAGAGGGAGAGCTAGCGTGATCATGGTTACTAGTTTACCAGTTGAATGTTATACCGGTTTAGAGTAACATTTAAATATAACCTCTGTTGTAGGCTTTTCTAGAAGATCAGAGGGTGTCCACGTTGAGTGTTACTGGTTTGGATTTTGTTGTCATTGCCCTCTACATGCTAGCTTTACTCGCCATCGGTCTACTGTCTGAGAGGATTGCTATTAGGACTTTGGA
>Ga0079992_140370_pt1 | contig 10482 bp, 13 predicted proteins | sample FaiFalFF_MnMetaG_3_FD_69197 | JGI IMG/M metagenome (GOLD analysis project Ga0079992, IMG submission 69197) | Freshwater microbial communities from Yellowstone National Park, Wyoming, USA - Fairy Falls B (FF_Mn_B) MetaG (SPADES assembly) (version 2) | ecosystem: Environmental > Aquatic >...
GAAGGTGGTTGCCAAGGTTGCTCCGGTGGTGGTACTTCGCCTTCTGGTTTTTTTGGAGCGCAGGCAAGTTTTTCAAGAGCTAAAAGCCCGGTTATTGCTCCAATACCTTTCAGAAATTTTCTCCTTGAAATAAGAACTTCACCATCAAAAGTTCCTACTACCTTATTTCCTTTTTCCTGACTTATTTTTGATTTTACCCCATCCATATCTCCTTCCATCCTTTTCTCTTTTCTTTCTTCTTTCTTGTTCTTCTATAATTTCTATAGCAAAATTTGTTCCACTTTTTTTTTTCAATTTTTTTGTTTTCATTTTTTAACTTTTATTGATATTTATTGCCCCATTTTATTCTCCTTATCGCTACTGATTTGTAATCTGGGTATTGATTGGACCGGATTGTGAAACTCTTTTTATAGACGGGGGAAAATTTATTTTTTCTTTTTAGCTTCAAAAATGAGACTGAGTTTCAAAAATGAAACTGATAAAAAAGTAAAATTTTTGGAACTAAAATGGGAAGTAAAATTTTGGGAACTAATTTCGGTTTTTCTTTGAATTTTTGGGATTTGAAATTTTTGAATTCTGAAAGAACTTTATGAAATCCTCCCAAGTTTTTGCTCTTACTGCTTCTGTTTTTATCTTTTTCAGATGATTTATATCATCTACCTTTCCTAAAAAGTTTTTGAATTGTTTTGCTTTTGAGCTACCAAACTTTGATTGAACAATTCCCAAAATCATTTTAGGATGGATGTTTTTTAAAATTCTTTTATATATGAGGATTCCAAAAATTTTTTTCTTTACTTTTTTTGTATCTTTGTTTTTATCCATTTATTTTCTTGTCTTTTCTTCTGATGGTATATACACTTACTTTTTGCAGAAAAGAAAGATTCAAGAGCTTGAAATCAAAAAGGAAAATCTCAAATCAGAAATAGAAGATCTTCAAAAGAAGATAGAACTTATAAAAGTGCTTGATAGAGAATACCTTGAATATTTATTTAAGAAATTTGGATGGGTCAGGAAAGGTGAGAAAATAATGAAGATTGAGCAAGACTCTCTCCTGAACTCTGAACAAATTCAGGAGTAATTCCATTTAAGGAAAAATTTATCGTATAAACGGGTATCTCAAGTCTAAGATATTCTGATAAAAATTTTTGAGAATTTTTAGATAAATATTCGTCAAATCTTAACAAAGATAGTAGCTCTTTTTTTTCTCTGGTTTTGAGCTTACCTTCAACCAAAATTGAATTTATCCATTTTTTATCTTCTTCTGGAATTTGGCTTTTGTAAAACTTATTGAGAATGATAGCTTTTGGGAAAAAACCATTTTCTCGCATCTTATTTACTGTTTCTTGGGTCTCTTCTAATGGAAGTTGCTCAGGTAAAGAGACTATTATAATATTTATTTTTTTTACAAATTCAAACATACCTTGAAGGTCAGATCTAACAGGACCAGCTGCTCCGGATTCAAGACCAGCTTTTGGTATATTCAGCATAGATAAAATTTGACCTGTTGGTAGAGCATCAAATATGTAAAAATCTGCTTTTCTTTTTGTCCAATCATACCACATTTTTCCAAGGTATATAAGCTCGGTAAATCCCGGGATTACTTTTTGGAATACTTTGAATACTTGTGAGCGAACGAGAGGTACCCACAAAACAAATAGTTTAAGTTTAAGTTTGACATATTCTTTAGCTTCTTTTTCATAATCAAGAGGATAGAGAGTAACTTTTTTTGATGTAAGTGAGTAAAGGGAGGAGGGAAAATTATGTGGAAAATAAAGAATTACTCTGCCTTTATTTGAAAGTAAGTTTGATAATATGACACTTACCAAACTTTTTCCCGTTCCACCTTTTCCGGTTATGAATATGAACATGTAGTATGGTACGCCCGGCGGGACTCGAACCCGCGACCTCCGGGTCCGCAACCCGGCGTTCTTCCATCTGAACTACGGGCGCTCTTGTTTTGAAACTTTGATAAACAAAAAATAAATTTAAAATTTTCCCGAACTTTTTCCTTATCTTCTGTATTTTATTTATTGTCTGCCAACCCATAACAAATTTACTGAAAATACCTTCTATTCTCATTATAATTGATAAAATAAATTTATAGGAGGTTTTGTGTTATGTTTTTGAATGAAAAAGATAGAAATTTTCTTGTACAGCGGTTTGGAAAAGAACTTGTGGATCCAGTCAAAATTATTCTTTTTACCCAGAGTATAAATTGTGAATATTGCCCCGAAACTGAGCAACTTTTGAAGGAGCTTGCTGAAACATCGCAGAAAATTCAGCTTGAAATAAAAAACTTCGCCGTCGATAAGTCGGATGTTGAAAAATATAAAATTGATAAGATCCCTGCTATTTTGGTAGGGAACGAAAGAATAAGATATTTTGGAATTCCAGCAGGTTATGAATTTGCAGCTCTTATAGAGGATATAATTGAAGTATCAAGAAAAGTTAGTTTCTTGTCACCTGCTTCTCAACAGAAAATACTTTCTATAAAGGTTCCTATTAATATAAAAGTTTTTGTAACCCCAACCTGTCCGTATTGTCCGAGAATGGTAAAGTACGCTCATTCTGCTGCACTTTTGAATGAGAACATATACGCAGAGATGATAGAGGCAACCGAATTTCCTGATCTTGCTTCACAGTACTCTGTCTATGGAGTTCCTAAAACTATAATAAATGAGAAAGTTGAAATAGAAGGTGCGGTTCCGGAGGATTACTTTGTAAGTGAGCTTTTGAGAGCCGCTCAGGAAAATGGGAAAATAATTTAATCTTTATGGGAAAGCCGCGAGTTGCAGTATTAGTATTTCCCGGAACAAATTGCAATATTGAAACAAAAAGAGCAGTTGACCTTGTAGGTCTTGAAGCCGAATACGTCTGGCATGAAGAGAAAAATCTAAATAAGTTCTCCGCCTTCATAATACCAGGTGGATTTTCTTATGGAGATTATTTGAGAGCAGGTAAGCTTGCTTCATTGTCTCCTGTCGTAGATAATTTGATTAAGTTTATTCAGAAAGGGTATCCCGTTTTAGGAATATGTAATGGCTTTCAAATTTTGTGTGAACTTGGTGTTTTACCGGGTGCTTTAATTATGAATGCAAATACGAAATTTATATCAAGGTGGGTTGAGCTTGAAGTAGAAAATATTGATACTCCTTTTACCTGTACTTTTGAAAAAGGTGAAAAGATAAAATTGCCAATTGCTCATAAGTTTGGAAACTACTTTCCTCAAAAGGATAAGGAGCCAAAAGTGATTTTCAGATACTGTGAGAATCCAAATGGTTCTTTTGATAGTATTGCTGGCATTTCATCTGGAAATGTTGTGGGACTTATGCCTCATCCTGAAAGAGCTGTTTACAAATTTTTAGGAAGCGATGATGGGTTGAAAATTTTCCTTTCTTTGAGAACATGGTTAAAGTCATGAAATAAAAATTGAGATTTAGTTAGTAAATCACTATTCCTGCGTATCCGACAACTGATGAAAAATCTTGGGTTACTTCACCGGAGTTGCTATATGCTACAAGTTCTGCATTCTTTATTCCTTTTTCTTTTGCTGAAAATAATAAAGATAGAACTGGGGATATTCCGCACATAGATATGTTTTTCTCCAAAACCACCTCATATAATCCTTCTGGATCTATATTTTTTATTTTTTCTATTGCCATCATATCTTTTCTTCTTGATATATCATCTACCTCGTAGTGATTCATATCAGAAGATGCAACAAATAATAAATTTTCGTTGTATTTGTCTTTTAGATTTGAAATAGCTTCTCCTATTTTCTTGAGTTTTTTTAGGTTAAGCGTTCTTATGCACACAACTGAAATTTTTAATTTCCTGTTTTTGTAATATAAAAATGGAACTATTACTTCTGCTGAATGTTCTCTGAGATGAGCTCCTGTATCAAATTCAAAAATCTCGCTTTGATTTATGAGAAAAGAGTTTATTTCTTTATCTGTTTCTACTGAAAATCCTGGGAATTCCCACACTCCATCTGGAAACAAAGATACATCCGTGCCGTATCCCGTATGGTTTGGGCACAAAATAAGAACTTTATCGGGAACTTTTACCTTCGAAAAAACTTTTCCTGCGACTTTTCCTGAGTATATATATCCTGCGTGCGGAGATATAACTCCAAATGCTTCAACTTCTTCTCCGCTTTCTCCTGTTTCTAAAAGCTCTTTTACTTTCTTTTCAAGTTTTGATGGATCCGATGGATAAAATAGACCTGTAACAGCTGGCTTTCTTACTATCATAGCTTAATATCAACTCGCTTGCGCTTTTTACCAAATTCTCTTATGGTTCTTTATTCGTTCTCTTTTGATTTTTTGGTTTTCTTTTCCCTTTTTTCAGCTTGTTGGGCTTCTTCTTGTTCTCTGATTACCATATTTTTTCTTTGGTCAAATATGTAATCAGCAATGAGTTCGTCCGTTGGAATACCAGCTTTTTCTCTTATTTTCTTTTCTATCTCTCTTGCTATTTCAGGATTTTCTCGGAAGAAGTTTTTAACTTGTTCTCTCCCTTGTCCCAAGTTTATTTCTCCGTATGAGTACCATGCACCTGATTTTTCTATTATTTCGTATTCAACTCCAAGGTCTATAAGTTCTCCTTCATAAGATATTCCTTGACCATATATTATATCAACGAGAGCTTCTCTGAAAGGCGGAGCCACTTTATTTTTTGCAACTTTTATTTTTACCCTTGAACCGATTGCTCTTTCACCTTCTTTTATAATGTCCACTTTTCTTACATCAAGTCTTACGGAGGCATAAAATTTTAGTGCTGTTCCACCAGTTGTTGTTTCAGGAACCCCCCACATCGGACCTGTTGCTATTTTTTGTCTGAGTTGATTTGTGAAGATTATAATTGTTTGTGTTCTACCTATTATTGAGACAAGTTTTCTGAGAGCTTGGGACATAAGACGAGCTTGCAAACCTATTTGAACATCTCCCATTTCTCCCTCAAGTTCACTTTTTGGGACAAGTGCTGCTACTGAATCTATTACTATAAGGTCAACCGCTCCGGATGATGCAAGTTCTTCCGCTATTTCCAAAGCTTGTTCACCATAATCTGGTTGAGATATTAAAAGTGAATTTACATCTACTCCCAGATTTTTTGCATATAGTGGGTCAAGTGCGTGCTCTGCATCTATAAAAGCTACATTACCTCCTTTCCTTTGAACTGATGCTATTGCGTGCAAAGCTATTGTCGTTTTCCCAGATGACTCCGGACCAAAAATTTCTATGAATCTCCCTTTTGGATAACCTCCGCATCCTATTGCTATGTCTATTGAAAGAGAACCGGATGTTACTACGGGAATTCTCAAACTTTCTTTTTCTCCGAGTCTCATTATTACTCCTTTGCCGTAAGTTTTTTCAAGGTTTTTTATTGTAGCTTCAAGGATTTGATTTTTTTCGTCCATCATGTCTTATCTACCCCCTATATCAAAAAATTTATATATGAAAGAGAGAAAAAAGTAAAATTAAAAAAATAAAATAGATAAAAAGGCGAATAAAAAAGCAAGTAAGAAATAAGATGGTTTGCGACTCTTGTAGATATGAAAGAAAAATGCTTGATAATAACCGGTAGACCTGGTTCCGGTAAATCGACTTTGATTCAGAAAATTGTATCAAGGTTAAAAATTATGGGTATCAGTTTGAGTGGTGTTATTACGCCAGAGATAAGAAGAGGGAAGGAAAGAATAGGATTTATGGTCAAAGGTATAAATACAGGGGCAGAAGAGATTCTTGCAACAAAAGAAGATAAAATACCATTTTCTGAGAGAACTTGCAAGTTGGGGAAATACATAGTTTTCCCTTATAACTTTGAGAAGGTTCTTTTTAGGGAGTTAGAAAGAGGGGGCGAAATCATAGTTGTAGATGAAATAGGTCCGATGGAGCTTGGATGCTCAAAAAAACTAAAATCTCCCTGGCTTGAAAAGTTAAAAAATCAACAAAAATGTGAGCTGATGATTTCGGTCAAAAAGGACCTCGTAGAAGATGTGAAAAAATTTTTTGAAGAAAAATTTTGGGTATATATTCACGATATTGATAAAGAAGGTAGCGATAGAGCTTACATATTTTCACTTGAGATTTTGACAGGAACAGAAGCTTTTTTATTTGACCTTGATGGAGTTATAGTTGATTCCTCTGAATTTCACAAAAAATCTTGGTTTGAAGTTATGAGGAAGCTTGGAGTAAATTTCGGTGAAGAAGATTTTAAAAGCACTTTCGGTATGACAAATGACATAATTATAAAAAAATATGTTCCAAATGCAAGCGATGATGAAGTAAGAAAAATTGGGGAAGAAAAGGAAAGAATTTATAGGGAGCTTGCAAAAGGTAAAATAAAACCAATACCTGGCTCCATTGAGTTCATAAAATTTTTGAAAGAAAAAGGAATAAAAATTGCTCTTGTTTCTTCTACTCCAAAAGAAAATATTGAATTCTTATCTGACGAGATAGGAATGAAAAATCTTTTTGATGTTGTGATTTCAGGTTCAGATATAAAGCGCGGGAAACCAAATCCAGATTGCTACGTTATTGCAGCTGAAAAACTTGGAGTCCCAACTAAAAAATGTTGGGTAATAGAAGATTCTCAGCATGGAATAGATGCTGGTTTTTATGCTGGTGCTAAAACCATCGGGATCCTCACAACTCATACAAATCTTCAGAAAACTGATATTATTGTCAAGAATTTCAAAGAACTTGAAAATATCTTTTTTGACCTTATGCAGAAAAATAAAATGAGAGATTAAGCCGGAAAATTAGTAGATAAAATGAAATTTAAAGTTATAGGTATAGATTTGAGCGGAAGTGAAAAATCTAATACGGGAATATGTATAAGCACAAACAAAGTTTTGGATGTATTTTGTGTAAAAGAAGATAAAGAAATTCTTGAAGCAATACCAGAAGATGTAAAAATCGTTGCGATAGATGCCCCTTTATCTTTGCCGCTCGGTAGAAAAAGTATTTATGAGAAAAATAACATTCATTTCAGAAAATGTGATTTAGAACTTATGAAAATGAAAATAAAATTCTTCCCTATAACTTTGGGACCTATGAGAATGCTCACAGAAAGGGGTATGAGATTAAAGCAGAAAATTATAGAAAAATTCAACGTAGAAGTAATAGAAGTTTTTCCCGGGGCAACATACGATGTATTTGGAATTCCAAGAAAATCAAAAGCAGAAATCATAAAATTTTTTGTAAATCAGAAATTTTTAGACCCAAAATCAATTAGAAATTTTTCTCAAGATGAATTAGATGCTATTGCTTGTTCATTCACAGCTTTTTTACACTTGAAAAAGAAAACAATAAAACTTGGAGATGAAAAAGAAGGAACTATAATAATTCCAAAAACAAATAAATCCAAAAACAAATAAAACACAAGATTAAAATGCTAAATAATAAAAAAATAAAAAGTATAAGAATATGTATCGCAGCAGGAGGAACTGGTGGACATATAGCGCCGGCAATAGCGGTAGCAGAAAAACTCCCAAAAGACGCTGATATATTCTTCATAACAGGTAAATCAAGAAAAGCAGAACAAAGATTTTTGAGTGAAATTCCAACATCAAAAGTTTTCTTTTTAGATGCAAAACCAATCGTAGGCAAGGGGCTCGGTGCATTCAAAGGAATAGTATCTGCTTTCTCATCTTTAAAAGATGCCGTTGAAATCCTAAAAAAAATAAAACCAGATGTAGTTGTAGGATTTGGAGGATATGTTTCAGGTCCATCACTCCTTGCAGGTAAGATATTAAAGTCACGAGTTTTTATTTTTGAGCAAAATTCTGTAATGGGATTGGCAAATAAACTTTCATCAATTTTTGCAGATAAAATTTTATTATCTTTTCCGGAATCAGAAATCCCAAATTTTTCAAAAAAGAAATCAGTAGTAGTTGGGTTTCCCTTGAGAAATAAATTCAAAGAACATCTTGAAGAAGGTATGAAAGAGAAACATGAGAAAAAAGATGAATTTTTAAAAATCCTCATAACTGGGGGAAGTCAAGGAGCTTTAAGTCTCAATAAATTATTTACAAAATCTTTAAAAAAAATAGCGGAGTCTGATACAAATTTGCCACATCTCAAAATATTTCATCAGACCGGAGATTTATTTTTTGATGAAGCTCAAATATTCTACTCTTCGCTAAAACAAAAATTAAATGCTAAAATCGATTATTCAATTTTTCCATTCTCAGAAAAAATAGGATATTATATCGGTTTAGCGGATTTTATTATTTCAAGAGGAGGAGCTGGTACTGTTTTTGAAATAGCATATGCTAAAAAGCCCGCAATCTTTGTCCCTCTACCGAAATCAATTGGGGATCATCAATTTAAAAACCCTCTCAAGATTTTTGGAGACAGATGCATTATTGTGAGACAAGATAATGAAGGAAGATTTGAAGTTATACTAAAAGAGTTTATTTCAGGTGATTTACTATCTGATCTGAAAGATAAACTAAAAGATTTCAGTATAGAAGACGGCTCAAAGAGAATTTTAGATATTATTCTGCAGTAAACAATCTTATTTTTCAGTTTATTTCTATTTTTTCAGTTTATTTTTGTTGTTCTTGAAACTGCAAACCGCCTTGCTCTTTCGTGAGCTGAATTTACAAGATATAAAATAAAACTTAAAAGATTTCCCGTTGGTTTTAATTCCTGGTTCTGAAAAATCAAAGATACATTTCTTCTATTTCTTTCCTCCTTTTTTATGCAGCCGAAAGGTATATCTAATTTAGCTCGTGTCAGTATTTCTTTCAATACTGAGTAGTGAGATTTACCGCCATCTACAAGAATAAGATCTGGCAAAGGTAAATCTTTGCCTTCAAAAAAATCTTTTATTCTTCTTGACATGACATTTTTCAGAGCAGATATATCATCATACCCAAATTCATCAACCTTATATAATCTTAGCCTTGAAGGTATTATTTCACCGTCTTCAAAATGAACTTTTACACCGACAAGATTTTTGCCTCCAAAGTTTGAAAAATCATATACCTCAATTCTCCGAGGAGTTTTATCAAGTAGCAAGAATTTTTGTAGTTCAGTGAGCATTCTGAATTTTTTTGCAATTTTTATTGATGTTTGCAGAATTTGTTCTGTTGCATTTGATTTTGCGAGCATCATAACTTCTTTCTCATCATCATAAGGTGGCCTCAACAATATTTTCCCAACTTGCTGGTCTGATGTAATAATTTCAGAAACAATAATACCGTCACTTCCTGAGTTTTCAAAAAAGAGTTTTAAAGCAAGGTCAAGAATATCTTGACCACCATATTGAAAGACTCCCCCATACCCTCCGAAAAATCTTCCCTCCCTTATTTTAAGAATAAAAATTCCCACTTTATCTTCAATTATGTCGTAGCCGAGGTAGTCTGCATTTCTGAAATCTTCAAAAATTATTCTTTTGTAATCAAGTGCTTTCTGAATTATTTTTATTTTATCTCTTATTTTTGCTGCTTCTTCAAAGTTTTCCTTTTCAGCTTCTTCCCACATCTTTTTTTCAAGTTCTTTTATAACCTTTGTAAATTTTCCTTTCATAAAATCAATTGCTCTGTACACATTTTTGAGATATTCTGATCTTGTGATTTTTCCTACACATGGGGCAGGACATACCTCTATTTGACCGTCAAGGCAAGGTCTTTGTCTTTTTTGAAAATCTTTGAACTTATTTTCTGTACATGTTCTTATTCCAAAAGCCATTTTCAGAGCTGAAAAAATTTCTTTTGTTTCTTTTGCAGAAAAAGGACCAAAATATAAAGCACTTTCTTTTTTTGGTATTCTTGTCAAAGATACTGATGGGAACTGATGAGAAATATCTATTTTTATATACTTTAATCCTCTTATATCTTTTACCTTGATGTTATATTTTGGGAGATTTTCTGATATTAATTTTTGTTCAAGAAAGAACGCATCCTCTTCTGTGTTTGTGATTATCCATCTTACATCATCAGCTTCTTGTACAATTTTCGGGACCGTTTCTCTTGTATCTAAAAAATTGATATAAGCTTTTAATCTTTCTTTCAGATTTTTTGCTTTCCCTATATATATCGGTTTTTTATCTTTGAGGAAAATATAAACTCCACAGGTCTCGGGAGCACTTTCTACTTTGTTTATAAGATTTTTCATTCTATAAGGTTTTTCACTTTATATATTATACTCTTTTCACTCTAATTAACTTTGAGCAGTTTTCACAGAAAAATTTTGTTTTCCTATCAACATCGTATATTGAATTTGAAAAACTCATAACACAACTTGGTTTTTCACAGTGAATTAATCCCAAAACATGTCCTATTTCATGAATTACCTCTTTCTGAACCCTTGAGCAGTATAGTTCATCATCTTGGGGGAAGCCGTAAAACTCTGGATCAAGCCTACACAAAGATACAACACAAGATAAAGCTGTTGGGGATGCTATTCCGAAAACAAAATTAAGATCACCAAAATATATGTCTTCCTTTGTTATCCCAAGAGAAATTTCTGA
>Ga0079992_156354_pt1 | contig 10472 bp, 9 predicted proteins | sample FaiFalFF_MnMetaG_3_FD_69197 | JGI IMG/M metagenome (GOLD analysis project Ga0079992, IMG submission 69197) | Freshwater microbial communities from Yellowstone National Park, Wyoming, USA - Fairy Falls B (FF_Mn_B) MetaG (SPADES assembly) (version 2) | ecosystem: Environmental > Aquatic > Freshwater...
CTAAATCTCCGACACCAAAATCAGAGGGCAAAGATGTAATATGCAAAAGAACCCCAGCTCTTCTTTGAGAAAGCATAGTATCTTATTCAAAGTATCTTCACTATTCAAAATCTTTTTGTCAATAAAGAATATTAAGAATATCCAAATTTTTTTAAAACTTCAAAACCTCCAATTTTTTCGAATGTTTCAAAGTGAATTTCTTTAAACTCCTTTTTCCATTCTCCTACTCTACCTTTTCTGAAAGTATGAGATTTTTCTGGTTTCATACCTTCGTTGATCATTTTTTCGACAATATCGTCTGTTGGTTCAACTTCAAGATAGTTGAGAATTTTCTTCATTGTTTCCTTTATATTCGGAGAGACTCCGTCCTCTCCTACAAAGTCTTCATATCTTATAACAAGAGTATTTTTGTGGCTCAACCACCCTTCATAGCTTTCATAAAGAATTTTAACATTAGGAACAGAATACTTTGTTAAAGAAAGTGAAAATTTTCCTTCACCTATACCTACAATGCTCGCCAGAAGTTTTTCATCATGAGACTTAAATTGATCATAAGCTGGTCTCCTAATATGGTTCCCATAACCAACAAAATAAGTTAGAGAAACAACATAATCTCTTGGATCTCTTATGATAAGTATGTGCTTTAATTTCCATTTATCAATAAATTTAGCAACATCAGAAGTATAAGGATTATGCCCAACAAAAACTTTACCTGGTAACAAGTTATAAACCTTTCTTTCAACCAATGAATAGTAGAATCTTGGAGATATAGAAAGGGCTTCTAATCCCCATATTTGCCAATTTGATTTTAGATTATAAATAACTATCTCATCTTGCAAAAATGCTTGTGGTACTTGCAGTACAACATTCAAAAGTAAATTTGTTCCAGCTTTCGGAACAGAATTTAAAATAACAGGACAAGATAATCTCTCAGAACTTCCTGACCTTTGAACTGTTCTCAAATATACTCCCACATTAGAAGTTATATATCTAGCGATATTTCTTCCCAAGTAGCTCCCACCCAAAAAATCGTGCAGGAATAAATTTTTCTTACCTTTAAAATATCGCTTTAATTTCTTCATCATATTACTAACACAAAATTTTTATTTCCCCCCTATCTTCTTAAAGTAATAAACCCTATTTCTATTTTAAAATATTTTTTTAGCAATCTCTCCATCTTCAAGAACAAAAGTTTCCCATTTAACTTTTGGCCAAACAACACCCGGATATCCACCTGTCCAATCACCTCGTGGGGAGTTTGGACCAAGAGGAACATTTACCTGAAAAGAAATAGCATTATGAATATCTACATGCCACAACCCTTTCCTATCTTTTCTTGGAGAAACAACAATACCTCTTATATTATAGGTTCCATCCGCAAGTAGATTTGGTGGAATTTCGCATACAGATTTATATAGCCCTGGATTAAGGGTTTTGTAAGCTCTTTCAAGATAAGAATTCTCTCCCGTTGCAAAAACTATTATTTCCCTTGAATTCTGAAGGACTATATTTGCACAAGCATTTGTTGGCTTTAAGACCCAGAATTCAAATTCAACAAAAATAGGCTCCGTTGAGTCAAACAAAAAATTCTCCTCACCATACTTATTTTTTACTTTTATAGATTTTAGTTTAACAAATTCATCTCCCGGAGCAGAGTCAAAATCCCATTCTCTTTTTTGAGGAATTTCAGCAAAGAATTTGAGATATTCATTTACAACTTCTGAAACATTTCCATCTTTTATTATTTTACCTTTATCAATAAGAATAGCTCTTTGACAAAACCTCAAAATTGCATCCATATTGTGTGAAACAACAAGAACTGTCCTTCCTTCTTCCGATGATACTTCTCCCATCTTCTGAAAACACCTTTTCTGGAAACCCACATCCCCAACCGCGAGAACCTCATCCACAAGCAATATATCTGCTGAAAGATGTGCAGCAGTTGCAAAAGCAAGCCTGACATACATACCAGATGAGTAGTATTTCACAGGAGTATCTATAAAATCCGCAAGTTCTGAAAACTCAACAATTTGATCAAATTTCTTTTCTATTTCTTTTCTTTTCATTCCAAGTATAGTTCCGTAAAGGAATATATTTTCTCTTCCTGTAAGTTCTGGATGGAAACCAATTCCCACTTCAAGCATAGCTCCAACTGAACCTCTGACAACAGCATAACCTTTTGTAGGATAGGTTATTTTTGATAGGATTTTGAGCAGAGTGGTTTTTCCTGCTCCGTTTCTTCCTATTATTCCTACTACCTCCCCTTCTTTTACCTCAAATGATACATCTTTTAGAGCCCAAATATATTGTTCATCTTCGTTTTCTTTATATTTTCCAAACTTGAAAATTTTTTTTATTCCTTCTGATATAGCATCTCGCAAAGCATGATATGGTTCTCTCTTGCCAAATCTATATTTTTTTGATAGCCCATCAACTGTTATTGCAAATCTCATAAACTAAAATTTTCCCTATATCTTTACTTTTATAACTAACCTAATTCCTTTAATTTTTCCTCAATAATAGTATCAGCAATACTTATAGCTTCTTTTAAATTACTTACATCATATCTCACAGGATTGAAGAGAAAACCTTGATTTTCACTTTGTATTCCCAAAGAGCGTCTTAATCTACTTTTTAGAACTTCTTTAACGTACTCTCTATCCTGAATTAGACCAAAAAGAAAATTCTTTATTTTCCAAAAATAAAAATACCTCTTTACCTTTTTTTGATATTTTTCGTAAGATTTATCTTTTTTAGAAAGATCTCTAAGTTCCTCCAAAATCGCTATAAAAAACTTCCTATGAAAATCTCTTAATGCATCTTTTCCAGCCAAATTATAGACTTCATTTTTTCCTATGATATCAAAAGCAATTAAGAAAGAATCATATACACAATTCCAAACTGTAAAGAGGTCTTTGAATGGAGAAAACATAAGCTTACCTCTAAATTCGTCAAACTGATATAAGAATTCTTTTACTTTTTCTGGATTTCCACGCGCCCCATAACCATAAGAAAAAGGCGTATCTCGAGCAATAAGCAAGGGAACATTAACATCACACACATTTTTATTATTTTCTTTTGAAAGCTCATACAAAGCTACGAATGAAAAAGTCAAATCCGGTGCCCAATTGAAAAAACATCTACCATACTTACTCCTTATAAAATCGTAAAAATTTTTATCCACAAAAGATATATGGGGTATACACCAATTGCGAGCTAATGAAACTTGCAATCTAAAAATTAGTTTAGCATCAAACCTATTTATAGTATCTTTATTATTCAGTATATAGAACAAGAACGCATATTTTTTTTCTTCAAAATTATCCAACTTTTGCGTTTGTAATTTTTCAACTATATTAGAAAAGACCCCCCACCTATGAGAGAAAACTTTGATACCTTTATTTTCCTTTAAATTTACAACTTTTGAGTAAAATTGTAGGAATTTTTTAGGAAGAAGATCATCATCTGCCAAAAAAGTTATGAATTTACCATTTGCCTTTGACAAAGCAAAATCCCAGCTTCTTGGCATATCTAACGGCTTTGGTGTTCTAAAATACTTTATTTTTTTTGATTCAAACTCAGATACAACCTTTTCTGTTTCAGAATTAGTTGAATTATCACTAATTATTATCTCATAATCATCAAATTCTTGCTCCAGCGCAGATTGAATTGCTTCTCTCAGGAAATTTGGTCTATCCCTTGTCGGAATAACTATTGAGAAAAGTGGTCTCATATTATAAATAAAATTATTAATCTAAAATTCCATATTTCAAAAACAAATCAAACAACTTTTGGACCCTCTTTTCATATGTATGGTTCCTTAATGTTCTGATCTGTCCTGCTTTTGCTATCCTTTCTCTCTCTTCTTCATTCAAAAGATAATACTTTATTTTATCTATACATTCGTCTGTGGTATCATAAACTTCTACCTCTTTTCCTACCTCAAAAAGTTCGTTCATCCCTAGCAGATTATCCGTTAGAAGGAAAGAACCAACACCGGTTGCCTCAAATAACCTATAATTATGCGCCCAGGGCAAAATGCTTCCATGATGATTCAAAACTATTTTTGCTTTTGAAAGAACATAGTAGTAATCAATGCTAAAAACAGCTCCCCTGAAATTTTTTCTCAATTCAGAGGGCAAAGAACCAAAAGATTGAGTCCATATATGGAATTTATCTTGGAAAGCATCAGCAATTTTTTTGAGAAAGGGTATCCTACTTCTGTGAGCTTGATGCAAACTACCGGCAAAAACTATATCGTATATTTTCTGTTGATTTTCAACGCCGGGATTTTTCTCTCTGATTTTTTTCAAAACCAAAGGCTCAAAACCCAAAGGGATATATTCAGCTTTTACGCCAAAATATCTGAACTTGAAAACATGAGGTAAGAAAGGAGAAAAAACAAAATCATAATAAGATAAAATATATTCATCAGAAAAAGAAAAGGAAGTTGCATTTGAATATCCAACAAGTTTGAAGTTAAAGATCTTTTTCAACTTTGAAAAAAAATAGTGATTTACCTCCGCAAATGGAAGAACTAAAACAATATCAGGCTTATAATAAGCAATCTGTTTTGCTAAAATCAAATAAAAATCTTCTTTTGAGAAAAAACCTATTTTTGATGATGGCTTTATATCTTTTAGTATTTTTGAAATAAAGTTATCTGATTGTGGATAAAAATTTTTCTCCCATCTTTTTTGAAACTCCTCAGAGCTCACAAAAATATCTATTACGCCCAGACCCAATTTTTCAAGATAAATAGAGAGTAATTCCTGGAGTAGATCATTAGCTATATACTTTGCCAATGATAAATTCCAACCCTTTTCAGACATGCGAGTTATAAATTCTTTTTCCATACCTGGTGCAAGAGGCGCTAAAATCATAAGATTTTTTATCTTTGTCTTTTTTTCCTTACCCTCCATAACTACACTCCCCATATTTTCATTAGGTCTTTTTTCAAAATTTCAGATAGCCTCTCCACTTCTTTTTTTAATGCAAAGCTCAAAAAATCTACTAACCAGTGATGCTCTAATTTCTTCCCAAATAAAACATTTAAATTCATAATGAATTTTATGAAAACAGGTTCAAAACCAAATTTTATCTTTGATTCTTCCAAAACAGCTCTCAAAACATACTGAATTTTAGAATTATACGGTATTTTCTTTCTTGCAATTTTCAAATCAGAAAGATCAAATTTAGCATTTACTTTGTGTAAATTCAGAAAGCTTTTTAAGGTATTTATAAACTCTTCCTCGCTCTTGAACTCATCTAAAACCAAAAACAAAACATCTTCAAAAAATTTTTTCTCACCAAGTTTTCGTTTCAAAGCCAAGATTTTTTCAGAGTATAGGCTACTATGCCAGTATAAAAAATTGTATATAGTTGTGTATAATTTTCTGTGTTCTGCACCAAAAAATCGTGTCTGTTCTCTTGCAAGAGCAAGCTCAAAATCATCTACCCACTCAAATCCCTCACATAGCATAATTTTCCACATTTCAAACGAACGCAAAGCGGGATTTCTGAGAAGAACTATAAATTTTTCTGAGCTACCAACTTCTATCTTTTCTCTGAATTCAGGTAGTTCGCAGATATGAAAACTAAAAATATCCGAGTTCAAATTGAATTGTTTGAATAATTTACAGAATTTTTCAATTCCCTCCGCTTTTGTACCAAAAACAAAAATCTTTCCTTTTTCGCTCATTTTTGAGCAAGTATGTGAGTTATATTTTCTTTCAATCCTATTTTTCCCAACTACATTACTTAATTCATAAATTTAGTCAAAAAATCTTAAAATTTTTTGTTCAAATTCATAAGCTCTAACTCAGAAATCTTAAAAGTAAAAGGAATAACAATTCAATTTAACAATTTCTTAAACTTTACAATCTTAAATTTTCCAAGCTAGAAGATAAGAGAAAAATTCAAAAATTTTCCTCTCAAAAACCTCCCCGTCACAATTTGGGATATAAAACCGCGGAATTTTATGTCTTGGTGTAAATCTTGTACAAACACCCTTTATACCAGAAAACGAATATCTGAAATTTTCTTGACATATTTTCTGGGTTATTTCTGAAAAGTCTCCTTCAAGCCCAAATGGATAAGCAAAACAAAAGATTTCCTTACCAGTTATTTCCTGCAAAATCTTTTTACTCCCCAAGATCTCCCACTCTTGCTCTTTATAATCTAATAAAGATAAAACCCTATGAGTTTGAGTATGCGCTCCTATAACAAAATTTTTATTCAAAGAAAGCTCAAATAAATCTCTATCATTCATAAATAAAGAAGAATTCTGATATGATACCAAACTATCACCCATTTCAAAAAACTTTTTTAAATCTTCAAGCTTTTCACAAGGGTTTTGGGAGTATTTGAGAAGAATGTAAGATAGAACAAAAAGCTCACTCTTTTTTAGGTATAAAGTATCATCAAAAAAATTCATTTTTTCCCTAAATTTATTATATAGTTCAAAATCAAGCTTTGAAACTTCGTCTTCTTGCGTAATTATAACTTTTATTTTTTTGCTCTCATGTGTTATATATATTTCCTTAGCTTTTAATTTTTGCTGGAAAATTTCGGCAAGCTCATCCCACCATGTTTTTTTGCTACTTAAAAATCCAGTTGTTATAAAGAAGGCAGCAGGCAAATCATACTTTTCTAATATTTTTTTTGCAAAGTCAAAATTATCTTTGTACCCATCATCAAAAGTTATAAATATTTTTCCTTTGGGCTTCAAGGAAAAAATATCATCAAGTTTGCAAGCATATTTTCTTACAATCATAACATGCTCCTCAAAATTTTTTGGCTCAACACAAACTCCATAGTAATCTTTTCCTCCCGAGATTCTATGGTACATAAGAACTACTGATATAGGAAGATGAGATATCAAAAACCTTTTCACAAAAGCTTTAAACATAATAATAAAATAGAAAGTTAATAATAAAAATTAAATCAAGAATAAATGAATCTGAAATTGAAATGGTAAATTTGATTTGATGAGTATTGTTGTAGCTCAAATACTGCCAGAAGATAGAAACGGAGGAGCTTTTCGCATACCTGAATATCTTCACTATGAATTCCCAAAATATGGAATAAATTCATATATGGTAGTCGGAGAAAAACATACGAACGACGAAAGAGTGTTTGAAATACCAAACTTTCAATCAAGATCAAAAATAGCCAAAAAAATGATAGAAATTGAAAGGAAAATAACTCCTTACACAAGTTTCAAAGGCGGGTGGAGAATCAGAGAAATTATAAGATTTATAGGACAACCAAAAAGGATGTTGAAAATATGGGCTGGATTTGAAGATTTTGAATTCCCCGGAACATGGAAAATACTAGATATTTTGCCAGAAAAACCTTCTGTACTTTTATGTCATGTTTTACATGGTTTTTGGTTGCAAGATAGAGGTTTTTTTGATTTGAGAGCTTTACCATACCTTTCTCAAAAAACAAAAGTTATTCTTGTACAACATGATATGTGGCTATTTACAGGACACTGCTCACTTTCTATGGGATGTGAAAGATGGAAAATAGGATGCGGAAAATGTCCAGATCTAAATCTGCCACCAAGAATAAGAAGAGATCTTTCTCATATAAACTGGAAGATAAAAAGAGAAATTTATAGGAAAAGTAAATTTTTCGTTGTGGTACCATCAAAATGGATGAAATCACAAGTTGAAAGTTCTATTTTGATGGAAGGTGCAAAAGAGGTAAAACTGATATACAACGGAATACCACTTGATATATTTACTCCTTCCGACAAAGCAAAATCACGCAAGATTTTGAATCTACCACAAGATAAAATAATTATTATGACAGCTGCAAAAAGTCTCAAAACAAATGTATGGAAAGGATTTGATATATTTTTCAGGTTCGCAAAAAAAATAAGTCAAAAACACAAAAACATCATATTTTTGGGATTAGGCGGATCAAGCAGTAACAAAGTGGAAGAAGAAAAAATAGGGGAAAACAAGATTTTATATTTTCCTTTTGAGCAAAAACAAGAAAAATTGAGGTATTTTTATTCAGCAAGTGATTTTTTTGTTTTGCCATCAAGAGCTGAAAGTTTAGGGCTCGTCTTTCTTGAAGCGCAAGGCTCTGGGACTATACCATGCGGGACAAATATAGGAGGAATACCCGAAATAATAGAAGATATGAAAACAGGAATTCTCTTTGATTTGAACGATGTAGATGATTTAGTTCAAAAAGTTGAAAAACTTATTGAAGATAGAAATCTTTATGAGAAGATAAGAGAAAACGCAATTTCCAACTCAAAGAAATTTGATATAAAAGAAAAAGCAAAAGAATATGTAGATTTTATACTTTCAGTAATTGAGCGATAATATAAGGTCGGGTTCTTCCTTCCAACTCAAACGCCTCATTATTTCTATCTTTACCTTTCCGCCTTTGTCTTCAAAAATAAAGCTTACAGGTTTTTGGTATTCAAGAGAATTTTCTTGTTGAGGAGAAAGCACAATAGTTTCTTTTCCCCCATTTTCCCAGTACAAAAATATGTAAAGTTTCGGATTACCTTGATCTGCTGTTGGGAGCCTATGAGGAACTCCAATATTTTCAAGTTGAAGAACTAAATTTCCGTTTTCTCTTGCAACTTCAACTTTTATATCGTCTTTTTTAGCAATAAGAGCTGGAAATTCATGAGAGAAAACATCTTGCTTTGAATGAAACCAACTCATAGGTGGTTTTTGGGTAAGATGTTTTCTACCTACTTTTGGCATATGGCAATCAGAACATGTTTTTTCAACTTTTGCCTCCAACCATTCAGAATAGGTTTGCTGATGGCAAACTCCACACAATTCAGAAGATTTTATTTTTTTGTCTTGAAACGATGGATGAGGTGGAGACCAAACTTCATACGGACCAACCATACCTTTCCTGTGAGGGTCAAAATGGCAGGTCACACAGTAAATTCCATCTTCAACATGCTTTTCCCTGAGTTCAGGTTCTTCTTGAAATCCCGAACTTGCCCATATAGGTTTTGCTGCATGACAGGGGAGACACTTTTCATCTGTATAATTTTTTGATTCTTTTTTGAAATGTTCAGACACCCAAGCTACGGCATGTCTTGATTTTTTGAAATCTTTGTGAATATCTTTGTGGCAAGAACCACATCTTTCAGCTGGCGGCTCTTGAAGTAAATCCTCCTCTAAAAATATCTTTGAAGCAAAGTTTTTCAAAGAGCAAGAAGATAACGAAGTAGAAAAAACAAAGAAAATAAAAGAAAAAGAAAGGAAGAGAAAAAGAAAAATGGCATTATGTCTGAAAAGCTTTTTTCTGAAAAACCTTTTTATCATAATACACAATCAATAATAAACAAATTATTCAGAAATTGCCTCTTTTATTTCTAAAAGTAAAAGATGGGTTGTATGACATCTTGTGCAGTAATCACCAACACGAGAAAGAGCTGAGAAGAACTTTTGTGAATTCTTTTCTTTTACCGCAATGAAAAGAGCGTCAACAGCAGCAGTGTAATCTTTTCCTGCGAGAGCCTCAATTGACGCTTTTGATGTGTGGCAAGATGAGCAAGTTTCTTTGAGAGCTTTTGCCCTTGCGGAAAAATCTTTTGCACTTTTTTCCGCAAGAGAGAAATCTCCATCCTGAACCCCAATCAAAGTAAATCTTAAAGAATCTGATAGTTCCTGCATAAATTTATGGACACCTACTTTTTTCAGAGAAACCGGGTCTTCTAATTCAATTTCATCCCAACTTGGTATAGAATAGAAAATTTTTGTAGATAGCTGATTGTCTTGGTGGCAAGATTTACAAGTATCTCCGAGTTCCTTTGCAAGAGCTCCCACTTGCTTTAAATCACCGGAATTTACAGCCTTGAGGAAATTTTCTGCGACATCTTTTTTTATGTAGCTTTGCCACTCAGGAACCATATCTTTTATGCCGAGGTAAGATTTGACAAGGTTATCAGCCCATTTTTTAGCTTTTTCTGTATTTCCAGCTTGAAGGTAAAACATAGTTGCTTTAAAAGATGTAGCCATATTATGCATAGCTGCCAAAAACTTTTTTTCACGAGACTTCGGCGGATAAAAGTTATCAAGCGATTTTGGGGGTCTTTTTATTGATATTTTCCCTTCTTCCTGTTGCTGGCTAATTCCTAAACCTACAAAAAACAGAAGAGATATAACAAAAAATGAAAGTAAAAGGATAAAGGAAGAAAGAGAAGATGAATTCGCTTTCCCAAACCTTACATTTTTTCTTCCTGAAAACCAAATCATATATTCTATTTTAATTTTTTTCATATTATTTCTGTGATATATATCACATTTCTGGATATATCACAAACGGAAAAAGAGGTAATTTACTCAAAAAGTATTAAATTCTGTATTTTAGATGTGTGAGAAGAGCGGGAAGGGGTCGCTCCGGTGCAGAGAAAATGTGCCGGGGAGGAAAGTCCGGTCTCAGAGGGTGCGCGTATCCCGTTAAGGCTGATGGAGCCGGAGCGG
>Ga0079992_119579_pt1 | contig 10470 bp, 12 predicted proteins | sample FaiFalFF_MnMetaG_3_FD_69197 | JGI IMG/M metagenome (GOLD analysis project Ga0079992, IMG submission 69197) | Freshwater microbial communities from Yellowstone National Park, Wyoming, USA - Fairy Falls B (FF_Mn_B) MetaG (SPADES assembly) (version 2) | ecosystem: Environmental > Aquatic >...
AGAGGTGCCGTAAGGTGTCCACCGCCACCACGTCGAACGAGGGGGCCGCCTCCCTGATGGCCGCTAGGATGTCCTCGGCCCTCATGCCTGCCGCCATGAGCCAGCGCACATGCGCTGGGGCGGTGTTATCCCTGCGGAGCCTCTCGGCCCAGATGGATTCGGTCTCCTCCGTGACCCACAGCACTCGCACGCCCTGGGCGTCCCACTCTTGGGCGCAAGCCCACAGTAACTCCGTTTTCCCGCATTTAGGCGGGGCAGCCAATAAGTGGCTCCAACCCCTGATGATGACCCCTTGCTGGCCCAGCACAGGCAGGCTCGCCAGGCTCTCGGCGGCGGGGGCGGCCAGGAGGTCGGAGGGGCTGAGGAGTTTAGTTCCAACGGCGAATACATTAGTTTGAACTGAACTCCCCTGGCTCTCGGCCTGGGCAGCCAGCCCCTCGATGGCCGCCTTGAGGGCCCCCATCACCCGGACGGACTGGCGGCGGTAGGTGTCCCGCAAATCCGCCTCCCCCAAGGAGGGGGAGACCAGCCCCAGCGCCACCAGGTCAAGGCATTGGGGCAGGAGGCCAGCCCTGCGGGCCGCCTCCGCCCAAGCGGCGCCCCATTCCCTTCCCGCAGCGTCGGCATCGGGTATGAGGAGGAGGCCCCTGAAGCCCTTGGCCACCAGCTCCTGCAGGAGGGCTGGGTCAGGTCTCTGGCTGGCGCCCTTGGTCACTCCATGAGCCGAGGCCAGGTGCCCCAGCTTCAAGGCTTCGATGGCGTAGGCGGCAACGGCGGTGTCGGACTCGCCCTCGCAGAGCACCAGCACCGGCGGGGCCTTATCGGGCAAAGCGGGCCACAGGGGAGGGCGGGGGCCATCCTCGGGCTCCCACCAACCTTTGCTGCCAGGTGCTCGCAGCTTCACCGTCTCCAGTCCAGGCCAAATGAAGGCCACGGCCCCATCACGGGACTCCAAGGGGAGCGTCTTCAGCCAGCCCCTGGGCACGCCACAGCGTTCGGCCCACCAGGTCAGGGGGTCGTCGGCCTTCCTGCCCTGGTGCTGCTTCTGGTCGCTGCCGTTGCGCCACTGCTCCCCAGGGGGGAAGAGGTCCGCCCAGGAGAGCCCCAGGGCTGCCAGGACCTCCTCCGTGGGCCTCCCGTGGTGGCAGTGAACCAGCACCCTGCCGTCCTCGGCCTCTCGGATGGACAGCCCCCGCCTGCGGCCATCGTAGTGGCCGGGGCAGAAGGCCTGCCATGCGCCGTTCTTCCCGACGGGCCGCAGCCCCAGCTCCTCGAGGCGGGTTAGCACCTTAGAGAGGGGTCTCTCGCTCATGCCCCCACCACCTCCCTCGCCGCCTGGGCTAGCTCCAGCAGGTCGACGGATTTTGTGGCATAGGGCCACCATCTCCAAGCGATGGGCTGGGCATCGTTAAGACGGATGTAGCGCTCGCCGCCCCTCAGGGGGGCCCTCAGCAAGTGGCGCAGGTCGATATGCCACGCCAGACGGCGAAGGTCGTCTCTCACTAGCCAGGTCGTTACTCCAAGGCGCACGAGGATGCGGATGCACAGGTCGGGGAGGCTGATTGTGCTGGGCATCACCCGCCACCGATAGGCCGTGCCCAGGCACAAGCGGCCGTCCAGCGCAACGAGCTTGCCTAGGACGATACGCCTGCCGCCCTTGCGCCAGGTGAGGGCAGAGGGGATATAATGGGATGGGAGTCCTCGGCGGGGACTCCCCTCTCCAGGCCCGGCCCCCCTCCCCTGGGCGCTCGGGCCTTTGCTATTATGTGGTCGCATCAGTCCCACCTCCCTGGGGCTGGTGTTCTCCGTGGCCCGCCGCCTCGCCCCCCGGAAGAGCACGGCGGCGGGTCTTCTGCACGGCCAGATAGCCGAGCGAAATCAAATCCCGAATCACCTCCTCTGGAGATTGCGCCCGCCAACGCTGGCGCAACTCCTCCAACTGTCGCTGTTCTGAGGCCGTCAGGCGTAGCTTGACCTCGCTCATGTCCACTACCTACAATACATGTGTCACTATGCGTAGGGGCAAAAATGACACACTCGAGCACTTGCGCCGCCTGATAGAGAGGCGGCTGGGGAGGCCGGTGGACCCCGACCTATGGGAGTGGATGCGGAAGCGGGGGAAGCTGGCCCTCTATGAGGACATGGGGGAGGTGGAGCTAGAAGAGCACATGGGTGATGTGGCGGATGAATATTTGGAGTACGAGGAGGTGGCCAGGTTAGGGCAGGGGCGTCTGCGTGGCCTCCCCATCGAGAGGGTTGGGGGGCTTCGAGGCGCTGGTGAGGCAGAGCCGCTCAGGGGTGCCGTCGGGGCGAGGGTGGCGGCCTACTCCCGTTTTGTGGCCCGTGTGGCCAGGGGAGACCCACAGGTGGTGGATTTCCGGCGGCGGGCGTTGAAGGGAAAGACGCTTTCGGAGGAAGAGGCGTATCGCTTCATCCGCTCGCCCGTCCTGGCCGTGGTCCCATGGGAGTTCCTGGAGGGTTTCCCCGACCTCTTGGCGGTAGAGGGGCGGATAATCACCTGGCAGGAAGATGGAGAAATAGAGCTGGAGCTCACGAGGCCGGCGCAACGGCGTTGGCGGGGGCGCAGCGCATGGGCGCTGTTGCGTTACCCCTGGCAAGGCCGGGAGGAGGTGGTGCGGGTAGCCTCCCAGTCCGTCCTGGGCGAGCTACAGAGGCTGGGGGCACGGCTGGCCGAGCGCTATGGGTGGCAGGAGGGGCAGGCCGTCTGGTTTTTGCTCACTGACCAGGTGCCCTGGGTCTCCCCTGGCTCCTGGCGCCTGGCCAGCCGTTTCGCCCCCTTCGCCGTGCGGCCCGTGGTCGTCATGGAGGTGGAGCCGTGGCTGCCGCCGGCGGCGGTGATGGATGCCTACCGGCGGATTCAGCGACAGCTAGGGCTCGGTCGGAACGTGGGGGAGAAGGCCTTGGCGCTGGTCTCTTTCCTCGCTGACCATATGGCTGTCCGGCTTGCCGGGGAGCCTCGCCTGGAGTTCCCGCCCTGGCGGAAATTGATGGTCGCCTGGAACGAATCCCATCCCGACCAGCGTTACGAGGACGTGAGGCGGTTTGCCCGAGATTGCCGGGCGGCGCTGGAGAGGGTCGTCCTCAAGCGGCAGCTGGTGGCCAGGTGGCTACAGCTCTGGGCCCGATAGTCACCCCCTGCGCCCTTCGCCTGCCAGGGGCTAGAGGCTAGCACGCACCAAGGGCCTGGTCGAGGAGCTGCGCCACCAGGGAGGCGTCGGTGAGGGCGTGGGCGTAAACGCTTGTGGTGGTGGTGGGGGTGGTGTGGCCCAAGAACCTGGCAGCGAGAGTGACGGGCGCCCCCATCTGCAAGACGATGCTGGCAGAGAGGTGGCGCAAGTCGTGGGGGCGGATGGGGTGTAGTCCAAGTCTCCTCGCCTCTCGATGGAGGGCGTGACCCACGGTGCTGGGCAGGGTATAGGAGCCCTGGCGGTTGGGGAAGACCAAAGCGTCGCCCACCGCAGGCATCCCCTTGGCAAGGAGCTGTTCCCGTTGCCTGCGCAGGGCCTCCCTGGCCAGCTGCGAGAGGGGCACCTGGCGGCGGGAGGCCCTGGTCTTGGGCTGCCCTTCCAGCCATCTGCCGGCCACCTTCTGGGCGCTCCTCTCCACCCGCAGCACGCCCCGCTCCCAGTCCACATCCCGCCACCGCAGGGCACAGGCCTCCCCCGGCCTGAGGGCGCAGGCCAGGGAGAGGGCCCACCAGGGCCAGTAGGGAGAGCCCCTGGTCTCCCGCAGGAACTGCCTCGCCTCCTCGGCCGTCCACAGTCGCCTCTCCCCAGCCCGGTAGGGAGGGGGCTCGGCCCTTTCAAGGGGGGAGTCGGGCAGCCAGCCCCACTTGACGGCCAGGTTGAGGGCACGCCTCAGCACCCGGTAGGCGTCGTAGGCGGCCTTGGGGCCCAGGGCCTGCCCCAGCTCGGCGAAGAGGGTCTGCAGGCGGGAGGGCTCCAGGCGCAGGAGCTTCACCTTGCCCAGCCTCTCCTCAATGGCCCCCGCCAGCCGTCGGTAGTCGTGCAAAGTGCGGGGCCGCCACCTACCCTCTCCCTGGCGTAGGAACTCCCCCAGCAGGTGGGAGACGGTGCGGTCGGGCCCCTCGGGCAGGCTCCCCCTTCTGGCCAGCTCCCGCAGCCGCCTGAGCTTGGCCTCCGCTTCCCGCCTGGTGCGGCCGTAGACGTAGCTCCTCCTGCCCCCTACGGAGAGCTGGCCGCACCACCTGCCGTCCCTCCGCCGATAGAGGGAGCCGTCCCCCCAGGCCATGACATTGCCTCCTTGCCTGGGGGTGCTGTCAAAAGTGCTGTCAGACGCCGGGCCAGATATGGGGGCCGTATCTGGAGCGGTAGAGCGGCGGCTTCATAAGCCGTGCGTCGTGGGTTCGAATCCCACCCCTGCCACCAGGGAAGGCACGCCTGTGAGCTATTGCCCCTCTCGGCGGTGCCAGGCCCGGGGGAGGTCGTGCTCCAGCACGCGGGAAGTCCACAGCCAAAGGGCGCTAACGGCCCCCGCCACCAACCCCAGGAAAACCAAGGCACCTCCTCCTATGGGTGAGGCCAACCCAGGTAAGAGATGCATCAAGAGGCCGAGGGCCACTAAGGCGCCCCCACCTAGTGTCCAGAAGATGCCCAGGGCCAGGCCCACCACCGCTGTGGCCATCCCCCTTCACACCTCCCGACGCTACAGACGCTACAATAGATGTATGAATCCAAGGGGCCTGGCCCCGGCGTCCCTATATTATGGTAGCGCGTGCCCGGCGCGCTGTTAAGGTGCCATGGCCCTAAAAGTCACCAACCCCGCCCGCGGCACCGTCCTGGCCTACCATGTGAGGTTGGCCGACACTTTCTGGAGCCGCCTGCGCGGCCTTCTGGGGCGACGGGCCCTTGCCAGGGGGTATGGCCTCCTCATAAAACCCACCGCCTCCGTCCACACCTGCTTCATGCTCTTCCCCATCGATATCGCTTTCCTGGACGAGGGGGGGAGGGTGGTGAAGGCCTGCCACGCTCTGCCGCCCTTCCGGGTGGCCATAGGAGGGAGAGGAGCCAAGATGGCCCTGGAGCTGCCCGCAGGCACCCTTAGGGACACTGGCACCCAGGAGGGGGATCGCCTTCTGATAGAGGAAGCGCCATAAAAAGAGATGGCGCGCTCGGTGGGATTCGAACCCACGACCTCAGCCTCCGCAGGGCTGCGCTCTGTCCGGGCTGAGCTACGAGCGCGCCTTATGTATATGGCCACAGGCGCCTGGCGAAGGAACCCAGCCCCGTGGCCGCCCTTGTCCTCTCATGGTGCCCAGGGCGGGATTCGAACCCGCACGCCCGCGCGGGGCACTGCGCCCTGAACGCAGCGCGTCTGCCAGTTCCGCCACCTGGGCTCCTGTTTCAGCCGGCCATGGTGGGCGGTGCAGGACTCGAACCTGCGACCTCTTGCGTGTGAAGCAAGCGCTCTCCCACTGAGCTAACCGCCCACCTTCCCCGCCATCACGATTCTACCACCCATGGCCAGGCCGTCAAGACCTCCCCGGGCCCTCCTCTGTGGGCCTGGTGTGGATAACCCCTCTATGTGAAGCCCTTGACAATCCCCCCTCCCCTGGTATAATGGCCCCCGACGACGGCCCTTGGGGAGGTAGGGCTTAGGGAGGTGGCCAAGGGGGCCATGCTCAAAGGGGGCAGGCCATTTCTGGAAGACACCGACCGACCCAGGGGCGGGCGGCCTCGGCGGGTAGAGCCGTCCTAGGCACCCAGCGGCGGGTGCTTCATATCGCCTTCGTGCTGGTGGCCCTTATCGCCGGAGCTGTGGGCATAGGGCGCCACCGTCTGGCCAGCTCGGTGATGGGCTCCTCCACCCCACCCACGCCACCAGCGCGCGACCAGCAGGAGCCTACCTATCTACGTCTGCCCGTCATCCCTCATACCCAGGAGCGCGGGGGCGTCAGCATGGTGGGGCTGGCCGAACCCCTCATCCAGCCCACGGGACAGGTGCTGGTGCTGGAGCCGCTGGCCTCGGCAGATGCCGCGCCGCAGCCTACCGAGGCCCAGGAGGAGCGGCGACAGGACGCGCCGCCCCCTTCCCCACCGCCCCTCTTCACCACCTACAAGGTGCAGCCCGGGGACACCGTTTATGGCATCGCCCGGCGCCTGGGCATCGACTTCAACTACATAGTGTGGAACAACCCAGAGATAAGCGATGACCCTGACAGCTTAGTGGTGGGGCAGGAGCTCATCATCCCGGTGGGTAACGGCATCCTTTACCGCCTGAAGCTTGGGGACACCTTGCAGGCCGTGGCCCTCTTTTTCGGGGTCAAGGTGGAGGACATCGTTTCCTTCGCTGCCAACGGCATCACCTCCCCTGACGCGGTGCGGGAGGGGATGCTGGTGTTCCTGCCTGGGGCCAAGCCTCCGTCCCCGCCGGAGCCCAAGCCAGCGCCGGCGGCGCCGCAGCCCACCCCGCCACCAGCGGTGCAGCAGCCCAGGCCCACCCCACCTGCCTCAGTGGCAGCGGCCGCCAGCAGTGGCTTCATATGGCCAGTGCAAGGGATGCTCACCCAGTATTTCGGTGGCGGGCATAAGGGGTTGGACATCGCCACTGCCCACGGAACCCCAGTGGTGGCTGCTGCCGCCGGGCAGGTGGTGCTGGTGGCCTATGGCTACTACGGCTACGGCAACTACGTTATCATTCGCCATGCCAATGGCATAGAGACAGCCTACGCTCACCTATCGGCCATCTATGTCACCATGGGCCAGCAGGTCCAGCAGGGAGAGGTCATTGGAGCCGTAGGGTGCACCGGCTGGTGCACGGGGCCCCATCTCCACTTCGAGGTGCATGTCAACGGCGTGCCCGTGAACCCCCTCGCCTATCTCCCCTAGCCACCCCGGTAAGAAAGGATCACCACCTCCGTCCCCTCGGGCAGGGTGGACGGTGTCACGTTGAGCTTGGGCTGGGGCTCAGGCCGCTCCACCTCCATTTCCTGCAGGAAGCGATCCAGGGTTTCCAGGGGGAGGCGACAGACAGGGGTGCGGTAGTGCATGGGGATGACGATGCGGGGCTCCAACAGCCGCACCACCTCCGCCGCCTGGGCACCATCGATGGTGGTGCCACCTCCCACGGGCACCATGAGGACGTGCGCCCCGCTCAACATCTCCACCTGCTCGGGGTTGGGGAGATGGCCCAGGTCCCCCAAGTGACAGAGGACCACCCCCTCCATCTCCAGGACGAAGGCCAGGTTGGGGCCCCACACCACCCCCTGGCGCCCATCGTGATAGGTGGGAACAGCCGTGATATAGACACCACTTATCTCATACTCACCAGGGGCGTCCAGGACGAATGAAGGGGATACCACCGCCTGTAGGTAATCGTGGTCCTCATGGTGGTGGCTGATGGTGACGATGGGAGCCCGCAGTCGCCCTATTTCGTACCCGGTGGAAGGGGGACAAGGGTCAGTGACGATGGATACGTTACGTCCCCTCAGCCAGAAGCACGCATGCCCCAGCCAGACGATCTCCATGGCGGCAGGGCGGGCCGGCTACTCCTTTTGTCCGGCCTGGCGACGGCGCCAGAAGGCCAGAGCAGCCACCAACACCCCCAGGGCACCCAGCAGGCCCAAGATGCGCCCAAGAGCTCCCTTGCCCTTCTGCTGCTCCGCCATCCTTACTTCACCTCCCAGGCGGCTAACGCCCCTTGGCGAGTATAGCAAGGGGCCTCATGGGGGATCAACGCAATTCCTCCTCCGGCAGCCACACCTTGGCCTTGATGGTCTTACGCCCCAGGGCCCTGTGCGCCGCCACCCGATGGCCCCCATCGGATACCCGCCACTTGTAGGGAGAGCCGGGGGGGAGACGGGCCAGTTTCACCGGCGGGAACACGAGACCCCCCTCAAGGAGGCGCACAAACTCGGCCACCTTGGCCTTGCTCACCCGCCTGGGGGCGATCTCCTCCAGCGGCACATCCACGATGACCCTGGGCATGACCCCCTCTCCACTCTCATGATAGCCAGCCAGGGCCCGTAGACATAATGATAAGGCGCCTTCACCCCTTCTCCTTCCCCCTCTTGACAATGGAGAAGGCATGGCGTAGCATGAGGCATGGGCGGCCTGGCCCCGGAGTGGGGCTTTCTTTATATGGGCAGGAAGTACATATTTGTGACTGGCGGCGTGGTGAGCTCCGTTGGCAAGGGCATCGTCACCGCCGCCATCGGCCGCCTCCTCAAGTCCCGCGGCCTATCGGTGGTCCTCCAGAAGCTGGACCCTTACCTCAACGTGGATCCAGGCACCATGTCCCCCTACCAGCACGGGGAGGTTTTCGTCACGGCCGATGGGGCGGAGACGGACCTGGACCTGGGCCATTATGAGCGGTTCCTGGACCAGGACCTGACGGGCCTATCCTCCGTCACCGCTGGTCAGATCTACCAGGCGGTCATTGCCAAGGAGCGACGGGGCGACTACCTGGGGCGCACCATCCAGGCCATCCCCCACGTCACCAACGAGATAAAGGAGCGCATTAGGTCGGTGGGGGAGAAGGCTGGGGCCCAGGTGGTGGTGGTGGAGGTGGGGGGCACAGTGGGGGACATGGAGGGGCAGCCCTTCCTAGAGGCCATCCGTCAGCTGCGCACTGAGGAGGGCCGGGAGGACACCCTCTCTGTGCACGTCACCCTCCTGCCCTATCTCTCCACCACCGGCGAGCTGAAGACCAAGCCCACCCAACACAGCGTGCGGGAGCTGCGCAGCGTCGGCATCCAGCCTGACGTCATCATCTGTCGCAGCGACCGGCCGGTGGGGGTAGACCTGCGGGAGAAGATATCCCTCTTCTGCGACGTGCCCAAGAGGGCGGTGGTGCCCCTGCTCACCATGCCCACCATATACGAGGTGCCCCTGGTGCTAGAGGAGGCGGAGCTGGGGAGCTACATTCTGCAACGCCTGGGGCTGCCCGACCTCCCCCGCGACCTCTCGGAGTGGCAGCGGTGGGTGGAGCGGCTGAAGTCGCCCCAGGGCGAAGTGGAGATCGCCATAGTGGGCAAGTATGTGGAGCTACCCGACGCTTATCTCTCGGTAAAGGAGGCCCTGATCCACGCCGGGGTGGCCCATGGCGTGGGGGTCCGCCTCCGCTGGGTCCACTCCCAGGCCCTGGAGGAGGGCCGGTACGACCTCCTGGAAGGGATAGACGGCATCGTCGTCCCCGGCGGCTTCGGCGAGCGGGGGGTGGAGGGGAAGGTGGCAGCCGCCCATTACGCCCGAGAGCGGGGCATCCCCTACTTAGGGCTCTGCTTGGGCATGCAGGTCATGGTCATCGAGTATGCCCGCAACGTCCTGGGCTGGCAGGGGGCCCACTCTACCGAGTTCGACCCCCATACCCCTTACCCGGTCATCGACCTCATGGAGGAGCAGGTGGGGGTTCAGCAGAAGGGGGGCACCATGCGCTTGGGCGTCTACCCCTGCCGGCTCCGTCCAGGTTCCAAGGCCCATGACCTGTATGGGTCAGATGTGGTGTGGGAGCGCCACCGCCACCGCTACGAGTTCAACAACCGGTATCGCGACCGGCTGGAGGGGGCGGGGCTCATAGCCTCCGGCACCTCCCCCGATGGCTCCCTAGTGGAGGTATGTGAGGTGGCGGGGCACCCCTTCATGGTGGGGTGCCAGTTCCACCCCGAGTTCCGGTCGCGGCCTGGCCGGCCCCACCCCTTGTTTTTGGGGCTGGTGGGGGCGGCCCTGGCCCGCCGCGCCCCCGCCCTGGCCCACCCCACCCCTCTCAACTAGGCCAACAGCCGTGGGCGGGGGAGACACAGAGGCCACGCATGATCAGGCCAGAGGGCACACCGTACCTCGCCGGAACAGCGGCAAAACGGGATGGTATCCTCAACCGGGATTGTTAATGACCTCGCAGCCGTGGCCCGACGGATAGTTCTCGCCATAACAGACATCATAGCCGCCATCGCCCCTGACCGTATCGGTCCCGGGGCCACCTATAACTATGTCGTCGCCTGTCCAGCCCCTCAGGGTGTCGTTGCCTCCTCCCCCCAGGACGCAGTCGTTGCCGCCTAAGGCGTTGATCGTATCGGGGACAGACCTGCCCAGCACCAGCTCGCTGGCATTAGTGGTGGTGGTTGGGCTAGTAACAATGTAGACGATGCTGGTCAGGAAAGAGCGGATGGGGGCGCACTCGGGCGGGGCGAAGTCCTGGGCCTTGAGGGCGTCGTTGCCCGCATAGTTCCTGACCTGCACGTCGTCCAGCCTGGTGGGGGGGACGGTGTTGGCAGCGGCGAAGGCGTAGACAGAGCCGGTTATGGCCAGGAAGAAGGCCAGGACGACCAACGCCCTCCACGTCATCGCCTTAGCCTCCCCACATCCTTTCCCAGAGGGAGCGAGGCCGCTGTGGCTGCTGGCCCCTCTGCGGCCCTCCTGGCGTGTGCCTCTCCTCTTCCGGCCTGAGGCCCGTCAGGTCCTGGGCCAGGGCCATGAGCTCCTGCCTGAGGGC
>Ga0079992_135655_pt1 | contig 10466 bp, 15 predicted proteins | sample FaiFalFF_MnMetaG_3_FD_69197 | JGI IMG/M metagenome (GOLD analysis project Ga0079992, IMG submission 69197) | Freshwater microbial communities from Yellowstone National Park, Wyoming, USA - Fairy Falls B (FF_Mn_B) MetaG (SPADES assembly) (version 2) | ecosystem: Environmental > Aquatic >...
CCCTTTCACTAAGACATATGTCCGAGACCTGTTCTAAGGCATAAGCCAAATCCTCGTTCCTTGATACTCTGTTTAGGATTTTCCCCGCATGAAGGTCTGATATGTGAAGTAGCCTAAGCATTTTTTAAGATTTTATCCAACTTCTCCACCAAGGGATTAAGTGGGTCCTCTTTCTTCAAAAGCTTTAGCTTATCTTTGGCTTCTTGTAGCACTATTTGAACTACCTCCTCCGGTGCGTTGGCATGTTTCATAAGCTCTACATCCTCCTTATCTATAACTCCAAACTCTACCATAGTGTTTTTCATATAGTCCAGCAAAGGTTGCCAGAAGGGAGTGTAATAGAGGATTACAGGAAATCTGTAAGCTTTACCCGTTTGCATGAGGGTCAGCGCCTCAAAGAGCTCATCAAAGGTGCCAAATCCTCCCGGAAAGATCACGTAAGCCATGGAGTATTTGACCAGCATGACCTTACGCACAAAGAAGTATTGAAACTTCAAGGATACATTTTGGTATTTGTTGGGCTTTTGCTCGGTGGGAATTTGTATGTTTAAACCCACAGATACAGTCCCTGCATCATAAGCTCCCCTGTTTGCCGCCTCCATGATCCCCGGACCACCACCGGTGATTATATGAAAACCAAGCTTTCCAAGCATAAAGGCGGTTCTGTAAGCATGCTTGTAAATCTCGTTTTGCTTACTTAACCGGGAGCTTCCAAAGAAGGTAACCGCAGGACCCACATGGCAGAGGGTATCAAACCCCTCCACAAATTCACTCATTATTTTCAAAACTCTCCAAGTGTCCCCCTGCTTGATCTTCAGCTCTTCTATGAGCCTTAATTGTTCACTGTTCATTTAGGTCCTTTATCATACCCTCCAACTTTAAAATTTCTCCCTCTTGGGGTTTGTTTATGTTGTGGGAGTATCTAACCTTTGTCCTATTATTTTGCTTAACCACTTTCTTCTTTGAAGAGTTTACAGATGCTTTATTCTTCGAGGACTTTACAGCTGTTCTATTATTTGAAGACTTTACAGATGCCTTTTTCTGCTGGGTTGCAGCCAAAGAGGGTTCGGGTAAGGTGATGGTAGAAAAAATAAAAAGGCTTAGGAAGACAAAAATTAACTTCCTCATGTTCCACCTCCTTTACCTCCAAGGGAGGTGGTTAAATTATAGCATATCCTCTTCCAAAAGGCTTATTGGTTTCCTACCCGCAAAGCCCTCGTTCAGTTCGTGCCAATACATTATGGTATCTTCGTCCTCTTTCCAGCAGAGCCAGATGTATCTGTTTTTGTGAAAGCTCAGAAAATCCACCAGTATGGGGTCTATACCCTTTATCACTCCGCCCAGTGCCTCTATTTTTCTAAAAAGGGAATCTATTGCCGCATCCAGATCCTTCATGTGGGATTCAAGATACATCCTTTCAAGGGTGTCCTGCTCCTCCTGAAGTCTCTCGTAAGCTTCGGTTAGCTCCATTCTTTTGGCGTTTATCTCTTCCACTATGGGCTTGATCACAACTAAGGTCTCCCTTGCGGTGTCTAAGTCAAAAACCTTCATCTGCATGCTTATTAATTTATAGGCAGGACTACCGTTGAGCAACAGTTTGGAGATACAACAGGCTCCAAACCTATCTCTTTAGCGTGGGTTAAAATACCTTCTGCGGGGAAAGTTATACCATTGACGCCCGCATAAAGGGCATAAAGGTCCATCTTGATCCTATCAGGTCCTGCGGGTCTTGCACAGCCGATCACCACAGGCGTCTTTGGTAGTTTCAACCTTGCATGCAAAAAGACCTTTGCACACTCCTCCGGCGTGGGTGGGGGCAAAAGTTGGAACCTTGCCTTTCCGTAGTAGGGCATGACTACCACCAAAACCAGCCCATCCGGGTCAAACTTGGAGATCATGTCTATCGCCCTGTATTCACCCAAGACCTTTCCATAATGCAGTCCGATGATCACATGGGGCACTATCCTGTGGTTGTATTCTTTAAGGAGTGCCAAGGATTCTTCGTAATCTCTCACAGACTTATGGGGCAGTTTATAAACCTCCGCTATGGTCCTATCATCTCCTATCACATCCATAAGCACCGCATCCACGCCGGCTTCTTTTAAGCCCTTTGCCAGCTCCCTATCTACAAGTCCCACATGGCAGGTGGTGATCAATCCCAGCTCCCTCTTAAGATACTCAATGGCTTCAAAGAAAGGATAGAGCTCCACCACTCCGTCCTTGTTGGAACCTCCCGATATGAGTATGCCTTCAATACCTTTGGCTTTTAGCTCCTCTCCAACCCTTTTTAGCTCCTCTGGTGTGGTGGCGGGGATCATGTGCCAGAGGATTTTGGACGCACAGTGGTCGCACATAAGCTCGCAGTTTTTACCCGTTATGGAAACATCCACAAACTTTGGACCAGTGGCTACGTAAAAGTCCTCCACTTGGTAGTGCTTAAAGCCAGGGCTATAAAAATAAACCTTCTTCCCGAAGTTCTCTTCCCTTACCTTGAAACCTTCAAAGAGCTCCTCTAAAAGTTCTTGGTTGAGGGGGGAAGAGACCCCCTCAAGGTTTTGAATTATCCGCACTTTATACCCTTTTCGTTGGCTACCTTTGTTAGGGCATCCACAGCCGCCTGTCCCTTAAGTAGCATATTGACCTCATCGGGGTTGGTAGGCTTTATCTTGGCGATCCAACCTTGACCGTAGGGGTCGTCGTTTGCCAAGGCGGGGTTGGTCTTGAGGGCTTCGTTTACCTCCACTATTTCACCAGTTAGAGGCGTAGGCACGGGTCCCACCCACTTACCGCTTTCTATGGTAGCTACGCTTTTACGCCTTTCCACTGTCCTGCCGGGCTTTTTGGGAGTGTAGGCAACCAGCCTCCCAGCCATTGCGGCCGCTATGGATGTTAGCCCTATGGTAAAGGTGCCATCCCCATTGTCCTTTGCCCATGTGAAGGCATTGGCTTCTGGGTCCACATCGTAAAGCAGGTCCTCGGGTATGTTGCACCCATTTACTACAGCCATGCTATACCCTCCTTTATAAGATTTTTAAAAGGTGATTACTTTATCTGCCTCCATCGCCCTGAGGGCAAACTCGCTGGCTGGCACAATACCGTCCAGCTCCGGGATCAACTCCTCGGGCTTGTAGCCCAAAGAATCTATAGCCTGCTTGCAGGAGTAGAACTTAACTCCCGCCTGCTTGGCATCCTTCATAAAGTCATAAACAGTTTTCAACTTCTTTCCGTTGACGCTCAGACAGTTAGGTTCTGCGGGCAAAATCCTCTCCGCCACACCCTTTTTTAAGAGCCTTGTGCCGTCCATGTTGAAAAACATTTCCACCTCTGCGTCGTTGGAAGCCATCAACGCAGCAATGTAAAAGGGTGATGCACATCTCCAAGGAGTTTTGGGTCCGCTGGTCATAAGGATCACCACCTTCACGATTCTATAGCCCTCCTTGCCTCATCTTCTGAAGGAACGCCCACAAAGGCAAGCTTTCCGTCTATGATGGTGGAGGGGACAGCCCTAATTAAGAGCTTCTTTGCCCACATTCTACCCTCCGGCTGTGCCACATCCAAAACCTCATACTTAAAACCATACTCTTTTTGGAGCTTTTGCCAGAGGGCGTCCGCATCGGGGCACGTGGCACACCACTGAGAGACCAAAAGGATCACATGTTTGTCCTTTGCCGCCATCATGTGCACCTCATGCAGATTATATCCCATTCATCTATGTATTCTCTCATCTTTTCTATGGCTTGGGGTCCATAGAGTAGGTCCTTTAGGTCCCTTTCCAGGTCCACCGGCTTCATCCTCACGATCCAGCCCTCTCCGTAAGGGTCGTAGTTTATTATGTCTGGCTGTTCTAAAACCTTTTCGTTGCGTTCCACCACCTCTCCTTCCACCAGGGCGTTTATGGGTCCCGCCCACTTACCGCTCTCAAGGGATGCCACTGGCTTTCCCTTCTTTATGTATTTACCCACATCCTTTATACGGGCGTGGAGCAGGCGCCCAGCCCGGACCTGCCCCACATCCGTAAGACCCATCGTCACAGTTCCATCTTCGTTTAACCTTACCCAAGTTTGGGTTTCTATCTCGTAATACAGGTCCAGTGGGATTATACAGCCGTTATATTCCCACTCCTTTTCCATCCTCCAGCCTCAAGCCAATCCGAGCCTCTTTAGCACGGGCAGAGGGTCTGATAGGTTATCCTTAAGCTTTACGTCGTTGGCACTGTATCCGAAAGCCAGGCCCAAGAGCTGGGTGAAGTATGCGGCGGGCACATCCACATCGGGCACGCCCTTCATCATGAGCCTGTGTCTATACATTTCCAAGGATGCGTGGCAGAGGGGGCACTCGGTGGCTATAATGTCTGCACCATTTCTCTTGGCGGTCTGCAGGATCATCATCACAAACTTCTCAGACACCTGCTCGTCAGACAGAGAGTGTGGTCCTCCACAGCACTGGGTATGCATGGGCTCAAACTCTACACTGGTGGCACCCGCAGCCTCCAAAAGGGCGTTCATGTAGTAGGGATGTTCGTCGTCATCGGCAGTTTCCCTTCTCCTTGGTCTTGCCTCTTCATCTTGACCGCCTGCGTGGGCATAGGTCTTAGCATAGAAGTGAGGTCTTGTGTAAAGACATCCGTAATAGTTGGCAACCTTTAGCCCTCTGAGGGGTCTTTTGGTCTTTTCCTTTACCTTCTGTGGTCCAGCCTCGTGATAAAACCACTCTAAGATGTGATAGGTCTCGGGGATTTTGTCCAAGGGGTCCACACCGCCCTCTCTGAGGAGGCTATTGACCCTTTCAAAGACTTTGCCGTCCGTTTGCAAGAAGTATTCTGCCCTCTGCAGGGAAAAGGAACATCCGTTGCAGGGTGCCACGATCACATCGTGCCCTTGCTTTCTTGCCAAAGACATGTTCCGAGCGTTCAAAAGCATGGTGCCCATAAAGGTCACATTCTTGGACTCCATTGCACCACAGCAGTTGTAATCTTCCAGATAATCCAACTCCAAACCCAGCTCCCTTGCCACTATTCTGGTGGATACATCATATGCCCTTGCGGCACCCTCTAAGGAACAACCTGGATAGTAGGCAACCCTTTTACCAATAACACCCATCTTTATACCTCCTTAAGTTAGTGCTCCTTCTTCTTGCATAACCTTCCTTAGAACTTGTTTGAACTTGTTCCAGTTCTTGGTCCTTGGATGGAAGAGCATGTGCTTGGCGTTCAGGACCAAAAAGCCAACGTTCATGGACTTTATGGGCTTCATCACCAACTGCTTTAGCCACTCGGGTGTTTCTCCGAGGAAGGGTATGGGCTTTTTCAGGATGGGGTCCTTTACCACATTGTAGCCTTGCTTTTCAATCCAACCAAAGAGCAATTCTCCGTCCTCTATCCTTCCGTACTCAAGGACCGATTCGGTAAAGAATTTGTCAAACTTCTTGGAAGGATACTCGTCTATGAGACCCTTCTTTGCCATAGTTCTGAGGATCACCTTTAGCACCTCTTCCACCAGCACACCCTTTGGGCATCTGTGGGTGCATTTATGACAGGACACGCACCTCCACATTACATCCGCCCGTTTTTGAAGCTCGTCAATGAGCCCAAGCCTTGCCAAGTATATAAAGTGCCTTGGGTTGTATCGCTCATCCCAATAGTTGTGCACAGGACAGGACGCGGTGCAGTATGAACACTGATAGCATTGGGTTATGGTCTTTCCGTCTGGGGAGTTTATGATCTCCTTGGCAAAGTCCAGGTCATAATCGTTGATCACACGAGGGAGGATGATCAGGTTCCAGTCTCCCGACACATCCACCCCGTCAATGACGAGCCTTTCCTTCCTTACAATTCTTTCTGGCTCTACTAAGCTTCTTTCATGTATTGCCATGGCTAAACCTCCAGTTCAATGTCTTCGGGTCTTTGAACACCCAAAAGTCGCCTTGCCATGACGCCCGCCGGTGGGAAAAACCCCTTGGCGCTATGCATGGTGGATAGGGTCATGTAATCCACATAGGTGGCGTAGATCATGGCAAGGAATATATCCACAAAGAGGTAGCCCCTTACCTTTATACCAAAATCAAGGAGCTTCTCCTGGACCTGTTTGTAGATCTGTTCAAACTCCTCGTAAGTCTCTCCGTACATGTGCCTCTTTGGGGGCTCCTCCTTGAGGAAGACTACCGCCCCGCTCTCGCTTTCGGGGTCCCATATCCAGCTGGTCCACAGCACATAATCCTCTGGGAAAGTAAAGTGCAAAAGCTCAGACGCCAAGTCCCTTGCGGACTTTCTATCCACACCCTTTATGGACTTTACAAAATTTTCCACCCTTTCTTCCCAGCTGTTAGCCTTTCCATAAAGCAGGTCGCTTATAGCCCTTTTTAGATTTTCTACGCCCGTCTCTTCTATGAGCCTTTGTCTCTTTCTCCTTACGGAGAACACCTTTTCCAAAATGCTGTCCAGTTCCTCCTTGCTCAAAGAGGCGAGCCTTTCCTTGCTCAGGTTCTTTTGGAAAAGGAGGGACTTGGCGAGGAGGTCCTTGTAAAACTCTTGGGCAAACTCCTCGCCCTCTCCGAGGATCTTTATGAGATAGTCCCTAACCAAAAAGTCGTCTAAGACTGCGAGCTTCTTCATACCGTTACCTTTGCACCCACGAAGGCTGCAGCCTCCGCACCAGCCGCTTCACCTTCAGAGAGGGAAGACTCTATGTCTATGGGTCCTTTGCAGGCACCCGCTATGAATATGCCGGGTTTGTTGGAGATGATGTTAGAGCCGGACTCTTCGGAGGGAACCAAGAACTTGCTGTCTGGGTCCTGGGCAAGTCCCAGTATTTTGGCTACCTTCTTTGTGCCCGCGGATGGTTCCATTCCAAGCACAAGGACCACCAGGTCCATGGGCACCTCGGAAGGTCTTTGGACGATGGTGTCTTCGTGCTTTACCCTTAGCCTGCCGTCTGCGGGGCTGTAGGTTATCTCCGCTATCCTACCCCTCACATACCTTACGCCATACTGCTCTTGGGGTGCCCAATAGAAAGGATACTCCCAAGTTCCGTAGGTTCTAACATCCATGTAGTAGCAGAAAACATCCACATCGGGATAGTGCTGTCTTATTTCCATAGCCTGCAGACCAGACAGGGCACAGCCATACCTACAGCAGTGCACATTGGTTACGCCCAGCTGTCTGTCCCGAGAACCCACACAGAAGACAAAGGCTACCCTCTTGGGCAGTTGTCCGTTGGAAGGTCTGTAAAGCCTTCCTTCCTTGGAAAACATCTGTTCAAGCTCCAGGTTGGTGATCACGTCCGGATACAGCCCATAGCCTAACTCTCCCTTTCTCCTTGGGTCAAAGTGCTCATAACCCGTGGCGACCACTATGGCACCCACCTCGTGGGTTTCACCGTTAGAGAGGGTGACCTTGTAGCTTCCGGGCTCTCCCTCACAGGCGGTAAGCTCTGTCTTTAGTTTGACCTGCACGTTGGGGTTGCTTTCCACTTCCTTGATGTAAGGACCGATCACCTGCTCTGGTTTTAGCTTTCTGGGTATGAGGGTGTAATAGTGGTTCAGGATGGGGTTTCCACCCAATCTGTCCTCCTTTTCCAGCAGGATGGTTGGGATGCCAAGCCTTCCAAGGATCCTTGCCGCTCCCAAACCAGCAGGTCCTCCACCAATTACTAGCACGTTCTTAGCCATAACAAAACCTCCTAACAAAGTATTTATCAAAGGGGGCAAAGCCCCCAAAAAAGCTTAGGACTTAAACAGTGGCATATTGGCAGTGGCGGATGCCTTGGGCTTTCCTGTGGAAGTTCTGCTGTAGGGCTCATAAAGGTCGTATTCCTTGAAGAATTCCATCAGCTCGTCATACTTGCCCGCCTTTTCAAGCTCCGAGATGTATTTGACGGTGTCTTCCCATTCCTTCTTGAGCTCTCTCCAGTTGGTGATGCCCATCTTCTCAAGAAGTGGTTCGTAGTGGGAGCAGTTCCAGTAGAGCTGGACCACCTTGAAGGGATGGGCTCCACAGGCAAGGGCAGCGAACATCACATCGGACATAACCGCCACAGGATGGTACATGCCGTGTGCCTTTCCTATCCACTGGTTCTTTTCAAAGGTGGTGGTGCATCCCGTGTCGTGGGTAACGATCAGGTCTGCCTTCACTTCCTCTGCGATCACCTTGAGCTTCCTTTGGATCGCCATAGACCTGGTGAATTCCCTTTCGGTTAGAATGTGCCTAAAGCCAAAGCCACAGCAGTCATACCATGTGGAATAATCCACCACCTGGGCACCCAGTGCCTTTACCACCGCGGTGGATGCGGCAGGTCTTTGTCCGTTATAGACCTCTGGGTCGTAGGGGTAATCGTCGGCGATCATCTTGTAGGTATGGCAGGCGTTGTGTATGGCAACCCTAACATTGGAGACATCTATGCCCTTTGCCTTACCTTCCTTTTCGTAAAGCTCTTTAATCTTGTATCTCATAGCATGGACCCACTCGGAGTAATGAACCACCTCTTGGGGTATAACGATCCTTCCGTCCTCCGTTAGCCTTCCGAGCTTTTTGAGGATGGGCTTTACCGCATCCCTGAGCTCTTTGTTCATTATGAGCTGTTCCCTGGTTTCTTTGTATGAGCCAAAGGATGTTCCGCAGTGAATGAGAGGATAGTATCCAGTCTTCCAAGCTTGGTGCATGTTCCTGAGCCAAACTGCCGCCAAGGCTACGGGGTTGGAAGTGCCGGAACCGTGATAGTTCCACGCGGTGCAGGAAGTTTGGTGGGGCTCGTTAAGGTAATCAAGTCCAAACTTGTTCATAAACCAAAATACTGAGGCAGGATATCCGGGTATGTTTCCGCACTGTCCGCAGGATTTGTGGTGCCAGAGCTTGTTGGTGGGGATGAGCTTGATCCTTCCAGTTCTGGTGAATACCGCTATGGGTTGATGCTCCTCGGTGATCCTGTGTATGAGGATCTCTCCCTTAGCCTCCAGCTCTTCCATCATTTCAAAGATGTGGTCGTAGTGGGCGTCATACTCCTTCACTGGGAAGGGTGGCTCTTCGGGGTATCTGAGAATACCCCCGTGGCTAACATAGCCCCATTTAGACTCTAACTTGGCATGCGCCATGATAACACCTCCTTAAGTTTTTTTTCGGGCTTCAAACCCTTTTGTAAGCTCACTCTTCCTCTTCATAGAGCTCTTGATACCTCTCTTCGTTCTCCTCCACAATGTCCATTATGACGTTGTAGAGGTTTGGGTCCAACTTCTCTAACATTTCAAAGATGCCCGTCTCTCTCCATATGGTGTACATTTCTATGGCGGTTTCCAAGGATACTTCCCAAGCGGTCTTCACAGATTTACCCACATCAAAGGGAATGGCAAGCCTCTTTGCCCTAAGGTTTTCCATGTTGTCTGCCATCTTGGGACCCCAGTCGGGGAAGAAGTCGGGCTGTAGCATGTCCGCGGATAGCTGGTTTCCGGTGGTCATAACCTTTAGCAGAACCCTTCCGTAAGGTTTTAGAAGGTCCTTTGTTGCCTCAAAGGCATTGCGGACCGCAACTTCTCTCATTATCGCCACAAGCCCACCAGGATTATTCACAAAGGGGCATCTGATCCAACAGGTAAAACATTGGGAGCAAGCCCAGATGTATTCGTGCATCATATCATAGAGGACCTCCACATCTTCCTCCAAGAACCTCTGGACGATCTCCCGAGGAGAATAGTCAAAGAACCTGTTGGAGGGGCAAGACGCAGTGCAAACACCGCAGTTCAGACAGCCAAAGATGTATTCCTTAAACCTAAAGTCCGATTTTACCTCCTCCACGATCCTGACCTTTTCTTCCCATGGGACCATCTTGGTCTTCTCGGAGATGGGCAGGTTGTATCCATAGTTGTGTCCATCCATGGTATCACCTCCTGCAATTGATAAGCATAAACATATGAACTTTCTCAGGAAAAGCAACTAAAATTTTCTTATAAACATATAAGGATAAGCTTATAAAGGTGTGTAAAAAGGGGGAAGAGTTAAAGGGTAATGACCGCATACTCACCGCTCATTAGCTTGTCCAAAAAGGCTGCACCGCCTATAATACCGTCGCACAGTTCGGGGTTTACATCCTCTTTCTTATACTCATCTGTGAGGTCCAAAGAAGGCACGCAGAGGTAGATCTTCACACCCGCGTCCTTTGCCATCTTTATAAAGTCATAGACGGTTTGTTCCACACCCGGTCTTACCTTTACCTTTTTGGCGTTATCCCTCATTAGCAAAAATCCCGCCTCGGAGGTTATGACCATCTCCACCTCGTAATCCATGGTGGTGGCGGCGGTTGCCAGAAAGAAGGGGGCACCCGCTTGGGGGTTGATGAGCTCTCCAGTGGTCGGCTCTGCCCTAACATAGAAAGGCACAGTAAGGATGTAGAAAAGCACCTTTTCGTAAGCCATCTGCACCCTCCTTACACGAAGATTATCATTGGTTTTTCTGATTCTAAAACGTAGTTAAAGAAAGTGGC
>Ga0079992_127470_pt1 | contig 10458 bp, 11 predicted proteins | sample FaiFalFF_MnMetaG_3_FD_69197 | JGI IMG/M metagenome (GOLD analysis project Ga0079992, IMG submission 69197) | Freshwater microbial communities from Yellowstone National Park, Wyoming, USA - Fairy Falls B (FF_Mn_B) MetaG (SPADES assembly) (version 2) | ecosystem: Environmental > Aquatic >...
AAGCCTCCCAAATCTTCATCGTAAGCCATCGCCCCTGAGACTTCACCGTTTAAGGGCAGTCGGATGACAGGGATGCCTTCATCTTCCAAAACTTCCGCCAAGTTCGGAACAGGGTCGTCGCCCTCTTAGCCTGAAGGTTTCAAAGTGTCTGTCAAAAGCAAAAGCGCGCCCCAAGTTCAGCCGTTCCATAACAGCAAAAGTGGTAGCATCAACATAGTCGTAAACGCTGACTATGACGATGCCATCATGAGTGGCGGCATAAGCGGGTTCGGCTTCCCACCAAAGCGACCAAAGCAACTTACCTATGGCTTTAGGTTAAAAGCCTAAGGTCACGACAGGAATTGCGTAGGCAACTGCTGTGAGACATGGGACAAGGGACAGAGGAGGAAAGGAAAGAAGCGATGAGAGAATGGGAGGAAGGGAAAGAGATTTACAGGAAAAGATACAAGATAGAACAAGGGATAGGGTCATTGAAGAGGGCTTATGGAGATGTGTGCCGTGAAAGGGAAGAGGCGATAGCGAAGAAGGCGATAATAATGGTTGGGATATTGTGGGACATGGCAGTTTTGTTGGCAATAGGTTTTGTTGGCTTTATATTTTTGTTTTTCAAATTTGCTTTTGAGATGGTTTGGTTGGCTAACCCTTTCTACAGTGATAGAAGGTTTTTCGAACACACTCGCCTCTTCTTGACGGCAAACTTTGTCTGCGCTATCATAGTTTGACGAAACGGGAGTTCGCAGTCAACTGCGTAACTCCTTGCTGGAGGTGAAAAGCGATGAAGCGCGAACATGACTGGGAAGTCATTGATGTGCCTTATGAGGTCGAAGTCAACGGTGAACGCTTTGCAGTAAGCGTGGAACCTTTGTCTGAACCTGGAAAGAAACAAGTGCTTCCCACACCACGAAAGGATGTCAAAAATCAGTTGGCGCGCGTCCCTGCTATGAGCAACCTTCCTGTTTGGGAAGATGGCATTTGACTAACATAGGGATACGCGAGCAACTGCATATGCCTTAAAAAGGGAGGTGCTAAAAATGGGCCCGCGTCTACAACGCATCATAAAGGAAGCGGCGTTGGCAGCTGCTTTGTTTTCTTTGAGCGGTAAGGCAGAAGTTGATCCAGATGGAGGGTGGGTGATCATTCATGATTTCCCGCTCCCAGATGGCTTCATTTACAGGAAAGATGAAAAAACTGAAAAAGCACGCTCAACCTCTATACTTATCCTGCTGCCAGCGGATTATCCTAAAACCCCCCCTGATTGGTTTTACATGGACCCAACACTGCGTCGGGGAAAAGATAATCAGCCCCCGCAGCACTACTTTGAACAGTGGTCAGAAAGATTAGCCCCCCAGGATCCTAGGCAAAAAGGTTGGGCAGCAGGTTGCGTTCACATCAGGGGGAATTGGAGACCTTCCTCTAACCCACTTACTGGTCATTCATTATTAACCGTATGCCGAATTATCCGTGAAACTTTTGAGCGGTGGTTGCGGCAATAAACAAAGTGAAACTCAACAAGGGGTGAAACTGAATGGTTGAGGTGCGCCTGACCCAACCTCAGTGGGAACAGTTGGAACGGACACTTTTAGCAACCCGTGAGGTAGAAACTAAGTGCTTTCTTCTTTGCAAAGCGTTGGAGCGTGGAGATGATGTGGCATTATTAGTCCGCGAGTTAGTCTCTGTTCCCGACGATGCTTATGAACGCCGTTCTGCAGTTCAGATAATCATTCGAAGAGAATTTATTCATCAACTTCTTGTCCGCTGTGCTGAGGAGAACCTCTCGCTACTGGAAGCCCACACCCACCCCTGGAGCACTTCAGCCAGTTTTTCAGGGATTGACATGAACAGCGATATCAGAAAGTTTCTGGCAACCCAATCCATGTCTCCGCCTTTCCGCCATGCAACGATGGTCTTTGGCGGGGATATGAGTTTTGAGGGGCATCTTTGGGATTACCACCGTCGGCGGATGGTTCCGATTGACCGCGTGAAAGTTTGCGGTCTGTCACTGCAATTCCGATATCCATCCGGTGCGGCATTGCCCCCCCTCGCACAAAGTCAGCGGGAGATTTTTGATAGACAAATCCGTGCATTCGGAGAGGTAGGTCAGCATGTGATGCAAAGTTTGACTGTTGGCATTGTTGGATTAGGTGGACTTGGTTCGCAAATTGCCCAAGCATTATCTTTGCTTGGCGTCGGGCATCTTATTTTGGTAGACCCTGATAAACTTGAGACCAGCAACGCTAATCGTGTTGTTTGTATCAACCGTCAACATGTAATAAAGCAATTTCCGAAGGTAAACGCAATTGCTCTAATGCTGAAACAACTCTGTATGAAGCCACCCAAAGTGACACCTATCAAGGCTGTTGTCACCGACCCTAATGCGTGGCAAGCCCTTCTTTGGGCGGATGTAATCGTGGGAGCAGTAGATTCAGCAACAGCACGACAATTTCTTAATTGTGTTTCAGTCTGCGGTTTAATCCCTTATCTGGATGGAGGGGTTGGCGTGAAGGCTCATAATGGACGCATTCAGTCAGGCGGTGGGCAAGTTCGGGTAGTGCTTCCAGGTGTTGGTTTTTGTCTTACTTGCCTTGGTCAAGAGACGGTTGAGCGAGTAGAGGAGCAACTGACACCTGAGCAGCGCGAACTTTCCCAACGACTGGGTTACATCCAAGGGGAACGCATCCCGAATCCACAAATTGTCTTCCTTAACGGTGTTTTGGCAAATCTGCTAGTATGGGAACTTGTCAAATTAGTAACAGGTTGTTTACCTGTCAAGCCTTATATTTACTATGACCTTACTGAGCAAAAAGTGTTTCCTGTGCCTGATGCACAACGATGGGAAAACTGTTTAATATGCAGCCTTGATGGATGGCTGGCAATGGGAGATGAAGTGATACAAGATTTTGCCCGGACACCCTTTAGTCCTACCAACATTCCACCTCCTGCAAGACGCATATAGGAGGGGATTTAGGTGGCGGGGATCCCTTTCAATCCTCGTTGGTTGCAGCAGCAACAGGAGCGGCAGCAACGGGAGCGGCAGCAACGGGAATACAGAAGGCCTGAACCTCAGCGCCTTCATCGCGAGTTCAGAGGCAGGGGTGTGCTCATTCATGGAAGTAGGGCAGCGGAAGTCGTGGGAGGAATATTTGGTGCCCTCAGCGGCGCGATCACGGGAGCAGTCATCGGCATAGGTATTGGGATATTAGTAGGGTTGGTGATGGCAACTATTGCTGTAATTGTCATGGTATTGACCCTTGGAGGATTAGGAGCGGTCGCAGGTGCAGAGGGTGATAAAAATAGCGTCGGGGGAGCTTTGGGCGGATTAATTATTGGCGGTATTATCGGCTACTATATCGGTGTCCTTATTGCTGGCTATGTTTTCACTATCTTTGCAATCGGGGGAATAATCATCTGTGGGGCATGTGGTATCCATTTGGGGATTCCTGTAGGTCAGCACCTTAGTGAACGCAAGGGGGCAATCTTAACTTCTTTGGCGCTTAGTGCAATAACCAGTGTAGTCATTGGTGTTGCTTGGGCAGTATGGGTAATGTTGGAACAGCAAATAGACGTTAGCGAAGCAGGATTGTTTGTTTTACTGGTTACGATAGCAGGCACAACCATCGGTGGAGTGCTTGGTGCCTTAGGGTTCTGGATCGCCTCTCTATTGGAAGGGGAGCGTGTTCCCAGCACAGAAAAGTGGGTTGCCTTAATAAGTGTGCCAATAGGGGTCGTGCTATCATGGTTGTTGTTTTCCGCCCTACCTGCACCCCAAAGATGGCTAGCGTTGGACAACCCTTTAAAGTGGTTCGTATGGCAGGCATCTTCACCACCACAACCGCTAGGCTCAATCATCCCTACGTCTCCTTCAGCAACTTCGACAGTGACGCGCTATGTTCAGGTAAACGCCAATTTGCGAGAGGGACCGGGTAAAAGGTTCAGAATTTTAACCGTTGTTTCAAAGGGGAAGGAGGTAACTTTGCTGTCCATATCCCCTGACCAATCTTGGGCGCGGGTGCGTTTGCCTGAAGGCACCGTTGGCTACATCCATCGCCGCCTTTTGGGTACCGCCCCGCCTTAAGAGCGCCTAGCAGAATGACTTGCTTTCTGTGGCGACTTTGTCTATCCTAATATAAAACAACAATGGTTTGCCTCCATATCGGATTGCACAATCCCGACAGTCCCATAAGGGCGAACGCATTGGTTTGCCCGAACGCTATGAGGCTTCAGCCGACGGCAGTTCATGTCCTGTCAGTCGGACGAACACATCTTCCAGCGTCGGGCGGGTGACGGAAAGGTGCAGGAGAGAAATTTGCTATTGGTAAAGCAGCGCCATCAGTTCGGTCAAGATTGAGGTTGAAAGGTTGTTCAACGCAGTGTATAATAACAGTCGGACAGGGGTTATGCAGGCAACTGCGTAACTCTTGAGGACTATTTTGTCGGGAGGTTGGTGCCATGGCAAAAGTTTACGTAGATCCGGATCGCCTGGACGAGTTTGCGTCCATACTGGTAAGGTTCGCGCGAGATGTAAGTAGTATAGCGCGGTCCCTGGAGGCGAACCTGCGGCAATTGGGAACCATATGGAAAGATCAAGAATACGAACGATTTGTCAACAGCTTCTGGCAAGCGGAGAAACTCATCCAGGAGTTCCTGAAGGAGATTGAGGAGATACATCCTAAGTTGCGGGAAGACGCCAGCTACATACGTGAATACTTTGGCCGCGCCAGATGAACAATTTTGGCGAGGAAAGGAGGGAAAGAGATGCCTCGTGCAATTACAGACCCAGAAGAGATCCGAAAATTTGCCCATTTCCTTTTGCGGGTCGCTAACCAACTACGCTCCATGCGAACTGACCTCTTAGGAAAGTTCAACGACTTGCACGACCACTGGCAAGATCAGAAGTACGATCGATTTCGCGAGATCTTCACAAACATGATGAACCGGTTAGAGTCTTTCGCGCACGAGTGCGAAGATTACGCGCAGTATCTCCACAAAAAGGCGCAGCCACTCGAAGACTATTTGCGTCACCGGTATTGAATCAAGGGTGGGATGCTCATGGGCGAGAAAATTCATGTTGCCAGGATTGAGGCGTTGGAAGAGTTTGAGCATCGGTATGAATATTTCGCAAAGAAGTTACAAATAGTCCTACAAGAGGTTAAATGGGGATTAGATTCTTTTTGCAGAAATCTGCAGGAGACGGTGGAATTAGAACAAAAACGCGTTCGAGACCTAAGGGAACAGCTTAATGAAGCGGATGATGCGGATGCTAGGCGTGACCTGCGGATTGCACTTCAGGAAGCCGAGGAAAGGTTAGCCGCTTTGCGCAAAGCACTGGAGCGGGTAAAGGAAAAGGGGGAGGAGTATATCAGGACTAAAAATCAAGTGGAACTCTGGGCTGAGAAAAATACCCCTAGAGCCCGGGGTGCCTTGAAGTTTCTCGCAGGTCGCCTGCGAGCCTATGTAGCGGTCAGCCCGCCGGATGGGCTTAGTGATGCAGGTGTAGAAAAAGTGACGAGCGAGGCATGGAAAATATATCTAACGCATGGGGGTTCACTTTGTCCGGCATGCAACGGGAAAGGATTTTATCCGCCCCCTACCTCTAACCCTGAGAGGTTCGAGTTTCGGCACAACAAGGATCGTTGGAAACCTTGCATGAAGTGTAAAGGCACTGGGGTTGTTTTTACTGCAGACAAGGAACCCGAGACGAAGCCTCAACAGGACCGGACACCCGATACGAAGCCTTCGCTGGACCTGACACACTATGCTCTGCCGCCGGGATTTCGTTGGATTCCCTTAGACGAGATTGAAATCGAACACATACCTGAATCGGAATTTCATAAAGTCAGCTCAGATACCATGAGGGTAGGTATGGAGAAGTTGGGGGAAGTGCTAGAACGCTTGCAGGAGCGGTTGACAGAGCCCTTCACGGATAACAGCGTCTACTTTATGCGACTTGATAGGCGCGCCGGGCGAACTTACGAGGCGGGCCTGCAACGGGTTTACGAGGCTTTCTTCGGTCATGATCGCATCCGCCTGAGCCGGATTAAGGGAAGCACTCGGTGGACGATAGACAATGGCAGACATCGTATTCAGGTAGCTCGCGCGCTGGGGTGGCAGGCCATCCCGGCTGAGGCTGTCGAAGTGGAGGGGCAAAACAATGGGGATAATGGATGATCTGAGTCAGATCCGTGCCTTGTGGGAAGTCTTCCAGGGGGACTGGGAGAAGTGCCGGCAAGAGTGGCGAGACCAGGTCGCATCGAACTTTGAAACCGAGTTCGTTGCTCCCTGGAAGCCTGCCATAGAGGAACTCCTGAAGCGATTAGAGGCATTGGCCTTAGAGGCTCAAAAGGCAAAAGACCTTTTGCAAAGGGGGAGGATGTGAGATGGCGGAACGAATTTTGTGTCCCGTATGTTCATGGGAGGGGGATAGCGAGAGCTGTCCGCAGTGCGGCTTCCCAATCTCGAATTTCCGGCATTTGCTGCGGGGGGAACCCGTGCTGTATGACGAGGATGTGAGAACCGAGTTTGAGGCAGAGGTCCAAAAATACAGGGCTGCCTATGAAGAAAAGCGCCTTACCCTACTGAGGTATCTGATCGCCCTTCTGGGGCAACTCGCTCAGAAAAAGGCAAATGAAAGTTTTGGAGTGCAGGAACAACAGCTCTCTTTACCTACAACGGTGACCTCCTTTCCTTTACCGACCCTACAACAACTTACTTTGCTAAGACAGCTGGCAGCCGAGCTAAATGACAATGTCGCAAGGGTTGTCGCAGCCCTGAAGGGGAAAAAGGGAGAGTATAAGGGGAGATTGAACGGGAAAAAGGAAGAGTATAAGGGGAGATTGAACAGGAAAAAGGAAGAGTGCGAGGAGAGGTTAAAAAGGGAGCGGACAGCCGCCTCAGAACTTATAAAGAGTGCCACTGATCGGTGGAGAAGTCACTTTTACGGTTTCAAGGGGGGATCGGCCGATAAAGGCAGCGACTTGGTCCAGCTGATAAAAGAATTAGGCGGGGCGGACAATGAAGTGGCAGGTCTTGTCGAGCAGGTGAGTTCCGCCCGGAGGAGGCGACCGACTGTCCAAGAAGCACTAAGGAACGCAAACGCATCAGTAGAGCAAATAAATGCAGCAGGGGAGGTCTGGGGCTGTCTTACTGGGTTGGTACTTTTCGGATGTTTCGGATGTTTGCTCGCTCCCTTAACGGGAGCGGTATATCGGTGGGTGGCATATAAGAGGCTGAGAAAGCGCAGGGAAGCGTTAGAGAAGGAACTGAAGTTTTTGGAAGATGTTGAAAAAGAAGCGCTTCAGCAAATAGAGCAGCAATTTGATACCGCACTGAATGCTGTTAAGGCGGACCGTGAGGGCAGAATTTCCGCTTTGGAGGAACGCCTAAGGACTGAATATGCTGAATTGGAGGAACGCCTAAGGACTGAATATGCTGAATTGGAGGAACGCCTAAACAGTGAATATGCTGAGTTCGAGAAGCAGACACTCCAGAGTTTCCAGGATTGGTTCCGAGGATGGAAGGAGCGAGTCAACAGGCTTCGTGAAGAGATGGGGCGCTGGGGAGCCGGGTGGAGAGAGTGGCAGTCCGAGCAATGGGTGCCCGTTTCAGAGCCCCTGGCATTTCTGCGGCTGGGGGAATGGAGAAGGACCATCGAGATTGGCCCTCTGAGGGAAACGGTCTCCTTACCGGCTCTGGTGCCCTTCCGCGGTGCTGCCGGGCTCTTTCGGAGTGCTTCAGGAGCTTCGCGGGAGGCGGTTATTCGGTCATATCAATCCCTGGGGTTTCGCCTTTTGGCTTCTGTCCCTCCTGGAAAATTGCGCTTCACCTTCATCGACCCTGTGGGGCTCGGGCAGAATGTTGCGCCGCTTCTCCACCTCAAGGAGTTTGACGAGTCCGATGAGGATTCTCTCGTGACCTCGCGGGCGTGGGTGGATGCGGAGCACATCCGCCGACAACTCAAGAGCCTCAAGGAGCATATTGCAACCGTGGTGCAAGAGCGGTTGCGTGATCAGTACCCGAATATAGAAGCGTATAATCGCGAAGCAGGAGAAGTGGCGGTGCCCTATAGGGTTTTGATGGTCTTGGATTTCCCGGCCAACTTTTCAGATGAGGCAGCACAAGACCTTCTGGCTATAGCACGAACAGGTTCACAAGTGGGTGTGTTCACCATTGTCCACTGTGACCCTGGACGCAAGCTTCCTTATGACTTCAAAGTTGAGGAACTCGCCCAGAGCCTCAGGGTGGCCGAATGGGATGTATTCAGCGAATGGTCTCTTGTGCTCGACGAACCGCCTCCTCAGGAATTGAGAAACTTGATTATTCAGAAGTGGGGTGCTGAGGCCAAAGAAGGGATGAAGGTGGAGGTGCCGTTCGCCAAGTTGCTGGAGCTGTCAGAGCTTTCCCCCTGGTGGGAGAAGACGGCAGATGATAAGAAGCCCAAGCCGTCGACAGGAGATGCTGTGGAGGTGCCCTTGGGACTCATCACCGCTAGGAAGGTGCAGCCTCTCGTGCTGGGGAAAGGAACTTGGAATCATGCTCTCATCGTGGGACGGACGGGATCGGGCAAAAGCAATCTGATGCATATCATTATCACGACTGCTGCTCTCAAATACGCTCCTGAGGAACTGCGGATGTACCTGGTTGACTTGAAGACGGTGGAGTTTGCGGTCTACCGGGAGCTCCCTCATGCGGAAGCGGTCGCGGTGGATGCAGATCGTGAATTTGCCCTGAGTATTATAGAGGGGCTGGATCAAGAGATGCTTAAGCGGATGGAAGCCTTCAGGGGCATTGCGAATGATCTTGCGGAGTATCGTGAGAAAACCGGGCAGACCATGCCAAGGATTCTCCTCCTTGTGGATGAGTTCCAAGTGCTCTTTGAACAGGATGATCAGGTCGCTGAAAAAGCGGGACGTTTGTTAGACCGGCTTGTGCGACAGGGTCGTGCCTTCGGAATTCACGTCCTTTTGGGTTCGCAGAGCCTTGCGGGGCATTTGCTGCCCAGATCCACCCTTGACCAGATGGCTGTTCGAATTGCCCTGCAATGCAGCGAGGCCGACTCCCGGTTAGTTCTGGCTGAGGATAACCCGGCTGCCCGGCGGTTGAGCCGTCCGGGCCAAGCAATCTACAACTCAGCGAATGGGTTGATCGAGGGGAATACGGAATTTCAGGTCGCCTTATTTAGTGATAGAGACCGTGAGGAGTATGTGCGACTCATTGCCGAGAAATCTGATAGACGTCCGCTTGTGTTTGAGGGGAACAAGCCTGCTCGGCTTGAAGATTGTGCTCCCCTCATGGCTCGTTTGCAGGCGGGCCCGCTGAGTTCTGTGCGCCTCGTGGAATCGTGGATTGGGGAACCAGTGGCAATCCGCCCGCCCGTAGCCGTCCGCTGGTCTCGTCGAAGTGGAAACCATCTCCTGGTCGTCACGCGAGAAGAGGAAGAGGGGGTTGGAGTTTTAATGTCGGCAGTGGTAAGTCTGTGCGTGCAATACCCTGCCCAGCGTCTGCGCGTGTATATTGCTGACTTTAGCACACCAGAGGCTGAGTGGGCTGAGATTTCTGAAGTCTTGCAGGCGACTTTTCCAGAGCAGATTCAGGTCCTGGGTCGGCGCGAATTGCTCCGAACTTTGACCGAATTGCAAGAAATGGTTCGCCGTTTCGTGGAGGAAGGAAGCGTTATTCGTGAAGACCATTACTTGGTCCTCGTAGGAGTGCACAGAATAAGAGACCTACGCTTATCTGATGATTTGGGATTTCGACTCGGCGAGGAAACGTCGCTACATCCTTCGGAGCAACTAACGGCTATTCTCCGGGACGGTCCAGAGGCTGGAATTCATGTCCTCATGTGGTGTGACACTGTTGGGAACTTACAGAGATATGTTGATCGGCGCGCTTTACGAGAAATCGGCCTTCGCGTGGCTGGTCCGATGAGCGAAGAAGATTCCATGCACTTGATAGACTCACCAGCCGCTGCTAGGCTGGACAAGCCACATCGGATGGTCTTCTATGACGATGAGCGGCCTGGCATGGTTGAAAAGTTCCGCCCGTATGTGGTGCGGGACTTGGCTTGGCTTCAAAATGCGGTAAAAATGCGGTAAAGTAGACCGCCTTTATGACAAGATGAGGTGACATTTATGAAACGGCTGAGCGGGGAAGATATGAATAAGACAAAAGACCTCCTTTCGTCTCTTTTTATCGTGAAAGACCCCTTTAATAAGGCAGTTTTGGAAGGTTTGAAGGGCTTAAAGGGAGACATTTATTAGGGATTGAAAAGAAGTGTCTCCCTTGCTGACGGCTCATCGCCCTAATGACCCTCATCCCACTTTAGCATCGTTAGGTTATGAATCCCTCCTTTGCTGTCCCGAGGGAAGGAGAAAAACCGATTTTGCTAGGAGGTGTTCTGTGATGGACGAGTTCGCGCCCAAACCACCCCAGCGCTTCTGGCGGGTCGGTGTCTTCATTGATGTC
>Ga0079992_133355_pt1 | contig 10457 bp, 6 predicted proteins | sample FaiFalFF_MnMetaG_3_FD_69197 | JGI IMG/M metagenome (GOLD analysis project Ga0079992, IMG submission 69197) | Freshwater microbial communities from Yellowstone National Park, Wyoming, USA - Fairy Falls B (FF_Mn_B) MetaG (SPADES assembly) (version 2) | ecosystem: Environmental > Aquatic > Freshwater...
TTCAGCCTGCGCAAACCGCGCCCCACCACCTGCTCGCACAGAAGCTGGGACGTGAAGGCGCGCAGACCCAGAATCTGGGTCACATTCTGGGCATCCCAGCCTTCGTTGAGCATCCCCACCGAGACCACGCAGCGGATGTTTTTGCCCGGCGGGTCACCCTCGCCTTCCCATTCGGTCTTGCCGATAGTGTCCACTACCTTGCGTAGCCGCTCGGCGGCCTTCGCTTTTGTCTCTCCCTCCAGCGCCGCCTCGGCTTCGGCAAGCAGTTTCGTGTCAATACGGAACGTCACTTCTCCGTTGCGCTCGTTGTTCTCCATTTCCCAAAGGACTTTCCCTCTGGCGATGTGCTCGTGGACCAATTTGGCCAGGTCGGTGTTGTCGCACACCACGATCATGACCGGCGGCACAGGCGAGCCCGCGCGCTGGAATTCGTCGAAGGTCTTCTTCCACTCCGAAGCCAGGGTTTTCAGTGCTCCATCCGCTTGTAAAAGCACCGACTCGGGTTTGGCCCGGCGTCGGGCCGTCTGACGCTCGGAGGCGGGCAACTGCTGGTTGATGTGTTCCCACAGCCGGAAGTATCTGGGGATAAGCGCGCCCGTGTTGTCATCCACAGGTACGCGGGGGATCTTCACGATACCCGATTCGATGGCGTCCACCAATCCGAAGTCCGAAACGACCCACGGGAAGGGTTCGCCCTCGGGGTAACCGCTGCCCTTGATGTAGAACGGCGTGGCAGAAAAATCCGCGCAGAAGTTGATGCCGCGCACCACACGGATTCTGTCGAGTCCACTGACCCAGACCGTTGCCTCCTCGCGCTCGGCAATCTCCTCATCAGAGAGCTGCTCCCGCAATTCCTCGGGCAGGGGGGCAGGGCGGTAGGCATGGTGCGCTTCGTCGTTGATGACCAGGATGTTTTGCTTGTTGCCCAGCTCCTTGAGCACCCGGCGACAGAATGCTGTATCACTTTCCACACCGCGCTGCACGACACTTTTCGAACGGCTGTCGTCTCTGGGCTGGAAGAGATGCCAGTTGGTAATTTGAAAGCGACCCTGTTGCAGTCGCTCCATCATCCCGCGCGGCAGTAGGTCAAATTTCTCATAGTAGTTGCCCGGCTTCCAGGGGAGGAGCACCTGCAAGCGTTCCCGGATGGTGAGATTGGGGCATACCAGGAGCACCGCATCGGAAAAGCGCCGATCCTGGGGATTGGCCAGCTTGTTCAGCACCTGCCAGGCGATGACCATGCCCATGACGACGGTTTTGCCGGAGCCTGTGGCCATCTTGCAGGCGTAGCGGGTAAGGCCGTTGTCCCCGGGGATGACGATGCCCTGCTTTTCGGCGGCGGGGGCTTCGACGAACCAGATGAGGGTCTCGGCGGCTTCCCGCTGGCAGAAGAAGAGTTTGCGCTCCCGCTCGGGATGGTTCCAGTGATTGAGTAGCTGCCGGGTGATGGGCGTAACGCCGGGGTAACCGCGCTCCCGCCACGCCTTGACCCGTTCCCGAATGGTATTGACCAGGTCCAGCGGGACGAACTCTTCCTCCAGCATGGCCAGCTGCGGGTCGCGCGTCCTGGCCTTAAGGTAATAGCCCGCGGGCCGACGGCCCGGCTTTAAGACCGGCTGGCCCTCTTCATACGCCCAGTGGCGACTGGGCTCTTCAAAGGGCGAGTTAATGATGGGGTTGTCAACGAGCATGATTACCTAAACTTTTGGATGATTTTGTCGGCAACCTTGATGCTGGAACTAACTTGCTGATGGAGCTGAGAGACCTGATCATCATAGTCACAAGCATTTCGCCACCCTCGTAACTTGTTTAGGCCTGAAGCTAAATCCGGGTACCCTTTCTTTTGAAGATGCTCCCTCAATTTTGCATGATCGCTTGGCTTCCCCTCCGGTTGAAAGCCCAGGTTTTTCTCCGCGTAGTTCCTTGCCCAACAGAAAGCGGCGTAGTAGGCTCGGCTGACAGCGGAACGTTTCGCTGCCTCCTGCGAGTAGCCAGATCCTCGCAGACCTGCAAGCTCCCTTGCTAAATCCAGGTACTCGCGCCAATCAAAGGGCATCTTCTCCCTCCGGCTCCCGAAAGTCCGTGGTCAGCTGAATCCACCCTCTTTTGCTCACAAGGTGGCTAAGGAACTCCGCTTCCGCCTTCTCCAATCGTTCAATGACCGAATCATCGTAGTGTTTCAGTCTGATATACAAGACAAGGTAGCAGTCGGCGATTTCAGGGTCTCGGTAAACATCTATAACCAGCTGCGCTTCGGGAAAATGCTTCTTTGCGGCATTTACCGCTTTTGGAATCACATCCAAGAGCCCGGTAAACTGCGATAGATATTCTCTAATGAGGTTAGGGTTTTCAATCCGTACTCTTCGGGCCAGCCACTCCATTAGCTCTTCGATATCTATTACAACCGATTTGGATCCCCTTTGAGGTGCTGGAAAAGCCACGTCCACCAAAGACGGCCAGAAATTCTGTACGAGGTCGCGAGACAGGATTAAGATGTCAGGGAACTCAGGTTTATCTTCAGCTCTTGTCCACGGCGATCCCGTTACAAAGGTCTTCAAGTGCGGTCCGGAAAGGAAGACAGTGGTTAACATGTCACAACACCTCCTCAAACATTTCCCTCAGCTTGTCGGTTATACATCCTTCAAAAACCTCTTCCACTCGGCTGTGAGCCTCCTCAACCCAAGCGAGAGCTTCTACCGGTTTCACAGCGCCTGGTCGTGCGAGGAAGTAGTCTATGTCCAGCCTGAATAAGCTTCTGCCTCCCGAGGCTGGGATGCGAGTAAACCCCACGCGGCAATGATCTCTGCCGTCGGCATAAGAAAACTCCACAGCCGTGAGGAAAGCTACCATCTGTTGAGGAAGCCTCTGACCAATAGATGGATAAAACTCAAAATATTCGGCCAATTCTACACCCTGCGCGGGCAACTCAATGTGATTGATATAATGCAAGCTTATGCGCTCCAGGCCCTGCACCTCTATAGCAGCCTGTAGGCTTTCCCAAGCCATCTCAATACGAGGCTTAAAGCCATCCCAGTGAGGATAGGGTTTAAGTACATTGATCGTGAGCAAACGAGGACCTACTTGAACGAGTATCTTCTTATCTTCGGTCCAGAACATGATTAGTTCAAGCATGCGAGTCTGCTGATGTAATCCCTCCGGCCCTTGCGTGAGTTCCATCTGCTGAATCATCCGTTGCTCTTTCTGAGGGAAGGCCTTTTTCAACCTCTCATACAGCAACCCCGGCACCGTTAGGTCCCATCGTGTCTCTGGGGTCAGTCTGAATTCACAAACTGCTTCTACGATGGGAGGTTTTGCGTATTTCTTAGGCATGATAAGCCACCTCTCGTGCTTGTTCAGGCTTTATTTGCAAGTGTACCACCCTCACCATCTCATTTCCCCGAAAGTCAATCACCTTCCCCGCGATGCGCTGGTGTTCTCCTGGCTCCAAGAGGAGGGAGGCGGTGCCAAGCATTTGCTCGGAGGGCAGGCCTACGCAGATCCTCAGCACTTTGCCCGCCAGGCCCTCCTTGACCATGAGCAATTTCCCCACCCTCAGGCTGCCTCGCTTTACACTTACCTGCTCTTGCTTCATACTTCTCATTGTTTTACATCCTTACACAAAGACTGATGATTTTCGTAAGACGTTTTGGACTTTGGGCAGTCTCAGCAAAGGGCTGAGGTTCTAAAGAAGCGTGACCCTGCCACGCTTACTTTCCCGACCAGGTGAGCGCAGCAAAGCACTATCACCTTTTGCCAGGTCATACCACCCAACCATGAGGCAAAAATACGAAAACTGGAAAATTGCAAGCCCTCCTTATACTGAGAAGGGCCTGGGTGCGAAAAAGTCCGGGCGGTGTTAAAATAAAAAAGTGGGCCCCACCTACTCTCCCGCCGGTGAAGGCAGTACCCTCGGTAGAAGGCGCTTTCACTTCTCTGTTCGGGATGGGAAGAGGTGGTTCACGCCTTCGTTAGGGACCCTTTGGTGCTTTGAGGGAGCTTACGCTCGCCTCAAAGCTATCTTTAACAGCGATGGGGATATGCGGATTACGGCACGGGCAATTAGTACGGCTCGGCTCAACAGGTTACCCTGCTTACACCTGCCGCCTATCAACGTGGTAGTCTACCACGGCCCTTAAGGGACGCCTAATCTTGGGGTGAGCTTCGCGCTTAGATGCTTTCAGCGCTTATCTCGTCCGCACATAGCTACCCAGCGGTGCTCCTGGCGGAACAGCTGGTACGCCAGCGGTGCGTCCACCCCGGTCCTCTCGTACTAAGGGCGGGTCCCCTCAAGCGTCCTACGCCCGCGACAGATAGAGACCGAACTGTCTTGCGACGTTCTGAACCCAGCTCACGTGCCACTTTAATGGGCGAACAGCCCAACCCTTGGGACCGCCTGCAGCCCCAGGATGTGACGAGCCGACATCGAGGTGCCAAACCTCCCCGTCGATGGGGGCTCTCGGGGGAGATCAGCCTGTTATCCCCGGAGTACCTTTTATCCTTTGAGCGATGGCCCTCCCTTGAGGAACCACCGGATCACTATGCCCGGCTTTCGCCTCTGCTCGACCCGTCGGTCTCGCAGTCAAGCACCCTTGTGCCATTGCACTCTACGCACGGTTGCCAAGCGTGCTGAGGGTACCTTTGGGAGCCTCCGATACGCTTTTGGAGGCGACCACCCCAGTCAAACTACCCGCCAGGCACTGTCCCCTGCGGTGCAGGGTTAGGCCGCATACACCAGAAGGGTGGTATTTCACTGGCGGCTCCACCCTGACCGGAGCCAGGGCTTCTCAGCCTCCCACCTATGCTACGCATCCGATGCACGCGGCCAATACCAAGCTGTAGTGAAGGTTCACGGGGTCTTTTCGTCCCGTCGCGGGTAACCGGCATCTTCACCGGTACTACAATTTCACCGAGCTCGCGGCCGAGACAGTGCCCAAGTCGTTATGCCATTCGTGCAGGTCGGAACTTACCCGACAAGGAATTTCGCTCACCTAACTCTATGCCTTTCAGCATAGGGTGGACTCTATCTTGGATTTGGCTCCGGTCCACCGCCCTTTGCTAGGAGCTCCGCCCGAATCTTCTCTAAAGCTTGACGCCGCTGCGAATTCATCCGCATCGCTATGTCAATAATCTCTAAAAGACCCTCCACACTGAGATGCTTCCCCTCTTTCATCTTGTGGATTACCCGCCGAAAGCGAACGAAGTCCACTTGTTTCTGCGTTTTGAGGGGATGCTTAGTAAAGAATTCGCACACTTTTTCCAGCCCTTCCAAGGAGCGGATGCGAAAGGCATACCGATCTCCTTGGTTAGGTCTTACAACACCATGCCCAAAGAAGCGCTTGAGCGCATAAAGCACGGAGATGCTTCGGCGGTGCTGCACCACTACGAATTCGGGAAGCACTTGATAGCCTAAGGCGGTTTTGGGATTTGGGAGGATGGAGACGTGAAAACATCCTTCTCCATCTGTGAATCCCACTACCCATTCAGGCGAAAGCTCCATAGGCAAAGGTAGCCAAATCCTCCGGCGTAGAGTCTCTGAGGATCCCCCTTTGGAGGGGTTTCCTGCGAGTTGCCCAATCCTCCAGCATTGTTACGGACTTTTTAGGAAGTCTCGTAGCTGGGGCTCTAAGGGCTTTCTCGCATACAGCCGGATTCAGGCAGCGGTTGCTACCTTAGGACCGTCAGAGTTACGGCCGCCGTTTACCGGGGCTTCGGTTCGGGGCTTGCACCCCTCCCCTTAACCGTCCGGCACCGGGCAGGCCTCAGGCCCTATACATCGCCTTTCGGCTTAGCAGAGCCCTGTGTTTTTGTTAAACAGTCGCTTGGGCCTCTTAACTGCGGCCTCTCCGAAGAGAGGCACCCCTTCTCCCGAAGTTACGGGGCTAATTTGCCGAGTTCCTTAGCCGCGAATCACTCGAGGACCTTTGGATATTCTCCTCGCCCACCTGTGTCGGTTTCCGGTACGGGCTGTCTCAGAGATTAGCGGTTAGAGGCTTTTCTTGGCTGTATGCTAGCGCCGCACTATCCGCTCCCCCGAAGGGTCGCGGTACGGTCGGGTGTCGGCCCTCGGACGGATTTGCCTATCCGAGGTTATGCCTACTTCCCTTCTACGGCCTATTCCGTCAGGCCGCGGCGGGTTCGCTCCAGCGTCCCCCCATCCCTCTCTGAGACAGGTGCAGGAATATTAACCTGCTTCCCATCAGCTACCCCTTTCGGGTTCGCCTTAGGTCCCGACTAACCCAGCCCTGATGAACATCGGACTGGAACCCTTGGGCTTCCGGTCAGCGGGATTTTCACCCGCTTTATCGTTACTCATGCCGGCATATGCTCTTCCCTGCGCTCCACCGCTCGTTCCCGAGCGACTTCCGCGCACAGGGAATGCTCTCCTACCGCCTATGCGTTGCCGCATAGACCCCGCGCTTCGGTGGACCGCTTACACCCGCTTATTATCCGCGCACCCCCGCTCGACCAGTGAGCTGTTACGCACTCTTTAAAGGATTGCTGCTTCTAAGCAAACCTCCTGGCTGTCATAGCGGGAGCACTTCGTTAGACTGACTTAGCGGTCACTTCGGGACCTTAGCGGCGGGTCTGGGTTGTCCCCCTCTCGGGCCTCGACCTTAGCGCCGAGTGCCCTCACTCCCGCGGAATAGTCTGTAGCCATTCGGAGTTAATCTGCGTCCCCCCAGGTTTCCCCAGGAGTCGCAAACTGTCACTCTACCTGCCACAGACCTCACGCGAGGCTGTCCCTAAAGACATTTCGGAGAGAACGAGCTATCCCCCAGTTTGATAGGCCTTTCACCCCTACCCACAGGTCATCCGATGGGTTTTCAACCCCAACCGGTTCGGGCCTCCAGTGGGTGTTACCCCACCTTCACCCTGCCCATGGGTAGCTCACTGGGCTTCGCGTTTTTCCCCTCTGACTAAGCGCCCTGTTAGGACTCGCTTTCGCTACGGCTCCGCTGCTGAGCAGCTTAGCCTCGCCAGAGAGGAAAACTCGCCGGCTCATTAAGCAAAAGGCACGCCGTCACCCCAAACGGGGCTCCGACTGCTTGTGGGTGTGCGGTTTCAGGTCTCTTTCAATCCCTTTCTCAGGGAGCTTTTCACCTTTCCCTTACGGTACTAGTGCACTATCGGTCACCTCGTGTATTTAGCCTTGCCGGAAGGTGCCGGCAGCTTCACACGGACCTCCACCGAGTCCGTGTTACTCAGGATACCCTCGCCCCACCTTCCCTTACGCGTACGGGGCTATCACCCTCTCCGGCGCCGCTTTCCAGCGGTCTTCCACTTCGGGTTGGTGTGGGCTTGTGAGGGTCCTACAACCCCGCAGGACCTACGGCCCCGCGGTTTGGGCTCCTCCCCTTTCGCTCGCCACTACTCAGGGAATGCCTGTTGGTCTCTTTTCCTCCGGGTACTGAGATGTTTCACTTCCCCGGGTTCGCCTCCCTTTCGGGATACCCTACAAAGTAGGGTGGGTTGCCCCATTCGGGAATCCTGGGATCACAGCCTGCTTGCGGCTCCCCCAGGCTTATCGCAGCTTGCCACGCCCTTCATCGCCACGAGGTGCCAAGGCATCCCCCGCACACCCTTACCATTGTAATCCGCATATCCCCTCGCTGTCAAAGAATCCAAATCCGAGCTTTCAAAATCAGATTGCACGCCGCTTCTCAGCGGGATGCACGAAAGTATTTCGGACAGCTAGGCGGAGAGAGAGCAGGAGCGCTCCAGAAAGGAGGTAATCCAGCCGCACGTTCCCGTACGACTACCTTGTTACGACTTCGCCCCAGTCACCGGGTTCACCTTGAGCGCGGGTTAGGCGCCTTTGGGTGCCCCCGGCTCCCATGGCGTGACGGGCGGTGTGTGCAAGGCCCGGGAACGTATTCACCGCGGCATGGCTGATCCGCGATTACTAGCGATTCCGGCTTCATGGAGTCGAGTTGCAGACTCCAATCTGAACTGAGGGGGGGTTTGAGGGATTGGCTTCCGGTCGCCCGGTTGCAACCCGTTGTCCCCTCCCATTGTAGCACGTGTGTCGCCCTGGACGTAAGGGCCATGATGACTTGACGTCGTCCCCTCCTTCCTCTCCCTTGCGGGAGCGGTCCCCGCAGAGTTCCCAGAGGGCAACTGCGGGCAGGGGTTGCGCTCGTTGCGGGACTTAACCCAACACCTCACGGCACGAGCTGACGACAGCCATGCAGCACCTCGCACCCAGTCCCCGAAGGGACGGCCAACCTTTCGGTCGGCCTTCCGAGTGCGTTCGAGCCCAGGTAAGGTCCTTCGCGTACCATCGAATTAAACCACATGCTCCACCGCTTGTGCGGGCCCCCGCCAATTCCTTTGAGTTTCACCCTTGCGAGCGTACTCCCCAGGCGGCGCACTTAACGGTTTCCCTTAGCCAGAGAAGCTTACGCCCCTCCAGCGAGTGCGCATCGTTTAGGGCGTGGACTACCAGGGTATCTAATCCTGTTTGCTCCCCACGCTTTCGTCCCTCAGCGTCAGAACAGCCTTAGCCACCCGCCTTCGCGAACGGTGTTCCTCCCGATATCTACGCATTTCACCGCTACACCGGGAATTCCAGTGGCCCCAGGCTGTCTCTAGCCTTGTCGTATCCCGAGCCTTCCCCACGTTGAGCGCGGGTCTTTAACCCGGGACGCACAAGGCCGCCTACGGACCCTTTAAGCCCAGTAACTCCGGGTAACGCTTGCGCCCTACGTCTTACCGCGGCTGCTGGCACGTAGTTAGCCGGCGCTTATTCCCCAGGTACGATCAGAGGGAGGCGACCTCCCCTTTTCTCCCTGGGAAAAGCCGTTTACGACCATTAAGGCCTTCTTCCGGCACGCGGCGTGGCTGGATCAGGCTTTCGCCCATTGTCCAATATTCCCCACTGCTGCCTCCCGTAGGAGTGGGACCCGTGTCTCAGTGTCCCTGTGGCTGGCCGTCCTCTCAGACCAGCTACCGATCATCGCCTTGGTAGGCCGTTACCCTACCAACTAGCTAATCGGCCGCAGGCCCCTCCCCTGGCGCCTTTCGGCTTTAGCAAGCCCACCATGCGGTGCCCTTGCTTTATGGGGTATTAGCCCCAGTTTCCCGGGGTTATCCCCCTCCAGGGGGCAGGTTACCTACGTGTTACTCACCCGTCCGCCGCTAATCCTGGGTTGCCCCAGGACCGCACGACTTGCATGTGTTAGGCCCGCCGCTAGCGTTCACCCTGAGCCAGGATCAAACTCTCCTTGCTAAATGCTCGCATATGCAAGCTCCTGACTCTCTCCCCTAGCTGTCAAATAGCAACCCCAATGTTTTTTAGACCATTCTCCTTCGCCTTTCGGCGAGAGAGCTTCCCTCTATCCGCTCTCCCCTTTCGGGGAGCGCAAAGTTACGAAGTTTTTAGCCTTGTCAAGACCCGCCCTATTCTCCACCCAGCTCTTGACGGGGGAGGGCAAAGGTACAAAATTTTTGACATTCATAAGTACCGCCTCACCCCGTCACCAGCCTTATATCTCTCAAAGATCATGCCAAACAGCACAACCGGCTCTGCCCCGCCGTCATCCACCCCTCTCTTTCACCCACTCCCTTTTCGGGGAGCGCAAAGTTACGAAGTTTTTCGCTTTGTCAAGCTCCCCACATCCCTTCCCTGCGAGGAGCCACAAAGTTACGGACTTTTTGGCACTTACAAGTCCCTACTTTCAAAGACCCCCCTTTGCCCTCAAGGCGAGCGCAAAGGTACGAAATTTTCCGCTTTGTCAAGCCCCTCTTCCTATCTTCCCCTCACTCTTTGACAGGACGGCAAAGATGTGAAATTTTTGACATTCACAAATGCCGCCCTATCCCATCGCGCGCTTACCCATCTATCAAAGACCATGCCAACTCTCCTAACCAAACCCTATCCCACCATCATCCACCCCGCCTCCCGCCTCTTCTCTTTTTCGGGGAGCGCAAAGTTACAAACTTTTTGCCTTTGTCAAGCCCCCCCTCTCATCCTCTCCCGCAGGACACAACAAAGTTACGAACTTTTGGACATTCGCAAGTGTCCCCTCTAACAACCTATCCCCTCTCAAAGACCCCCTATGCTTCTCAGGGGCGGGAACGCAAAGGTACGAAATTTTCGGCTTTGTCAAGCCCCCTCATTCGATAGCTTGAGCTCAAAGACCAATTAGGGCTTTTCGGGAGCCGCAAAGTTACGGAGTTTTTCACTTTGTCAAGCCCTCTCACAGCCTTGCCCTGAGAGGGGCGATAAAGTTACGAACTTTTTAGCATTCGCAATGCCACCCTTCCTCTCAAAGACCCTTTTCGCCCTCAAGGCGAGCGCAAAGTTACGAAGTTTTTTGCTTTGTCAAGCCCCCTTTCGGTCTCGCTTTTCATTAGGGGCCGCAAAGGTACAAAGATTCTGATACAGTCAAGGCTTCTCACTCTTTACTGCCCTGCTCGCCGACCCTCAAAGACCCTGCTTATTCTTAGGCGGGGCA
>Ga0079992_122837_pt1 | contig 10455 bp, 6 predicted proteins | sample FaiFalFF_MnMetaG_3_FD_69197 | JGI IMG/M metagenome (GOLD analysis project Ga0079992, IMG submission 69197) | Freshwater microbial communities from Yellowstone National Park, Wyoming, USA - Fairy Falls B (FF_Mn_B) MetaG (SPADES assembly) (version 2) | ecosystem: Environmental > Aquatic > Freshwater...
AATTATAAGGACAAAATTCTCAAAGGTTCTTGTAGATATGTTTGAATCAGGCGGTGGAGCAGAAAACCCGCTTTTGAGAATACCTTTAGGGAGAGTCGGAGAACCAGAAGAAGTAGCTGAGCTTATTCTTTTCCTTGCATCAGATAAAGCAAGCTACATAACCGGATCCGTATTCACAATAGACGGAGGCTCAACTGCTTAAATTTAAATGATCACAAGTCTACAAAAAAAATATATTTTTTAGATTTGATTTTTCTTTTCTTGTTATGTTGACCCTCTTATTATGTCATTTAAAGTTTCGTTTTCTTGCTTCTTTTTGGCTTCACAAATATTACCGGTTGATTTAAACAATATCCAATTTTCATTAACCATTTTTTCAATTTCTACATCGTGTTCACAGGAACAAACTTCATTCAAATAAACATTTACTTTTATAACCCTATTATCTTGCTTTCTGACATCAGCTGATATAATTCCAGATGTTAAATTTTGACAATATTTTAGTGCTTTTACATTTTTGAAATTAATTTGGATTTCTGTTCCATCTCTCTTTGCTATTTTTGTTTTTCCGCTGACTTTGAACTCATTCATGCCTTCCTTTACAATACTCAAGTTATGAGAATATAGTTTGATCGTCTTAGCTTCTACTTTTACATAGTTCGTGATGGAGAGAGAAAAAGTTTTATTATCTTGCGTGCTCTCCCTTTGAATTTTTTCATATCTATAAAACTCTCCTGAAAATGAGGTCAGAGGTGATGAAAATGAAATGTTTTGATTTATTTCTCTTGATACAAAGGTTGGATCTTTACTGCTCTCTTTTTTGAAAATACCATCTAATGTTAATCTTTTACCATCATCCGACCTTACCCCAAGATTTTCTACACTGATAATTAAACTCTGAGGATCAACTTTTCCTTTTTCAGCTGATATCTTTCCGCTTTCTACTATGAAATTTTCTCTATCTTTTTTATAGCTTACGCTCTCAAAGGTTCTTGTAAAAGAAACCCCATAAGATGATAGTTGCACTTGAGTTTTCACTATTCCCGACATCTCAACTCCTTCCTCTGTATCCGATATATTCATTTTACTGAGCTCAATTTTTATGCTACCTATTTTTGTAGTTGAATCCGTTGCTACCGCACCTGATACTTGCCCGCTATAAAAGGTTACACTCTTGTCTCCATTTTCAAGCTTAACATTAACTACACTGACGGAAAAACTATAATTATTTTTTAATAGTTCCCCTTGGAAAGATACATATATCGTTCCTGATACCAAATAATCTTTTAAACTACATCCCAATATTTTGATTTCACAATATGTCATCTGCGGAGACAAACAAGAATTTTGCTCATTTTCCCGATCTATACAGAGTAGTACCGAAACCAAAAGAGATGAATATTTATCCACTAATCTATTAGCATATTTTAACCTTGATTCAATATTGTCAAATTTTTGAAGGATTTCATCTGATACAAAATTTCTGACAGCTTTCTTTAGGGAAAGCTCCTCATACATTTCTTCTTTTACCTTCGCCTCTTCATTTTCTACTTCATCCTTTGGTGAAATCGGAGCTGTCCCCATTAGTATATCAACCTCTCTCAATGATGTTTCAATAAAAGCAGGATTTAGCTCACTTTCAGAAATAATTCCTAATTCACCCAGCAGTAAATCTTGTATTTGTAGAAACTCTTTTTCTTCCTCCGGATGTAGATAAAATGTATCAGTTACACTTGTCCCGCTCACATTATTGTTTCCTGTCTCCCGTTCTGATCCGCAACATGATCTCAAAGCTGCGAAAGTCCCTGCAATTTCGTGACTATTAACACTAAAAATAAAAAGAAATAAAATCCACAAATAAATAATTTCCTTTCTAACCCTTGATATAAACATTCTCATTTTCTTCTTTTACATTAACCTATGTGTAAATATAAATTTTAGATTTAGAATTTGAAACTAATTGCCTCCTGATACTTCATTTTCTTTTTTCAATCTTTTGGTAGCAACTGCTAAGCATAGTAAAGCATGAAAAACCAAACTTGCATAAGAAGAATTAAAGTCTTTTATTGGGCTTATACCATGACATATATTGTTGCGAATATTTAATCCGCCTGGATGGGTAAATAAAACTCTAAAATAAAGACACAAATCCTCTGATAGAGTTTTGATAATCCTTTCGTCACGCAATAGGTCATCAAGGGTTCTGTAATTAAAACCCCCAAGATTATGCACCTTCAGAATTGGTACTCCAATATTTTCTGCTAAGTTTCTAATTAAATTTTCAATTTGTGGAACCAATATATGTAAGGCAACTAAAAAGTCTTTCTCAAGATACGCTTTTATACCCCGAACAAAAAACTCTTTCCTTTCTTCATCAAATATAGGAGATTCGTAAAGATAGTTTATAATAGCATCGGCATCTAATTTGAACTTGCTTATTAGGGCTAATAATGTTTCCCACAAAAAGGATGAAGAATAAAAAACCATCTGAGCCATCTCCCAAATTATATTCATTTCATCCCCCTGCAAATTATCTTTCCGTAATGGAGGTATTTCAGCCACAGGACGTCCCTCCTTATCAAAAATTTTACGAGGAAAAAGAAAAGTAAAAGGAGATTTTTTAGAAAGTTCGTCTAAGGTTTGTATAACATTGCCCCTTTTGAGAACATAATAATCGGCAACTTTTCTTACAGCTTCATCTAAATCACCATCTATCAAACAATTAATAAACTTATCTATTTCTTCCCTAGGGATATCTATAGAATACTCTTCTGGCTTAAACTCCATTTTTTTCCGGAGTTGGCCTACTTTAATTGAAACTCCTTCCATTTTATCCTTTAATTCTTTATCTTTTTGTCCGTACTGTTTATAGATATGATACAATTCCTCTAGCCATTTAATTGCTAAAAAAGCAGGTAAACGATCAATCTTTCCTAAAATAATATCTCCAAGCTCAACTAATATATTTTTTGCCTTTAATTTTTCCCCACAACTATAATAATAATCTGCTAGCGGGAGTGCTGCAAATTTAGCTAAACGATAATCTTCACATCTTGATAATCTCCTGAATCTTTCTTCCAAATCCTCGATAATTTTTTGTTCCTTATCTCTGCTTATCTGTATTTTTCTATTCTTCACGAGAAATTCGTAAGAAAAACCCCATAACCCCGCAAGTTTGTCATCATTACCTACCCTATCCTCATAATTAATGATTGTATCTATGAGTTTATCTATCCGACTCTTATCATTAATATTCACAGCAATAGATAGTGCCCTTCCTAATTTTGCAATTGTATCGGTCTGATAACTATGCAAATCTTTTTCTGCAATCTCTATGACACTATCTATAAAAATTTGTCCAAATAAATAGTGAGGTTTTTTACCTTTTATCTTCTCCGAAAAATACCAAACCAAATTAGAATATCTTGCTTTGAAAATAGGATGCTCTGATTCTTTGGCTCTATTTTCCCAATAAGAAATAATTTCAGTATTAACTTCACAGGAACTTGGAAATTCTATGGTTTTGCCATCCCTATTTTCAAATACAGCAATTGGTGTAAAATATGGCTCACCCTCCGACCTGTCCTCTAAATAATTTTCGCAAAAAGCAAAAGCTATTAATTCCCAACGCAAAATCTCTGGAAGATTGTTACCGAATTTCTCTCTCGAAAAATTTTCAATCATCTTATATATTTCAAGCTCAGAGGTTCTCTGTAATTTATTTTGAAGTTGATCTAGAAAATTTTTTATCTCATCTTCGTAAAACTGATATAACACCTTGCTTTCTTCTACCATTCTGTTTCTCCCTTTTTTGAAAAGTCAAATACTTTTTTTGAACTCTTCAAGTATGCTAATACAAAAATCCGCCCTATTAGGGGTATATCGTGACTTTCTTTCTACACACTCATACCATGCAAATCCTAATCTTACGGATTTGTAAGCCAGATTAGCTTCACGCCAGTAAGTATTAATATTATCAGGATCAACGATGGGTAGCCGCATTGTAAATAAAGTTAAAGGAGTTATATCTGGAAATAACTCATAAGCTAACTTCCCTATGAAAAAAGCATCGGAAATTTTTTGTTTATCCCATGAAACCTTTCTCTCTATATCCTCCCATGTATTGTTTAGAAGCTCATCAAACTCTTCTTTCTCAAGAAAACCTGCGGCTGACCAAATTTCTAATTCAACGGGAAAATTTGGATCTGCCAAAACTTGCAACGCATCATTAATCCGGTTCTCATTCAGACCATAAGGTAAAACAGCCCACTCCCAGTACCTATGCCAAAAAGAAAGAGCCTCCCTTGCCAGTGAGCGATGGCGAGAAAGAAGTGGATGATTATCCCTACCAGCTCTCCAAGCACAAAGATATAAAAGCCGGATTACTTCATCTCTATCTACTTCTTTAAGTTGTAGTTTTGATAATTCTTTTTCCCAGTTATATTCTTCTGAAGTAACAACCTTTATAATATCTTGATAAATATAATTATCTATCCGTGCCAAATTAAGCCAGATAATCTTATTAAGATCAGAAATCTTTAGAATCCCATGGGGTTCCGGAATTTCGCGGACTTCTTTGGCAAACCGGCATTCTTTATCTCTAAAGACAGCAGAAAGTGCGTATCCAATTACAGTTCGAATTACTTTGTGAATTCGGACTAGATCCTTTTCAGTAAGGTCCTGAATTTTAGTTGGGAAACCTCTTTTTTCAATCCATGCCACCTCATAATCCTTCCACCTTCCGTGTACAATAGTATTCCGTAAATATTTAATAGCGAGATAGTCATTAAAAATTTCCAGATCAACATTATAGCCTGCTTGCTTAAAAGCTGAATATAATGATTGAACTCTTTCTCCGTTGGTGACATTCTCTAAGAAATATTTGCTTAAAACTCCGCTGCGATCTTGTTTTTGCCATTCTTGCAGCGTAATTTCAATACTATTTACAGCGGTTACTATGAAAAGTCGCGTAGCAGAAGCATCCACGAGCTTATGAATAGAAGGTTTCAGTGGGTGTGTAAGAGCCGCATGCCGAGAGCGAATAATGTAGATAAGATCATCCTCGTAAGCTTCAATAAATTCATTTGTTAGTTTAAGGTGTTCTATTATCTTTCTATCTTCCTTTCCATGCATAAAACAAAATTTAATTCTATCTGAAACCAAAAAACAAAATCAATTATAAAAGCAAACTTTTCTTCATGTTACTCCATAAATGTACAAAAAATTCCTAGTGTAGGAAATATTATTACTTTCATTACCTCTTTATTACTTTTGGAAAAATTGCTACTTCCCATAGTAAGAAAACTTTCCTTTCTCTCAATAAAACATAAGAAATCTTCTTACAAGTTATATTCCGCTAACACTAAATATTAAAAAATAGGTACTCAAGACCCTCTTGCTGCATTTGAAAGTTTAACTAACTTTTATTTGTAATTAAGCATAAAATTGTCTCTAAAATCAACTTGAACACCTAAATCTCTTAACTTTTTGACTAACTTTTCGTCTGTTGTTATAATGATTGGTTCTTCATTTATTTTCCTTTTCAGATAAAAATAGGCTTTGACAATATAATGATCATCAGGATTGATGTCTTTAAGAATATGACTATATTCTTCAACTTCTATGTTCAATTCGTCAAGCGTAATAATCTCTACCTTTTGAGGGTTACGGAGAAAAGAACCGTTAAGAAATTTAATTTTTTTCTTTAATTCGAGATCAAATGAAGACTTCTTACAAAGTTTATAGTACTTATGGATAAATTTTGAGCCCAAAATCCAAGAAATCTTATCACATTTTTCTTTCATCTTCTCCAAAAATGCATAACTTTCTTTCTGTTTTTCTCTTCCATTATCTCCCTGCAAATCATGGATTATCCATTCATCTAAAATAAGGAGCATTTCCTTCCTATTCTTTTATGCCGAGCATAATTTTTAAGTCTTCAAGTTCAGCTGAAATAAATGATTCAAGTCCGCCTTCAACTTGCCCTTTTTCATTTGCTTTTTGCTCTCTCAAAATTGTTTCCTTACCTTTCTTTTCTGCCAAGTAGAGTTTTACATCAGCAGGTGTTATGAGTTTTTCTACGATTGCTGTTAGAAGCGAAGAGACAAAAAGCTCCGAATGTGTCACAATTATAAACTGTTTTTCTTCTTCTTTTGAGATTGAAATTATTGTTCTCACAAGAGCTCTTATAACTTTTGGATGAAGATGAATCTCTGGTTCTTCAATCAGAATAGTTTTTATTTCTGGTCTATGAACCTTTGCAAGTATGAAAACAACTTGATTTACTCCAAATCCATCATTTACAAGGTCCGTTGGGGTTCGCGTTATTTTATCTGTTGTCTTAAAATATGCTATCGCTGTGCCGGGTGGAGTATGCAGTCTAAAATCACGATTGAGAATTTTTTCAAGGTCGACAGAAATTTTCGGAGCTAAATTTGGATCATTTATAATAATCGTTGCAACTTCATCCTCCGTAGTTGGATTTGCTGAAACCGCAGAAGGTGAATAGAAAGGTTTGAAAAAACCTCTTTTGTGTGGGACTATATCTACGCTATCAAGTACTGATGTTATAGAATTTAACTTTTCCGCAATTTCTCTCGCTCTTTGCTGATTTTGAGAGGTCGGAGTTTTCGGGACAACACTTGAAGTTATGCCATTCCAATTTACTGTGAATTCTTGGTCAAAGTCAAAAGCGAAATTTTTGTTCAGTGGATAAGGTATTGAGAAATCTCCACTCATTTCAAATTTATTCCATACCTGTTTTATTTTAGCTTGATTTTTCTTAAAAATAACTTCATATTCTGCATCTTTGAGAGAAAATCCGATTTTTATTTCTCCTTTTGGGTCGTGATTGAAAACACAGGAGTCAAATCCTCCGAGATTTAAAAATCCAAGATTAAAAAATGCATCAACATGCTGATTTGGATTTTTGACGAAGTTTTTGAGTACTAAAAGTGAGTATAAGACAGATGATTTTCCGGTTGCAGTTTCACCATAAATCAAATTTATTTTTGATAGCTCAATTTCCTGGTCTTTGATAGACCTGAAACCCGAGATTTTTATTTTTGTTAGCATAACTTTTTACCATAAGCTCACCTTTTCACATTTCTTCTTTTTACAATTTCCCCTTTACCTTCAATTTTATAAAATTTATAATTTTTTCTGCTAATGAATCAAGTTCGAATTTTCTTTGATACTTATTAGCTTTTCTTTTTCATCGTATTCAGGTCTTACATTTTCTGAATACTTTCAGAATCAACGGAGTTTCAGTGTAGAAATAGAAAATATCATTTTCCTTGTAAAAAATTTCTTACACTGTCTATCAATCTTTCAATCTTTTTCTACTACACTCTTATTTCTTATCCCGACTTACCTGAAAGAAAAAAGAAGTAATATACGTGATGGAGGAAAAGGCATAATCTTCTCACTATTTTTACTCCAATCAACATGCTCTATTTTGTTTTTTTTGCTATTTCTTATATCATCTAAAAGCGAATCAAAAAAGTTAATCTTCAGGACATCCAATGTTAAAGGAAATAGATCAATAAAGATAGCCAATATTTTTTTATGTTGTTCATATTCTTTATGGTCAAATTTCTTTTCTGCATTTTCTACAAAATCTTTAACCATTTTCTCAATTTCATGTAAAGCTTCATCTGAGCTAACCCAATTCCCTTCAAGAGGTAATAAAGTATAAACCCCTGATTCTTCTTGATATAACTTAATTATTCCCTTATTATAATAAAAACGGATAATAACTTTATCAGGAGCAAATATGAACATTTCCTGAATAAAAGTGGGCATCTTTCTCAATTCTTCCCTAAGTTCTGCGGATTTTATAATGCTCTGAATATTTTCAAGTGCAAGTCTTTTAAATTTCTTATCATTCTCTAACCTCCAAAGCTTAGTCTTATTGTAATCTATAGCAGGGAACAATTTTATATATACTTTGGAAGGACCTAATATTTTAGAATCACCTAAATCACTCATATCAAGAGGTAACTTCAAATCTTGATCAGTTTCCAAACTATCCGCTCCAAACTTTTTAGAAATGAATTCTTTGTTTTTTTCAGCATCGCTATACCTAAACTGATCAACCTCATATGATTTCAGTTCCAGAACATAACTATACTTTTCTCCTTTAAACTCCCAATCTGGACGAGGATTTTTTCTATCCTCTAAATCTGGTTTTCTAATTTTATCTTTAATCTTATCTAAGTCTCCGCGCTTTAACTTCTCCAATATATTCATATCAGATAGCACAATTTTATCGGAATAGTATTTTTTGATGAAGCTTTCAAGGAATGGGCCCACTAATAAGAGTTGCCTTACCTCTCTTTTTAATTGTTCTTCATCCATATTTTCAAATTTAATATCATTAATTTTTTTAAGATAATTTTTCAGTATTTTTAGTTTTTTTAAAAAATTTTGAAATTTTTGCTTACCTTTCAATTTTTTTACTCATCATCAGAATCTTCCTCACTTAATCTAAACTTTATTTCATAATTTTTTATGAAATCTATTTCCTGCTCTGTCATTCCATACAAAGGACATATAAGGTCATCAATTTTATCAATAATGTGCTTTGATTTCCTTATCCTGTATTCTTTAAATTCTTTGATTTTTTTGTACTGAGTAGTTTTCTTAACAATAGCATTCTTTTCTATATCGCTTAGATATTCATTATAAACCTCCTCAATCTTTTTGATAAGGTCCGGATTTTCTAAAAGCTTTTTATAAGGGATACGAAATATTGATATATCGTAAAGTTTTAAATTATGGTTATCTGAATATATTTGATAAAACCAGAAAAATAAATTACTGCTTAGGATAGCGCCGACCACATTGGCAATATTTTTGTCAAATTTAAGAACTTTTTCGGCAGAAGATTTAGTTGAATAAGGTGTGATAACTTTAAAGTACCTCCCGCCAGCAAATCTGTAATAAATTTCTTTTCCATTATTTCTGATTAAATTCCCTATTGGTGTGTTATCTGAATCGAATATTTTTCGTAGAATATCTTTTTCAATCTGGTAGCTTATCTTGGGATATCTACCTTTTAGTTTGAATTCTTTAACATCTATAAACTCAAGATTGTTAAGAATATCGGAGATTTTGATATCTTTTGATTTCCGGTACATTTTAGTACAAAGGATTTTTTCAGCAGGAGTCAGAGTTTTTATAAAAGATATAATAGAAACATCAACAACGGAATTTTGGAAAATCGGTTGAGGTCTAACAGCATAAGAAGAAATTTTTATAACTTTACAGTTTTTCTCCAGCAAATATTGTAATGATTCAATGGAATCACTTGATGTAATAGAAATAGGAACTATAAAAATTAGATTTCCATTAGTTTTCAGTAAGGAGAAACCTCTCTCTATAAACAAAGCATATGAATCAAGAGAGTACTTAGATGCCCATCCATCTTTTTTGCTTTCTCTCTCAGCCCCCGCTGTAATATAATTTTGCATAAAGTATTCCTTATGTTTGAGAGTGTATTTAGCTCCATATGGTGGATTACCAATTACCACATCAAAACCTCCCTTTTCCCGAAAAACCCTGAAAAAATAAACTTCAAAACTAAATTCCCCTTTCGTAATGCGGAAAATTAGCTTATCAATTTCCTCTTTCAAACTTTGTCTTTTCAGAGCATTTGTTTCATTCCTATATTTACTTTCTAGATCTTCAATCTTTTTTAGATCTTCATTATCCCAGAAGCTTATTCCCTTAAATTTATTCACAACCCCCAAAAGTGAATCTCCGCAAACGACCTTATAATCAAGGTTCGGAAGAGGTTTTATATTTTCAAAATCTTCTTCATCTACAACCAAAGAAAGCCAAAATCTTAACTTGCAAATCTCAACAGCACCTGGGTCAATATCAACACCATAAAGCGAATTTTCTATCACATATCTCTTTAAATCATAGGTATTTACATCTTTCCCAAGATATACATATAAAATTTGTTTTAATTTCACAATCTCATGAAGCATTCCGATAGGGAAAGCACCAGAGCCAACAGCAGGGTCGCAAATTTTTATTTCATCTAATAGCTTGTAAATTGCTTCGGCATTCTCAACTATACTTTCAGGAATTTCGTGTTCATATCTTGTTCCTTTAATTTCTCCTTTTTCAATTTTTTCTCTCTTTTCTACCGCTACCCTTTCATGTTCCAAAAATAAGTCCCCAAACTTTACAAACTTCTCTATATCTTCTCTTTTTACCTTACCATTAAGTTCTGTTTCAAGATAATCTATCAGACTTTCCTGACACATATAACGAACGATCTCTCTTGGGGTATAATAAACTCCATATTCTTTGTTAAATTTTGTCTCTTCCCCTTTTTTACCTGAATTTAAAACTCTTATATATTCGCCAAAATTATCCTCTCTTATAGCGTTCAATTTTTCGTATATTTTACCAAGTAATTCAGGGTCAAGAGCAACCTCTTTT
>Ga0079992_131488_pt1 | contig 10450 bp, 10 predicted proteins | sample FaiFalFF_MnMetaG_3_FD_69197 | JGI IMG/M metagenome (GOLD analysis project Ga0079992, IMG submission 69197) | Freshwater microbial communities from Yellowstone National Park, Wyoming, USA - Fairy Falls B (FF_Mn_B) MetaG (SPADES assembly) (version 2) | ecosystem: Environmental > Aquatic >...
GATTGGGCTTTGAGATGGATTAGAGGTTCCATTGAGAGCTACTTTATTGGCAAAACACCTTTAGAAATTGTTAAAGGGAGGATAAAAAGAGCTGTTAAATCTTATAACGTGAATCCTAAAGAAGTCGGAGCTATTGTGAACTCGATATTAATTGATCCGTCACTAAACGCACCTAAAGAACTAAGAGAAGAGAGGGCTAAGCCTTTAATAGAATTCCTTAACGAGTTAGAAAAGGGTGAGAAAGATGGTTAAGTGTCCCTACTGTAGCTTTGGGGGAGAATTCAAGACTTTAAAAACGTGGAAGTATAGATGGTGGAACGTTTACTTTTATGAATGCCCAAGCTGCAATGGAAAATTTAGGTATCAGATAGATCCTGAAGGTAAGAGAAAGGAGTTTGTTATGAAGCTGGGCGTTCGAACCAGAAGTCGCCGAAGAAGTTATTAACATTAAGCTTGCTGGTATTTTGAGAAGAGACTTTGGTATTTATAATGCCTAAGAACGGGCACGTTAAGGATAAAGCGGTTGAGATATCCCTACCATATATTGATAAATATTTTGTTCCAGGAGGAAATGTAAGATGTAATATGTTATATGTTACAATATTATACACTGAACAGGATACATTATCAAATACTCACTAAGCATATAAAATTTTTAAGCATATAAAATAATTTATTTATATGCACAAAAGATATTCTGAATACGTTATGCTTTTAATTACGACAATAACAAACCTATATGAAAGAAGTGGTAATGAAGGCAAATGTGCAGATTTATCAATTCAAAGAGCTAGTTATGGTTTTCCTCCGATTTATTCTTTGAGTTTGAAAGGTGCTGTTAATAATTATATTTATGGCAAAGGCGGTATACAATTTGCTGAATTATTTTTTGAATATAATGAAAAGGAAGATTTTACTTCTTCTACACCATTGACTGGAACCTATTTGTTAGCTTTTACTGCAAAAAGTCTTGAAGGTGTTTATTGTTATCTAACCTGTAGAATACTATTGAAAAGATTCAAAGAGTATTCAAATATAGCAGAATATGAATTGGATAATAATGTTAAAAGTTTGATGGTGAAGGGGGCATGAAAATTACAGACGTTGCAAAACTTAGTGACGAAATTATTCATTCAAAAGGGCGTATTGAGGGTTGGGATTCTTTAAGAGGTATATTTGAAGGCAGAAAGGAAAGCAATCCAAACTATGTATTTAGAACTACTTATCCTACTGATGAGATAAAGAACCTTTTGAAAGCAATTGAGGAAAAACTTAGTGGAAAACGCGCTACGGGTTTTTTTGAGATCCTTGGAGGATATGGTACTGGAAAGAGTCGCATTTTAGTTCTTCTCTGGCATCTATTTAAAAATAATGAGCTAGCTATCGAATGGGCCAAGCGTCATGGTATAGACCTAAACTTACCAAAGGATACTAAACTTTTAGCTTTTAATTTACTCGACGAAAATCCGGTTTATTTATGGGATCCTATTTTCAAAGATCTTGGACATGAGGACTTGTTGAAAACAATCAAAGATTTCCCAAGTTATAATCTCTTAAAGGAGGCTCTGTCAAACAAAGGTATTGTAATAATACTAATTGATGAGCTTGAGGCTTGGTATATGGGCAAAGAAGATAAGACTAAAAATTTGAATTTTATACAAATCTTGGCAGAGGCCGCATGTGAAGAAGGAGGGAAACTTTTAGTCTTCTGTTCACTTTACGGTAAAGATAAAGAGCTCTTAGCAAGAATAGAAAGAGTTAATAGTTACCGCGTAAATCTAACATCATCAAAAGACAGACCTAAAATCGTTTTACATAGACTATTTGATAAAGTAGACTCAAAACAAGCATCTGAGATTGTTAAAGGTTATATAAAGCATTATGCTGATTCTGAAGTTGACATCGGAAACCAGCCAGAGTATGAAAGTAAAATGGTTAAATTATACCCTGTGCATCCCGAATTGATGGAAATTCTTCTAACGAGGTTTAGTTCCTCACCAAACTATCAGAATACCCGCGGTGTGCTAGGCTTATTGGGATCCGTTGTTTATAAGAAAGCTAAAGAGGTTAATTTGATTTTGGCTTCAGATGTTGACATGAGAGAAGGAGAACTACTAACTCTTGATAGAATGTTAACTGAGAATGCTATCAAAGATGCAGACTCAATAAGAAAGGAAGAAGTGAGAAAGCTGTTAAATGTTATTTTGTTGTATTCCTTCGGAGATGGCAAAGGAATCGGCGCTTCTAGGAATGATGTAATTTTAGGTGTGTTAAGACCAGGAATCAACATTAACGATGTAGATTCTCTTCTTACGAGTCTACCTAACATAGCTCCGCATGTCTGGTTTAAGGAAGAAAAATATGTTATTGGGCGTGAGGCAAATGTCATAACAATAATCCAGAATAAGGCTTCAGAAAACATTGGCAGAGGAGATATTGATGGAGCTTTAAGCATAATAAAAGAAATGCTGAAGAAGGATCAATCCTATATCGTCTATCATCCTGTCAAGGAATACAGCGAGTTAATCGAGGATAAAGATAGATTAAGGGTTATTGTCTCATTGAAAACTTTAGATCAATCTGAAATTAACGAATTTTATAAAGGAAAGGAATATGCAAACCGACTAATCCTGTATATTCCAAAGGAGGGAGATATAACAAGAAATGAAGACTTGCTTGTCGTTGCGGAAAGAATTCGCCTATGTGGTCAATATGAAAAAGAGATAAGTGGCGAGAATAGGAGGCTTTTAGCTTCACAAAAGGATAAAGATATTAAACATCTTGAAGAAAAACTATCTGATATTTATGGGTACTGGGTTAGAATCACAGGTTTTGAAAATAACGAAGTCAAGTATAGACTTCTTCAATGTAGCATAAGTGAAGTAAAGTCTACGGTGAGAAAAAGTTATGATGTTGAAACAATTCGTGACGAAATTGTTAAACATCTTGAAAATAAGGGTACAGAGTTAAGAGTTGAAGATTTAACCTATGACTTTAAAATAAGACCGGGTAAACCAATAATAGTTGCAGAAAACATTTTAGAGGAAGTATTAAAATCCCTATATAGCGAAGGAAAAATTGTTGTCAATTATAAGGGAAAATCATGTAGAACTCCAGAACCCATGCCACCCATTAAAGATGAGACACAGATAATTCTGACAAAGTATGCACCACCACAACCACCACCGCAACTAGTACTAGAAGAAAAAGAAAAAAAAGATACAAAAACGATCGAAGAAGAAGAAACTCTAGAGAAATTTAAGGGTTCTGAGACTGTAGGAACTCCTACTCGTAAAGAAAGAGTTAAAGTTCCATCGGGAGTCATTGAAACATCAGAATGCCAGACGCCTTTCCACTTATCTGAAGAAATAGAGAGACGCATTCCAGAAGGAGCTAAAATCCAACAAATAAAAATTGACCTCTCAAAGCTATCCTTTGATAATGTTGATGCATTCACATCACTTATCACCATCTTTAGTCTTAAGAAGCCCAAGATCTCGATTGTCAACATGCAAGTAACATTGGAAGGACCTATGGATAAAAATTATGTCATAAAATTAATTGATAAACTTCCAGCTTCACTTTATGGTGGAACAGTCAAAGCCTCTATAGAACTCAGGGAAAATGCTTGAAGACTATATTAAAAGATTAGTAGAATGCGATGATCCAATTAAAGAAGTTTGGAGCTTTCTAGTTCAGTTATGGAGGACGGACGTCGACGTCTCAGATTATTTTAAACAAGAAGTTAAAGTATCAGAATTTGAGTGGCAATTAAATCACATATTCTTTGAAATTTACGATTATCTACAAAAGCAGATTGAAAATGCATCTTTTGAATTTTCCATACCTTTAATTATTATGGATGGAATGAGCATAAGGGAAGCAAACCTTCTTGTTAAAGATCTTGAAGAGAGAGGTTACAATATTGTGGAGTATGATTATACATTATCAGCACTTCCATCTATAACAGAGAGTTTTCGGGATAAAGTAAAAATGGAATTTACAGAAATCATTAGCGGAAAAATACCTCCAGATTTAAATTTTGAAAAGCCTATCTGGGTTTCTTATCCTGATGAAATTTTACATCATGCCGCTCGCATACTACCTCCTCCTAAAGCATATGAGGAAACTAAAAAAGCGTTATTCAAAATTTTAGAACTTGCCGAAAAAAGCGAGGTAACAATAATATCAGATCATGGCTACATTATGGTTGAAAATGTCTGGTCCTTAACAGAAAGTGACCGAAAATTTCTAAAGGAAAAAGTTTTTGGCCCCAATCGTTACGTTAAAGTAACACAAGTGGACAAAAAAGCCATTGAAAGATTGAATAACCTCCCAAGAGATTTTCAATATGTTACAAAATCTAATGAGTATTATTGTATTAAAGGCAGATACTTCTGGCCTATAAGCGGATACGGAAAATCCATATCGCATGGAGGGTTATCCCTAATGGAGTGCATAGTTCCAAAAATTAGGGTGAGAATATGAGCTACATACTGAAGGATTTCCCCATTGAAAAACTTAATGAAATAGCACTTAAAGAAGCAAACTCAAAGAAACCTATATACCAAATCCATAAATGGTTTGCTCGAAGGCTTGGAAGCATTTTCAGAATGATAATACTTACTACATTCCTCCCTCAGGACATTTCAGAAACAGAACTTTGGAGAAAGTTTTATCAGAAAACTGACTTGGGTGGCAAGATAATCCTTGATCCATTTATGGGGGGTGGAACAACAGTTATTGAGGCTCTAAAACTAGGGTGCAAAGTCATAGGCATAGACATCCATCCAGTCGCTTGGTTCATAACAAAAAAAGAAGTAGAACCTTTAGATATAGAAAAGTTTAAAGATGAATTCAGAAGACTTGAAAAAAATATTGCCAACAAAATCAAGCAATATTATAAGACTATTTGCCCAAAATGCGGAGAAGAAGCCGACGTGATGTATGTGTGCTGGGTTAAGAAAATAAAGTGTTTAAAATGCGGAAACGATGTTCCACTCTATAGCTCCTTCAAAATAGTATCGTTAAGCAATAAGCTCCACATAGTCTTCTGTCCCTCATGTAATGAGATAATTGAAACAGATAAGTCAAAAGAGCAAGTAACATGCCCAAGATGTGAAAATAGATTTACGCCCTCAGATGGATATGCTAAAGGAAAACACTACTTATGTCCATCTTGTGGTGGGAAAGGTGAAATTCTAAAGTCCGTGAAACGAGAAGGAAAAATTCCAGAAGCTGTGATGTTCGCGATAGAGTACTATTGCCTGCATTGTGACGAAAGAGGATATAAGAAGGCTGATGAGTATGACCGCGAAATATTTTCAAAAGCAAAAGAAAAGTTTGAAAGATTAAGGGATGTCCTTCTCTTTCCAAGACAAAAAATACCTGCTGGAGAAAAGACGAGAGAACCTCTGAATTATAATTACGAGTATTTCTATCAAATGTTTAATGAACGTCAGCTTCTTTGTCTTTCCATGCTTCTGGAGGAGATTCTGAAAATCGAGGATGAAAATGTTAAAGAGTTTATGATTTTAACATTTTCAGACCTCATTAATGCGAATAACATGTTCTGTAAATATAATCAGAAAGCTAGGCAATTAGAGCCATTATTTGGGCACCATGCTTACTGGCCACCAAATATGCCAGTAGAGAATAACGTTTGGGGGACAAGATATGGAAGAGGCACCTTTATAAGTTATGTTGACAAAACGCTTCGTGCAAAAAGGTATATGCTTGATCCGTATGAGACTCTGCTAAGGAATGGCGTGTCAGATAATGTTAGTGTAGGATATGATGTGAAAGGCTATTTAGGTGAAAATTTTGATGACCTTTTGAAGGGTAAGGCTAATGTTATATTGAAAGCTCAAACATCTGAAGATCTTTCATTTATACCTGATAAATCTGTTGATGCAGTTATTACTGATCCGCCATATTATAATAACGTGATGTATTCTGAGTTATCAGATTTCTTCTATGTATGGCAAAAATCAGTTCTCGAAGACAAATACGAGCGTTATCAAGGAGAATATTCACCACGTTCAAGAGAAATAATAAAGAATCCTGTGCAAAATAAGGATGATGAATTCTTCATAAAAGGTTTAACTAATGTATTTAAGGAATGTAATAGAGTGCTCAAAGATGACGCACTTATGGTTTTCACTTTCCATCATAAAAGAACTAAAGCGTGGGCATCCACACTTAGGGCAATACTTGAGGCTCATGAAAAAGGATGGCCGCGTTTTATAATTACAGCAATATATCCGGTTAGGTCTGAGGCAAGAGTTGGTGTGCATGGCGAAGGCATTCGATATGACATAATTATAGTTTGTAGAAAGACTTTCGAAGAACCAAAAAGGATAAGCTGGGAGAAACTTAAAGACAAAATTCATGAAAGAGCAAGGGAAGTTCTTGAACGATTGTGGCTTTCAGATAGAGATTTGAGAGACGAAGATATGTTTGTTGTGGCTATGGGGAAGTGTTTAGAGGTTTATTCTTGGCATTACCCCAATATCTTTAAAGATGGCAAGAAAGTTGGGGTTGAAGAGGCAGTTGAAGGGATAAGTGATATAATAGATTCACTTCTAAAAATTAAAGAAATGGAAAATCTTCCAGGAAAAATCGATGAAATTACAAGATTATATTGTTATTATGTCGCTGGTTTTGAAGAGTTAAGTTACGATACCATCCATAAAAGACTTACTAAGGGAGGCTTGGAAGTAGAAGCATTAATAAAGGAACATTTAATTCAAAAAGAAAAAAACGTTATCAAGATTATTAAACCTAGCGAGAGAAGAAAGTTTATTGAAGAGAAAATCCGGAAAGGTGCTGAGCTCTTGACAATCGATAAAGTTCATTTACTTTACTCCATTTACCTTGAAGGAAAACCAATTGCAAAGTACCTTTCCGATTATGGAGGTGAAGATGTTCGAAAAGTATTTGAGTTGCTTTACAAGAAGACCGGTGATGAAGTCTATGCAAAAATACTTGGCATCATAACATATGTTCCTAAAGATTTGAAGATTCGAACATTAGATGAATATTTGGAGATAAGTCATGAAGATTCTTAAACTGATGGAGGTTGGATATAATCTCGTTGAAAGAAAGCATCTTGGTAACGAATTCGAAGAAATAAACGAAAAGATAAGTATTATTGAGTTCTTAAGAAGGCTACAGAGAGAACAAGCCTTAGAACTGAAAATTTCAGTTGTAGGTTTGGATGAGTTATTGCTCTCTGGTGATAAAATTTCATCTTATGTTCGAAGTTTGCTTGTAAAGTCAACAGGTATATTATGGAATCATATAATCCAATTTCCAATTGATGGAGAGCTTGTACTTAATCGTGAACCAAAAATCAAGTATAGGGGCAGAGAGATAAGTTTAACACCAATTTTTGGAAATAGACTTATGCCTAAGGCTGACGGATATTTTTATTCGCCATTTAATATATGAGACATGAATTATTCATAAGCGAATCATATAAAAAGCCTTATTATAAAGTTCGAAGTTGATTAAAGTTATGCAATTCTAATCAAGGTATACAAAAATGATTACAAAATGGTAATATCTTACAAACATAGTAAGGACGTGAAAGACTTTTAAGAAAAATTTTGTCGGTAGTAAAAATATTCTTTATTAAATAATTCCATAATTAGAAAATTTTAAATCATTACATAGGTATTTTATATCTAAGAAAACCATGAATAGCAAGAAGAAAATTTTGTCACAGTTTGGATTATATGAGAAGCAAAAAAATCAAGCGTGGGAGGAAGCCAGACTTTTAGCACTAAGTGTCCTTGGAAAAGTAGATAGAAAGCATCAAGCACTAAAAGGGTCTAAGGATTTCCTTGAAGGAGTTTACCATTATCTAGGAGCTGTAATGAAGTATGTTCTTTATTTAGAGGGAAGGAAAGAAGGTAATTACATAGGAAACGTAGCGGCTTGGAAAAGAAATTTGGTCAATAATTTGTCGCCACGTGTTTTAGACCATCCAAGAACACTAGGCAAATATTTGATTAGCTACCCATATTCGTTAGAATTAAACGATCTCGAAAAAATCGTTAATATGTGTAAAGCTTGGAAACTAGATCTAAAAATAAGTGGAGATTCGGAATATTTTCCTGGTCATACATTTAAAATAATTATTAATAAGAAAAAAGAAAAACATTAGTTTTCCTGTCCACTCATATATCTAAAGTCGCTCACTTTTTCTAAACTACTTAAGCAAACGTCGCATAAAGGGGAAGGTAGGCAGGAAGCTGGCTAATATTAGGAAGACGCTGACCTAATGTTGTATAGTAGTCCTCTAATAACTCTAAATCTTTCTTTATTATTAAAATGAATGTGTCAACTTAAAATGTTCTCACATTTATTACTTGCTAAACATTGCTACTCCAATCATATAATCTGAGTTTTTTAAGCTAATCTTGTATCTTCGCAATAATTACGTTATTTTTAAAAAAGAAGTTGCTGCCTGTATCTGCTACAATAATAAAATTTTAGTTCCGAAAAGAAACATTAGATACGTAATACATAAGCTTTTAGCAGTTTTATCAAGTAGTTAAGTTCGATTATCGCCTGCTGTACAGCGAAATCAGCTTATATTTCTGTTGGAATCGGCGTATATAACAATTCATTCTCCCTAGTCTTGGTATGAATCCCTAATCTAGAGGTATAATTATAAGTAGCACTGAGAATTCCAAATAGAGCTTTGCTCATTTCTTCTGCCGCTTTATCTTTTGCTTCATACCCATGAGCTTCGATACAAAGAATCTTATAGATCTCTTTATATAATTCTTTTAGCTTATTAAGACCTTCAATAGTTTTTCTTATCTCATCGATTATTCCCCGCCGCTCAGTGGCTGTTTTTGCATTCTTTTGTTTATTCATTATTTCTAATAATAATTTCTGCTTCTCTAATAGTAATTCAAGAACCTCTTTCAATCTTGTTTCCTTTACATAACTTAAGTCTATAAGTTCAGCAATAACTTCTATGAACTCTCCCTTCAGCATATCGACTTTCAGAAGAATCTTCTCAATGAAATTCTTACGAGATACGTTGTGACTTTTCTCAGTTATATATCGATTGATATCAAAGTTATATTCTTTATATCTTGTTGTTGTATATAATTTTCCCCTATGAATTCCCATGCACCAGTATTCCACGTGATCTCTAAATCATCAAAGCCCAGCTTTCTATCTATTTCATGTATTTCATTTCTAGAAAGCGGTTTAGAATTAACTTGAATGGTGTTAGCAATTTTACTATCTTATTCTGGTTGATTTTGTAGCGTTCAGTACGTATAAAAATCAACGTAAATGACGCTGAACTTGCGGCCCTTATCTAGGAGAATATTGAGGAGATCATCGATGTGCTCGACCACCTATAGGGACATAATACTGCCTATTATTAAACGTTTAAATATTTTTAGCTTGGCATAATTTTGCATTAAACTGCATTAGGTCGAAGGGAAATAAAAATTTATATATGATGAATGATATTATGTAAGTTAGATGAGTAGTACCACATTCAAGGAAGAGAAAAAAAATAACTCTCACAACTTATAGTAGAATACCTTCCTTGAGCGATATACGAATAAAATTAGAAAATGGACAAGATCTTGCACCAGAAGATCTTAAGTTTTTAGTGGATGAAATAAGTAGAATTGCTGAAAATGATATACCTCATTTAGAAGGGCGTCTTAGGGAGGTTGGACTCGAAAGAAAAAGAGGTGCTAAAAGTGTGTTGCTTAGTTTAACTTTGATGCTTTGGGGATTAACTCCCATAGCGTTTCTAAGCATACCACTCATCGGTATCACATGTGGATTAACTGCTATATTCTCAACATGGTGCTATATAAAGGCAAGAAAAAATGTCATATAATGAATCTCTTCGCCTTGCAGAGAATTTACTTATTATTGTTGGTTTTATGATGGTAATGGGAAGCATATTTCTTCCAATTCCCTTTAAGATTTTTGGGCGCGAGTTTATTCCACCACAATTACGCCTGCCTCCCGAGATTGGGTTAGCAGCAGGTTTAATTAACCTCTTCGTAATACCAATAATAAGCTATCTATATAATCTAATTTTTAAAAAGTTAGATTAAAAAACTTATAAGGATTTGAAATTATCAAAATAACTAAATGGGATCATGAAATCTTTATAATGTTATATAAAGATTTAAGTGATCTTTTACCTAATATGCTTAATTTTTTCATATGTTCTTTCAATTCTCTTTATGAATTTCTCGTTTACTTGACTTTTGTTTTAATTTCAGATGTTTACGCAATTTTTTATATTTAATTTTTTAATCTAATTCTGGTTTATAATGTTTTCCATACGAATTAAAAATTTTAATTAAAAACTAATAATAAGTCTTGGGGGAGGAAAAGATATATTTAATCGTGAAAATCCTAAACATTCAAAGTTAATTCTAAACCAGCTTAAAAA
>Ga0079992_131621_pt1 | contig 10445 bp, 8 predicted proteins | sample FaiFalFF_MnMetaG_3_FD_69197 | JGI IMG/M metagenome (GOLD analysis project Ga0079992, IMG submission 69197) | Freshwater microbial communities from Yellowstone National Park, Wyoming, USA - Fairy Falls B (FF_Mn_B) MetaG (SPADES assembly) (version 2) | ecosystem: Environmental > Aquatic > Freshwater...
TGATAATGTTGCTAGGCAATATGGTAGATATATCTAGAGGGTTCGAGGGGGATATATATGTTAGCGCACCGCCTCCGGTGGATGTGTTTAGGTATGAAACCACTGAGGATGTATAGACGATGACACCGAGCACCCCGAGAGATCTATCAGAATAAACATTTATAGTCGAGCCACCAGGCACAAACCATACATTGGCATTCAGCCCAGACGCTATAGAGGATAGAGACGAGAAAAGCCTACTCTGATAGGCGTTAAGCCCAGCTAGATAATAATAGATCGTAGATATAGCTATTATAAAAACCATGGCAATTACAATCGCACTAAAGAGAGAAGCATCACCCCTCAAAACAAGCCCCAATAGTTAGATAAGCTAATAAAATGTTATGCCTTCAAATCCATAGTAGATCAAGTGAGAACCCTCCTCTTCTTATAAACCCATATATAGAATTTTAGTTTCTTGCGCATTTATCACTGATCCAGATAGTGATTCTTGTGTTAATAGGTTATAACTGAAAGCCTCGCCCCTTCAGGGCAGGGAGGAGGTCAGTTTTAAGATACGTAGATGAGTCAGAGACTCTCAGGAGCTGAAAGTGTCCCCTTAAAGGAATAAGGGATATATCTGTAGTGATCTCGATAGCTGATCTAGATATAAGCACATGTATTCGTGTTTAACTATTTATGATTAAAAGGGATCTTACTGGGCTCCAACTCTTTGGAATTAAATGGAAGCTAGGCTATAAATCTCTGTTCTGCCCTAAGAGTGTGCGAGGCTTCTTTCTTTTGTGGATTCCCATGCTTCGATTAGTTTTCTTGAGCATGGCATGGCTCGTAAAGATCCTTCTCCACGTTCTATGCATGCAAACGCTATATAGCCTTCAGCAGCGAGGCTATTCATTGTTATATTGAAGATCTCGAATCTATATCTAAGCCCTCTAGTTCTAGCCTCTTCAAGCTCAAGCCTCACAGAGATTTCATCCCCCCATCTAAGAGGGCTTCTAAATCTAGCATATACCTCTATTCTTGGGAGATGTTGATGTATATCATGTAGACCGACAGATCTATATAGATCCTCCTCAGCCCTTTCAACGATCCTCAGAATACTTGAGAAATGCGCTATTCCCGCAGCATCTGTCTCAGACCAGTAAACCCTGTACCTCATCTCAAACGGCATATACAGACCCATCATTAGTTCCTATACTCGTCCTATAACTCCGCGTTTCCCCGCTAATAGTGTTTGATGGTGTTTCCGAATACTTGTATCTCCGTTAGCGGGGTTGGGCTTAGGCCCGGGTTCACTGGCTTCGCCAGAACCGCATGAGTGTCCGTCGAGTCAAACGCCACGGGTCCCCATCTGAGGATAAATACTCCAAGCCGATGTTTATAGCCCCCACAACGTCTCTCTCAACAACCCTGCCATCAACATATGCTATCCTCAACACTATCTTTATAACCTTGTATCTCCTGCTAGCCCCCTCACCGCAGTGCGGATCACAAGGGGGCTGTAGCCATCAATCCTCTTCCTAGAAAATGGATCCACGCTTGAAGAGCCCTTCTCAGATTCCCTTACAACGTGTATGGGCCTATCCTCGAGTGACCCTTGGCTCCCGAGATCCTTAAGGCTTTGAAGCCCTAGCGATAGAGGCTGAGCTACTGCGGTGAGCGGCCTGGAGAGACCACTGAGAAGTAGATAGTGGGGAGAGACGATGAACCGCTATTCCTGAGAAGCGGTAACAGGAGAGATCCTTTCAAGTAAAATTTAGCTGCCAGCAATGGAGAAAGGATTATCTTCCTCCGCTTGCCCTCTCGATGGTTGCTGGCTTTCTCTTGTTTGGTGTTGCTGTGCTTCTTGATCCACAAGGATGTTATTACATCCCTATGGCCATAGAGGGATTTCCACCTCCTCTACAAAGGCCTAAGGATCTCTATGGGCTCACCGGTGGCTGTTGAGTCCAGCGGAAAGGGGCTCCCATATAGACTCAAAGCCCGAAGCCCTTCTAGGCAGAGCCCCATCCAGGGCTTTGGTCTCGGGAGCTCTAAGCATCATAGCATCCCGAGGATATCCATATATCAAGCACATAGGGGTATCGCCTCATCGTCAAATATGATTAAGGATTAGATGCCTATAAGCTTAAGCCTAGATAACAAACTAATATAAAAAATATTCCTAATTAGCATAAGAAAAATACAACCCAATTATCTAGATCTCTATCTCTTTCTTAGAACAGCTTCTCTCCATAGCTCTGCAAGATCCTTTCTGCCTGATTTTAGGAGAGCTCTTAGCATCCCGATTTCATCTATATTTAGCCAATCTTGGAAGGATCTATAGATCTCCTGTAGATCGTATATGGAGAGGTTAGGCCTTCTTGCCAGGATCTTGTTCAACTCTGCCGAGGCCCTCATAACAGCATCTCGCTTTGGTTGCACTTCTTTTATAGATTTCTCAATGTCACCCACTTTAAGGGATCTAATAACGATTGAAACTATATTGTTTATCTCTCCAGGCACGCCTAGGAGGGAGTCTCTGAGCCTTATTCTTCTAGAAGGCAATAGGAGAGCCAGGATGCAGAGGTATCCCCACAGCAATGAACCAGAGGAAACAATGAAGGTGGAGCTGTGGGTAGAGGTCACCCCGAGCTGGAGCCCTGTGACATGGATCCCGATGAAAAGGGTTCCTGAGGGCTTTGAAGCCAAGGGAAGAGGGCTTGAAAAAACCAAGCCCAATGAAACCCAAACCTCAGGGTATGTTTAACCTACTAAGTATCATGGCCATTATAATATTAACAACATTGATCCTCAGCTCATAAGGATCCCTTTGGATCGATACATAAGAGCATGCGGGCACATAGTAGTGGGAGAACACAAGCTAGGATCTGAAATAAGATATATCTAGAGGAGCCTCACCCAATGTGAACACTCTCGAAGTGAATACTGGATTCACATATGTTACTACCATTAGAAGAGCTGGGAATCCATTGGGATCACATGTGAACGCAATATCACCCTGACCGGTGCATAGCCTTTGATAACGGATGTATAGCTATAGGTCTTATATAACTTAAACGATCCAGGCCAAAAGATCATACCTATACGATGTGACATATCGACCTTAGTTAGAGAGCCCACAGATGTTGTTAACTTTCCACTAGCATCACCCCATATGGTGATGTTAGAGGATCTGTTGGATATAGTCATACTAAAGATCCGCTTATTGATGTTTTGAGCTTTATATGTAATGCCGAAAGCTTGCGTCTGAGCGTTAGGATCTAAATAAGGGATTGCTAGAGGCACCTTATCTTTTAAAGCCTCTGGGATTGATGGGTCGCTCGAGTCGAATATCTTCTCTCCAAGAGCGATCTCGTGAAATATGGAGAGCTCTCGTCTGACATGTAACATCTACAGCCATACGGACTTGCACACGGCGGTGGGAGACCCTGTAGGGTTATATTACATGAGGCAAAGGAGACCCCATTATTATTTTGATTCCATGTCTCAAACCTCTTTACTAATGGAAATTCTCTTAGTGATAGCCTATGAACCTCTGTGTTAGCTATAGGGGATGTAAAGATCTCTGGATCATATACTATAGAGGCTCCAAAGGCGAGTATAGATGATCTGTTATTAGGGTCGTATGTTGAGAATTGGATTACTAGAGAGGGTTTCCAGTGTTTACAATATACCCTATAGAATTCAAGCCATTTAGAAACAATATCTCTTAGATCCTTTATTGTAAGCTTTATCATTGGAACTCCGGATCCAACCTTTGTTTTCACAAGCTCGGCAATATATAGAGTTTTTAAAAGTTAGTACATATATTGATCCGATTCCCCTATTTCAAAGAATTTCTCCTCCAGGCTTCTTCGGTTTTCATCCGACTGGGATCTATCATAGAGAATATCTCCCGCGACCAAGATGAGATCGGATGGAGGATGAGACTGTGTTTTAGCTCTAGATATATCTTAGATCTAAACATGCGGGATTGCATTATGTTCTTGGCTAGATTTGCGGGGCATCGACTCTTTTAAATATTATGTGGACTTCTTTGCCACATCTACATAGAAGTACACTTACTGGTTTGAAAAGGGGGGATTCTGATGTTGTTTCAAAGCCCCTTCCACCAGCTATTGACACGGAATCTCTGCCTCCGAGTATATAGCCTGTATATGTTACCCTTATCTCATCTATTAGGTGTTTCTCCGCTAGGCTCCATATTAGCTCTCCACCTCCCTCAACTAGGATTTTTCTAATGCCTATGCTATATAATAAATTCAAAGCTCGATCCATATCTATTTTTGGAGGCGAGCTAGATTCGATCACATAGACCTCTAAACCCCTGCTCCTTAACCTCTCGACCTTCTCTCTATTGGCTGCCTGTGATGTTAGGATAATTGTTCTCGCAATCATCTCTCTCACAAGCCTTAGATCTTCTTTAATGCTGAGCCTACCATCAACAACGATCCTTATGGGATTCTCGCCCTCAAAATACTTCAACCTAAGAGAGGGATCATCTATATTTGCTGTATTAGCTCCAATCATTACAACCCCTGCTTCTTTTCTAGCCATATGGAGCCTTCTAAGATCTTCTGGACAGCTAAGACTACTAAACCTAGTTCTAGAGGCTATTTTCCCATCAATCGTAGCTGTGACAAAAACTATTACGTATGGTCTGCCCTCAGGCAGGACATGGCTGGTCACTGCTAATCAGCCTAGCTAACATCTGAATTACCTAGGATATATCTTTTAACCTATCCCTTATCTTAATACTAGCTTTTTAACCCATGTCTTTTTCATATAGCATTAAGGTGGTAGCTAGTAGAGAGGGCTCGCTTATAAACAGATAAAGTTATTCTATGTTGACTTGATGATCTGGCTTATATATCATTTATTAAAGCTTATAAGCGTGATAATTTCAATATTAGTAAAGCTAAACGATGGGGGTGGGAGGTGTGGGCAAAATTAGAGGTGGGCTTAAAACAAGAGGTTGTCGTTAAGGTAGGAGGGTCTCTGATAAAGAAGCCGCAGGATATAGATATAGTTCTAAGGATGTTGGATAAAAATATATTAGCAAATACTACCCCTATAATCGTCGTATCTGCTGTAAAAGGTATAACAGATCTATTGGTATCACTATGTAATGGTGATAGATTTTCAATAGATAAGGTGGTAGAGATACATAGAAACTTTGTAGAATCATTAGGGCTCGATAGAGTAAAAGAATACACATTATCATTAGAAAGAGAACTGATTAAGTATGGCGAGAGATGTAGCGAGGATCCTAGGGCGAGAGATAGAGTTCTATCGATAGGCGAGAGGTTCTCAGCACAGCTATTTGCTGAGATGATTAATAGTATGGGGTATAGAGCTTATGTTGCATGGCCATGGGAGATAGGCTTGATAACAAACAATAGATTCGGGGATACATCGCCGATAGTCGATGTTTCCCTAGATAATATAGGTGCTTCGATATCTAAGATGGTAGCTAGCGGATATATACCGGTGATTCCTGGATTTATAGGTGTTACACAAGAAGGAGATATAACTACTATGGGTAGGGGGAGCTCAGATCTGACTGCAGTTCTTGTAGCAAGGGCTCTTAAGACGTCAAGGCTATACCTATTCACAGAGACCCCTGGCATTATGACAGCTGATCCCAAGATCGTGCCTAATGCTAGAACTGTAGATATGATGGATTTTGCCGAGGGTGGGAGGGCCTCGAAGTATAGGGTTAAAGGGCTGAATAGAAAGACCTTTGAATATATTGGTGATTATGATGGCGTGATCATGGTACTAGATCTATTTATGCGGGGAACAAAAATCTGTAGGACATGTAGTAAGCCTGGTATAAAGGTTATAACACCATTTGAGGAAGGAGCGTCAATAATTGGTTGGAGCTCTGGAGAGCTTATATCGAAGGTGGCTTCTAGGCTTAGCATAGATTGTAGAATAAACTTTTATGATGATCTAGAGGCTATAATATATTCTAAGACAGATCCCCATATACTTGTAAGAGAAGTACATAGAGAGGTGTTTGGGATATGAAATACGATGTAGCAGTCCTCGGAGCTACCGGGATGGTTGGGCAGAGATACGTTAAGATCCTAAGTAAGCATCCCTGGTTTAATCTAGTGGCTCTAAGCGCTTCTCCTCAGAAGGCTGGCATAAAATATGTGGACGCTGTTTCATGGGTAATAGGGGGTGAGATCCCTGTCGAAGTATCTGAGATAAAACTCTCGAAACCAGATCCTGAGGAGTTCAGAGGTATCGACATAGTGTTCTCAGCACTACCGACAGAGGTTTCGAGGGAATTGGAGCCGAGGTTTATTTCTAGAGGCTATGCCGTGTTCTCTGATTCAAGTCCTATGAGGCTTGACCCCAGGGTTCCTTTAGTAATACCAGAGATCAATATGCTCCACCTAGAAATCATAAGGGCTAGGAAAGGAATCGATAGTGGGATCCTTGTGAAAACACCTAACTGCACATCGACAATCCTCTCAATGGGGCTTAAACCCATGATAGATCTATTAGGGCTTCCCCAGCATATAGATGTAGTTTCTCTCCAAGCGATATCAGGAGCAGGATATACGGGTCTCCCCTCAATGGCTATACAAGATAACGTTATACCATATATTAAAAATGAAGAGGAAAAGTTATCCGAAGAGCCGAAAAAGATCTTTGGGAGAATCTCTGGAGATACCATAGAGCCCAACCCACTACTATATATTGAAGCGACCACCACGAGAGTTCCTGTGAGTGATGGACATGTGGTTGTGATCCATACACACTATGATAGAAAGCCCGATCTTGAAGAGCTTCTAAAAACATATGAATCCTTCAGATCGCTTCCCCAAGAGGCTAAGCTTCCCACAGCGCCCAGAAAACCCATAGTTCTTCATAGAGCAGTCGATAGACCACAGACTAGGCTAGATAGAGATATAGAGGGCGGCATGTCGATATCTGTGGGAAGGGTTAGGATATCAGAAAAGGGTGGAAAATATATAGTGAAACTTGTAGCACTAGGACATAACACTATAAGGGGTGCTGCGGGCAATACGATATTGAATGCTGAAGCAAGCGTATATCTAGGGCTACTGAGAAGATGAGAAAGTAGAATTAAATTCTTTTTAGATGTATACGGATAGATAGGGTATAATTAAAATATGAGGGTTAAAAACCTCGTTACAGTCGCATGAAAAGCTTTGAAGAACCTATTTTAGAACCTATTATAGAGAACGGATTTACGGCCGAAAATCTCGCTTTTATGAACTATTTCAGGCTTCATAATTGATTTATTAAGGTTTAGTAGCATGTTCATCGTGAAGCCCTGCGATGCGGGTGGAGACCCAACCCAGGGCTCACACGGATATACCGAAAGAAGAGAGAAACCCAGGATGCGGGGGCTTCCCCACAGCTATGAACAGAGATCTCTATGAAGGTGGAGCTGTGGGTAGGGGTCACCCAAAGCGGGTGGAGCCCAGCGATATGGATCCCGATGAAAAGGGTTCCTGATGGCTATGAAGCCAAGGTAGGAGGGCTTGATGTTAAAACATATCAAGCTCGATGAAACACAAATCCCCTCTCTAGAATAGGAGAAGACTAGAGTAGAAGTAAGAAAGAGGTTTAATAATACTATTAATAATAAAATAGACTATATGTGCTCAGAGAAGAGCGCGTATATCATCAATCAACTTTTGCACCCATCATCACAGCTAATAATACTTCACTTCTACGCCTATTAATATATCTATAATAAGGGTCTATTATTTATCTATTTACTAACAAAGTAGCTTTTCCTCGATAGTAGCAATATTCTTATAACTGAAAGTCTCGCCCTTTAGGGCTGGGAGGAGGTCAGAAGATCTATTGAGGTATAGCTAGATATGTATAGATTTAATGCTAGGTTCGAAGTAGTGTTTGTAGAATATCTATTTTCCTCTAGCAATTATTAGCAATGTATATATATATCCTGATAGGAGAAGTAATAGCCATATCGTTGATAAAATATAGCTTCTGATAATCGATATAGCGATACCTATGGTGAGGGCTACTATAGATAAGATCTCAGGCGTCTCTGATATCCCAATCCCACTATATAGTCTCTCTTTCGAGCCTTTGGGTGTTATGGTATATCTATATTTATCGAGCAGCATACCCTGGATTTGATTAATAGCTATGTGGAAGGATAGCGATGATGTAGCTGCAGAAGACGTTCCCAGTCTCTTAATCGCTTCTATGAGATGAAGATCTTGTCTCTTCATAGCCATCTGTATATACCTTATAATATATATAATCGATATAGCAAGCCATGAGATGAATATATATAATATACCCTCAAGAGGATCGATTCCTTTATGAAATATCAAAAGGGTCGGGTAGATATAAGTTGAAATTGCTATCGCTATTGTAGGAGTGTATTGAAGCCCATATATCACTAGCTCTATCTTCTTCCAGAAGGGGGCTCTTGAAGATATGATCTTTCCCATACCCTTTCTAATTGCTTGCACAGCTCCGAAGCTCCATCTACATTGCTGGATCTTAAAGGCTCTATATGTAGAGGTTACAAGAACCTCTACATATTCATCATCACAGTAGCAGATCCTCAGCCCTTTTTCGAATAGCTTTATCCCCATCCAATAGTCATCCTGCACTATACCGCTGTCCCAACTGCCTACCTCTATGATCGTGTTTCTTCTATAAGCCGTACCACTACCTAGGGGGACTAGATGACATCCGATACCAGCTCTTCCTCTATAGAGAGAACCCACGATGAATTCCATAGCGGTTGAGAGGGCTCTAGCAAGTCTTGTGTCGAATGTATAGTAGCCTCTCCATCTAAAAACCACAACATCACATCCACCACTGATCATCTCTACTGCTTTTCTGGCTATGCCTGGTGAGGGCTTAGTATCTACATCTAGGAGGAGAAGTATATCGCCTCTGGCCTCCCTAACAGCCAGGTTTAGAGCCCCCACCCTTCCATTATCTGGTTTATCTCGAAAAATCAGCTTTACATTATTACCATAACTCTGCAGATCCTCTACAGCTTTTCTAATCTCCTCTCTCCTCTCCATGGGATCATCTGAGATCACTAGGATCTCGATCCTATCTCTAGGCCATTCTATCTTTAAACATGATTCTAAAGTCTGTCTAAGAATATATGGATCCTCGTTCTTTACTGGTATAGCAATAGTTATATATGGGGCAAAACCGAGGATATCATCTGAACCATATCTGTGTTTGGTATAAAATAAAAAACTATATCTGTTATACCCAAGTGAATAAAATATATGTAGGGCCTGTATAGAGGCAGAGGCTATGAGGGAGATTGCGGCGACTATTTCTATCAATGCAACACCATCCCCTTTATTCTCCTAAACCTAATTAATGAAATACGCTATAGAAAAGCATAGATCCCTTAATACCTGTGGAATAAGATACCCAACTACTCCTTGAGAGCAGATTCTAGTTTTAAATAAATTTCTATAGTATCTTAGACTCTTTCGCTTAGAGAAGGCTCTCAAATATAACTCTGTTAATTAGCCTTCCTATCCCCCTTACTTCCGCTTCTAGGATGCCCTCTCTATTGGGAAGCACATATTCGCTTTAGTCTTTTTGTTGATATATAACCTATGTTGCCGATACTTATTATAGTTCCAGGCTCTACTGTCATTATACATACATTATACTTGCTAGATATTTTATTACTTCTCTATCGTCAAATAGAAGTTCACTGCTAGTCCCTTTCTGCACTACCTCACCATCAAATAAAGATACCATCTCCTTTCCTCTAGTTTCGCCGAACTCTCCTGGCGTTACTACCCATATGGGTCTATGGGGTTGTATCTATGTTTTTTCTGATGAAAGGAGCTCCCCCGCACATATTCCTTACTTCACATCACCTGTCAAAGGATCTCTTCTATATGCATAATACGCATCCTCCTTAGCAAGTGCAGGAGCGGTTATGTCGTTAAAAACTGTATATCCCAGAATATATCTGCTTCTATGTTGAAACCCCCCTTTTATCTTCTTTTTTATAATATACTGCTATCTCTACCTCAGGTCTGATACCCACTTTCGGAGCCTTTACCAAGGATCTGCTGCCTATCAGCGTGTTTGGTGTCTTACCAGTGAACCTAGGGTGTCTCAGCTCCTTCTTAGCCTCTTCAGGGTTGTCATGCCAAGCATCTTAGCTGAATTTACTACAACACAAATGACCTGGAGTGTAGGTGTTTTTGGTGATGAGGCTATTTCTTTGAGGGTTTGGGGGTTGATGCCTAGGATGGGCACCCCGTTAGCGTGCCCCGATATCCCTAGGGGGAGACCCCGAAGCGTGTACCCCCAACCCGATGATCATTGAGGTAAAAACAATAATCCCCCACCAGAGGGCTAACACCCGAGACCCCAGCATAAATAAGATGATCTACTATAGAATTGAAAGGGGAGGGGTCATA
>Ga0079992_148496_pt1 | contig 10412 bp, 11 predicted proteins | sample FaiFalFF_MnMetaG_3_FD_69197 | JGI IMG/M metagenome (GOLD analysis project Ga0079992, IMG submission 69197) | Freshwater microbial communities from Yellowstone National Park, Wyoming, USA - Fairy Falls B (FF_Mn_B) MetaG (SPADES assembly) (version 2) | ecosystem: Environmental > Aquatic >...
ATAATAAATATTAACGAATTTTATGAAAAAATTGATTTAGAGAAATTAAATCAAAGATACTTTAATGATTATTACGAGAATTTATCATTAATTGAATTTTTTAAAAAAATTAAACCTAAATTTTATTATGAAAAAATAAGAGGAGCATCTGATAATCTTTGGGCTTCTAATCAATTATTAAATTTCAAAGTAATAGGAATAGATACAAGCGAATTAATATCAACTCATATAAATCCTCTGTTTTTCATTATAAATGTAGGTATTTTTGCTTACGATTACCAGCAAACAAAGTATTTGGAAAGGAATTTCCCCTTTTTCTATAATAGTTATGATTTGGAAAATTTAATAAAAGAAGAAGGTTTGCCAAAGTGGGCCATCGAGTACTTAAGATTAGATTGTGAATTAAAAACAATAGAAGAAATAACCAATGATTTTAATATCTCTGATTCTTTTGCATTTTTCGATGAGAGTTTTTCAGCATCTTATCTTTACTCTTATGGTCAAAATGTTAGAAGCAAAATACTTTCAAAAATTAAAGATAATTTAAATACATTAATTAAATACGATATTTATCCTGTTTCGGTTTATTATACCTTAAGTAAAACTTTTGTTCTAGCTTTAAGTAAAGCTTATGATGTTAATTTTAAACATATAAACGATAGAAGTTTCTTTAATTGTGTATTAGAAGAAGGAGAAAGAAGTCCAATATTTAAAGTAAAAAGTTTATTTTTAGATGAGGTAGAATTGAATATTTATGCATTTTATATAAAAATATCTAAAGACAATATATTAAGAGTTGAATTTCCTGAAGAAATTAAAGATAAAGTTGATCTAATACACGAGGTAGTTTATTTGCAAAGTGCGATTGGTAATGGATATCCTTATTGTATGCAAAGAGCACATGAAGCAGCTTACATGGATGATAATGATAAACGATTTATTCTTAGCTATGTTAATGAGCAATTGAGAAGAGAAGCAAAAAATTATGAATTAATTTTAACAAAAAAAGAGGAAAGAAAAATATTTAGGATAATATGACGGATTGGTTATCTAAAATAAAAGAAATAAGTGTTGAAGATTCTCTAGGAGAAATAGTTTCTTCTTCTAATTTGTCATTTAAGTTTCAAGTCTATAACTTGAAAAGATCTCCAGAATATTCTTCAATTGTAATTGTTCTTGCTGGAGACATATTAATAAACGGTGTAATAACTAGTATACAAATGAATCCTAAAGATGCATTGGCTCTGGGAACACCTTCACCTCTTAAAAGAACAAGGGAACAAATAGAAAAGGATTACGCTGATATAAAGGATAAATTGGTAATGACTTGTGAAGCAGTTATCATAGGATATTACGAAAATGGAAAATTTTATCAAAAAATACCGAGGCAAATCCCATGGATCCATGATCTAGTTTTTCAAGCCCCCTCTCAGTATATTAGGGACTTTCATATAATGAATAACAATTATAAGCTAAGTTATTTACCATTGGTTTATAATTCTTTATCTAAGGAAGAAAAGATTTCATTTAGTTTCTTCATGGACACCTTTATAGGATATATATCACTATTTTTTGAAAAGGAAGAAATGGATAAAATAATAAGATCTATACAAGAAAGTTTAATATTGAATGGATTAGATTACTTAATCGAAAATTTAAATGAAATATACATTAATTTATGAAAAATGAAATCTTAATAAATGAATGAAAAAATAAGAATTGGTCAAGTTATAGGAGCAAGTTTATCTAATGGAATATTTGTTCAACTGAGCAGATCTTCTTTTGTTGAAGAAATTCCTTCAAATTCTCTTGTAGTAATACAAGGAGATAAAAGGAAATATTTAGGTTTAATAGCAGATATTTCGTTAATAAAAGGAACAAATCATGCTAGCAAATTGGCAAACATTGAAAGTAGATTTCCAAGTGATAAATCTAGAAATTTAACAAAAAACACTAAGGAATTATTTAGTAGTTATGGAGTTTTTTCTTCTGCAATACATATAATACCTCTTTCACAAACCACCAAAAATTCAACAGAAGATGTAGATACGATTCCTTCTTATTTATCTGCAGTGTCCCCTGCTACTAAAGATGATGTTGAAATATTTTATGGAAAAGTAGATAACAGGTTAAACTGGGGTATAGGATTTGTAAAGTCTTCATTAAAGGAATCCGAAGAAAACATTTTAATACCGATCAATCTTGACGTTCTTGTTCGTGGTTCTTTTGGTATATTTGGTAAAGCTGGTACTGGTAAAACTATGTTAGGAAACATTATTGCAGGTTTAATAATATTAGGTAATAAAACCAAAAGTTTTGAAAAAGAAGTTAAACTTTTAATCTTCGATATGCATAGCGAATATGGATTAAAAGTAAAAGATCAGCATGGAAGAGATTATGAAGATGGTGTGGGAAGAATATTTAAGAACGATTTTCTAATTTTATCTCCCGATCATACTTTAGCTGAAGAATACGGATTAGAAAAATTTGAAATTAAAATAGAGAACATAACTGAGGAATATATTATAAACGTAAAGGAAGTGTTTGATCTAAGTGATGCTTTTATTAATTATTTATATGATTATAAGGCAATATATAACGAGATTTTTGAAAAAATTGCAAAAAAATATGGCATTAATATTGACTTAAAGAATCCTTGGATACATTATCTTTTTGATGATTTACCTTTATTAAAGGATAATAAGAAGACATTGGAGGAAATAGAGCGTGAATTTAAAACTGCAATAAGAGAAAAAATATCACCTGGAGCTATATATGCTTTAAGTTCTGGTAAAAGTAAATTAAAATATCTAAGCAGAGTTGACTTTATTTCTAAAAATTCTGGAGAAGATTCTGTTAAAAAAATAATTAATGAATTATTTGATGGAAATAGGAGCGTTATAATAAGTATGGGAAGATACGGGGATGATCTAAGAGCTTACACTTTTATTGCTAATATTATCTCAATGAAAATATGGAATACAGCAGTGAATAGAATAATGAAAGGAGAAGAATTAAAATATAAAATCATAATATTTTTAGAAGAAGCACATAAGTTTCTTTCTCCTGAAGGATATTATAAAAATCCCTTTGGGGATATAGCTAGGGAATTGAGAAAAAGAGGCATTCTTTTATGTATTATAGATCAAAGACCATCACAAATTGCTGAAGATGTTATTGCTATGCTTTGGAACAGTTTTGTTTTTTCCTTAACAGAAGCAAAAGATATTACAAGCGTTACTAGGAATCTTAAATTTTCATCTTTATTCGAATCTGTTATTTCAAATTTAAAGAGAAGAGAAGCGTTGATCTTTGGTGAAATGATAAAGATTCCAGCTGTTGTAACAATAGTTGATTATAAAGAAATGGTTAAATATCTTAAACGTGTTTATGAAAACCAAAAAACTCTTGTTGAAATACCTGGTTATTAAGCTTTTAAAATAGATTTTGTTTTGTATCCTGTTAGCATTCCTTTTTTACCATCGACTTTTATTTCTTCAATGTAAATGTTTTCCTCATCGATACTTATGAAATTAAATGAATTTCCAAACCTTCCTCTTGTTCTTAAGCATGAAACTGTTCCTGCATTTACCAAGACTGTATTATTAATTTTTATAGACCATGGAACATGTCTATGACCCATTAAAACTAAATTAACATTATTTCTTAAAACTAATTCTAGAACGTCTCCTGCATCTTCTAAAACATTTACTTCTCTACCTGAATATGGGACTGGTATTAAATGGTGATGGAAAACAATTATTTTAAAATAAGAATCTCCTATCTCAGATAATCTTTGTTGTAGATAAAATTGTCTTCTTCTTCCCAACCTTCCTTCATCTCTATCTGGTTGCGGACTATTCATTATAAATATTTTAAATCTTCCTATTTCATATTCAAAATCTGCAGGTCCAAAGAATTCCGCAAACAAAGTACCGCCTCCATTTCGGTCATCATGATTTCCAGGACAAATAAGTAATTTGTAATTTAGCGACTTTAAGTAATCCTTAGCTAATTCATATTCTGTTAATACTCCATTGTCTACAACGTCTCCTGAATGTATTATAAGATCTGGTTTTTGTTCAAGCTTGTCTACTGTTTCAAGGAATTTATTGAAGGCTTTTTTATCGAACTGGCCAAAATTGCTTATATGGGTATCTGAAATATGGAGAATTCTTAATTTCATAAAAATAAATACCATTTTCGGTTTATATTAATTTTATGGACTTTATACTATTATATAAAAAAATATACATAAGAATTTAAATATCGTTATCAATTTTAAACATATGTTAAAAACTACTAACTTAATTCCTATAATAGCTTTTCTAGGTTTTGTTGGCATAGTTGATACTTCATTTATCTCTCCAATCATATCCGTGTATGCTGAAAGTTTAGGAGCATCAAAAGCTTTAGCTGGGTTAATAGCAGGATTGTATTCTATAGTTGCAATTCCTTGTAGCATTATAATGGGAATGCTTATAGACAAAATTGGAAGAAAAAGAGGATTGATCATAGCATTAGCAGCAGATTCGTTAGTTTTTCTGCTTTACTTATTTGCTCCGAACTATTTCTTTTTAATCTTTGCAAGAATTTTACATGCTATATTTGATTCATTCATATTTCCAGCTTCAATAGCTATTATAGGAGATTTTCTTATGAAAAGATTAGGTTTTTCTTTAGCTACCTTCTGGAGCTTTACTGCTATAGCTATAGTTATAGCATCTGCAACAGCAGCTACTTTGGTAAGATTCTTTGGCTTCTCATCTATATTTATCATTTTATTCATAATTTCTTTAATTGCCTTATTTATAGTTTCAATTACAGAAATTCCTACTTTATATAAAAGTAGCATAAAATTAAGCAGTGAAATTATTAGAAAGAATATAAAAGAATTATCCTTAGCCTTTCTTTCACTATTTGCTCTATATTTTGTAAATGGTACAATTGTAGGTTCATTTGGTACAAGTTTAACTTACTTTTATCCAGAAAGGCTAGCTGCGGCTTATGTAGGATATTTTATGGCTATAGCTACAATTTCTGCTATACCTTTCTTTTACATATCTTCAAGAATAATACAGACAAAAGGTTTATTATTCACATTTAGATTAGGATTAATTTTTGCTGTTTTAACTAATATATTTTTATATCTATATATTTATATCGAAAATAATAAAATTTATTTATTAAAAATAGCAAATTTTGATTTAATATATTTAATTGGCAGCTTTACTTTAGGAATTTCTTTAGGAACACTATTTTTCTCATCGAGCTATATTCCTGCAAGATTGAACGGTAGCGGTAGAGGCGGAGGAAGCGGCATGGTTCAAGGTTTCTCTTTGCTTGGAATAGCTTTGGGAGCACCTTTATCTGGGTTTATTCTTCAATATTTAGCTTTAGGATTACAATTTTTAGTAGCAGTCCTACCTCCTTTAATTATATTATTAATTACTTTTATATTAAAATATAAAAATATTTAATTAGATTTAAATATTTTAAAAAATATTCTTTCTTAATGGTTAAGGGGGTTAATGCGATAAGAGCTACTGTTTCGATGAATATCGCAATAACAAACACCCTCTTAACCTTTACAAAAAACTATTTGGAAGGGTTAAGATATGTACTTTATTGGTTGAAAGAAAGAAAAATTGATCCTAATAAAAGAAATATTCTAAGTATAGTCCATAAAGAATTATACAAGGAACTTAAAGATTTCAACTTACCCTCAAGAGTTGCTGAAAACTGTTATAGAAATGCAATATCAATCTATAAAAGTTGGTATAATAATCCTAAGAAAGGCAGGTTTCCTATGATATTTAAACCGACAGTTTGGTTAACTCCAAAGTTATCATATACTGTTAATTTCAATGATATGTTCGTTAAAATATCTAAGCTTGGTGAATTTAAAATTTTAGGATACCCTCGAAATTACAAAGAATATTTGTCATGGGAAATGAAGGAAGCAAGATTAGTATTTAATAACGGAAAAGCCTTTCTTAAGATAGTTTTTGAAAAATTTGCTCAAAAAATTGAGCCAAAAGATAGTATAGCTGTTGATATTAACATGCAGAACATAACAGTAGGAAAAGATGAAAATAATTTTGTTAAAATTAATACTAGAATTAATGAAATTCATCATTATAAATTATTAGCAGAGAGTTTACAAATAAAATATCCAAAAAGATGGAAAGAAAATAGAAATATTAAAAGAAGAATAATGGTATTTCATATAAAAGCTAAAAATATTGCTGAAGATTTTGCTAGAAAAGTTAGCAAAAGAATTGTTGAAGAAGCTATCAAAATGAATGCTAACGTAATTATCTTAGAGAATTTAAAGTATATGATTAAAAAAATTAAGAAACTTCATAAAAAGTTTAGAGATAAACTTTATTTAATGCAATATAGAAAGATTCAATACTGGATCGATTGGCAAGCAAAGAAACATAATTTGTTAGTTAAGTATGTTTATGCTGCTTATTCTTCAATAAAATGTCCTAAATGCAATAATATAATGAAAGAAATTTCATATCGTTGGTTTAAATGTAATTGTGGTTATGAAAATGATCGAGATATTATTGCAATTATGAATTTAAATGGGAGGGGTTCTCTGAGCCTCTCGACTGCCCCTCATATGCGAGATGTAGCTCCGAATCAATTGAGGAGAACCCTCGCCTTTTAAGGCGGAGAGGGAGTCAGAATGGAGAAGGTCAATCCCAATGTATTAGGTACAGTTATGGTTGAGGGATTGATTGGTATAAGTGAAGCTTTTGAAAAAATAGCAAAAAGCGAAAAATCTCCTGAATTTTCAATCATGAGTTTGTTGAGAGATAAAGAAGCAAAGAAATCTTTAGGTATAATGATGGAAATATTAAAGTATAGTTTGCCAAGGATTCATTCCTCCTTAAAAAATTTAATGCAAGAAACAAAATAAAATAAATATATAAATTAATTTTTGTTTTTATTTTTATGGAGACCTCCGTTTCGTTACATAAGGTAAAAGAAGATGCAAAGGAAATAATTAAAAAATTAGGATACACAGCTAAAGATGCAGTTTACTGCTCAGCTAATATAGTAGAAAGGATTGGTTATACAACTTATATATATCCTCATGAAAAGAGCAATTTAGAATTGTTCCTTAAAAATCTTGTTAATTCGCCAGAGTTTGAAAAATCTGATAAAACACTTTATGTTTGGTCAGGATACGAGGGGCCTTATAGATATGTATACGTTGGATTTTTCAAAAAATCAGAGACAAATTTAACAGAACTTGTAACATTAACTATTGGAGTTGCACAGCAGTAATCATTTAGTTGGTCTGTAATAATATACTACTGCAAACATTACACCAATAAATATCCATAAAAAGACAAAATATTGCAGAAAGTAAACGGTGTTGTATGAAAGTGTAAACATTCCTTCCAAACCGTTTTTAAGTTCATCTATATATTTATTTTCTGGATTTAAAACAAAGCTATTAATTGAACCTAAATAATTATTAAAACCGATTAAGAAGTAAAATATTATTATCAATATTATCCAAGAAAGATATAAGAGACTTGTATGAACTATTGAACTAACTTTATAGTTTGCTGATTTTTCCTTAAATAAAAACCAATCCATAAGCCATGCAACATTTCCCATTAGGATCTTTATTGTCCAAAGGATTATTACCAAAATTAAAAGGAAGTTTAAAGGAAATATTTCAAACAAAAAGTTAAGGAATTCGAATCTTGCTTGGGTTTGAGCTAAGAAAGCAGCTATTGAGTAAAAACCAACCGTTAATTCTGTCGAAAATAGTGCTAAAAATACTGATGCAAAAATTGTAATAATCTTATTAGCTAAAATAAACAATCCTAGTCTTTTAATTTTTGTATTAACTCCTTCATATATTCCTCTTTCAAGCTGGTATTTTAACGTATTATAAGCTTGAAAAATTGCAGGTTTTGGTAGAATAGGATACGCTGCAAATATTAATATTATTCCTAACCAGAATAAAGAATTCCTGACAATATTTCCTTGAAGGTAATTGCTTACATATTCGAAAGATAAATCATTTGGGTTTTGGCTAAACAAATCAAGCAAATATGCTAGTGTTCCGCTTAAAAGAAATATTAGCATTCCAACACTAATTATAGCTCCTGCAGCTAACCTTACGTAGCTCATAGAAAAATAAATATTTACATACTTATATAGTTTTATGTTGCCTTTGGAGCTTTTGGAAAAAATAAGATATGAATTATCTGAAATAAATTCAAGAATATTGAGAAACAATTATATTAAAAGTTTAAATGAGTTAAAATTTTCAATAAATGCAATTAAACTATTCGTAGAACAGCAATACTATATAGCAACAAATGATGCTAAAGCTATAGCAATAATGTATTCAAGAACCGATTATCCTGATAATATATTTTTCTTTAAATTATTAGAAGGGCATCAAGTAGCTTTAGAAAGATTGGATAAGTTATTAAAATATTTTAACATAGATAAGGAAAAGATTTTTCCTTTGCCAAGCGTCGTAGCTTATACTCACTTTTTATTAAAACTAGCCTTACATCATACAATTCAAGAGCAAATTTTTTCAATATTAATAAACTTTCCTATATTTATTGAAAATATAAATAAAATGGGAAAAATCTTAAAAGAGAAATACAATTTAGAAGAACTTTCTTTTTTCGTCGATGCTGTATGGGAAAAAGAAATTGAATTTCTTGGCTTAAAAATTCTTGAAAAATATGATTTGAATTTTGAAAAAATTTTAAAAGTTGTAAAGATGATTCAAGAATACGAGTTGATGTATTGGGAGAATTTAAATCAAGAAGCAATGAAGCTTAGCCTTTGATTAAACTTTGAATTTCTTCCAAAACTTTCTTCAAATATTTTCTAATATAAATTATAAATGCTGAAATTATTATTATTAACGTAATAGAAATTAAATTGAATTGGAATGTAAGGTATAAAAGATTAAATATTTTAATAAAATATATATACGATTGAGATATAATAAATGTAACAATTAATAAAACAAATATAAAATAAACTATATATATTAAATTCTTTGGTAATTTTTCTTTATCTTTAAAATAAAAAACATCAATCGTTAATTTTTTAAATACATTATACATGCTTAAGAACAATTCAAAAATAATTACAGCAAATATACCAAATAAAGATAAAACAATTATTTCTTTAAATAAAATAGATTGAATATTAATTGTATAGCTAATTAAAAACAAAAATACGCTTGAAAATGCAAATATTAATGAAAATATTATAATAATTTCTGTAAAAGCCTTTCTAAAAATTAAAAATTTTGAATTTGTATAACTTAGTGAATTTCTTAATTTATTGAAAACCGTTTCCATAGAATCCTTATAAGGTATAATTTTTTCAAATAAAGGTACGAATATTTTTTCGTTGTTAACAAGTGTAACAGAAATAATGTTAGAAATTATCATAGCTAAGGCACTTGTAAGCAATAATTCTTTGCTTATAACTCCTAAGCTATAAGCTAAACTAGTTATTATTAAACCGAATTCGCTAATATTAATAATGTAAAAACCAATTCTAATTGAATTTCTTAAACTTGTTATAAGACTCCAAAAAGAAAAGAAAAAAGCAAAAAACTTGCTAAATATTATTATGAATATTAAACCGATCATGCTTACCAATAAATTTATGTTAACATCCAAAGGAATAATTAATCCTATTGAAACAAAAAAGGCAAAAGCAAAAAGATCTCTAACCCATTTGGCTTTATCAACAAATATTTCAGCAATCCTTGTTTCTGATAACAATAAGCCTATTAAAAAAGCACTAAGTAATTTTGAAAAGCCTATGAATGGGGCTAACCAAGAAATAAATAATATAGCTGAAATTACGAAAAAGAATATTATTTCTTCTCCTAATTTATAAATTCTTTCAACAAACTTTTTTATTAAAAATAATCCTAAACCTACTATTGCGATAGTTGTTATAATTATGTTAATTAATAATGAACCTATGTAGCTGAAAGTTACTCTTTCTGCTGCAAATATTAAAGGTAATAATGCTAAGCTTAAAATAACTATTAAATCTTCAAAAGTTGCAACAGTTAATGTTAATTTAACCTCTTTTCCTCCAAATTCTCTGATCAATCCTTTTTCTTCCATTAATTTAAATGCTATTAATGTACTGGTGTTTACTGCTATAAGTGCTATAATAATAATATCGTAAGTCATTAAGTTTAACAGTATTCCTGCAACGAATGCTATAGTAAAAACTATTATTATTTCAAAAATAAAAACAAGACCAGCTAAAGGATATTCTTTTCTCAGGAAGCTTAATTTAACTGTAAGACCTATTTCAAATGCTATCAATAGCATCCCTATTTCTCTCATGAATAAAATAATATCGTTTTTTGGGTCTACGAT
>Ga0079992_123771_pt1 | contig 10411 bp, 10 predicted proteins | sample FaiFalFF_MnMetaG_3_FD_69197 | JGI IMG/M metagenome (GOLD analysis project Ga0079992, IMG submission 69197) | Freshwater microbial communities from Yellowstone National Park, Wyoming, USA - Fairy Falls B (FF_Mn_B) MetaG (SPADES assembly) (version 2) | ecosystem: Environmental > Aquatic >...
AAGGAAATCCTCCACCAACCAAATTTGAACTAAAAGATGAGTTTCAAATGCAAAACTTATCTTTCAATTTCATAGTGCTTGATATGAAAAAAATAAATCCTGATGTTTTCATAAAAAGTGATAAACCAGAAGAGGTTTTAGTTGGGATTTTAGCTGGAAAATTCAAAGATAAACCCGAAATAATAAAAAAAGTCAAAAAAAGGATTGTAGAAATTGTGAAAGATGAGAAAGAAATTGCTAAATATATAGATAGCATTAGTTTTTTAGCTGGTTTATTTGATGTTAAAATAGAGGTAAAACCTATGCCAATTGAAGTAGACATAAGGAAAACTTTTCTTTATAAGTGGGGAAAAGAGGAAGGATTAAAAGAGGGGAAACAAGAAGGATTAAAGGAGGGAAAACAAGAAGGCTTGAAGGAGGCAATTTTATTGGGAGTTCAAATCAAGTTCGGCAAATCAAAGGTAAAAGAGGCAAAAACTCTCTTGGAAAAAGTTAATGATGTAAATTACCTCAAAAAAATAAAGAGGAAAATAATAGAAGCAAAAAGCTGGGATGATTTTATCAAAACATTCAGAAACCACAAGTGAAATAAAGGTAAAGCCCATGCCGATACAAGTTGATATAAGGAAAACTTTCCTTTACAAATGGGGGAGAGAAGAGGGAATAAGGGAGGGGGAACAGAGAGGTCTTGTAAAAGGTCTGAGAAAAGGGAGGCAGGAAGGATTGAAAGAGGGTCTCAAAGAGGGTCTTAAAGAAGCAATTTTGCTGGATGTTCAATTGAAATTCAGAAGCTCAAAAGCAAAACTAGTCAAAAATCTTTTGGAAAAAATAGATGATATAAACCATTTAAAAAAGATAAAGAGAGAATTAATAAGAGCTGAAACTTGGGAGGATTTTATCAAAGTTCTCAAAAGCTCAAATTCAAAAAATAAAAACTCAAGACCAAAATTAACATAAAGCTAAAATTACAAGAATTTTTGTTAATTTAGTGAAAATCTCATTCAGAATTTATATCATATAAGTTCAGAATTCATATCCTATAAGTCCAACTATGCCGAAGACGGGAGATTCTTTTGTGCCTTGTTCTCCCGGTCTTTCAACTTCTTTGAGTTGTTTTCCTGGGATTAAAAGTCCCATCCTTAAAGAAAGGAACAGGTTGTAATCAACTTCTTTACCTTCTTCTCTCTTTTCTGATAAGAGTTTGTTCCTTATTTCCAAATCTGGTTCTACACCTAAAAATTTTGAATTTTTGCTATCAAATGCCAAAAGTAAAGATGGTATTATGAATACATTTTGAACTTTTATCTGGTTGTTAATTTTCAGGTAGTAGGCGGAGAATACACTTCTTGATTCTAAAATGGTAGAAAATCCTTTGAGAACTGGTTGAGAAACTTTTGCACCACCTAAGAAATTAAAAAGGATAAGAGCTGGGTCGTAGTCAGGATGGAACCTGAATCCTTTTAGTTCTGTTCCTCTTCTGTTTGTATCAAGGCTGAACTCGTTATCTCCCGGGGGTGATGCGTATCCGAATTCAGCATAAGGAAAAATCCAGGAGAATTTGTAGCCTGCTCTTATTAAGCCTCCAAAGCTTGATATGTTCAGCGTTTGGTCCCGAAAAACTTGGAATCTTCCAAGTAAAGTTGCAAGTTCTAATGCAAGGTAAAATTTTGTTTTCGTTTCAAAATAACCATCTATGAGAAAGGCTTTTGATTGAGGGGAAACCTCTTGAAATCTCAAAGTAGAGTAGAAACCACCTCTCCAAAAATCGTTATTATAAAGAGCTGCTATTCCTAAATCATCTGTGTCGGCGTCAAGGATATCTGACGAACCTTCTTGAATTACTGCACCCTCTACGACTTTATCAAAGAATATCGCAGTTATCAAGTTGCTGTCTTTACCCAGTGGTTTTGTAGCAAAAGCTATCCTTGCATATGTATCACCGTAATCGTTGTAAATTGAATCTCCGGAATTCACATACATTCCAAGTCCAAAGTGAGATGGCATAAATCCTGCCATTATAGCTCCTATTTTTGTTCTTATATCAAGGTATAATCTTTTAATTTTTATTGGAGGGACTTCTTTTCCGACTATATCGTTAAAAGACACAACTTGCGCAAGCGGAGCATCTGATGCCCCTCTAACATTATATCCCCAGACTGCATTATCTATGATATCAACTCGTGAGATAAGTTTTATATTTTCATCTCCAAGTTTTACATTCAAAAGACCTCTTGAATCAAAGTAAGTTATCAGAGGATCAACAGATTGAAGATTTACAAGTGAGATGTTGTAAAGAAGACGAGGACGAGCTCTAAAATATCCTTCAAGTTCAAGCCCAAAAGAAATAATAAAAAGTGATGCTGTAATTACCATTTTTTCTTACCTCCTGTTATCTTTATATTTTACAATTTTTTCATTCTTTATTTTTTTATTTTTTTGCAATTTTACATATCTTGAATTCTATTTTTGTTTTTGTGAATGAATTTGTTTTTATGCATGAACTACTGTTCCGATTTTTTCTCCAAGAAGTATTTTCCTTATATTACCTTCTTGGTTTATGTTAAAGACAATTATTGGGATTTTCTTTTCCATGCACAGGGTTACCGATGTTGCGTCCATTATTTTGAGTCCGAGCCTCAGAAACTCTGCGTATGTGAGTTCATCAAATTTTACGGCTTCTTTATTTGTGAGAGGGTCTGAATCGTATACTCCATCTACTTTTGTGGCTTTAAGAATAACATCTGCTTTTATTTCGGAGGCTCTCAAAGAGGCTGCTGTATCTGTTGAAAAATAAGGGTTTCCAGTTCCACCTGCGAATATGACTATTCTACCTTTTTCAAGATGTCTTATTGCTCTTCTTCTTATGTAAGGTTCACAAACAGCTGGTGTATGAATAGCGCTCATGACTCTACAAGGATACCCCTTCTTTTCTATAATCTCTTGCAAAAATAGAGCATTTATTATGGTGGCGAGCATGCCCATGTAATCTGCGGTCGTTCTATCTATTCCGGTTTTTTCTGCTGTTATTCCTCTTATTATGTTTCCTCCACCGACCACTATTGCTATTTCCGCTCCCAGGTTGTATCCATCAATTATTTCATCTGCTATTTTGTAAAATACAGATGGTTCAAGTCCGAATTTCCTTTCTCCTCCGAGTATTTCTCCTGATAGTTTGATCAGTGGCCTTTTAAACTTTATTTTAGCAGTTTCTTTATCATTTGAATTTTTTTGGTTTGCCTCTTCTCTTTCTACTTTTTCTTTGTTATCTTTTTCTTGTCTTTCTTGTTTTTCTTCTATCATTCTCCTTTAATAATTTATACTTTTGTTTTTGATTTTATTTTTTCTTTTTTATTTCGTTTTTTGTTTTTATTTTATCTTTGCAGATTTTTATCGCGTTTAATGCTATTTTTTTTGATATGAGCTATATGCTATATTTTTGTTTTGTTTTTATTTTGTTGTTATACCTTCTAATTTCTTTTTGAGAAGTTCTGGGGTAAAGGGTTTTACTATGTAGTCATGTACTCCGAGCTGTATTGCTTCAACAACTTTTTCTTTTGATGTCTCCGCTGTTACCATGATGACAGGAATATTTTTTAGTTTTTCATCTTGTTTTATAATTTTGAGAAGTTCAAGTCCAGAAAGTCCAGGCATATTTTGGTCAAGTAATACTATATCAAATTTTTTTTCTTTGAGTTTTGAAAGAGCTTCTTTGCCATTTTCTGCTTCTTCTATATCTTCAAATCCTGCTTTTTTTAGAATAGTCTTTATAATTTTTCGCATAGGTTCGTGATCATCTACTACCAGAATTTTCATAAATAAATTTTAATTTTTAAGATATCTATTCTCTGGTTAATAAATATTTTTTAAATAGTACTGCTCTATTTTACTCCAATTTATATTTGAAATCATTTTTATATCTTGTATGCTAATTTTTCCTTCATTCAATTTTCTCTTCATAAGTATTGTGTGGATTTCTCCAAGATAAATTTCACCTAAAATTTTTTTCAGGGTGTATTTATTTGTTTTTTCTGCAATAGTTTTTGGAGGTTTTGGAAAGTTCAGAACTACTCCTACTAAATTTATCTTTTTTAAAGCTTCTACTGTAAGGAGAGTATGGTTTATCGCTCCAAGGTAGGATGCTGATACTACTAATGTCGGTAATTTTAGCTCTGTTATGAGGTCTCTCCATGTGTATAGGGGTTTTTGGCGGAGTGGAACGAGTAATCCTCCAGCACCTTCTATAACCAGATTGAAACCTTTCCTTTCTATCTCCTTTATTTTTTCCTTTATTTTTTGTATGTTTATTTTTTGATTTTCTATTTTTGCTGCTATATGAGGTGATGCCGGGGTTTTAAAATGGTATATTGGTGGTTCAGAAAAATCTGCAAATTTTGAACAGAAAAGAAAATCCATAGGTTTTTGACCGCCGGTTTCTACTGGTTTGAAATAAAAAGTTTTTTTACCTTTGAACTTTGCCAAAAGTATTGCAGAAAATATAGTTTTCCCCACTCCTGTTCCTATACCTGTAATGAATATTGTGCCCATGTTTGATTAATTTTATGTTGTGCTGTTTAATATTTTGAAAGATTTATCAACTATTATTCTTGCTATTTCTCTTTTATGTTTCCTACCTAATTTTTCTGAAAAGATGTTTCCGTTTCTGTTTTCAATCAAGATGAATTCGCTTTCCTCTTTTCTAAAAGATATAAGAGGATTTGCAATTATAATATCTATTTTTTTCTTCTTCATTTTTTCAATCGCATTTTCTTGAAGATTTGAATCTTCGAGGGAGAAGCCAACTTTTACTTTTGCATTTACGCTCTGTATTATATCTTTTGTTTTTACAAGCTCTATCAATAATTTCCCTCCGCTTTCAATTTCTATTTTTTCCTTTTTTATTTTACCTTTGATTTTTGATTTGGGCTTGAAATCAGAAACTGCTGCTGAACCAACAAAGATATCTGTGGGTAAATTCTTCTGAACTTCTAAAAACATATCTTCTGATGATTCAACTTTTGATACACTTAAAAATTCTCTTGAATCAAATTCCTCACCTCCCGTTATAAGTTTTACATCTGCACCAAAAAGAGCAAACTCACGAGCTATAATGTATCCCATAAATCCCGAAGACGGATTTGAGATAAATCTCACATCATCTATGAATTCCTTTGTAGGACCTGCTGTTACAATAACTTTTTCGCCGTTGAATATTTTAGGAGCCAGAGCGTATTCGCACCAGAAAAAAATCTTTTCTATCTTTGGAAATTTTCCCTCTCCTTTTTCTCCACAGGCAAGATCTCCTTCTTCAGGTTCTACAATTATAAATCCTCTTTCCCGAAGCTTTTTTAAGTTCTCTTGTGTAGCTTGATTTTTTAACATCGCCCAGTTCATTGATGGTACCAAAACGCACGGTACAGTTGATGCAATAACTTGTGTTGTAAGCATATCATCACATATACCGTTGGCGATCTTGCCTATTATATTTGCTGTGGCTGGTGCTATTACAAAAAGGTCTGTTGAATGAGGAATATATATATGTTCCATTCCTTCAAAATCCACGAAAACTTTGTTCCCGGATAGAGCTTCTAAAAGTTCTGGACCTAAAAACCTTTGAGCCATTTTTGTCATAACAACTTGAACATTAGCACCTGCTTTCTGAAACTGCCTCATAAGTTCTATTGCCTTGTAGCATGCTATACCTCCTGTAATTCCAAGAACTATCTTTTTATCAGAAAGATAAGATGTTCTAACGACTTCGTAAAACCAATCCATCAGATGAAAAATAAGTTTAACTTGATTTGTAATTTTGTTTTTTTCTGGTGAATTTTTTGAAATGGTTTTGAAGCCTTACTCACCCCACATTTTTGAAAGGATCTGCTGAGCCTTTTTTCCACGAGGAGTAAATCCTCCTTGATCTTCTCCATAAAATTCCCACTCCCACCAAAACATTCCTCTAAGTTTTGGGAAGGCAAATTTTATTGCTGCTTCATACAATATCGCTTGCTCATCTTCATCTATTTCAGTTTCAAAAGTCCAATCCCATGGTCTTTGACATGTTCCCTTTTTTGATATGTAACCTATTTCAGTAAAAATCGTTTCTTTTTTTATTTGGTTTGCAAACTCAATTATTTCGTTCATTATATTGGTCCATCTTTTTTCAATTTCATCCATTCGCGGTGGTGGAGATTCACACATAGAAAAATACGCATCAATTCCTATGAAATCTAACTTTTCCCAAAATTCTACTTTTTTGTATTCTGTGAAGTTTGCAGCATAGATGATTTTACCTGAAAAAATTTCCCTTACTTTATCTGCAAGTTCCGAAAAAATCTCTGGATTTGACGAAGAAAGATATTCAAGTTCTGTTCCTATTGCAAATATTTCTACTTTTTTCTCTTCCGCAATTTTTGCATACTTTAACATAAACTTGAAGTAGTTTTCTTTCCATTTCCCTATATTTTTTGGATTTATTAAACCTCTGTAAGTTAAAGGTATGGGGTCAATGTGTGGTTTTAACATAACACAGAAACCTGATTTTTTTGCTTGCTCTATTGCAAAACTTATGGATTCATCGGATGCAGTCTGTTCTGTCTCTACTATTTCACTTGATGAAATTCCTTCTTGGTATATTGTAGGTATTATTGCTACTGAATTTATCCCGATTGTTTTCAAATCATTTAAGGCTTTTGTGAATTTTTCTGAAAGATATTCTGTTTTATTCCACGAAGGCAAGCTCATTCCCTTGAACTTCTGACATAAATCATAATTTCTTTCTTTGTTTTCTACTGCTGAAATTTCATCTTTTGAGCTTTTAATTTTACCACAGCTTGTGATAGTGAAAATTATAATGGTAGAAATTAAAAAATTCAAAATTTTTCTGAGTTGTTCCATTTTACTCTTTCTTTTATTATTTAAAAATTTTATTTTTGAGATTTCATTCTTTACTTTTTTTGATTTATGAAGAGGAGCTTATCAACGCAGGCGTTTTTGAAGTTGAGAATTTCGGAGGAAGTTTTTAAAGTTATTTCCGAGCTTGGTTTCAGAAGATGCGAACTTTGGGCAATGCAAAACCATCTTGATTACAAAGAAAAAAAACTTATCAAAAATTTAAAGGCTTGGTCTGAAAAATATAATGTTTCTTGCGAGACTGCACATCTTCCACTCTGGGCACAAGATAAAAGCGGTAACACATTCAAAGTTTCTTTGGGATCAAAAGAGCCTTCTCAGAAATCAAAAGATGAGTTTTTGTTCTGCATTGACAACTTATACTCTATCGGAGTTCAAACTTTCGTTCTGCATGTAGGAGAAGATTTGGACACATTTTATGAGAATTTTTATGATGTGTATAGAAAAACAGATTGCAGATTTGCAATAGAGAATGACCCTATGGGATTTCCTTTGAGTCAGGATGTAGTAAAAATAGTTGATTTTTTGAGGCGAGAACTTAAAGATGGGGAGAGCAGGGTAGGTGCTTGCCTTGATATAGGACACGCAAATATATGGGAAAAACCCCCAGAGAATGTAATAAAAAATTTATCGCATAGGATTATAGCTACTCACATATCAGATAACGATGGAACTGCGGATACTCATCTTATTCCGAAAAAAGGAAATATGGATTGGTCAAAAATTGTTCAAGCATTTTTTGATATAAAATATCAAGAAAATTTCACATACGAGATAGCTCCATTTTCAGAAGATATAAATGAAATAAAATCTCAACTTTCAGAACTCATAAATTTATCAGATGAGTTTGGGTTAAACTCTTGAATTGTTCAAAATGTAGCAGGCCCCTTATATATTCAACAATTTTGTTATTCAATTTCGCTATTTTTTTACTATTAACTTAAAATAAAAAATAAAATTATGATAAAATTATGGATGATGAAGTAGCAATAAAGGAATTTTTTGAGAAGCATCGCGACGTTTTAGTTGATATTATAGGTTCTATTCTATCTGAAAATCCATATTTGATAACAAAAGCAATTGAGAAGAATCCCGCCGTTCTTTATCAGCTTTTATATAACATATTTCAGAATTTGCCTTCAAAGAATGACATTATTAACCTATCAGATAGAGTTAATGAGATAAAAAATGATGTGACAGAAATAAGGGAAAAATCTGCTACGAAGGATGAAATAAGTACGGTAATTGAAATCATGAAGAATTACCAGCAAAGTACAGATAAAAAATTTGAAGATTTAATTCATTTTACAGGCAAAAGATTTGAAGATCTAATTCATTTTACAGATAAAAGATTTGAAGACATAATTGAGATTATAAAGACCAATCAGCAAAACACAAATAAAAGATTTGAGGAAATGAATGTGAGGTTTCAAGAAATGAGAGAAGAAACAAATAGGAGATTTGAGGAGATGAGGGAGGAGACTAATAAAAGATTCCAGGAAATTATACACTTTACAGATAAAAGATTTGAAGAAATGAATAAAAGGTTAGATTTGGTAACTAAACTTACAATCGCCTTTAATATCTCAATCCTGGCTTCTATTATCGCTATGCTTTTGAGAGCTCTTGGAATTTTATAATTTTTTAATGGCAGTACGGGTATGCTCCCGGAATGTGAATACCATGTAGGTGCTCAAATTCAACATCGGATATTTTGTATTTTTCTCCTTCGCCATCAATAGCCCAAACCGAACCTTTTTTACCTTCATGTACCAAAACGAAAACATATCCGTTGTAGTATAGCCCTTTTGTTGGTGTTCCATCAATATCAACTATTTTTTCTATTTTGAATTTTGAAGCTATGAGAATTTTGTTTTTGTCGTGCATAAGAACAAATACTTTTCCTGGGTACTCAATTGCAAATTGAGAAAAGAACTCCTCACTTAAATTCAGGATATTGAATACACTTCTTGCAACATAATCATATACTACCACTCCTTTTGAAAAAACTATGTAAGCTACCGGATCAAAAGGAGAAATGGTGGTTTTGAAAGCATTAATTTCTTTTAGACCTTCGTAAGCTTTTGCAAGAAGATGATTATTTTCTTTGCTCACTTCATTCACTATTTCAAGGGTTTTTGGATTGAACTCAATTATTTTTCCAGATTTTATGTGAGATGCCAATCCTGTTCCGCCTCTCACGCTAATATCAAAAAATGCGCATTCTTCATTTTCATCGCATTCTGGAACTCCTTTTACTTCTATTTCTTTTACTATCCCTTTTTCAATATCAACAACCGAGATTTTATTTGCTGTCAAGTTTGCCACAAACCACAATCCATTATAATATCTTGCAAAGTGTGGAGTTGAAAAGCCTTCTATTCTCTTTACTTCTTCAAGTTTCTCTACTGATATAAAAGATACATCGTTGCTGTCTTCGTTCGTGACAGCCAATATTTTCCCTTCATCGTCTATGTGCATGTGGGAAGGATGTTCCCCTACCTCAATTTCTTTTATCAAGGAAAGGTTTTCACCATCAAAAACATAAACTTTATTCAGGTTTGAGGCAGCAGCAAAGATGTATTTCCCATCGTGTGAAAACATCACCTGGTGGAAGACTGCGCCATTTACTTCGTTTATGATAATTTTCTGTTTTGTTCCATCTTGTTTTTTTATGAGAGCTATTTTACCTGATGATTCTCCACCTATTACTATTTTCGGTGGAATTATATTTTCAGGTATAAGATTTTCTTTTTGTTGTGCGCAGGATGAAAGATAAAGAGTAAGTAAAGAGGGGAGTAAAAGAGTAAAAAGGGCAAAGCGAGCGATTGAAGAATAAGTTTTTTTGAGGGTTGATTTTTGAGAAAGTGAGTTTTTAGAAAGTGAGGTGCCTTTTTTGTTTATTAATATTTCATTGGTTAAAGATTCTTTTTCTATCATTGTTTTTCACCCCCCAGAATTTTTTGCTTCCTGCAAGGTCTTCCGGCTTCCCTCGGCTCATTTTTTCAACGAGCCTACCGCGATCTTTTTTGGTTTGGAGATACCTTCCCGAGGTAGCGAGCTTCATAATTTTTCACCCCACTACCCAGTGGCATCTCCTGACCGCGGATTCGGGTCACGGCGGCTGGGGACCGCGCCCGATTTTCACGGGCTTCCCTACGCAGGAAGCTAATTATAAGCTAAAAAACTTGATTTGTTTATTTTATTTTACAAAATGCTTCTCTGTATCTTGTGTTGTTTGCTTTTTATTTTTACTTGCATATATAACAGCCCATCGTTAAAATGGGTTCGGGGAAGGTTTATTTGCTATGAGCTTTTGACTCATGCAAACCTTACTTCCCCAAGCGCCTGCCACCGCATCTACCCGTTTTACCGGGCTACCTTTACTTTTTCTTTTACCTTTACTTTTCCTCTTCTTTTTCCTATTCTTTTTTCTTTCCCTTTTTCTTTTTTTATTTTTCCTTTTTTCTCTTTCCTTTTTCTTTTTTCTTTCTATTTTTTATTT